>MRWG01000325.1_pt1 | contig 67894 bp, 63 predicted proteins | sample 1013341 | NCBI WGS metagenome assembly MRWG01 (sample SAMN06117577, study PRJNA244670) | biofilm metagenome | biome: Water; feature: Cathode Biofilm; material: Biofilm; isolation source: microbial consortium enriched at the cathode of a solar microbial fuel cell | place: USA: District of Columbia ...
CTTTTCGGGTACCGCCTTTTGGGAAAGCCCGGGCAGGGCATCGTATTCACCCAGGATGGCGATTACCGGGGAACCCGAACCGTATTCCGCCACAAAGGCAGTAGGGATTCCGGCCACGCCCGCCTTAACGCTAAACCCCTCGCTTTCAAGGGTTTTTTGCAACAAGGCCGAACTTTGTTCCTCCAGGTAGCCCATTTCGGCCAGGCCCCAGATTTGCTGCGCGATATCCGCATAGGCATCGGCCTTTGATTCAAGTTTTTGAATGACATCCGCTACTTTTTTCTGCGCCTGGGCATTAAAAAAGCAAAGGCTAAGGAAAAGGACAATAACGTTGCTGTAGAATTTCATTGGAAGATTTTTATGATGAAGGGCTAAAGATACTAAAACCCGTACTTTTCATAGGGACGTTTGTGCTGAAAAGATACGTGGAAGGCAGCCTGTTGCGGTGTGGTGGGAGGCCGTCCTTTTTATATAGCCCCTTCAACCGGTACTTCGGACGTAATAACCCATAGGGTCGCGTACACCTTCCACATGCCTGCCACCCAGTTTGTCAGTGCCCGGAGGATGATTTTCTCGGGTGGAAGGTATTGACCACCCGGCGGAGCTGGCTGCGGTCTACATGCATATACACCTCAGTCGTGGTAATGCTTTCATGGCCCAGCATCTGTTGGATGGCCCTTAAATCTGCCCCCTCCTGTAGCAAATGCGTGGCGAACGAATGGCGGAAGGTGTGGGGGCTGACCGTTTTCCTGAGGCCACAGGCTTCTGCCAGTTGGCGGACGATCGTAAACACCATGGCCCTGCTAAGCGGCCTGCCGCGCCGGTTGAGGAAAAGGGTGTCTTCGGCCCCTTTTTGGATGGGCTGGTGTACCCGTACCTGTTCCCGGTACAGGTTGATATATTTAATGGTAACCGGCAGGATAGGGACAAATCGCTGTTTGTCCCCTTTACCCCTGACCCGGATAAAGTACTCCTCGAAATACAGGTCGGATAGCTTCAGGCCAATAAGTTCGGAAACCCTGAGCCCGCAACCGTATAAGGTCTCCAGCATGGCCCTGTTGCGTTCCCCTTCCGGCGTGGAAAGATCGATTGCCCCGATCAGCGAGTCTATTTCTTCTTTGGAGAGCGTATCGGGCAATTTACGGCCAATCTTGGGCGACTCTACCAGTTCCATAGGGTTATCCTGGCGGTAATCCTCAAAGAGCAGGTAGTTGAAAAAACTGTTGAGCCCCGAAATGATGCGTGCCTGTGAACGGGGACTTACCTCCGCCGCCACCTCGTAGATAAATTGCTGTACCGTTTCCCGCCCGATGTCAAGGGGCTTTTCGGCCAGTTCATGCCGCTGCAGGAACCGGATGAGTTTTTTCACATCCCTGCAGTAATTTTCAATGGAATTGGCCGACAGGCCACGCTCCAAACGGAGGTAGGTATGGTAGTCTCCTATGGCCTGTTCCCAGTTCATGGACCAAAGATACAGGAACTTATGCGGAATATGGTTGCAAGGGCGGGCCTTCCTGGGAAAACAGCTATACCATCGGCAATCACCCTTTGATGTTAATTTTTTCGCCCTTCACAACATTTCTGTTGGCCCATCCATTTTTGTCCCTATGTTTGCCGCCTGAAATCATAAACAAACAATCAAAATGAAAAAAATCATCTTAAGCGCCGCCTGTCTATTGGGGGGTATGTTGTTGCACGCACAGCAGGTAGACTTTGGCGTAACGGCCGGTTACCTGAACGGGGAGGCCAAGGCTAAAGCAGAAGGCCTTACCATCTCTGCCAATGAATCCGGTTTCTATATTGGAGCGGTGGCCGATTTTACCCTGACCGAGGACTTCCATATCCAGCCCGAACTGATATATGCGAATATCGATGATTCTGACGGGATCTTCCTTCCCATCCTGGCCAAATACTATGTGGCGTCCAAACTGAACCTGCAGGCAGGGCCTCAATTCGTTTTTAGCCTGGAAGATACCCCAGAAGACTTCAGCAGCGTTGAATTTGACCTGGCAGCAGGGCTCGGATTCGATATTACCGAGAAGTTCTTCGCGGAAGCCCGTTATTCTTTTCAGATAAACAATTCCTACACCGGGTCTGAAGACGTAACGGTAAGGGCCAATTACCTGACCATTGGCCTGGGTTACACCTTCTAAACCAGGTACATGGCATTTAAGCAGACGGCAGCCAACTGGCTGCCGTTTTTTGTATACGAAAACCCATCCCAGATGCGTTATACTGGTTTTCTTACCGAAGAAAAAGGATCTGTTGAACAATTAAACGTAACACGATGAAAAAAACGACCTTCTTTGTTGCATGCTTTTTACTTTTGGGAACCCTCGCTATCAGCGCCCAGAGCAACTATGCCACCGCCCTGGGGCTCGGCATTGATTTTGGTGACGGCCAAACCCTTGTCGGCCCATCGGTAAAACACTTTTTCACGGAAAACCATGCCGGTTTGGGCGAGCTGACTTTTGGGGACAATGTGACCTTCCTCACCCTGATGTACCAATACCATAAAGAATTCCCAAACGCCGATGGTTTTCAGTGGTTCGCGGGTGGAGGTCCCTCTATCGCTTTCTTTGACGGGGATTCTGATGTGCTGTTGCGCCCGGTGGTGGGGCTGGATTATAAAATTGCCAATGTACCCCTGGCTATTTCCTTTGACTGGCGCCCCTGGATCTATTTCGGGGATACCAATGATGACTTTGACGCGGCCCGTTTTGGCCTGAGTTTCCGTTATACTTTTTAAGGAGTAGCGGGTATAACAGGATTCAGGCAGGTGTTTTCCACCTGCCTTTTTTTTGAATCGGGGACAAATATGTACATTTAGCACATGAAGCTGATCATCATCAACGGGCCTAACCTGAACCTCCTTGGCAAAAGGGAACCGGAAGTCTACGGAACCAACACCTTTGAAGATTTTTTCACCGAACTGCAGTTCAAGTTTCAAGAGGTGCAGCTGGAGTATTACCAGTCAAATATCGAAGGGGAATTGATCGGCAAAATCCAGGAAGTGGGATTCACCTATGATGGGATCATCCTGAATGCGGCGGCCTATACCCATACTTCGGTGGGTATTGGGGATGCGGTCAAAGCCATCGACTGCCCGGTGGTGGAAGTACATATTTCAAATACCTTCCAGCGGGAGGAATTCAGGCATACCTCCTATATTTCACCCGGGGCCAAAGGGGTCATCCTGGGGTTCGGGCTTCAGAGCTACGAACTGGCTATTCAAAGCTTCCTTTAGGGGGCAGACTTCATTTAAGGCCTCTCAGCGCCAATATTTTATGATCTTGGGAGTTATGGAAATAGGTGGGGTACCATTTGCTTCACTACACAAAACAGGTGCGACATGAGGTTACGGAACATGATAGGGCTGGTTTTTATGGGAGCATTTCTGTGGTCTTGCAGCGGTGATGACCTTGTGAAAAACCTTCTGCCGGCGGAAGGAAGCATCGGCCTTGCCAATGCCTTTCCGCAATTGTCATTTGACGCCCCGTTAGACCTGCAAAGTCCGGAGGATGGAACCAACCGCATCTTTGTGGCTGAACAGGGGGGTACTGTCAGGGTTTTTCCCAATGACCCGCAGGCAACTACATGGACGACATTTTTGGATATCAGCCAACGTACCAATACCAGTTCGGGAGAGCTCGGCCTACTGGGGCTGGCTTTCCACCCGGAATATGCCTCCAACGGGTTGTTCTATGTATATTATACGCCGAGTCCGCAGGAGGCGCAGCTTTCCCGTTTCCGGGTTTCGGCCTCAGATCCGGCGCAGGCCGATACGGGAAGTGAGCAGGTGCTACTGAGGATCGCCCAGCCCTATACCAACCACAACGGCGGGCAGCTGGTCTTCGGGCAAGACGGCTACCTCTACATCGCCTCGGGAGATGGGGGTTCAGGGGGCGACCCCCAGGGAAACGCCCAGGATTTGGGGAGTTTGCTGGGCAAGGTTCTCCGGATCGATGTGGATGCCCGGGAAAATGGATTGGAGTACGGCATCCCGTCCGACAACCCTTTCAGGACTACCGTGGGGGCACGCCCGGAAATTTTCGCCTATGGCCTGAGGAACCCATGGCGAATGAGTTTTGACCCGGAAACAGGCAAGCTTTGGGCCGGGGATGTGGGGCAGGGGGCCATCGAGGAAATCGATATCATTGAATCGGGGGGGAATTACGGCTGGAACCGTTACGAAGGGACCCGTTGTTTTGATTCGGGGAATTGCGACACCGGCGGGCTGATACCCCCGGTATTCGAATACGACCACGACGCCGGGGACAAATCCATTACCGGCGGGTTCGTGTACCGCGGGAACGAAGTGCCCTCCCTCCGGGGGTACTACGTCTATGGCGATTTTATATCGGGAAGGATCTGGGCCCTGTCCACACAAGCCAACGCACCGGAAAATACGCTCATTGTAGCCTCGGGCCTGAATATCGCCTCCTTTGGCACCGACCTGCAGGACGAACTTTACCTTTGTGGTTTCGATGGGGCGATCTACCGCTTCGTGGCGAAATAGGGCTTTTGGCCGGTCTGGGGATGGGTGGGGGAGGTTAGGATGGCAGTTTTTTCAGGTAGTGTTCATCTACATAAAAGGTCCCGAAGGGCAGGAGGGAGGCCGTAAACAGGATAAAAAACCTTTTAAGGCCCCAGGAGCGCTCCAGGGTCAGTACCACCGCCAGCACCACATAGGCCAGGAAGAGGAAACCATGGGCGTAGCCGATATATATATTGGGTTCGGGGATATCTCCCCAGTATTTAAGCGGCATGCTGAGGGCAAATAGCAAAAGATAGGAAATCCCTTCCAGGATCGCCGTGCCGCGGAGCAATGTTAGCATCATAACATACGTATTTTGAATACCGGCAGGAACCAGGCAATTCCTGCCGGGGATATCTATGGTGATTACGGGGAGATCAGGTATGGATGACTTCCCCATAGGCATCGGCCACCGCTTCCATAACCGCTTCACTCATGGTGGGGTGGGGGTGTACAGATTTCAGGATTTCATGCCCGGTAGTTTCCAGTTTTCTTCCCACCACAGCTTCGGCAATCATATCGGTCACCCCGGTACCAATCATATGGCAGCCCAGCCACTCGCCGTATTTGGCGTCAAAGATCACCTTGACAAAACCTTCGGGGTGTCCGGCAGCTTTGGCCTTGCCACTGGCTGTAAAGGGGAATTTACCCACCTTGATCTCATATCCTTTTTCCCGGGCCTGTTTCTCGGTAAGGCCCACAGAAGCGACTTCGGGGATACAATAGGTGCAGCCGGGGATGTTTCCGTAATCCAGGGGTTCTACATGCATTCCGGCCAGTTTTTCCACACAGAGGATCCCTTCGGCCGAGGCTACGTGCGCCAGTGCCTGGCCGGGGGTTACATCGCCTATGGCATAGTACCCGGGGACGTTGGTCTGGTAAAACGGATCGACCTGGATTTTGTCCTTGTCGGTTTTGATGCCTACTTCTTCCAGGCCTATATTTTCTATATTGGATTTGATGCCCACAGCCGAAAGTACGATATCGGCCTCGAGTACCTCTTCCCCTTTGGGGGTTTTCACAGTGGCTTTCACTCCGTCTTTGGTAACTTCGGCCTTGGTTACTTCCGATGAGGTCATCACCTTTACCCCGGATTTTTTAAAGATGCGCTCCAGTTGTTTGGAAACTTCTTCGTCTTCCACGGGTACGATGTTGGGGAGGAATTCTACCACGGTCACCTCTGTGCCCATGGCGTTGTAGAAATAGGCGAATTCAATCCCGATGGCACCGCTTCCAACAACGATCATTTTCTTGGGTTGCTTGTCGAGGGACATGGCCTCACGGTAGCCGATGATATTTTTTCCATCCTGCGGAAGGCTTGGTAATTGGCGGCTTCGGGCCCCTGTAGCGATGATGATGTATTTGGCGCTATACTCGGTCACTTTACCATCGGCCCCGGTAACAGCCACTTTTTTCCCGGCCTTGAGTGTGCCGGTACCTTGGATCACTTCAATCTTGTTTTTTTTCATCAGGAATTGTACCCCCTTGCTCATCCCTTCGGCCACATTCCGACTGCGTTTTACGACGGCTCCAAAATCCTTATCGGCCTCTTTGACCTTAAGGCCATAGTCTTCCGCATGCTGCAGGTAATTGAAGACCTGGGCAGATTTTAACAGGGCTTTGGTGGGGATACACCCCCAGTTCAAACAGACCCCTCCCAGGCTTTCCTTTTCAATAACGGCTGTTTTAAAACCCAATTGAGAGGCCCTGATGGCCGTTACGTACCCCCCGGGGCCACTACCCAAAACAATGATGTCGAAATTACTCATGAACGAAGATTTTTTGATAGCTAAAAAAGTGAAGTGCCAAAGGTACGAAACCAAACTGAAAGCCCATAGCGTTCCTGTGATCCCCAGCGGGATTTTTACGGGGGCGGGGCCTGGTACGGACCTCAGTGGCCCAAGGCCTTATCCTTCAGTAGGTTTGCGGGACGCCGAACCAGGGGGGAGTGTTATTTCTGGGCCGGGATGAAGTCCAGTGCCGCCCCGTTTATGCAATGTCGTTTCCCGGTTGTTTGCCTGGGGCCGTCGTCAAAAACATGGCCCAGGTGGCCGCCGCAAACCGCACAGTGTTCCTCGGTCCTGGCATAGCCCACTTTGTAGTCGGTATCGTAGGCCACATTCCCTTCGATAGCCCGGTCAAAACTCGGCCACCCCGTACCCGAATCAAATTTGTGCGCACTTTCAAACAAAGGGGTGCCACAACCTGCGCAGGTGTAGGTCCCCTGCTCTTTATTATGCAATAAGTCGCTGGATCCTGGACTTTCTGTGCCGGCCTTCCGAAGGATGTAGAACTCCATGTCTGTGAGTTCCTGCCGCCAAGCTTCTTCGGTCTTGTTTACGGCATAAGCCGCGGCCTGATCCGTATTTCCCTCTTTTTGCTGTTCTTTTTCCTGGGATACGCCCTTACAACCCGTGAGCAACACGCAGAGGACGATGAGATGAATTCTTAACATGATTGATGCGATTTTTTCAACGACTATTTTACAGGGTTAGACGCCTGGCATGCCAGTACCTTTCAAAAAGAGGCATAAAAAAGGCGGGATGCCCCGGGCATCCCGCCATAATCATGCCCGGTGCCTGCTTACAGGGCCACTCGATGTATATCCTTTTCGTCCACATTCAGGCTGTTCATTACGGCCTGTATGTTGCTGAAGTCCAGTTTAGACCCCTGGGCAAAATCAGCCGGGAGGATGGCGATACGGAAGACCTGGTTATCGGTATCCCCGGGTTGGAGGGTGCTCAGGTCAAAATCGGCTTCCAGGAACATGCTTACATCAAAGAAAGTGTGGTCAAAGTTATACTGGAGCAGGCCTTGCTGCAGGATACGGGTCTGCGGGAGCAGTCGCCAAATGTCCACGGCTTCCCCATTGCCGTCCTGGGTCTGGTCCCACAACAGGTAAACGAGTACCACATCCGACTCAAAAACCTCTACCGTTTGTGGAAAATCGTAAAAGATGCTATAGTCGTTTTGGGGGGTGAAGTCACCTTCAATTTCCAGGACGGTCCCAAGGATGTTCACGCCATCCTGCCCGTCAAGGCCATCGAATCCCGGGGGTCCCGGAGGTCCTGCGGGGCCTTCACAGGCCAGGAAAAGGAGCGATAGGACTATGCCGATAGTACGTGGTATTTTTTTCATAACGTCTGGGTTTTAGTGATTGTTTCTGTTTTATTTTCGGGCCGGGGATGCCGTGGAACCCGTAACTTTCGTCTGCAAAAACAAAAAGCGTTCCAAAGTGCTCCCTGCATTTAAACTTTTAGCGTTTTCTTGAAGTAGCAGGGACCTATACCCGGGCATTGGTCCCGGATCGAAATTTTAATAAAGTCTTGAAAAACAAATAGTTCGCCTCAGTCTTGACGAACTATTTGCAGGGATTAATAAAACTAACGTAAAATTAACCGTAAGGAACTCGAAAGGGAATGAGTTCTAAAATTTTTACCTCTAAAACTTAAATATATGTAATTTTCGCGTGATATTTTTGCATAATCTCAGAATTATTAAAGGAGGTGGGAAAAAAATGTTTTCATGTCGGTAAGCTGTAAGGAATTCCTGTAACTTACGATCCAATCCTCGCTGCCTTCCACAGGGTTGCATAATTTTAATACCTTGCATATGTATTGCGTTTACAGGCCATGAAAAAGAACATTACCCTGAAACAAATAGCCGCGGAACTGGGTTACTCCATTTCTACGGTCTCCAAGGCCATCAGGAACAGCAAAGAAATCTCGAGGCCCACCCGGGAAGAAATCCAGGCTTTTGCCAGGTATTACAATTACCGGCCCAACAATATTGCCATCAGCCTTAAAAACAGGCGCACCAAAAATATAGGGGTCATCATCCCTGAGATCGTTCATCATTTTTTTACCACCGTGATCGAAGGGATCGATTATATTGCCCATGCCCGGGGGTACAATGTGATCGTCTGCCTGTCGGGCGAATCATTGGAAAAGGAAGTGGTCAACATGCAGATGCTGGCCAACGGCAGTATAGACGGGTTTATCATATCACTGGCCAGGGAAACCCAGGCCAAAAAAGATTTCAGGCACTTGCAGGAAGTGGCGGAACAGGGGATGCCCATCGTCATGTTCGACCGGGTTGCGGAGGAGGTCGCCTCCGACAAGGCCATTGTAGACGACAGGATGGCGGCCCATGAGGCGGTGAGTTATTTGCTTTCCTGCGGCTGCCGGCGCATCGCGCTGATCACCACCACAGACGATCTGAGTGTGGGGCGGCTTCGGACCGAAGGTTACAAGCAGGCGCTGAAGGACCATGGCATTTCCCTGGATTTGGACCTGGTGGTTAAAATAGGCGACAACGGCACCAGCGAAGAACAGATTTCCGCGTTGTTCGACCAACAGGAATTTGACGGGGTATTCGCCGTAAACGAGTTTTTTGCCGTGACCGGCATGAAGGTGGCCGGCAAAAAGGGCCTGCGCATCCCGGAGGATGTATCCTTTGTCGGGTTTACTGACGGGATTCTTTCCCGAACCGCTACCCCCGCACTTACCACGGTAGCCCAACACGGGATGGAGATGGGCGAGGCCTCCGCACAACTGCTTATAGACCGCCTGGAATCCGAGGAAATAGAAAGGTCGTTTTGTACCCAGATCATCCCGACATCCCTCATTATACGCGACTCCACGAAAAATCCGGGATGAATACAGGAGATTAAAAATTTATCCTATATTTAGGCCTGTTGTACCTTCTGTTTTTACTTCTCACCAACTGACTTTTGATAAGTTTAAGCGCTTGTCAAAATAGTAAACCAAACCAATTTGCTATCATGAAAAAGCGTCATCTGAGTTTCTGGGAGATCTGGAATATGAGTTTTGGTTTTTTGGGGATCCAATTTGGGTTTGCCCTGCAAAATGCCAATACATCGCGGATCTTTGAAACCCTGGGGGCCAATGTAGACGACATCCCCATCCTTTGGATTGCAGCGCCTGTGACCGGGCTGGTGGTACAGCCCATCATCGGGTATTTCAGCGACCGTACCTGGACCCGGCTGGGCCGGCGGAGGCCGTATTTCCTGGTAGGGGCCCTCCTGGCGTCACTAGCCCTTTGCGTCATGCCCAATTCGCCCACATTGTGGGTGGCTGCCGGGATGCTTTGGATTATGGATGCCTCCATCAATGTCGCTATGGAACCATTCCGTGCTTTTGTGGGCGATAACCTCCCTTCAGACCAGCGTACCCTGGGCTTTGCCATGCAGAGTTTTTTTATCGGGATCGGGGCGGTGGTAGGCTCCATGATGCCCTATGTGTTTACCAATTGGTTGGGGATCAGCAATACCGCCCCCGAGGGGATCATCCCCGATTCGGTTAAATGGTCCTTCTATGTGGGGGCGGTGGTCTTCTTCTCAGCTGTTTTGTGGACGGTGCTCCGCTCGCGCGAATACAGCCCGGAGGAATTGGAATCCTTTGAAGAAAACAAGGCGGTGGCCGTACCGGAGGAAACCCCTGAAGAGCACCAAAAACGCATCAGGAAACTCCGGCTTTACGGGCAGTTTATGCTGGTCACCGGTGCCCTTGCCACAGCCCTTCCCGTTTACCTGGGGCTTAAAAAAGAACTCTATATCCTAACCATCGGGATCTTCCTGGTAGGATTTCTATTTATCCTGGCTGCCATGCAGCGGAGGTCTAAAGGCAGGACGGGATTTGTCGTGATCATGACCGATCTCTTGTATATGCCACCCACCATGAAACAGCTGGCCTACGTCCAGTTTTTTTCCTGGTTCGCCCTTTTTTCGATGTGGATCTATACTACCCAGGCGGTCACAGGACATGTGTACGGCACCAGGGATACGACCTCCCAATTGTATAATGACGGGGCCGACTGGGTAACGGTGCTCTTTGCCATATATAATGGCGTAGCCGCCCTGGTGGCTTTTCTGCTGCCGGTGATGGCCAAAAAAACCAGCCGTAAATTCACCCATTTTATGGCGCTTGCCCTGGGTGGGTTTGGCCTGATTTCTGTCTACTTTATCTCCTCTCCGGCCATGCTCATCCTCTCTATGGCAGGGGTGGGTGTCGCCTGGGCGAGTATCCTATCAGTACCCTATGCCATGCTCGCCGGAGCCTTGCCGCCCAAAAAGATGGGCTACTATATGGGGGTATTCAATTTCTTTATAGTAATCCCCCAGATGGTGGCCGCCACCATCCTGGGCTTCCTGGTAAGTTCTTTCTTTGACGGACAGCCGATTTACGCGCTCATCGTGGGGGGCGTCTCCATGATCCTCTCTGGACTTCTGACACTTCGGGTGGATGACCGCGCCACGATCCGGGTGGAAGAAGTGGGGTAAGTGGCCGGGACACAAAAGGGTGTTTCAGGGGGCTATCTGATACCGGTGATAGCTGTTAGGTGGAAAGTATTATAAAAACCGTTACATTTAGGGGAAGTGGAAACGAACAAACCAACCAAATCTATGTTTAAACAAGAACGTGTTATCATTGAGAACATCGCACCCCAAATTCAGTGCGGCACCTTTTTTATTAAACGGGTCGTGGGCGAAACGGTCACCGTCTGGGCCGATATTCTCCCCGACGGGCATGATGTCATCCAGGCCGAAGTACTTTATATGCACAGCTCTGAAAAGAAACACAGGGCGGTGCGCATGCAGGCAGAGGGCAATGACGTTTACCGCGCAGAGTTCCCTGTAGATAAGCAGGGTTTTTATGATTATAAGATACAGGCGTGGGTAGACCATGCGCTGAACTGGCAGCACGGCATTGAAGCCAAGTTGAAAGATGAACAATACGTGAGGAGCGAGTTGCTGGACGGTATCCAATACCTGATATACCTGTCAGAACAGTTGCCCAAAAAAGAACGGGATACCCTGGCGGGATGGATAGCCGCCTTTGAGGATGAAAAACAGTATGAAGCGGCCATTAAAGCAGCCACTTCGACAAAATTGCATACGTGGTTTTTAAAATATCCTCAGCGCAGATTGCCCAATGTCAGCAAGGACCTCCGGGTGTACGTGGACCGCAAAAAGGCGCGTTTCAGCACCTGGTATGAATTTTTCCCACGTTCTGCCGCAGCAGAACCGGGGAAACACGGCACTTTCAAGGATTGTGAACGCTTGCTGCCTCGGATTGCCAAAATGGGTTTTGACACCGTCTATTTCCCACCTATCCACCCTATAGGAGAGGTGAACCGCAAGGGCAAGAACAATGCCACACATGCCCAGGAAGGCGATTCCGGAGTGCCCTGGGGGATCGGTTCCCGCCTGGGGGGGCATAAGGCGATACATCCAGAGTTGGGGACGGAAAAAGACTTTCGGGACCTGATTTGGAAAGCTGGGGAGATGGGCCTGGAAATTGCCATGGACCTGGCGTTTCAGGCGGCACCAGACCACCCCTATGTCAGTGATCACCCCGAATGGTTCAGGAAGCGCCCGGACGGGACCATCCAATACGCCGAAAACCCCCCGAAAAAATATCAGGACATTGTAAATTTCTATTTCGAAACGCCCAAATACAAGGCACTCTGGGAAGAATTGCTGGGTGTTACCCTGCACTGGGTAGCCATGGGGATCAGGATCTTCAGGGTAGACAACCCGCATACCAAACCCTATTACTTCTGGCACTGGCTCATTGCCAACGTCAAAAAAGACCATCCGGATGTGCTGTTCCTCGCAGAGGCTTTTTCGCGTCCCAAAGTAATGCAGCAGTTGGCCAAACAGGGCTTTTCACAATCGTATACCTACTTTACCTGGAGGGTAGGCAAACAGGAACTCACCGATTACCTCGTGGAACTCACACAGACGGAGATGCGGGAGTATTACCGCCCCAATTTCTGGCCAAATACCCCGGATATCAACCCGTATCACCTACAGGGCGCCAATGAATCCATGCACCTGATCCGCTATGCATTGGCGGCGACCATGAGCAGTAATATCGGGATCTATGGCCCCGTATTTGAATACATGGACACCGCTGCCCTGCCCGGCAAGGAAGAATACCTGAATTGTGAAAAATACGAAGTAAGGCATTGGGATTGGACGATACAGAACAAGATCATCTACCTGATCACCCGTATCAACCACGCCCGCAAAGACCACCCTGCCCTGCAGCAAACCAACAATGTACGGTTTTGTTTTATAGAGAACGACAACCTCATCGCGTTTTACAAGTGGAGTGACGACAAGGCTGACGAGGTGTTGGTCGTCATCAGCCTGGATTCTCACAACACCCAGGAGGGCTTTCTGCAATTGCCGTTGGATGCCCTGGGGCTGGAAGGGGATATCCGTTTGAGTATGAATGACTTGATTACCGAGAATAGCTATATTTGGAGTTCCGAATGGAATTTTGTAGCCTTAGATCCTAATTTGCCGTTCCACATTTTCCATATCAACCGTTAGGCTATGCCCAGAAGAAAAAAAGAATCCGTCGCACAATCCCCGTATAATTTCAATACGAGATGGGAAGATTTGATGGAAGACAAGAATTTCCTCAAAGTGTTCCTGTCAGACGTTTTGGAGAAGTATGTGGTACAACAGCGCTGGTATGCCGGAAAATCGAGTAAACTCAAGTATATTGAACTGCAGGAATACTTCAGGATCCAGCAACACGAAGAGGTGTATTACGGCCTCTTGCTGGAAGTGAACTTTGAAGAAGCCTTCTACCAGCATTATTTCCTGCCCATCGCCTTTGTATCGGACGAGAGTTTCGCGGAAAAGGACCGGATCCTGCCGCTTGCCATCAGGGAACAGGAAGGTTTCATCATCGATGCGCTGAACCTGGAAGCCTTCCGTAAACTTGTTTTTGAGCGCATTGCCACGGCAGTACCCAACGACACCACCAAGGTGCGTTACCACAAAAGCATCTACTTTAAAGATACCGGGTACCACTCCTCTCGTGCCATGGGCCTGGAACAGAGCAATACGTCCATCATCATTAACGACAATTCAGTCATCAAGTTTTTCAGGCGTATCTATTCCGATACCAACCCGGATTATGAAATGAGCCGCTTCCTCTCGGAAAAGAAAGGGTTTAAAAATACCCCTGCTTACAAGGGGAGCATCAATATTACCGATTCCGAAAACGTGAACATTACCATCGCGCTCATGCAGGAGTTGGTGCCCAATGAGGGGGATGCCTGGGGCTATATGCTGAAGGAGCTGAAAAAGGTCTTCAGCAACCTGGAGGCCAAAAACATCCAAATAGACCAGCTGCCGCAGACTACCATGTTCAACCGTTTGCAGATCAACGATGTCCCGCCCCAAATGATTGACTGGGTGGGGCTTAACCTGTTCCTTAAACTGCAAATCATGGCCCGCAGGACCGCCGAAATGCATGTCTTGCTGGGGTCTGAATTCAGCGATACGGCCTTTACCCCCTCCCACTTCAATGGGGATTACGAGGTATGGTTAAAAAACCGGCTGTTGTACCAGTTCCAGAACCGGCTCAACATCGTGGAGAACAACATGCACCGGTTGGAAGGCAGGGCGCTGGACCTGGCCAAGGAGTTCCTCGACCGTAAAAACGATATCCGAAAACGCTTTGTCCGTTTTGACTGGACCAAACTGAAAGGCGAACGGATCCGTATCCATGGCGATTACCACCTGGGGCAAATCCTGGTGCACAAAGACGATTTTTACCTGCTCGATTTTGAGGGGGAGCCCGAAAGCACGATCAGGGACCGGAAGGTAAAACAACCCCCGCTCAAGGATGTGGCCGGTATTTTCAGGTCGTTCCACTATGCAATTTATTCCACCATCTTTAATGACGGGGATGCCTTTAAATACGAGCAGGAAGACCTTTTCAAAGCCGGGGAACTGCTATACCGCTACATTATCGCGGTCTTCTATGACAGCTATGTACAACTCATCCAGGAACACAACCTCAATATCGGCTATACCCAGGAACGCATCTTCTTACTGCGTTACTGTATGCTTGAAAAAGCGGTGTATGAACTGGGATACGAAATGAATTCAAGGCCCCTTTGGGCGGTGATCCCCCTGGAAGGGATTATGAGTATTATGAACGAAACTAACTAAACAACCTTATGGGCAGAGTTATACCACACAGCTTATTTACCGAATTTGATATCAGCCTCTTCAAATCGGGGAAACACTACCGGCTTTATGACAAGCTGGGATCACATATGATTGAGGTAAATGGCGAAAAGGGGACCTATTTTGCCGTATGGGCACCTACCGCAAAATCGGTTTCTGTAGTCGGGGATTTTAACTACTGGCTCGAAGGAGACCACAAACTTTTTGTGCGATGGGACGAAAGTGGCATCTGGGAAGGGTTTATCCCGGGAATTGACAAGGGCACCCTGTACAAATACAAGATCCATTCGCATAACAATGACGTCAAAACCGAAAAGGCCGACCCCTTTGCCCGTTATTGTGAGATGCCGCCTCGTACCGCTTCTATAGTCTGGGACGCCCCATACAAATGGAAGGACAAGGCGTGGATGGGGTACCGGGCCGATAAAAACGGGCTGGATCGCCCTTATTCGGTCTATGAGGTGCACCTGGGGTCCTGGAAACGTAAAAAGGACAACAAATTCCTGTCCTACCTGGAATTGGCAGAGGACCTGGTTGCCTACGTCAAGGATATGGGCTTCACCCATGTAGAATTCATGCCCATTATGGAATATCCCTACGATCCTTCCTGGGGATACCAGCTCACGGGCTATTTCGCACCTACTTCCCGGTTTGGGAAGCCCGAGGATTTCAAGGTATTGGTAGACAAACTCCACCAAAACGATATTGGGGTCATCCTGGACTGGGTGCCTTCCCATTTTCCGGAAGATGCACACGGACTGGGCAATTTTGACGGTTCGAACCTTTACGAGCACCCGGATCGGCGCAAAGGCTACCACCCCGACTGGAAAAGCCTGATCTTTAATTACGGGAGGAACGAGGTACGGGCCTTCCTTATCAGCAATGCCCTGTTCTGGTTGGATCAATACCATGTAGACGGCCTTAGGGTAGATGCGGTGGCTTCCATGCTCTACCTGGACTACTCCAGGGAAGAAGGGGAGTGGGAGCCTAATATGTACGGCAATAACGAACATCTGGAGGCCATATCGCTGCTTAAGGAACTCAACCAGGAAATTTATACCAGTTTTGATGGGGTTCAGACCATCGCCGAGGAGTCTACCGCTTTTACAGGGGTTTCCAAGCCTGTGTACCTCGGTGGACTTGGGTTTGGTATGAAATGGATGATGGGCTGGATGCACGATACGCTGGAATATTTTAAAAAGGAACCCATTTACCGCAAGCATCACCAGAACGACATCACCTTTAGCCTTACCTATGCTTTCACGGAGAACTTTATGCTTCCCTTCTCGCATGACGAGGTGGTATACGGCAAACAATCCTTGTTATACCGTATGCCGGGGGATGAATGGCAGCGCTTTGCCAACCTGAGGCTGCTGTTTGGATATATGTTTACACATCCGGGGGCTAAACTCCTGTTTATGGGGGCGGAATTCGGCCAGTCTTCCGAGTGGAATTTTCAGAACAGCCTGGACTGGCACCTGACGCAGTATGCGTTCCATTCAGGGATACAGGAGGTTATACGGGACCTGAACGAGATCTACAAGACCTATCCGGCATTGTACGAAAAACAATTCAGCCCGGAAGGCTTCCAGTGGATCGACTACGGGGACGCGGAGAATTCGGTCCTTACCTACGTCCGTAAGGGGCACGATGCTAAAAACGACCTCTATGTAGCCTGTAACTTTACGCCCGTCCCACGCACGGAGTATCGTATGGGCATGCCTAAAGGAGGGACCCTTAGGGAGATTTTTAACAGTGATGACAAAAAGTATGGTGGAAGTGGTATGCACAACAAGGCGCTCAAGATTGGCAAGACGCCCTGGCACGGCCGTGACAGATCCGTGGAAATAACCATCCCACCGCTGGCGGTGGTCATATTCCAATAGGGCTTCCTCAAACGTTGTAGTTCATAAATCATGAAAAATACATTTCTTAATTAATGGTTTATGTTATTCTTTTGTTGGGCTAAATAACCAGATCAACTATGATTACCAATACGGAACTGGAATATAAAGGGAATTTATACCCCAATCGGATCGTGGATTTTAATCAGGAAACCGATAAGTTCCTGTTTACGACCGAAAATGGTGTTATCCTTGAACTGACAGTACTACGGAACTCTGCTGTCCGCTTCAGGTACGCCACGGACTATATGTTCCAGCCCGATTTCTCCTATGCCATCAGTGAGGATGCCAGCAGGGGGTATAACCGCCTGGATGTTACCGATACCAAGACGGAATACCTCATTGAGACCTCCAGGATCAAAATCCTGGTAGACAAGGAAACCCTGAGGGTACAGATTTCCAACCTGGAAGGCAAGATCATCAATGAAGACGAGTTGGGGTTCCACTGGGAAGAAAATTACGAGTACGGGGGGAATTCGGTGAAAATGAGCAAGATCACCCAAACCTCGGAAAGCTATTATGGCATGGGGGACAAGGCTACCCACTCCAACCTCAAGGGGAAAAGGGTGAGTAATTGGGTTACCGACCAATATGCGTACGGCAAGGACCAGGATCCCCTCTATAAGGCCATCCCCTTTTACATAGGACTTCATAACGGAATGGCCTATGGGATTTTCTTTGATAACACCTTCAGGACCTATTTTGACTTTGCCCACGAAAGGAAGAATGTCACCAGCTTTTGGGCCGATGGGGGTGAGATGAATTACTATTTCTTCTACGGCCCCGAAATGTCGCGCGTGGTCCAGGCCTATACCGACCTTACCGGCACCCCGGAGCTCCCACCACTCTGGGCCCTGGGCTTTCATCAGTCTAAATGGAGTTATTTCCCCGAATCGCGGGTGAAGGAGATCGCCAAGAAGTTTCGAAAGCTGAAGATTCCCTGTGACGCCCTTTACCTCGATATTGACTATATGGATGGTTTCCGTTGTTTTACCTGGGATCCTGACAAATTCCCGGATCCCAAGGCCATGATCAGCAACCTGAACAAGGATGGCTTTAAGACGGTGGTCATGATCGATCCGGGGATCAAGGTAGACCGTGATTACTGGGTATACAAAGAGGCGCTGGATAATGATTATTTCTGCAAACGGGGCGATGGCCCCCTGATGCAGGGCAAGGTCTGGCCCGGGGTGTGCAGTTTTCCGGATTTTACCAAACCCGTGGTGCGCCAGTGGTGGGCCGGCCTGTACAAGGAACTGATCGCCGAGACAGGTGCACACGCGGTGTGGAATGATATGAACGAACCCGCGGTGATGGAAGTACCCACCAAAACCGCTCCCCTGGATACGCGGCATGATTATGACGGGCACCCCTGTACCCACAGGAAGGCCCACAACGTATACGGAACGCAGATGATCCGCGCTACCTACGAAGGGGTGAAAAAATACGTGTTCCCCAAAAGGCCTTTCGTGATCACCCGTGCGGCGTATGCCGGGGCACAGCGCTATACCTCTACCTGGACAGGCGATAATGTGGCTACCTGGGAACACCTCTGGATAGCCAATGTCCAGGTGCAGCGGATGTGCATGAGCGGGTTTTCTTTTGTAGGATCCGATATCGGTGGATTTGCTGAACAACCTACGGGAGAATTGTTTGCCCGGTGGATACAACTGGGGATCTTCCACCCCTTTTGCAGGGTACACTCCAGCGGGGACCATGGCGACCAGGAACCCTGGTCCTTTGATCCCGAGGTGACCAAGATCGTCAGGAAGTTCATAGAACTTCGCTACCAGTTGCTGCCCTATCTCTATACCATGTTCTGGAAGTACGCCAATGACAACGTACCCATGTTAAAGCCCCTGGTGTACTATGATCAGCAGGACCCGCAGACGCATTTCCGGACCGACGAGTTTATTTTTGGAGAGCAGATCCTGGTGTGCCCCATACAGGAACCCAATGCCCAGGGGCGGAGGATGTATATCCCCAAGGGGAAATGGCATAATTATTGGACCGGTGAAGTGGTAGAGGGCGGCATGGAAAAATGGGTGGTTGCCGATATTGACAAGATCCCGATCTTTGTCAGGGAAGGAGCGATCATCCCACTATACCCCGTACAGCAATACGTAGGGGAACTGGAGATCAAAGAACTTATCCTGAACGTCTATTTCAAAATTGGGGTCGAGGATTCCAGCGTATACGAGGACGCCCATGATGGATACGACTATAAAAAGGGCGGGTACAGTTTGCGCAATTTTAAGCTGAACGGCAAGGAAAACGAGATCATCATTCAGCAATTCAAGAGCGGGACGTACATTGCGCCTTATCAGAAATTCAGGATCAAGATCATCGGGCTGCCCTTCAAAATAAAGTCTATCATGGTAGACAATGTGCAGGTATCCATGAAAGATGTGAGCCTGAATGGCGGGAGTACGATTGAAATTGCAAAGAATTTCACCGCGTTGCATATTAAAGGAAAATGATTTTTTTATAATTTTCTGCTGATCGGATGCCCCTTCCTCTTCATCGGGGTGGGGAAGCTTCAGAAGATATCCTGAAACGGGGCCAAACACCTTCAAGCACTATCGGCAAAATGCGAATTTGGTTAAGACTATGAAAAAAACAGCACTTGTAGTATTGGTTTTCCTGGGGATGGCTGCCTGTAAGACCAACCCTTTTACAGGCCAGAAAACACTGAACTTCTATCCCAACAGCCAGATTTTCCCCATGGCATTCAATCAATACGATGAATTCCTGAAAGAAAACAAGGTAGTGGAAGGCACCGCAGAGGCCCGGATGATTACCCAGGTAGGACAACGTATCGCCACCGCGGCCGAACGATGGCTCAACGCGAACGGATATCCCGGCTACCTCAAGGACTACCAATGGGAATACAACCTGGTAAACGACAGTACCGTGAATGCCTGGTGCATGCCCGGGGGCAAGATAGTTTTTTACACCGGGATCCTTCCCATATGCCAGGGAGAAGCTGGGGTAGCCGTGGTCATGGGGCACGAAGTAGCGCATGCCCTGGCAGACCATGGGGCGCAGCGCATGAGTGCGGGTACCCTGCAACAACTAGGGGCGGTAGCGGGAAATATTGCCTTGCAGGACCCGGAAAAACGCAATATGTTCAACCAGGCCTATGGCATTGGTTCAACCGTAGGGGTGATGTTGCCCTTTAGCCGTAGCCACGAAACGGAGGCCGACCGTATCGGTCTCCAAATCATGGCCATTGCCGGCTACAACCCGGACGAGGCTGCCAACTTGTGGAGGCGGATGCAGGCCAATGCAGGCGGACAGGCCCCTCCGGAATTTCTAAGCACCCACCCTTCCAATGAGACGCGGATACAAAATTTAACCGAATGGGCTCCCCTGGCCCGGGAAGAAGCGAAAAAATTCGGGGTGACAACATTTAAATAGTGGCAGTTCAAAGGGGCTGACATACAAAAACAGCAAGCTGTTCCCGGCGGGAGCAGCTTTATTTTTTATTATGGGACGAGTTTGGGCAATTAAAGGCAGCCGTAAGCTGCTCAACGCATGGGCCTTCTATGACTGGGCCAATTCTGTATATAGCCTGGTCATCGCTTCTGCCATCTTTCCTATCTTCTACGGGGCTTTGTTCCGGGTTGCCGGGGTGGAAAAGGTGGCGGTATTCGGGGGCGAGATCGCCCGGGCACCCCTGATCAGTTACGTGACCTCGGCGGCCTTTTTGTTTATCGCGATCATTACCCCTTTGCTATCGGGGATTGCAGACTATATGGGTAACAAGAAGGTCTTTATGAAGTTCTTTTGCTACCTGGGCGGCCTTTCCTGTATTGGCCTTTACTGGTTTTCCCTGCATCATATCTACCTGGGCCTGGTTTGCTATTTTTTCGGGCTGGTAGGTTTCTGGGTGAGTTTTGCCATCAATAACTCCTATCTCCCTGATATTGCTTTCAAAGAGCAACAGGATGCGGTAAGTGCCCGCGGTTTTTCCATGGGGTACATCGGCAGTGTCCTTTTACTCCTGGTCAACCTGGCCATGGTGATGAAACCCGGGGTTTTTGGCATTGAAGGAGATGCAGGGGAAGCAGCCGAACTCACGGCCATGCGCTATTCCTTTGTATCGGTGGGGATCTGGTGGATCCTTTTCAGCCAATACACTTTTTTTCACCTGCCCCAAGGCTACAAGAAGGAGGGGGAACGGGAGCACGTGGTGCTCAACGGCTTTCGGGAACTTCGCCTTGTCTGGCGGCAACTGGGTACCGAAGTCAGGTTGAAACGCTACCTCCTGGCCTTTTTTGTCTATAGCATGGCGGTACAGACCGTCATGCTGATAGCCACCTATTTTGGGGAGGAGGAGATTTCGTGGGGCTCCGACGGAGAACGTACCACCGGGCTCATTATCAGTATCCTGGTGATACAGCTGCTGGCCATCCTGGGGGCCACCTTTACCGCCAGGGCTTCGACCGCCTTTGGCAATATCCGTACCCTGACGGTGATCAACATGTTCTGGGTTGCGATCTGCATCTACGCCTATTTTGTGGTAACACCGATGGATTTCTATATTGCCGCGGCCTGTGTCGGATTGGTCATGGGGGGGATACAGGCACTCTCCCGTTCTACCTATTCCAAGTTTTTGCCACCGACCACCGATACTGCGTCTTTTTTTAGTTTCTATGACGTCGCCGAAAAGATAGGGATAGTCATAGGCACCTTCCTGTACGGGGCCGTGGCCCAGTTTACGGGGAGCATGCGCAATGCCACCATATTCCTGGGGCTTTTTTTTCTGTTGGGCGTCTTTTTGCTGCGGCAGGTGCGCAAAAAAGCCCCCTGAGGAAGGAGGCTCTGTAACGCTTTGTTATTTTTGGCGGGGCTATCCCTTCGAGATAGAACCGGAACCAGAGACTTTGCTGTCTATTTTGGCAGGATTGCCCCGGTAATGGATGTCGCCCGAACCCGAAACGCGTGCCTTTAGCAATTGGGTGACATTCACCAGTATATCGGCAGACCCTGAAATATTGGCGTCTACTTCTTCCGCTTCTAATTCATAGGCGTCTACATCCCCAGACCCCGATATTTGCACATAGAAGCGGTTGGCATGCCCCCTGAGGTTGATATCGCCCGAACCGGACATGCTGGCGTTGAGGCCATTGCTTTCCACCTCGAGGCTCATATCGCCAGACCCGGAGAGTTTGGTCGTGAATTCATCGGCCGAGAGGGTGGTCTTCCCCGAAATGTTCCCGGATCCGGCCAGGGAGATGGCATTGATAGTTTCCACGGGGACCGTAATTTGGAAACCGTCCTTCCAGGATGAGGGCCTCAGGTTGACCCCGTTCTTGACTTTGATGATCAATTCCCCGTCTTTGACTTCCGTGACAATCCATTCCTGCAGGTTTTCTTCTGCCCGGACCTTTACGTTTCCTTCGGTTCCGGCGACCAGGTCTACGTCAAAAGACCCCGATACGGAGACGGCATCGTATTCGCCTGTAGAGCGCTCCATGGTCACCATGTTGCCATTGCCCTTGATTTTCCTGCCCCATTGGGCATTGGCAGTGCCTGCCAGGCACAGTGCCAATCCTATTAAAACTGCTTTTTTCATTGTGGTATTCGTGTATTAGGTTGTTAATTAATTATTTCAAAGGAAATATCCCCGTAGTCACTTTGTACAGATACCATTTTGCCCGAATTGGCCTGTCCGTGGTACCCTTTGTAGTAGCGTTCTTTGGATTTTTCCTGGCTGATGTTCACTTCAAAGTTTTCCTTGCCCCGCACATCGGCATATTCGGTGCTGATCTCAAAATCAAAATGGTACTGGGGCACGTAACCGATCTTCACGCCGGTGTAGTCGGTCTGGATGTGGAGGTTGCCCGCATCCGCGGCCATTTTCCGGATTTCCAGGGAACCGTAGTCGGCCCGGATGTCGACATTCCCGTGTACCGTTCCCAACTGCACATTGATGTAGTCGCCTTGCCCTTTGACGTTTTGTGCCTCCTGTATTTCCAGGGTGCCGTAGTCGCTGGAGTAGGTCAGGTTGCCCATTTGGCCGATGCTGCTGTTGGTGTAATCCGCGGTGATGTTGAGGTCGCCTGCTTTCGCGATGCTGAAGCCGGAATAGTCGGCCGAGATCGATGCACTGTTGATATAGCCGAAACTGGACTTGGAGGTGTAATCAAAGCTCAGCTGGTTGTTGCGGCCCCGGAGTTCCCCTATTTCGAGCCGGCCGTAGTCACAGCTGATCTTGGCATGCCCGTCTATGCGGTCCAGGACGATATTCCCGTAGTCATTGTCCAGGTGCACATTGTTCTTGACAGGGAGTTTGATGGTGTAGTTCACCTGCATGTTCACATTGTTGCGCCTTCCCCAGTTCCAGTTCCAGCCCCCGCGATTGGCATCAAAGATGGTCCTGGCTGATACCATGGAAGGACTGGCGTCGAAATCAACGGTGATCTCATCCAGTTTCTCCTGCACCCTGTCCTCATTATCCCCGCTGGTTTTTATCTGAACCTCTATAAGTACCCGGTCCTCGTTCCAGGAGGTCAGGGTAAGGTTGCCGTAGCTGTTGATCACTTTCAGCAGGGCATCGGGGTTTACCCTGTACTCTTTTCTGATGGTTTTCTCCTTCTTATACCGGCCGTTCAGGGATCCATCATGGGCCGCCAGGGCCGGGGGAGCCAGGAACAGCAAGGCTAGCAGGGTACTTCTAAATACTGTAGTTTTCATTATCGTAGGAATTTGTTTCTTTAATATGTGTTATTTTGTCCAATACCTCCTGCAGCAGTGCTATCCGCGTCTGGAAATTGGTGATCATGGCACCCAGTATCAGTTTGCTGTCACCCCCCCGGAGCAGGTCCTGTTCCATTTGCCGATAGCTGGTTTCCAGTTTTTTCAGTTGGCGGAGGGTGTCGTCCACCAGTTGTTGCGTTTCGGGACTGCTCTCGCTTTCCAGCTGCCGTACCTGGTCCTCTATCAGGCTGGCGAAGTAAAACTCGGTTTGGGAAACTTCCGGGGAGATGTTAGCTACCTGTTGTGCTACGGTAGGTGCCGGGATAAGCAGCTTTAGCCCCAGCATGACCAGGACGGCAACAGAGGCCGCTATAGACAGGTGTTTCCACCATGGGTTCCGGCCCGGACTTTCGGGAAGCCCGCCTTTCCTTTCGGCCTGCAGTTTTTCCATAAACCGTTGCTGATGCCCGCTCCTTGGTTCCACGGTATCGAAAGACCCGTGCAATTCCCGGAAAAGTGATTCTAATGGTTCCTTTTTCATACGTCAAGTGAGATTCAATTTTTTTCGTAAACTTTCCTTGGCCCTGGAGATCATTGTCCTGCAATTGGCATAGCTGATATCCATAATACTACTGACCTCCTCGTAATCATAGCCCTCAATCAAATGTAAGGTCAAAGAAACTCTGTAGTTGTCTTTTAATTTTTTCATGGCCTCCAGCACTTTTTGAGCCTTCAGTTCTGTCGTGCCATGATCTTCGGCAGCCACATCGTTATCTTCGACCTTGTATAGTACTCCGTCCAGGCCCACCTCATTTTTTCTTTGTTGCTTCCGGTAATGATAGATACTATTGTTCACCACTATGCGCTTCAGCCAGGCCCCGAAGGTTACCTCCCCTTTAAAAGTGTCCAGTTTTGTAAAGGCACTTAAAAAGGATTCCTGCATGATGTCTTCCGCTTCCATGGAGTCTTTTACAATCCTGAGGGCCGTGTTGTACATGGCTTTGTAATACCGGTTGTAAAGCTCCATCTGGGCACTGGGATTGCCTTCCTGGCACGACCTCAACAGGTCATCCGTATGTACACTAAACTGGCTCAAAAAGTGTAATGTTTGTCTAATAGATGACCCAAAGTACGGATTGTTACAGTTTTGGAGTTATTTTTCTATCCTTGGCATAAGAATTGTCTTTTAGAGGTGACTGGCCCTGGGATTTCTTCCCTTACCTGCTGATAAACAGGGGCTGGTCTGGACCGATAAAGGAATTGTAATTACAGAAAAGGTGCTGTCTGATGACAGAATGACCGATATAGAGACCTATGGGAGATACTAAATTTATAAACTTTGACAATTTGTCGCTTGAAAGCCTGGATGCGGAATCGGAATTGATTCCATTGCTCACCCCGGAAGACGAAGAGGAAATGAACAGGGAGGATGTGCCGGAGACCCTACCCATACTACCCTTGCGCAATACGGTATTGTTTCCTGGCGTGGTGATTCCCATTACTGCCGGCAGGGATAAATCCATCAATCTGATCAAATATGCCAATAATGGCAGTAAGGTTATCGGGGTGGTATCGCAGAAAGACGAAGAGACCGAAGACCCGGGGATTAAGGATATCAATACGGTAGGGACCGTGGCCCGCATCCTGCGGGTGCTGCAAATGCCCGATGGGAATACGACCGTGATCATACAGGGGAAGAAGCGTTTTAAAATCGCTGAGGTGCTTACCGAAAAACCTTATATGACGGCAACTGTGCGCGAAGTGGACGAGATCAGGCCGCTGAAGGGAGATCAGGAATTCCTGGCCATCATTGATTCCATCAAGGAATTGGCCATACGGATAATCCGCGATAACCCTAATATCCCGAGTGAAGCCTCTTTCGCCATCAAGAATATCCAGAGCAATTCGTTCCTGATCAACTTCGTATCCTCCAACCTCAACCTTTCGGTCAGCGAAAAACAGGCGCTACTCGAGATTGATGACCTGCAGGAGCGCGCCCTGGCCACGCTGAAGTACATGAATGTAGAGATGCAGAAGCTGGAATTGAAGAACGATATCCAGTCGAAGGTGCGCAGCGATATGGACCAGCAGCAGCGCGAGTATTTCCTCCATCAGCAGATGAAAACCATACAGGAGGAACTCGGAGGGGTTTCCTATGATGAGGAGATCGAGGAGATGAAGGAAAAGGCCCGGACCAAAAAATGGAGTAAGAAGGTACAGGAGCACTTTGAAAAGGAACTGGCCAAAATGCAGCGCATGAACCCGCAGGTGGCAGAGTATTCCATCCAGCGCAATTACCTGGACCTCTACCTGGACCTGCCCTGGGAATCGTATTCGGAAGATAAATTCGACCTGAAAAGGGCACAAAAGATCCTGGACCGGGATCATTACGGACTGGAAGACGTCAAGCGCCGTATCATAGAATACCTCGCGGTGCTGAAACTCCGCAAGGATATGAAGTCGCCCATTCTTTGCCTGTACGGCCCTCCCGGGGTAGGGAAGACGTCCCTGGGGAAATCCGTGGCGGAAGCCCTGGGGCGCGAGTATGTGCGCATGTCGCTGGGAGGATTGCGGGATGAAGCCGAGATCCGCGGCCATCGTAAAACCTATATCGGTGCCATGCCCGGGCGTATCGTACAGAGTATTAAAAAAGCGGGGACTTCTAACCCCGTCTTTATCCTGGATGAGATCGACAAACTCTCCAGCAGTTACCAGGGAGACCCCTCTTCGGCCATGTTGGAGGTACTGGACCCGGAACAGAATAACGAGTTTTACGATAACTTCCTGGAAATGGGGTACGACCTGTCTAAGGTGATGTTTATCGCCACGGCCAATAGCCTCTCCGGGATACAGCCGGCCCTGCTGGACCGTATGGAGGTCATCAACGTGACCGGCTATACCATAGAGGAAAAGGTGGAAATCGCCAAAAGGCACCTGCTGCCCAAACAGCTCAAGGAGCACGGCCTCACGGCCCGGCATTTGAAGATCGGGAAACGCCAAATGGAGAAGATCGTTGAAGGGTATACCCGCGAGTCTGGGGTAAGGTCCCTGGAAAAACAGGTGGCCAAAATGGTGCGCCATGCCGCCAAATCCATTGCCATCGAAGAGGAATACAACCTAAAAGTGACCGATGCGGATATAGAAACCGTACTGGGCCCTGCCCGCATGGAACGGGATAAGTACGAGAACAATGACATTGCCGGGGTCGTCACAGGACTTGCCTGGACCAGCGTAGGGGGCGATATCCTCTTTATAGAATCGATCCTCTCCAGGGGTAAGGGAAACCTGAACATCACGGGGAACCTCGGGAAGGTCATGAAGGAGTCTGCCACCATTGCCATGGAGTATATCAAGTCTAATGCCGAACGTTTTGGCATCGATATCGGGATTTTTGACAAGTACAATGTACATATCCACGTCCCCGAAGGGGCAACCCCTAAAGACGGCCCCAGTGCCGGGATTACCATGCTCACCTCCCTGGTGTCCCTTTTCACCCAAAGGAAGGTAAAGAAAAGCCTGGCCATGACCGGGGAGATTACCCTTAGGGGAAAAGTCTTGCCCGTGGGAGGGATCAAGGAAAAAATACTCGCGGCCAAAAGGGCGCGGATCAAGGAGATTATCCTCTCGGAGGATAACCGCAAAGATATCCTCGAGATCAAGCCGGAATACCTGAAAGGGCTAACCTTCCATTATGTGACTGAAATGAGTGAAGTGATTGATATTGCCATAACCAAACAGAAAGTCAGACATGCCAAGAAACTCGTATAGGCACGGCCAGGCTTGCCTGGAAGGTTTTGCAAGGAATAAAGCCCGCCAAGTGAGCGGGCTTTTATCTTTTCTGGCTATTTTTAGCGGATGGAAAAAATAACCATAGCCATAGATGGGTATTCCAGTACCGGGAAAAGTACCCTTGCCAGGCAACTGGCAAAAGCCCTGGGATTTATTTATGTGGATACGGGCGCTATGTACCGGGCCGTGACCCTATTTGCCCTCCAAAACAACTTTGTCCACAAAGGGAAGGTCAACCAGGGGGCCCTGGTAAAACTTTTGCCCAAAATACACCTCGATTTCCGGTTGAATAAGGAAACGGGGAATTCAGACATGTACCTGAATGGCGAAAATGTCGAAAAACCCATCAGGAGCCTCGAGGTATCCAGCTATGTCAGTAAAGTAGCGGCCATTGAGGAAGTGCGGTATAAACTGGTGGAAATGCAGCGGAAAATGGGAAAGGCAAAGGGGATTGTCATGGATGGAAGAGATATTGGCACCGTCGTGTTCCCCGATGCCGAACTCAAGATATTTATGACGGCCACGCCCGAAATACGGGCAAACAGGAGGTATAAGGAGCTCCTGGAGAAAGGGGAAAAGGTAACCTTTAAGGAAGTGTTGCGCAATGTCCAGGAACGCGATCACCTGGACACCCACAGGGAGTTTTCCCCCCTGTTAAAGGCAGAGGACGCCATTGAGTTTGACAATGGCGATATGGGTCTGGAAGAGCAGTTTGAGCGTATTTACCACTACGCTTTACGAATCATTGAGGCACAAAAAAAGGGCGCTTGAGCACCCTTTTCCCCATGGTCTTTTGCCCTCAGTTTTTTGGGATTACCAGCACCTGGTCCGGGTGAATGACATCCGGGTTGTTGAGGATGTTGGTATTGGCAGAAAAAATTTGCTTGTATTTCATGGGGTCGCCGTAGTAGTGTTTGGCGATCTTGCTCAATGATTCCCCGCGCTTGACCACGTGCCGGTGGTACACAGAATCGTCAGCTACCGTAATATTCGCTTTGATGTCGGCAGGCTTTTGCCCCCCGATCTCTTTGATCTTGTCCCAAAGAAGGTCTTTTTCGTAGGGCGTTTTCGCCTGCCCCTTAATTTTTAGCACCCCGTTCTCCTCTGATACATCGCCATCCTTGACCCCTAACTGTTCGCCCAGTTGCAACACCGGCTGGTATTTCGCTTTTACGTTCATGTTTGTTTCTTTTTAATGGTTAATAATGCGGATCAGAAGATACGGATTAACCGGATAGGCTACAATGAGATCCCTCAGCAACCAGCCTGTATTTCAGGCCCGAATAAGTTGGTAAAACCAGTATTTAATTGTATTTTTGCACACCTTTTTGGCAAAGAGTCGGGAGGAAAAGGAACGAAAACAAAAAGATACTATAACAGCTTCCACGAATATTGTTGCGCTCCCGTAACCTTGTGGGATACAAATTACATCAGCAAATGGCTGAAGATAAAACTACAACGGTCACCGAGGAAACCACCGAGGTGCAAAAGGAAACAAAACAACAGGCCCCCCAGGTAGACCCCCAGGAATTTTTGGAGAATTTTGATTGGGACAAATACGAGGAAGGGATCGAACGGGTAGACAATTCCAAACTAAAAGAGTTTGAAAAGCTGGTAGCCGAGAACTTCGTGGATACGGCCGATGAAGAGGTCGTAGAGGGGACCGTTACCCATATCACAGACCGTGAAGCCATCATTGATATCAACGCCAAATCCGAAGGTGTTATCTCTTTGAACGAGTTTCGCTACAATCCTGACCTGAAGGTTGGCGATAAGGTGGAGGTCCTCATTGATATCCGTGAAGACAAGAGCGGGCAACTGGTGCTCTCACACAGGAAGGCCAGGACCATCAAGGCCTGGGAACGTGTGAACGAGGCCCACGACAAGGAAGAAGTAGTCACCGGGTTTGTGAAATGCAGGACCAAAGGAGGTATGATCGTCGATGTATTCGGGATCGAAGCCTTCCTGCCAGGGTCGCAGATCGATGTGAAACCCATACGCGACTACGATCAATATGTAGGGAAGACCATGGAGTTCAAGGTGGTGAAAATCAACCAGGAATTCAAAAACGTGGTAGTATCCCACAAGGCGCTGATCGAAGCGGATATCGAAGAACAGAAGAAGGAGATCATCAGCCAGCTCGAGAAAGGACAGGTACTCGAAGGGGTAGTGAAAAACATCACTTCCTACGGGGTATTTATCGACCTTGGCGGCGTGGACGGTCTGGTACATATTACCGATCTTTCCTGGAGCAGGATCAACCATCCCAACGAGGTGGTCGAGCTCGACCAGAAACTCAATGTGGTTATCCTTGATTTTGACGATAACAAATCCAGGATACAACTGGGCTTAAAACAACTTGAGAAGCACCCATGGGATGCCCTGGGCGATGAGATCAAAGTAGGAGACAAGGTTAAAGGAAAAGTGGTGGTGATTGCCGACTACGGTGCCTTTTTGGAGGTTGCCGAGGGTGTTGAAGGGTTGATCCACGTATCGGAGATGTCCTGGTCTACCCACCTGCGCTCCGCACAGGATTTTGTAAAAGTGGGTGACGAACTGGAAGCCGTCGTTCTGACCCTTGATCGCGAAGATCGAAAAATGTCCCTGGGGATCAAGCAACTGACCCCGGATCCATGGACCGACATCACTACCAAGTACCCCGTTGGTTCCAGGCATAAGGGCATTGTACGGAACTACACCAATTTTGGGGTATTCGTAGAACTGGAAGAAGGGATTGACGGATTGATCTACATTTCCGACCTTTCCTGGACCAAGAAAATCAAGCACCCTTCCGAGTTTGTATCGGTTGGAGATGTGATGGAGGTTGAGGTACTGGAACTGGATGTGGAAGGCCGCAAGCTGAGCCTTGGCCACAAGCAGACCACCGAAAACCCCTGGGATAAATATGAAGAGGAATTTGGTCTGGGCTCTGAACACGAAGCCGCGATTACGGAAATCGTAGACAAGGGCGCCATCATCGAGTTCAACGAGGATATTACCGCCTTTGTTCCACAACGACACATGGAGAAAGAAGACGGCAAAAAACTCGCCAAGGGCGAAACGGCACAATTCAAGATCATCGAATTCAACAAAGAGTTCAAACGGGTTGTGGCCAGCCATACCGCCATCTTTAAAGAAGAAGAGCAACGCAATGTAAGGGCAGCCAAGAAAAAGGCCGCCACCGCTGCAGAAGAGTCAAAACCCACCCTGGGTGATGCCAATGAGCAACTGCAGGCATTGAAAGACAAGATGGAAGCCAACAAGAAGAAATAGGTTTCCTGATTGGATATGTCCCCGTTCAACAACGGGATCCGAATAACCCTGGCCAGTGGCCGGGGTTATTTTTTTTTTGCCCGGGCACTATCTGGCCCCGCCTTGATCAACATTGGGCAGAAATCCCTATTTTTGTTCCAGAACAGCGATGGCCAACAATCCCATGAGTCAAAAAGTACTGCTTACCTCCAAGGAGATCCACATCATCCTTCATCGCCTGGCTTGCCAACTGCTGGAAAACCATCTCGAATTCAAGGAAACGGCCCTGATAGGCATACAACCCAGGGGGATATTCCTGGCGCGGCGCCTGGCGCATATCCTAAAGGAATCCTATGGGGTAAAGCACATAGACCTGGGGTACCTGGATATTACCTTTTTCCGGGACGATTTCAGGCGGGGGGATAAGACCCTGGAAGCCAGCAGTACCAAAATGGATTTTCTGGTGGAAGGCCGCAAGGTGGTCCTGATTGACGATGTGCTCTACACGGGCAGGAGTATTCGCGCCGCCCTTACGGCCATACAATCCTTTGGGCGGCCCAGCGAAATAGAACTGCTTACCCTGATCGACCGGCGCTTCAGCAGGCACCTGCCCATTCAGCCCAACTACAGGGGGCGGCAGGTAGATGCCATCAATGAGGAAAAAGTCCTGGTTCATTGGGAAGAAAACAATGGGAAAGACATTATTTATCTGATAAATAAATGAGTTCACTGAGCGTACAACACCTTTTGGGGATAAAGTATCTGAATGAGAAGGATATTCAACTGATATTTGAAACCGCAGACCATTTTAAAGAGGTGATCAACCGCTCGATCAAGAAAGTTCCCTCCCTGCGCGATATAACCATTGCCAATGTCTTTTTCGAAAACAGTACCCGAACCCGCCTTTCTTTTGAACTGGCCGAAAAACGCCTCTCTGCGGATATCGTGAACTTTTCGGCCGCGCAGTCTTCTGTGAAGAAGGGGGAGACCCTCATCGATACGGTGAACAATATCCTCTCTATGAAGGTAGACATGGTCGTCATGCGGCACCCCAACCCCGGGGCCGGCGTCTTTCTGTCGAAACATGTCAAAGCTGCCATCATCAATGCCGGTGACGGTGCCCATGAACATCCCACCCAGGCCCTGCTGGATTCCTATTCGATCCGGGAGAAACTGGGGGACGTTGCGGGGAAAAAGGTAGTCATCGTAGGCGATATCCTGCATTCCAGGGTCGCCCTGTCCAATATTTTTGCCTTGCAGCTGCAGGGTGCCGAGGTAAAGGTATGCGGCCCCCGCACCCTCCTGCCCAAGCATATAGAATCTTTGGGCGTCGAGGTCGAAACCAACCTTAGGAAGGCACTGAACTGGTGTGATGTTGCCAACATGCTCCGCATACAAAACGAGCGGATGGATATGAGTTATTTCCCTACCACACGGGAATACACCCAGCAGTTTGGAATAAACAAAAACCTGCTCGACAGCCTGGAGAAGGAAATTGTGATCATGCACCCGGGGCCCATCAACCGGGGCGTTGAAATTACCAGTGATGTAGCAGATTCCAGGCAATCCATCATACTCAACCAGGTAGAGAACGGTGTAGCCATTCGGATGGCAGTGATTTATTTGTTAGCTTCAATGATAAAATAAGCTGTCATGGTCATCGATAAAGAAGACGGGGTCGCCATCATTTTCCGGGAGAATGCCTCCCTGGATACCTTTTTACTGGAATTGACACAGGCACATGCCCGGTTAAAGCATGAAAACCTGATCATCAACCTGGTTTCCTTCGCCAATATCGACCCGGCCGGGGTCCTTAAATTCCGGCAACTGTCCGACGCCCACAGGAAGGGCAAAAAATCGTTTGTGGTGGTCACCGATAAGGTAAGCTATGACGAAGTGCCGGAGGACCTCCTGGTAGTTCCCACCCTGCAGGAAGCAAAGGACCTGATTGAAATGGAGGAGATTGAACGCGACCTGGACCTTTAGAAGGGCTCCGGCCCGCTGTGGCGGCCCTGTTGCAGGGGGCGATCGCAGGACTTGCGCCCCGGCCGGATCAGGGAGCATACAAAACCGTTTTTTGTGGGGGACCATATGAAATTACATATCCTTGGCTGCTATGCCGCCACGCCCAAAACCATGACCCATCCCACGGCTCAGGTACTGGAAATTAAAAACCAGCTGTTCCTGATTGATTGCGGGGAAGGCACCCAGGTAGAAATGCGCCGCAACAACATCCGCTTTGCCAGGATTCAACGGATCTTTATTTCGCACCTACACGGGGATCATTTTTTTGGCTTGCCCGGGCTGATCGCGACCTTCAGGTTGCTTGGCAGGGAGAAGGAATTGCATATTTATGGCCCCAAGGGGGTAAAGGAGGCGATAACCCTGCTCCTGAAACTGGGCAATAGCTGGACAGACTACCCCCTGATCTTTCATGAACTTTCATCCTCTGAACCCGAATGCATCTATGAAGATGCGCAATTGAAGGTACAAACCATTCCGCTCAAGCACAGGATATATACCAATGGCTTCCTGTTTTCCGAAAAACCGCGGCCCCGTAAATTGCATATCGAAGCCGTGAAGAAATTCGGGATAGACAAGGCGTATTACCGTAAAATCAAAAATGGGGCCGACATAACGCTGGAGGATGGGCGGCGGGTGGCCAACAAACAGCTCACTTTGGATCCAAACCCACCGCGGCGCTATGCCTATTGCAGTGACACTTCTTTTGACCCCACTATCGTTCCCATAGTCCGGGGGGTAGATATGTTGTACCACGAAGCCACTTTTCTCGATTCCGAGGAGGTGTTGGCATCCAAAACCGGCCATTCCACGGCCAGGCAGGCTGCCCGGATAGCGCAACAAGCAGCGGTTGGGCAACTCCTGTTGGGTCATTATTCTACCCGCTACAAGTCCCTGGAACCTTTCAGGGCCGAGGCCGAAACCATCTTCCCCGGGGTCGTACTGGCCGAGGAAGGCAAGGCCTATGAGATCTAGGCAATGCCGATGGCAATAAGAGCTTGCCAGGATCTCCCGCTTCCCCCCGAAACAGGCAGGTTGCCCAGCCAATAAAATTACGGGTATCGCTTTATTCTTCCTGTTCTTTTACAGAACTTTGCTTATATTCAAATTTTAGGATAGACATGCAAAAGGATCTGGGGTCTTACAGGAAATCGTATGGCAAAGGCGGACTCTCCGAGGAGGGATTATCTGCGAACCCTATGGAGGTGTTTCAACAGTGGTTTTACCAGGTTGAGGCTTCGGAAGGTGTTGACGAGCCCAATGCCATGACCGTTTCAACCAAAGGGTTGGACGGCTTCCCCAAAAGCCGAGTCGTGCTTCTGAAGCAGTTTACCTACGAAGGCTTTGTTTTCTTTACCAATTACGAAAGTGAGAAAGGGCAGGCCATAGCGGAAGACAACAGGATCTGCCTTTCATTTTTCTGGCCCCATATGGAACGACAGGTCATTATTAAAGGAAGGGCCGAAAAACTTGCAGAGAACCTGTCAGATGGCTATTTTGAATCCAGGCCGGAAGGCAGCAAGCTGGGCGCGGTAGTATCAAATCAAAGCCGGGTAATCCCTTCCCGTGAGGCTTTGGAAGCGCAGTTAAAGGCCCTAGAAAAGGCGTACGAGAACAAGGAGGTTCCGCGGCCCGATTATTGGGGCGGGTATTTGGTGCGGCCGGTTTCCATAGAGTTTTGGCAGGGAAGGCCCAACCGCCTGCACGATCGTATACGCTACAGCCTGCAGGACGAATTGGACTGGAAAATGGAGCGTCTGGCCCCCTAGGCAGGCAGCGTGCACAGAGGGCCTTAGCCGGCCCGGGAGTATATATAAACAGCAATTCACCGTACGATGAAACAACTTATTATGGTACGTCATGGCAAATCTTCCTGGGATTATGATGTCAATGACAAAGACAGGCCATTGCTGGAGCGGGGCATCCGCGACGGCCATTTGGTCGCAGGCAGTTTCAGGGAGTCGCAAACAACAGTGGACGCCATTTTTTCGAGCCCGGCAAACCGTGCCCTTCATACCTGCGTGATCTTCCTGAGGAAGTTGAAATTTCCTTACGGGAAGTTTGAGCTTTCCAATGAATTATATGAATTCTCAGGGCAAGGGGTCATGCAGTTTGTCCGTGGCCTGGACGATTCCCTGGATACGGTGATGATCTTTGGCCATAATTACGCCTTTACCAATGTGGTCAATAGCTGGGGGGACAAAGCCATAGATAACGTACCTACCACGGGGCTTGTCCACCTAAAATTTGCAACCGATTCCTGGGCTTCGGTATCCGAAGGGACGACAGCCCGGTTAATTTTTCCAAAAATGCTCAAATAATGATTAAAACCAAAAACCAATACATCAACAGGGAGATCAGCTGGCTACAGTTCAACGCACGGGTACTTCAGGAAAGTGCCGACAAGCATGTTCCATTAATTGAGCGCCTCCGGTTTTTGGGGATTTTTTCTAATAACCTGGACGAATTTTTTAAAGTTCGCTATGCGACGGTTAAACGAATTGCGGAATCGGGAAGGACCGGGAAGAGCGTTCTGGGTGGTGCCAAGGCCAAGGATTTGTTGGAGGAAATCACCAAGATATGCATTAAACAGCAGGCAAAAAGCCTGGAGATCCTGAGCGATATCAAGGACGAGTTGGAAGAGGAGAATATCTTTCTGATCAATGAGACCGAAGTTACCCCCAAACACGAGGCTTTCATACGGAACTATTTCATACAGAACGTCAGCCCCCAACTGATGACCATCATCCTGAATGACCTGAACAAGTTCCCCATGTTGAAGGATACGGCGGCCTACCTGGCCATTAAAATGACCCTGCAAAGGGATGAGGAGTTAAAAGGCAAAGCTGGAAAGAAGGAAAAGCGATACGCCCTGATAGAGATCCCCAAAGGGATCAACCGTTTTGTGGTACTTCCCAATGACGGCGAAAAGAACTATATCATAATCCTGGATGACCTGATCCGTTATTGCCTGGACAGTATTTTCCCCATGTTCGATTACAGCTCCATATCGGCCCATATGATCAAGATCACCAGGGATGCGGAGTTGGATATAGACAATGACCTGAGCAAAAGTTTTATCGAGAAGATTTCTTCCAGTGTGGAACACCGTAAAATCGGGGATCCGGTACGTTTCGTATATGACAAAAGCATTGCGGAGGATACCTTCGCATTTTTGAAGGAGAAGATGGGGATCGAAGAAACAGACAGCCTGATTCCGGGAGGACGGTACCACAACCGGAGGGATTATATGGGTTTCCCGAGCCTGGGCAGGGATGATTTGCAGTACGACCGAATCACCCCCCTTCCCGTCAAAGGGCTGAGCCTGGAAGGGAGCCTGCTCGAATCTATCGCGAAAAGAGACTTCCTGCAGTACGCGCCCTACCATACATTTTCCTATGTGATCAAGTTCCTGAGGGAGGCGGCCCTGGATCCCAAAGTACGCAGTATCAAGATCACCGTATACCGCCTGGCCGACCACTCGCAGGTGACGGCTTCGCTCATCAATGCGGTAAAGAACGGAAAACAGGTAACGGTGCAGATTGAACTGCAGGCCCGTTTTGACGAACAGGCCAACATCAAATATGCGGAACAATTGCAGGCAGAAGGGGTAAAGCTGATTTTTGGCGTACCCGGCCTGAAGGTTCATAGCAAGATCTGCCTGATTGAACGTATGGAAGGCGATCGCCTGAAGCGTTACGGCTTTATTAGCACGGGGAACTTCAATGAGGCTACGGCCCGGATTTATACAGACTATACCCTGTTTACCGCCAAAGAACCCATTCTAAAAGAACTGGACAAGGTCTTCGAATTTTTTGAGACCACCTACAAGATCCATAAATACAAGCACCTGATCGTTTCTCCCCATTATACGCGGAAGGTATTTGAAAAGCTCATCCACAGGGAAATAGCGAATGCGCGGGCAGGGCGGGAGGCCTATATCAAAATCAAGATGAACAGTTTTACCTCCTACCAGATGGTAGACCAGCTGTATGAAGCCAGCAGGGCAGGGGTGAAAATCCAATTGATCATACGGGGGGTATGTTGCCTGATCCCGGGCGTGGAAGGCATGAGTGAGAACATAGAAGCGATCAGTGTGGTAGACAAATTCCTGGAACACCCCAGGTTGTTCATCTTTGCCAATAACGGGGACCCTAAGGTATGTATTTCCTCGGCAGACTGGATGACGCGCAACCTGGATAACCGGGTAGAGGTAGGGTGCTTTATTTACGACGAAGACGTCAAACAGGAGTTGATCGATACCTTTCAGATTTCCTGGAGCGATAACGTGAAGGCCCGTGTATTTTGCGAAGATCAGATCAACAAGTACCGGGAGGCCAAAGGGCCCCGGGTGCGATCGCAATTCGCCATGTACGACTATTACCTTGAAAAATTAAAAGCCTAAACCACCGTCCGTTGAAAATACGCAAGTTTGCTGCCATCGATATTGGGTCAAACGCCATCCGGTTGCTGGTGCACAACGTGATTGAGCAGGAGAACAGGGAGCCCCAGTTTCACAAGAACTCCCTGATACGGGTGCCTGTCCGCCTTGGGGAGGATTCCTTTACCCGTGGCAGGATCTCCCCGTATAACATTGATCGCATGCTCCATACTATGAAGTCCTTTAAGCATTTGATGCGGGTTATGGAAGTAGAGCAATACAGGGCGTGCGCTACCTCGGCGATGCGGGAGGCCAGCAACGGGCAGGAAGTAATCGAGCAGATTAGAAAGGACACCGGCATAAGCGTGGACCTCATAGACGGGAAGCAGGAAGCCGCCATCATTGCCGCTACAGACCTCCGGCAGTTGATACAGAAGGAAGCCTCCTATCTCTACATTGACGTGGGCGGCGGGAGTACCGAATTTTCCCTCATTCAGGACGGCCACATACAGGACTCCCGGTCGTTCAGGATAGGGACGGTACGCCTGCTGAACGACATGGTAGACGATTTGATCTGGAAAGACATCGAGGTATGGATCCGGGAGAAATGCCGGCCTGTTCCCAAGATCTCCATTATTGGTTCGGGGGGTAACATCAATAAGCTGCACCGCATGTCGGGAAGGAGGGAAGGAGAACCCTTGTCGTACATTTGGCTCAATGCGCAGTATCAGTTCTTACAGTGTATGACGTATGAAGAGCGTATCCTGGAACTGGGACTGAACCCCGACCGCGCAGATGTCATTATCCCCGCAACGCGCATTTACCTGCTGGCTGCCAAGTGGTGTGGCGCCAGGAGGATCCATGTCCCCAAAATAGGCCTTTCCGATGGGATCATAAAAACGCTTTACCGGACGCAGGAGACATCGAACCCGGCAAAATAAACAGTTGCCGTGAAAGGAGAAGAATTTTACGAATGGATTACCGAGGCGGCGGAAGAACGGTCCTGCAGCGCCATTAGTGAAGACCAGTGTACCGAGGTTCCCGGGAACTTCTTGAAAAATGCCCTGAGCGGTTTTTGTTCCAAGTTGGCGGAGCAGCTGATAAGCCCGGGGGTTACCCTCCCCTGGATGCTATCCATGATGCAAACCGGGCTGGGCGTGTCCGGGATGTTGATTCCCCTCAAAAACCTGGGAAGCCTGTTGCCCCAGTTAGCCGTTTCGGGGCGGATACGTTCGTTTGCCCTCCGCAAGTATTTCTGGAGTATTCCGGCCTTTTTCCAGGCGTTGATGGTATTGATGATAGGGGTGGGCTTTTTCACCCTGGAGGGACAAGGTCTCGGGTGGACCATTGCAGGCCTACTGCTCCTCTTCAGCATGGCCAGTGGTGTTTCCTCTGTGGCCTTTAAGGATGTCATGGGCAAGACGATTCCTAAGGGCCGAAGGGGCAGACTGCTGGCTACCCGAGCCACCGGGGGCGGACTGCTTACCATGCTCTTCGGTTTCCTTTTGTACTTTCTGCTGAGGGAGCGTGCCCGGGAGCTGATCGTACCGGTATTGGTGGGCGCGGCAGTGGTTTTGTGGGTGCTGGCAGGGGTGTTTTTCTGGTGGATCAAAGAGTACCCCGGTGCAACGGAAGGTGGGCGTACGCCCCTGCAGGAGTTCCGGAAGGGCTTACGATTTCTTAAAGCCGACGCCAACCTCCGCCGTTTTGTAATGGCCAGGGCTTTTTTGATGGCCATTCCGCTTGCACAACCTTTTTTCGTGATTATAGGAAGGGAATACACCGTTTCGGACCTGACTGGCCTGGGCCTTTTTGTAGGGGCTTCGGGGCTGGCAGCAGTGATCTCCAGTCCGTTTTGGGGGATTTTCGCCGACCGCTCGTCCCGCAAGCTGATGATGGCCATCGGCCTGTTCGGGATCGTCAATTGCCTGTTGGTGTTGGGTTTTATGCAACTGGGAGCGGAGTGGCAGCAGTTGCCTGTTTTCGCGCCCCTGATACTCCTCAATATGATGGCGCACGGTGGAGCCAGGCTCAGCAGGAAGACCTACCTCACTGATTTTGCCCCGGAACAGGAGCGTCCCCTGTACGTGGCACTGTCCAATACCCTCATCGGTCTTTTTACCTTGCTGACCGCGGGAATAGGGTTTGTAGCCGAATGGTTCGGATACCCGGTACTCCTTTACTTTTTTATGGGTATGCTACTGTTGAGTATCTACTTTGCGTTTCGCCTAAAAGAAGTATGAAGGTCAGCCGTGGATCGTTTCCTTTTTGCCCAGCTCCTTCATGATCTCCGCCTCATGGGTCAGCAGGTCCTGCCACTTGCGGTCTACTGCCTTTCGGTCTCCCAGCGTCCTTGCAAAATTCAGGAAGAGGGTATAGTGCCCGGCCTCACTCACCATCAATTGCTGGTAAAAGGCTGCCAGGTCCGGGTCCTTCAACTGTTCTGACAAGAGCCTGAACCGTTCGCAGCTCCTCGCCTCGATCAGGGCGGCGTACAAGAGCCGGTGTACGAGCTGGTCTATGCGGCTGCCCCCTTTGGGGAAAAATTTCATCAGCGCAATCACGTATTCATCTTTGCGATACTTTCCAAGGGTCTTGCCCCGTGCGAGGATACGGTCGTGGACCATTTTAAAATGCCCCATTTCCTCCCGGGAAAGGGCGATCATCTCCTTGACAAGTTCCGGGTACTCCGGAAAGGTAACGATCAGCGAAATTGCCGTACTGGCGGCCTTTTGTTCGCAATACGCATGGTCTGTTAAGATCTCATCGATGTTTTTTTCCACAATATTGACCCAGCGGGGATCGGTTGGTAGTTTTAAACCTAGCATGGCAGTATTTTTAGCAAAAGTAAAAAGAATAGGGCGGAGGTAAAATTGATTCCCGGCCTATGTCGTATTTATTGCGTAAAATGGATTATAATAACTAGTTTTGTAAACAGGCCCTTCATGAAGAGGGTTACCTCCCTGATTACTCCGGTTCAAAGGATTCGGGCCTGTTATTATTTGATGGATACATGCGACCTACGGATACCACCCACTTTTTATCAGGCATCTTAACAGATAATCTGGAGGAGGAAACCTTCCACTGGATTTCTGTCAAACTCCAGACGATCCTCTCTGAAGAATCTGCCAGGGACCTGTACCTTGCCTATACGCTTATGGGAACCAAAATCCCCAAGGCAGAACCGGAGAAATACACGGAGGCAGACATGGTTGTTACCCAATACCTGCAAGCACACGGGGCTACCCTTCTCGAAATTGCGAGGATCTATTTGTTGCGCCGTGCCCTGGAGGAAAAGCCGGTGTTTTTTGCCCCCAAGGTAGCCCAGCTGATACAACTGGCCGATACCAGCGAACTGATCACCTTCCTGCGATACCTGGTATGGCTGCCCCAGGCGGGGGACTTCCGGCAGGTAGCAGTAGAAGCCTTACGGACGAATGTCGCCACGGTTTTTGATGCAATTGCCCTGGACAATCCCTATCCCTCCTTACATTTTAACCAGCAGGAATGGAACCAAATGTACCTCAAGGCGGCTTTTATGCAGCGTGATCTCGGGAAAATCCGCGACGTGGACAGCAAGGCGAACCAGGCCCTGGCCCGGATCATTTCTGACTATGCCCATGAGCGATGGGCTGCAGGAAGGGAGGTCGATCCGCTGTTTTGGCGCCCTGTCACCCATTACCTGGAGGGCGTATTGTTGGAGGATATGAAACGCTTGCTGCATAGTCCCGACATCTCAGAGAACAGGGCAGGCGCCCTTTGTTGCCATCGCTCCGGGAATGCTGCCGCGCTGGCGCTGCTGGAGGAGTACCCTACATTGAAAAAAGCGGTCGAAAGTGGTGCTTTTGACTGGAATACCTTAAACGAATAAGCATGCAAGAAAAATTGAGATATATAGACCCCCATGTGCACATGACCTCGCGAACTACCGACGATTACGAGGCCATGGCCGCCGCGGGCATCGTAGCCCTCATAGAACCTGCCTTTTGGCTGGGACAACCCCGTACGCAGGTTGGTAGTTTTCAGGATTACTTCAGCAGCCTGGTGGGATGGGAACCTTTCCGGGCAAGCCAGTTTGGGATCAAGCATTATTGTACCATCGGCCTCAATTCAAAAGAGGCCAACAATGAGGCCCTGGCCGAACAGGTTATGGAGTTGCTTCCCTTATATCTGCACAAGGAGAACGTGGTTGCGGTCGGAGAGATCGGGTATGACGACCAGACTCCGGCCGAAGACAAGTATTTCCGGGCCCAACTGGAGCTCGCCAAGGAATTGGACATGACGGTGCAGGTGCATACCCCGCACCGGGATAAGAAGGCGGGTACGATACGAAGCATGGAAGTCTGCCTTGAACATGGCCTGGACCCGTCTAATGTCATCATAGACCACAACAACGAGGAGACCGTGCAGGAGGTCCTGGACCGCGGCTTTTGGGCGGCTTTCACCATCTATCCCAAAACCAAGATGGGCAATGAACGCATGGTAGAAGTGGTTCGGCAATACGGCAGTACCAACATCCTGGTGAACAGCTCAGCAGATTGGGGGGTAAGCGATCCCCTGGCCGTACCTAAAACGGCATCGCTGATGCTCAAGCGGGGCATAGCCAGGGCCGATGTGGAGAAAACCTGTTACGGGAACGCCCTAATAGCCTTTGGCAGGAATGGTAAAATGAAGGAATCCGATTGGCTCCGGCCCGGGGCCATCAACCAGACGAAATTGTACAACGACAATAGCGTGCTTAGGGGACAACAGCCCAGGGTAGATTCCGATAAGATACAGTAATAAGATGCGTCCGGTTTACATGGGATATTTCCGACTGGCGCGACCGGCAAATCTGCCTACCGCCATGGCCGATATCATGGCAGGCCTTGCTATTTCAGGTTTTTTCGGGTTTGGACTGGAGGCGGGTTTCGCCGGTAGCAGGTCATTGATGCCCGCGGCCTGGCTGCTGTTGTCTTCAGTGGCCCTCTATGCGGGAGGGGTGGCCCTGAATGATGTTTTTGATGCCGCGCTGGACAAGGTGGAACGACCCGAACGGCCCATCCCCAGTGGAGTGGTTTCCCGAAGGGCCGCCGCAGTGTATGGGGGCACCCTGTTGTTTTTGGGCGTGGGCCTGGCTTTTTTGGCCCATCCGGTAAGTGCCTATGTCGCGTTGTTGCTGGGCCTTGCCATCCTGGCATATGACGCCTTCTCAAAAAAAATAGCCTTTCTGGGCCCCCTCAATATGGGTATTTGCCGCGGGCTGAACCTGGTTTTGGGGATTTCGGTCCTTGGGGACCTCTCGCAATGGGGGTATGCCGTGATCCCTGTAGTGTACATTTTCGCCATCACCATGATCAGCAGGGGGGAAGTACATGGAAACAATAAAAAACACATCCTTTGGGCGGCTTTTTTGTACCTCCTGGTTATCTTTAGCCTGACGTATGTAGCCAGCATGTATCCTGCGAATAACCTACAGGCACTTTTGTTTCTGGGGATTTTCGCTTTCCTGGTACTGACGCCCCTGATGAAGGCCTACAGGGAGAACCATCCGGAGAATATCCGAAAGGCGGTAATGGCGGGTGTGCTATCCCTGATTGTCATGGACGCGGCCCTGTCAGTGGTTTTCACAACCTGGTGGTACGGCTTTATCATACTCTTGTTGTGGCCCTTTTCAAGGATGCTGTCCAAATTTTTTGCTGTCACCTAAATGTAATAGATGAAACTACCACCCATAGCGCAATCGTTCACCATAAAATACGAATACCAGCTCTATTTTACAGAGGGGCTCTTCCAATCCCGGAACGACCTGTTGCGCGACCTCATCTACTCCTATAACCCCAACCAAGCGGTGAAGGTACTATTTGTCATTGATGAAGGCCTGTTGCGGCACCACCCTCAATTGACAGGGGCTATAGAAGCTTACTGCAAGGGCAACAGCCATATTATGGAGTATACCACCCAACTACGGGTAGCAGGGGGCGAAAGGGCCAAAAACGATGCGCAAAATGTGGAAGGTATCCTCGAAGCCATCAATGTGCACGGGATCTGCCGGCATTCATTTGTCGTGGTGATCGGAGGAGGTGCCGTCATCGATATGGCCGGATATGCCGCGGCCATCGCCCACAGGGGGGTGAAACTCATACGTGTCCCTACCACCGTCTTGTCACAGAACGATGCGGCGGTTGGGGTTAAAAACGGGATCAACCATTTTCAGAAAAAGAACTTTCTCGGGACATTTGCCCCGCCGTTTGCCATTATCAACGACAGGCTGTTCCTTCAAACCCTGGAACAACGCGATTGGATCGCGGGGGTGGCCGAAGCCATCAAAGTGGCCCTGATCAAAGACCGGGCGTTCTTCTACTACCTGAAGGAACAGGCCCTGGCCATAAAGGCCCGTGACCTGGCGGTGATGAACGAAGTGATCTACCGTTGCGCAAAGATCCATATGGAACACATTGCCCAGGGGGGAGATCCTTTTGAAAGCGGGTCTTCCCGCCCCCTTGATTTTGGACACTGGGCCGCCCACAAACTCGAACAGATGACAGCCTATAGCCTGAGGCATGGCGAAGCGGTAGCCAAAGGGATCGCGCTGGATGTCACTTACGCGCAACTCATGGGCATGATTCCAAAGGAGCTGCTCCTGGAGGTCATCGGATTGATGGAGCGCACGGGATTTGACCTGATGATCCCGCTACACACAGACCAGGAGGTCGATGAGTTGCTCGAAGGCATCCGGGAGTTTCGCGAACACCTGGGGGGCGAGTTGACCATTACCCTTATTAACGGGATTGGAAAAAAATACGACGTGCATGAGATTGACACCGGGACGATGAAACAAGCGGTTCGGGAACTCAACAATGCCTGTACCTCCCATGTAGCCTGAAACACCATGTTTGTAAAAAACACCTACCATACCACCTATTGTACAAATATCCACCCGGGGCAGAACTGGGAGGCAACCTGGGAAAGCCTTCGTGAACACCTTCCCTTTATTAAAGAAAGGGTCGCGGAGGGGGCAGCCTTTGGTGTCGGCCTCAGGCTCTCCAACAAAGCCAGTGAGGAATTGGGTACCGGGCAACAGCTGGCTGAATTTAAGCAGTGGCTGGACGAGCAGGGTTTGTATGTCTTTACCATGAATGGTTTTCCTTTTGGCGATTTCCACGGGCAACGGGTAAAAGACCTGGTTCACGCCCCGGATTGGTCGAGCCCTGAGCGCCTGCGGTACACCAAACGACTCTTTGAACAACTGGCATTCCTGTTGCCTGAAGGACAACACGGGGGGATATCAACTTCCCCTGTAAGCTATAAACACTGGCATACTTACCCAGGCCTGGAACGAAAATCCCTGGAAGAAGGCGCCAGGCAAATGGCCAGCCTTATCCTCTACCTGCACCAAATAGAAAAGGAACAGGGGAAATACCTGCACCTGGATATAGAACCCGAACCCGATGGCCTGATTGAGAACAGCAGTGAGCTTGTGGGCTTTTTTAAGGATCAGCTCGAGGTAATCGCCCAGCCCATCTTACAAAAGCATTTATCCATAGGGGCAGAGGCCGCCAGGCGACTTATTTACCGGCACATTACGGCCTGTTATGACATCTGCCATTTTTCACTTGCCTACGAAAAACCCGAAGACACCTTCCGGAAATTCAGGGAAGCCGGGATCACGGTGGGTAAAATTCAGGTGAGTGCGGCACTTAAAATACTTTTTGGGGAAGGGGCGAAGGAAGCCCTGTGGGACTCCCTTGCCCGTTTTGACGAACCTGTTTACCTGCACCAGGTCACCGAACTGCGGGGGGGCAAGGTACATACCTATACCGACCTGCCCGAGGTGCTGGCGCGTAAAGGAGCTCATGAAGAACTCAGGGCCCACTTCCATGTCCCCATATTTTTGGAACGTTTTGAACATCTCCATTCTACCCAGGACCAGATACTCGCGGTGCTGGAGTACCTTAAGACGCATGAGGTAACACAGCATTTGGAAGTGGAAACCTATACCTGGGACGTACTCCCGCCTGCCCTCAAAAAACCGTTGAAAGAATCTATAACCCGCGAATTACAATGGCTAAAGGACAGGTTGTAGCTATGAAGAAAACAGTAGTTCTCAACGTGGTTGGGCTCAGTAACAGGCTCATTGGGGAGCACACCCCCTTCATGAAATCCTTTATGGAAAAGGGGAGCGCTGCAGTAATACGTCCTGTGCTACCGGCAGTGACCTGTTCGGCCCAAAGTACGTACCTTACCGGGAAATGGCCCTCAGAACACGGGATTGTAGGCAATGGCTGGTATTTTAAGGAGGAGCACGAGGTGAAATTTTGGAGGCAGTCCAACAAACTGGTGCGGAACGAGAAGGTCTGGGACGTCCTGAGGCGAAAGAACCCCCAATTCAGTTGTGCAAACCTGTTCTGGTGGTACAATATGTATTCTACGGCAGATTATAGCGTAACCCCCAGGCCCAATTATCTGGCGGACGGCCGCAAGATCCCCGATGTGTATTCCTTCCCGGCAGATCTGAGGGATTCCCTCCAGAAAGACCTGGGGCAGTTTCCACTGTTTAACTTTTGGGGCCCCAAGGCCAATATCAAATCCAGTCAGTGGATAGCCGATGCCGCCCTGGAGGTAGATAAAAAGTATCACCCTACCCTGAGCCTGGTCTACCTGCCACATTTGGATTACAGCCTGCAGAAAAACGGGCTCGATTTTAAGAAGATAGCGAAAGACCTCAGGGACATAGACCGGCTGGTAGGCCATCTGCTGGCCTATTACAGGCAGCAGGATATGAGGGTGATCATCCTTTCCGAATACGGGATTACCAACGTGAGCCGGCCGGTACACTTAAACCGCCACCTGCGTAAACTGGGCCACCTCGCCATCAGGGTAGAACGTGGCCTGGAGTTATTGGATGCCGGGGCGAGCAGGGCTTTTGCGGTGGCAGACCACCAGATAGCGCATATATACCTGAACGATCCCTCCCTTAAAGAATCCCTGCAGGAGTATTTACGCCAAATACCCGGGGTAGAACGGGTATTGTCCGGCAAAGACCGGGGCCATTTGCTCCATGAACGCTGCGGTGACCTGGTGGTCGTGGCCGACAGGGACTCCTGGTTTACCTATTATTTTTGGGAAGATGACCAAAAGGCCCCAGATTTTGCCCGAATGGTGGATATCCATAAAAAGCCCGGCTATGACCCGGTAGAAATGTTTACCGACCCGGACGATCCCCTGGTGGTCCCCAGGGTGGTATGGAAATTACTGAAAAAGAAATTGGGATTCCGGACCGTGATGGACCTTATTCCCCTGCGTGCCGAATTGGTCAAAGGATCGCACGGGAGGATCCCGGAAGACACCGCTGATTATCCTGTATTGATCAGCAATGACCCAGATTTCCCGCTCCCGAGAAAGGTAGCGGCGGTAGATGTATTCGAGATCATGATTAAACACGTTATGCCCCAATACAATTAAAACAGCTTCGCCATAGGCCCTGTTGGGGCCTGTGTAAAAACCATAGCCTTATGAACAAATTCTTTAAAGTATTCTCCCTGGTATTTGCCGTCTTGTTTATATGGGCGGCTTTTGTTCAGTGGAATGACCCGGACACCTTCTTTTGGATTCTGATCTATGCGTTAGCTGCTTTGTTATCGGTGCTTTTTTTCCTGGATTGCCTCTCCTTTGGCCTGGGCGTGGCCATGGCCATCGCCTATCTGGCCGGGGTCTTTCTCTCCTGGCCCGATCAGTTCGAGGGTTTTACCATTGGGCAAGGGGACATCACCAATATTGAAGAGGGGAGGGAGGCCTTCGGTTTGCTGATCTGCGGGGTGGTTTTGCTGGTGTACGCGCTAAGGGTCCGCTATGCGCGCCGCCTAAAACTCTAGGTCGAATTCCTGGCGCAATAGGTCTATCGCCGGGTTTTTCTCCCGGAGTTTCTGGTACTTTTCTGCCGGGGTATACACAAATTTCTTGGCGGTCTCTTCATTGACGGTGATGCGGAGTTGAAGGCTGTAGTTGTTCAACTGTTTCCTGAGGTAGCCCATCAGTTCGCCCTGTTCCCGTTCAATCTCCTTCTTCATGGTGCCATTGGGGAGTTCCAGGGAGATGGTGTGTGCGTCTTTCAGCAGGGGGGCCTCGGTTTGCAGGTTAGAGGCCAGGATCTTCCTGCCCTCAGCGTCCAACTTATGCACAAAATCCGACCAATGCGCCTGCATGGCTTCTTCCGTAAAGGGGTCTGTAGGCAGGTCCGCCTCGTCTACGGTATCGTTCTGCTTTTCTTTATGGGCTTTCTGGGCTTTGAGGCTGGAAAGCGATAAGCCCGAAACCCTTTGCGACCGCTCTTTGATACGGATTTTTCGCACAGGTTCTGAAACCGCGGTTTGGTTTCCCGCATTCGTTTCTACCCCCTGGGTACTACCGGCCATGGTTTCTGCAGCCTGCGCCTCTTTTTGGGGAGGTTGCCCAGAAGGGCCTTCGGCGGTTACAGGCGCCTGTGGCGGCTTTTCCCGGGGGGGGATAGGGGAGATTTTAACACCGCCCGGAGGCATATGGGCCCTGAAATAGGAGGCCGGGACCAGGCCATTCAGTTCTCCCGTGCCGGATCCATTGCCGTCAGGATTTTTTTTTTCACCGGTAAAGTTGATGGACGCCAATTTCATGAGCGCCAATTCAACCAACAACCGATGGTTCTTGCTGGTTTTATACGAGAGGTCGCATTCATTGGCGATATCAATGGCCTTCAAAAGGAAATCTTCCGTGGTTTTCCGGGATTGGTCCAGGAACTTGGATTTGGCATTTTCGCTGACTTCGAGCAACGCTATGGTTGCTTCGTGCCGGCATACCATCAGGTCCCTGAAATGGGAGGCCAGGCCACCGATGAAATGGTGCCCTTCAAACCCGCGTGCGAGGATGTCGTTGAAGAGCAGCAGCAATCCGGGGATATGGCGTTCCAGGATCAGGTCCGTGGTTTTGAAAAAGGTGTCCTGGTCCAGCACGTTCAGGTTTTCGGTCACGGCCTTAAGCGTCAGTGGATTGCCGGAAAAGCTTACCACCCGGTCAAAGATCGAAAGCGCGTCCCGCATGGCCCCATCCGCCTTTTGGGCGATAAGGTGCAGGGCTTCTTCTTCAGCGTCTATCCCCTGTTGCTCGGCGATCGACTTCAGGTAGTCTGCCGCGTCCTTTACAGTAATACGCTTGAAATCAAAGATCTGGCAACGTGAAAGGATGGTGGGGATAATTTTTCGTTTCTCGGTAGTGGCCAGGATAAAGATGGCATGCCTGGGGGGCTCCTCCAGGGTTTTGAGGAAAGCGTTGAAGGCCGACTGCGAGAGCATGTGCACCTCGTCAATTATATACACTTTGTATTTCCCCACCTGAGGGGGGATACGGACCTGGTCAATCAGGTTCCGTATATCATCTACCGAGTTGTTCGAGGCGGCATCCAGTTCAAAGATGTTGAACGCAAAATCTTCATCCTGCTTTTCGGTCCCGTCCTGGTTGATCTTCTTGGCGAGGATACGGGCACAGGTGGTCTTGCCCACTCCCCTGGGCCCACAGAATAGCAGGGCCTGGGCAAGGTGGTTGTTCTCAATGGCGTTCAGGAGGGTACGGGTAATGGCTTGCTGCCCCACGACATCCTTAAATGTCTGTGGCCTGTATTTCCTGGCCGATACGATGAATGGTTCCAATGACATTGCCTTATGCGCGCTTTTGGTTTAAAAACGGGCCTGTACACAAAGATAGGAATAGCGGGCTTTCAAGGGGGCGCATTTGAAGGGAACTCTTCGTTTTTTATCAACAATCCGTGGGTAACGCACTCCATCCCGGTGAAAACTTCCCGGCAATATTCAGGCGACTAAGGAAACGTGGTTCCCTATCTGCCGGGGGATAACCCAAAATATCGTATCTTTGACATTGGCAGGCCACCTTATCGCTCCGGTCACCCGACCGGGGAGGAAAGTCCGGACACCACAGTGCAACATAGCGGGTAACGCCCGTCACCCCGGAATCCCGGGGGAGGACCAGTGCAACAGAAAGCAAGTACAGGTAATGCTGTAGTGAAATCAGGTAAACTCTATGTGGTGAAACGCCAAATACATCAACGCTTGAGGGCTGCACGTCCGAGTTGAAGGGTAGGCGGATAGAACGTTCCGGGTAACCGGGCGTCCAGATAAATGATAAGGCATGCTCACTTTTCGGGAACTATTTCCAGGAAAAGTTAGGATGGACAGAATCCGGCTTACAGGCCTGCTTTTTTTTCAAGCCGGGAATCCGGCATTTTGGGTAGCCTGTCGCTTTCACGAACCGCCCATCCGGAAAAAACTGAATACACTCCCCCCGTATTTTCGTTGTTGTTCAAAATATTCGAGCCCGCTGAGATCGGTGCGTTTGGAATGTTCGATAATGAGCACCCCGCCTTCCCTGAGCAAGGATTTTTGAAACACCAATTCCCTGATACGTTGAAATTCCTCTATGGGCTTATCATAGGGGGGGTCGGCAAAAATGATGTCAAATTGCTGAAGGGTCCTGTCCAAATAGTCCAAAACTTCCGCCTTTATCGCCAGGATTGGGAATTCCAGCGCCTTTGAAGTGGCCGCGATGAATTTCACACAGCGGTGGCTGGCGTCTACGGCCACGATATGCGCGCACCCGCGGGATGCAAACTCGTAACTGATATTGCCGGTTCCGGCATACAGGTCCAAAACGGAAAGTTCCTCGAAAAAATACGCATTGTGGAGGATATTAAACAAGGCTTCCTTGGCCATATCAGTGGTTGGGCGCACCGGCAGCTGTTTGGGGGCCGTAATTTTCCTTCCCTTATGTGAACCGGAGATAATGCGCATTACAGGGCACTTAGTACGGTGAAGTCAATACTGTCATTATCCTGTGCCATGCTTGTCCCCGTGTTTCCCGTGGGGATAAAGATAGAGAGGTGCTGAATATACTCATAGCAGATATTGAAGATATCGTCTCCCTCGTCTATGGCCCCAAACAACCTGGTTTTAATACGCTCTGTATCTAGTTTCAACTGCTCCAGCGAAAAGAGCAGGTAATAGATGAAATCCTCCTTGGAGGTATAGGTGAAGTGGTTGTAATAGAGCAGTTGTTTTTGGGAGAGGACTACCACGTCCATGACGTGCTCCCCAACATGGACGTAGCAAATGGGTTCATTGGCGTTGCTATGGGTGCCAAGCAAGGCCTGCACCAGTACGGTACCGTTGTGCATAAAGTCAAAAGCGCCAAAAAGTTCGTAGATATAATTGTTGATATTCACAAAAGGCACGTAGACATTCACCATGTCAAAGCTGCTGATCTCATCGTATTCGATGTAGTCATTAGCCAGGATCTTGACGTTGAATTTCAGGTAGTTGGCAAGCTCGTTTTTGTCGAAAAGGGCCTTGGGAACCAGGCTGAACAGGCTATTTCGGTGGATGACCACCACTTCTGAATATTCGTATTCCAGGATGCCTTCCTGCACGATGAGCTCCTTCAGTTCCTTTTGCACCTCAAAAGGGGTGCGTTCTTTTTCGAAGGCGACCCGCCTGCTCAGTGCCACGGCATTGCCAATAGTGTCGAAAACACAAAAAGAAAGTCCATTCAGGCCAACCTGAATGGACAATTTATGGTAATTTTCAACGCTTTTTTCGGTGGCGGTATTACTCTCCTTTTTTGTCATAAATAGGGGGCCAGTTTCCGCTAGTACTCACTTCCGTCAGGGAGCCCACTTTGATCGCATTGCCGTTGACCTCTTCAACACTGATCTGTGCGTTTTCCCTGGCTACCAGGTCTGCGGGCTGGTCATACAATACGACTTTCTTTGCGACTTTGGCTTCAAAAACCGGTACCTTATAGCCACTTCGTTCTATCACATCGGCCTTTAGTTCAAAGGTTTCGTTGTTCTGCCCGTGGGGCACATTCATCATTTGTTTGTAGCGGTCGCTGTTTTTGAAAAGGGAATCTTTGACGGCGACAAATCCCAGGGTATCTGTAATGGTAACTTCCCTAAGCAGGTCGATCCCATAGGTCTTGTCATACTCCATATAAGAGGAATCCCTTTGTTGGGTAATGGTGTAATTCCCTGTATCTACAAAGGCGACCAGGCTGTTGAAGTCATTGGCGTATTTTCCGTTAACGGTCTTGTAAGCTTCCTGGGAATTCCTGATGTCCTTAAGGCGGTTGATCACGTCTGCATAACGCCTTTCCTTCACTTTGGCAAATTCAATAGGTCCGGTTACCGATTTGTAAATCAGATAGCCTAAAAAAACACAAATGATCCAAAGAACAATTTGAAGTATGGTTTTCATTTTTTGTATTAGAGTTAATTATGGTATGTGGTTCTCACAAATCTACAATTTTTTTTTAATGGTGAAAGGTTTTACCCCATTTTTCCTGTTTATATTTGGGGGTCTATGACCGCTCTCACGCCTGCCTCTTTCTATACATTACTCAAGGAAAATTTCCCGCATGAACCCACGGAGAAACAGCGGCTCGCCCTGCAAAAACTCGCGCATTTTGTCCTGCACCCCTCCCAGGATGCCGTATTCCTTTTAAAGGGGTTTGCCGGGACGGGAAAGACCACTATAGTGGGGGATATTGTAACCAACCTTTGGAAGACCCGAAAGAAGGCGGTGCTCATGGCCCCTACCGGGAGGGCGGCCAAAGTGATGTCGGTCTATTCCGGTACCCAGGCCTATACCATCCATCGTAAGATATATGTCCCCAGAAAAGAGCGGGGCGGCGGGGTACGCTTTGTGCTTTCACCCAACAAGCACCGGGACACCCTTTTTATTGTGGATGAAGCTTCTATGATCCCTGATGCGCCTACCGATTCCAGGCTATTTGGCAATGGCTCCCTGCTGGACGACCTGATACAGTACGTGTATTCAGGGCATCAGTGCAAATTGATACTGATCGGGGACACGGCCCAGTTACCGCCCGTTCACCTGACGCTGAGCCCTGCCCTGGATGCCGACAAACTGGCCCTGAACTATCGCAAGGAGGTAGAGAAGATAGAACTGGACGAGGTGGTAAGACAGGCGCAGGACTCCGGGATACTGGCCAATGCCACTTTGCTGCGGGAACAACTGCAATCGGGCTATTGGGATAACTTTTGCTTTCACCTGGACCCTTTTGCCGATATTATCCGGCTTGTGGATGGGTATGAGATTCAGGAAGCTATAGACAGTTCTTACCGGGAGCAGGGTAAGGAAGAGTCGGTTTTGATCGTGCGTTCCAACAAGCGGGCCAACTTATACAATGAAAACATCCGCAGCAGGATCCTGTTCCTGGAAAACCAATTGGCCGTAGGCGATTATATGATGGTGGTAAAGAACAACTACTTCTGGCTCGATAGCAAATCGGAAGCCGGCTTTATAGCCAACGGGGATATCATCGAGATACTGGAATTGTTTGCCATTAAAGAATTGTACGGATTTACCTTTGCCGAAGTACGGGTGAAAATGGTCGATTACCCCAGGCAAAAACCTTTTGAAACCGTTTTGTTGCTCGACACCATCAGGGCAGAATCGCCCTCCCTGCCCTATGAAGACAGCAACCGCCTCTACGAAGAAGTCCAAAAAGACTATGCCCATGAAAAATCGAAATACAAAAAATTCCTCGCTGTAAAGAACAACCGGTTTTTCAATGCGCTGCAGGTAAAATTTTCCTATGCCATTACCTGCCACAAATCACAGGGAGGACAATGGCATACGGTGTTTGTAGAGCAACCGTACCTCCCCGGGGGGGTCGACAAGGAATTTTTACGGTGGCTGTACACCGCGCTGACCCGTGCCCGGGAACGGCTCTACCTCATAGGCTTCAAAAACGATTTTTTTATTGCTGAGCAATAACCTAATTTCGTAGCAAAGCACCACGGCATACAATGAGCTCTGAAACCATCATTAGCATCTTCCTGGGAGTGGGATTGGCCGCCTCGGTGGGGTTTCGCGTCTTTCTTCCGCTATTTGCCCTGAGCCTGGCCTCCTACAATGGGATGTGGGACCTCAATGAACACTGGGAATGGATTGGGAGCCTGGCGGCCCTGATCACCTTTGGCGTGGCCACCCTGGTGGAGCTTTTTGCCTACTATATCCCATGGGTAGACAACCTCCTGGATGGCCTGGCACTTCCACTGGCAGCTATCGCCGGTACGGCGGTAATGGTGTCTACCATTGCCAACCTGGACCCCCTGCTTACCTGGAGTCTGGCGATCATCGCCGGGGGAGGGACGGCCTCGGCCGTGAAAGGCGCATCTGCCACAAGCCGTCTGGCCTCAACGGCTACCACGGGAGGGCTGGGCAACCCGCTGGTCGCTACCATAGAGACCGCCACGGCCGGTGTGGTAACCGTAACGAGTATCATTGCGCCGGTGATCGGGGTGTTGATGGTAATCGGAATCCTGATCGTTATCTTTATGATTTACAGAAAACTCCGCCCCAGGATAAATACCTGAGTACGAATTAACCGCTGACCAACGCTTTAGATGATCCTCCTATGAAGATAATTGCCATGATACCAGCCCGTTACGCGGCCTCGAGATTCCCGGGAAAACTCATGAAGGACCTTGCGGGCAAACCGGTCATCCAGCGGACGTATGAGGCGGCCATGGACACCAGCCTCTTTGATTCGGTGTACGTGGTTACAGACAGTGAGCGGATCTTTGACACCATTACCAGGGCCGGTGGCCAGGCGATAATGAGCGTGGCCGAGCACGCTTGTGGCAGTGACCGGATCGCCGAGGCGGTGGCAGATATGGACGTAGACATTATTGTCAATGTACAGGGTGATGAACCTTTTACCGAGAGGGAAAGCCTAGAGGGCGTATTGTCGGTTTTCCGGGAAGACCCGGAAAAGGAGATCGACCTTGCCTCGTTGATGACGCGGATTGCCGACTGGGACGAAATTAGTGACCCCAATACCGTGAAAGTTATTGTAGACAATCGTAATTTCGCCTTATATTTTTCAAGATCTCCCATACCCTATCCCAGGGCGGAAGGTGCTCCCCCCACCTACTATAAACATAAGGGTATTTATGCCTTCAGGAAGCGCGCTTTAATGGACTTTCAGCGGCTCCCGATGCTCCCCCTGGAAGCCGCCGAAAAAATAGAGGCGATCCGCTACCTGGAATACGGTAAAAAGATTAAGATGGTAGAAACCAAAGTTACCGGGATAGAAATTGATACTCCCGAAGACCTGCAACGCGCAATTGAGGCATGGAAGTAGATTTTACAAACATAAAAGTCATCGGTTTTGATGCCGACGATACCCTGTGGGTAAACGAAACCTATTTCAGGGAGGCCGAGGAGCATTTTACCGAACTTTTGGACCAGTACGAGACCAAGAACAAAATTGACCAGGAACTCTTCCGCATGGAAATGAAGAACCTGGAAATATACGGCTACGGCATCAAGGGCTTTATGCTCTCTATGATAGAATTGGCGCTGGAACTCTCCAACAACCGGGTTTCCCAGGCAACCATTGGCAAGATCCTTGACGTGGGCAAGGAAATGATTTCCAGGCCTGTGGAGTTGCTGGACGGGGTAGAGGAAGTCCTTAAACAGCTGGAGCGCAAATACCGGCTTATCGTCCTCACCAAGGGTGATTTGCTGGATCAGGAGCGAAAGCTGGAGAAATCCGGCCTCTCCAGGTATTTCCACCACGTAGAGGTTTTGAGTGACAAAAAGGAGACCAACTACCAGAACCTGCTGGACCACCTGGAGATAGGCGTGGATGAATTCCTGATGATTGGCAACTCCTTGAAATCTGACGTGCTCCCCATACTCAACATCGGTGCCCGGGCGGTGCACGTGCCTTTCCACACCACCTGGGCCCATGAGGAAGTGGCTGTGGAAGAACAGACGAACAACCACCTGACCCTGGGCAGGATTACCGACATTTTAAAATACCTAGACTAATTCAATGGACGTGAAAAAAGATTTTGTGTTGAAGAATAATGTCCGAAATACGCTGACGAAGTTCCGGAATTTCCCCATGGTGCCCCGCGTGGTTTTTGGATCGGGGAGTTTCGGACAGCTCGGTGAAATCCTGATGCCCCACCGGAAGAGTACCGAGGCCCCCATGGTCTATCTGGTGGATGACGTATTTGAAGGTACCGGCCTGGTAGAGCGGATTCCATTGATATGCAGTGATCGGCTTGTTTTTATCTCGGCCGATGAAGAACCAAAAACCCAGCAGGTAGACGCCCTGGTCAATGAAATCAGGGAACTGTTTTCAGAAGAACCCTCGGGGATTATCGGGATAGGAGGGGGCACCTTGCTCGACCTGGCCAAGGCCGTGGCCATCATGCTTACCAATGAAGGCGGGGCGGCCAGGTACCAGGGCTGGGACCTGGTCCATAAACCCGCGGTATACCACGTGGGCATCCCCACCATCAGCGGTACGGGGGCCGAGGTTTCCAGAACCACCGTCCTCCTGGGGCCTGAAAAAAAATTAGGCATTAATTCGGATTACACCACCTTTGACCAGGTAATCCTGGACCCCGACCTTCTGGAGGGGGTTCCGCATGAGCAGTGGTTCTATACGGGGATGGACTGTTTTATCCACTGTATCGAATCGCTGAGCGGGACCTACCTGAATGCCTTTAGCCAGAGTTATGGGGAAAAGGCACTGGACCTTTGCAAGGAGGTTTTTCTAAGGGACCTTCCCGAGAAACAGGCCAGGGAAAAGTTGATGATGGCTTCCTGGCACGGGGGCATGAGCATCGCCTATTCCCAGGTGGGGGTGGCCCATGCGATGAGCTACGGCCTGTCTTATGTGCTGGGGGTAAAGCACGGCCTTGGGAATTGCCTGGTGTTCCAGCATTTGGAAGAATTTTACCCGGAAGGGGTGGCCCTGTTTCACAGGATGAAGGATACCCATGGTATCGTACTGCCAAAAGGGGTATGCGGCCATGTAAGCGAGGATGATTTGGATACGATGAGTGCGGTGGCCTTGGGGCTTGAGCCCCTTTGGGAAAACGCCCTTGGGCCCGACTGGAAAGCGCGTGTATCTGCAGAGGAACTCAAATCCATCTACCGACGGATATAAGCAATGTGTGCCGGCGAGCACCTTTAACAGAATACTTGTAGAGGCCCCAAACAGGGCCTTTTTGTTCCAGTAATGCCATATTTTCATGCGATTTCTTGCCAGGTTGGTTTATTTTAAATTATGGGGATGGAAGCTGACAGGGAGCTTTCCGGACATCAAAAAGTGCGTCGTAATTGTCGTGCCGCACACCAGCTGGTGGGATTTTGTGCTGGGGCTTGTCGTGCGGAAAGTCATCGGTGAAGAAATCCACTATGTGGGTAAGGCAAGCCTTTTCAAGCCCCCCTTTGGATGGTTCTTCAGGTGGATGGGCGGGGCTCCCATCGATCGAAGCCGGAGCAGCGACAGTGTCAGGCTGATCGCCAGCATCTTTGAAGAACGGGATACTTTCCGGCTGGCACTCTCGCCTGAAGGGACCCGCAAAAAGGTGGCCGAATGGAGGACCGGGTTCTATTACATCGCCAGGACAGCGGGTGTCCCCATCATCCTGGTCGCGTTTGATTTCGGTAAAAAACAGGTGCGCATTTCAAAGCCCTACACACCCACGGGAGACAAAGAAGCCGATTTCAGGGAGTACCAGGCCTTTTATAACGGGGTAGTGGGCAAAGTGCCCGAAAGGAGCTTTAGCATACCTGAATAAATCATCCCTGCGCTATCCGGCAATAGGCCTTGCGGCAACTCCCCTGCATGCAGCCGGGGGAGTGGTTGTTAGACAGCAAGGGCCTAGCTCCTGGCGAAAGTCAACAAGACAGTGGCCGTTTCAAAAGTCCCGTCCCCATCAAAATCGTATTCCCCGAAAGTTGAATTGAGATACAGGGTGGAGGCCGTGATATCTACGCCCCAGTATTCATATTCACCCGGGTATTTATCAAATTCAATCACAAAGAACTCACCCTCTTCAAAGAACATTTTACCCGTATAGGTATAGGAACTCCGGTCGGGGGGTGTGACGGTCAGGGTAAACCTGCCGCTGGTCTGTATGATTAGGGTCAGTTCCCCCCCATCCCTGGGGATCCAAACCTGATCTTCCCCGCTGTTGCTGTTTTCGGGAATGAAGACGGCTTCTGTAGCTATCCAGCTCCCTGCCATTTCGGCTATGGTAAAATCGGGCCCTGTCGTTGAATTGCCGCCACCGTTGTCATCGGAGGAGCAGGATCCCATGGTCCACAAAAGGATCGGAACGATGAGCCAAAGTTTTTTTAGCGTTTTCATTATTGTCCGGTTTTAAGAGTCGAACAATAAAGTAACGCAAATCAGGGGTTTACGGAATGATATATATCAAGGGGGGGGCTGGTTATTCCTGCATGGTGTGGTATACGTTCTGTGTACCATTATATATTATTTAAATTATGGATAATCAAATAATGAATAAAATATAAAAATATGTTTGTTCGGCATTTGTTCGATAATCTATGTGTAAACCTACTATAAAATTAAATGTATCTTATTCTTTCGATATTTTTGCTTCTCAAAATTGACATTATACATCCCTGCTAATGACTCTTATGTTCCAAGGCCTACATTACAGCCAAAATTTGGGTAAAGGAGCCCCATAGATTAATTTAATGGATTTGGTATCCTCTCCCAAATAGTTATGGAATATAGTGAAGGCCATGACCTTTACTTCCTGTTTTTCGGTATCTAGGTTTAATGCCTTATACAAAGCATTTTATAAAGGCATATCGTTCATATCATTAGAAATCTATATGGAATAGTAATAGAATTCTTGCTGCTCAGGCATTTCAAGTTTCTGGCGTATTTGCAAGTTTCTACCATATATCGGTCAATAAAAATTTGGTTTTTGTAAATTCAAAATAATAACCAATGTCATCCAAAACAAAATCCATAGCAGTTTTACCATTTGTTAATATGAGTAATGATATTAACAATGAATATTTCTGTGATGGTTTGACAGAAGAAATCATAAATGCATTGGCATCCATAAAAGACCTTTCTGTAACCTCCCGTACTTCTTCCTTCTATTTTAAAAACAAAAAGGTTACCTCCGAAGAGATAAGAGAAAAACTAAAGGTGGCTACATTTATAGAAGGCAGTGTAAGAACATCCAAAAATAAAATGCGCATTTCTGTGCAAATGATCGATACTTTGGATGACTTTCATTTCTGGTCAGAAACCTTTGATAGAAACCCAGAAAACGTTTTTCAGATACAAGATGAAATAAGTCTATTTATTGCTGAAAAATTACGCGAACACATAGGTCACTTAGAAATAGAAGAAAAGTTAGTAGAGCCTATTGATGTTCCTGTGCATATTTACAGAGATTATCTAAAAGGTAGATATTACATTATGAAGTTAGGTGTAGACAACTCACTTAAAGGGATAGACATTTTAAAATGTATTACAGAAAAAGCACCTAATTTTTTAAATCCTTACATCGATATTAATCAGAGCTATATTTATATGGGTACGCTCGGATTATTACCAGCTTACGAGGCGTTTCAAAAAGCACAACCCTTTTTTGATAAAGCTATGGAACTTAATCCAAATTCATCTAGGGTACAATTAAATTTATCTTGGGTAGAATCTTGGCAAAATTGGAATTTAGAAAAAGCTTACGAACACGCTAACAAAGCGCTGGAAATTCAACCAGCTGATGATATTTATCTTACTATTTCTAACTATTTAACTGTAGAAGGGAAATTAGATTCAGCTCAAAATTATATTGATAAGGCCTTACAATTAGATCCTTTTTCCGCAATGAATCATCACTACAAAGGCTTTTTACTATACCTTCAAGAAAAGTTCAACGAAGCAATACCCTATTTAGAAAAAGCCTTAGAATTAAACAATGATCTTCCTTTTCCATATTTATACATTGGCGAATGCATGTTGCTCACAGGAAAAGATGAAGAAGCTATAAATTATTACAGTAATTTAAAAGGAATGCCTGTTACCGATTTAACACAACTGGGTGGTTTAGCAATGTGCTATGCGAAAGCTAAGGATATGGTAAAATGCAATGAAAAGATTAGCGAGTTAGAGACCAACTTAGAATCGGAAAGTATGGACAAAGCTTTTAACTTTTTAATTTTAGTAAATGTTTTATTAGGGAACTATGATAAAGCGTTGGACTTCGTAGAACAGGCATTTGAAAATCATTTGCCTTTAATTTTATTACTCAATACTGAGCCTATAATAAAACCAATAAAAAATAAGAAACGCTTTAAGGAGGTTATGATCAAAGCAATTCCGGACAATGTAAACTACAAACCGAAAAAGAAGTACAAACAGTCATTATTAAATGCTGATGAGATTAAAAAATACAGTAACGAACTGGAGCAAATTATGCAAGATTATAGATTATATCTAAATCCAGATCTGTCACTTAAAGACCTTGCCTCTTACTTAGAACTTCCTGCCAACTACGTCTCACAATTATTAAACATAGGGTTTCAAAAAAACTTCTCTGAATATGTAAATACCTTTAGGGTTAACGAATTTAAAGAGCGCGTTCTTCTGGAAGAAAACAAAGGCTTAACCATAATGGCTGTTGCTTATGATAGTGGTTTTAACTCTAAAACAGTCTTCAACACATTCTTCAAAAAAATAGAGGGTACAACACCAAATACTTACCTAAAAAGTGTTCAAAAAAAGTAGTTCAAATTCATTAGTTCACTTTGTGGACATTTAAAAGCTCTCTGTTAATGTAATTTTCGTTCGTTCTTTTTGAATATCATATTATTGAAAAACAACACATTACAAGTATTTTCTAAAATTAAAAACACTTTTTGTGATTTTTTAAGTGATTCAAATACTAATAGCATGTAATGTATCTTTTGATGCATTCAAAAACAAGGTTTGTCAAGGACAAGAGAGCGAATGAAGGTATTATCTATAAAGTCTTGAGACTTTATAGCACAATACCATTGAAGACCAGAAAGATCTATTTCAAGAAATAGTGTACCAACTCTGGAAATCTTATGGTTCTTTTAAAGAAAACGCTAAGGTCTGTACTTGGATCCATAGTGTCGCGTTGAACACGGCATTCAGTAGTTTATAGAAGGAAAAAAAGGCTGCTCGAGTAACCATGGACAATTTTCTTTTAAACAGACCTTATGAAGTGGATACCCGAACAGAGGAACGTATTGCACTTTTATATGCGCATATAAAAAGACTCAGTATCGTGGAAAGGGGTATGATACTGCTGCATTTAGAGGGGGAAAATTATGATGAAATAGCGATGATCACTGGTTTTACGGCCACCAATGTAGGTACGCGTCTAGGAAGAATCAAACAAAAATTAAAATCTCAAATTAAAAATGGAAATTGATAAGATGAAATCCCTTTGGGAAGATATGGGCAAGAAGGTGGAACGACAAGAAATTTTGACAGATCAACTAATTTTTGATATGACCAAGGTACGATATGATAATAGAATACGCAGCATCTCGGTCCCGGAGACCATTAGTGCTTTAATCTGTTTTGCCGTGGCAATCTTCCTTGTTAGTAATTTTGATTTATTGGATGTCTGGTATTTGCAACTTACAGGAATCTTAACCATTGCAGCCTGTATATTCCTGCCTATACGTTCTTTAAGATCAATTCAAAGAATGAAGACTGTTCCTATTTCCAAAGGTACATATAAAGAGGCATTGGCTCTTTATGCCAAAGCGAGGGTAAAGTTCATTCGACTGCAAAAGGTAAGTTTTTATACCAGTTTTATAGTATTGATACTATGCGTTATTTCTTTTGGGAAAATATTGAAAGGAATAAATGTATTTGCAATGACTGAGAAACTGAACTGGCTGGTGCCTTCGGGCATCGGTGTGTTATTTATATTCTCGCAATGGGTACTGAAAAAATATAAAGGCTCGATGGATTCGGCAAATGACCTATTGAAGGAATAAGAGGAATAATTCTTTCATTATCAATTAATCAAAAACCTTTTCCAAATGATTTAGGATTCGAATTTCATTCGGACTGGGAAAAAACATTCCAATTTCAACACATTTAAAGCACAAACAATGAAAAATATATTATCAATACTTACACTTCTTTTTCTCTCCATAGGCATTCATGCACAGGATATTTCTGGCCGATGGAACGGAACTGTCCAAATAGCCGAAGACAAATCCCTTGACTTTGTTTTTTATATATCCAATGATGAGAATGGCTATAAAACCATGATTGACATTCCTTCGCAACGCGTGGCAGGCCTGAAACCCCAAAACACATCTTTTAAAGATGGAGTCTTGTTCATTGATGGCGCTAATTTGGGGATTAAATATGAAGGGACTTTTTATAAAGATACCCAACAGTTTAAAGGAAATTTCACTGAAGGGGCCAATTCACTTTCATTAAATTTAAAAAAAGGAGACTTTAGATCTGTAAAAACGGTCAAAAGGCCTCAAGAGCCCGTAAAACCATATCCCTACTTGGAGGAAGAAGTTGTTTTTGATAATTCAGAGGCTTTGGTGTCACTTTCGGGAACCTTGACCATACCAAGTGGGGATGGCAAATTTCCTGTAGTGGTTTTGATCAGTGGTAGTGGTCCGCAAGACAGGGATGAAACCGTTGCCAATCACAAGCCTTTTTGGATACTTGCAGATTATTTAACACGTCAAGGAATTGCGGTTTTACGATTTGACGATCGCGGTGTTGGAAAATCGACCGGTAATTTTAGCGAAGCAACAACTGCAGATTTTTCAACAGATGTACTTAGCGCAGTGAAGTATTTAAAATCACGAGATGATATCGATTCAAATAATATTGGTCTGATAGGTCATAGTGAAGGAGGTATTATTGCCCCGTTGGCCGCAAACCAAACAAAAGACGTGTCTTTTATCGTATTACTTGCATCTACAGGAATTCCGGGTAGCGAAATATCCTTAATGCAGTCAATTTCGATGAGACCCTTTCCTGTGCCAAATGAGAAAGCCTATGAACAGGCCATCCGAAAAGCAATTACAATTGCAGGTTCCAATAAAGAGTTATCGGTTATTAAGAGTGAACTTTTGGAGCATTATAATTCTACAATTACGCCTATCCTACAGCCTTTGGTTGGTGATGATAAGAAGGTATCTCAAATCATTAATGGATTAATTGAAACAAGGACCACCCCGTGGGTTCGGTATTTTTACAATTATAATCCAGCCAATGAAATTGAAAAACTTGATATTCCTGTCTTGTCCCTTAATGGGACTAATGATACTCAAGTCGTAGCAGAAATTAATCAAAAAGGCATTAAGGATGCATTGATCAAAGGTAAAAATAAAGACTACAAAGTACTAAAACTGGAAGGGTTGAATCACTTTTTTCAAGAAAGTAAAACTGGTAAAATGGAAGAGTATAGTAAAATTGAACAGACATTTTCCCCGATAGCACTAGAAGAAATTTCCAATTGGATTATAGCACATGTAAACTAGTCTAGTGAAAAAAACTTCTTTCTAATATAGCCCTTAAATTAGTGAAGCGTAAATAGTCGGAACATGGTTTTAAAAAGCTCAAAATGATCATCAACTTAGTTCTGATTTAAAAAATGGAACTGTTGCTTTTTTGTTTAAAGCTAGTTTTGCCCTGTATTAATGAATAACTATTTTGAAAAAAAGCTTATCTGCTTCACTAAAGTTGCGTTTGCAATAATTATAGTAGCTATTGCAATAATTATTACAGCATACCTCTGGCCAATTTCCAAATTACAAACACCGGTAGTTTTTGAAAGAACTATCATCAAAAATGTAAATATTGTAGATGTTGCAACCGGAGAAGTTGCTGCTAATCAATTTGTTTTGATAGAACAATCTCGTATTATAAACATTGATACTGCTCAAATCACTGCTTCCGATGATGCTTTAATAATCGATGGCACTGGAAAATTCCTCATTCCTGGATTATGGGATATGCATACACATTCCAATCAATATTCAGAATGGTTGCATCATCCACTATATATCGCCAATGGTGTTACAGTTGTTAGAGACATGTCTGGTCAATTGAATGAGAAAGACAGCTATTGGGTAGGTAGTAAAGAGCGTTTGCAATGGAATAAAGACCTGGAGAATAACACCAGAGTCACACCCAGATACGTGTTGCAAAGCAGTTACCAAATGGATGGTGAAAAAGCAATTCCTGAGGATGCACCGAACTTTTTTAAACTGAATACCTCACGGCAAGTAGATTCGTTGTTGCAATTTTATAAAAAGGAAAACGTAGATTTTATAAAGGTGTATCAGCAATTGCCAAAAGAAATGTATGAACTTTTAGCATTAAAAGCACCTGAATATGGTTTGCATCTGGCGGGTCATAAACCCATGTTTCTAAGCTTGGAAGAAGCTGTCAACTTGGGGCAGAAAAGTTTTGAACATGGGCGGGTTTTCATGTATGAGTGCTTTCCAGAGGCTGATAGTTTAAAGAGCCCTGACCATTGGAAAGCATACTTCTCTAAATCAAAAGCAAAGATTGTACACCAGTTTGATTCGGTCCAAGCAAAAACATTAATGCGTTTAATGCAGCAAGAAAAAGCCTATTGGACGCCAACATTGCAGACCTTAAAGTTTGAAGCCAATGCGCATAAAAATGAGTTTGCTGATAATGAAAATCTAAAATATGTAACCAGCGTTAGAAAGCAACTTTGGTGGAAGTACGATACAGACCATAACAAAGAGAAGAACCTAAAAAGTGAAGGTCTTAGTGTAAGTGAACAATTTTTTGAAGCTTCAAAAAAACAAGTAGCCATGGCACATAGAATGGGGGTGCCCATTATGGCAGGTACAGATGTTACGGACTCTTATGTGTTTGCCGGTTTTAGTTTACACGATGAATTATACGAATTAACTTCTTCTGGGTTGACCAACCTTGAAGCTTTACAAAGTGCAACTATGGTTCCAGCCACCTACTCAGATGCAATTGAGGATTATGGAACTATTGAAATAGGCAAAAAAGCAGACCTAATTTTACTAAATAAAAATCCTTTACAGGATATAAACAATACAAAAAGCATCAAAGGAGTGTTGTTGAACGGTGTGTATTATGATGAAGAAAAACTCACTGAACTAAAGGGGTTTACAGAATCAGCCGCTGGTAGCTTTCATATGAATGTAAAAACTTTGGTAAGCTTACTAAACAGTCCTTTAATACGTGTGCAGTTTGCCGATTAAAGTAATTCGTTCCATTTTTTTAAATAGAACTTCCTACTGATGAAGCTATCATAACTTTATCAAAAATCAATTTAGAATACAATAATGAAAAAAATGGAACCTAAAAAAAGTAAAAAAGGTGTAAAACTGGGAATCGGAATTATTCTAGGTATGATAGTAGGATATTTAACCTCAAATATGCAATTGTGGTTTGTTTTAGGTATTGCCATAGGGGCAGCTTTGGAATATGTTACTCAAAAAAAAGAATCATAATACAATCCCTTCTGCTATTATTAAATCCTTCTCACTAAACGTAGATCATACAGAGTTCGAGGATACTTACGGGAGTATATCACCAGACGGAAAGTACTTTTTTTTTCATAGGTCCTATGGCGGTGACAGAGCAGTTATTTTTTGGGTGGATGCAAAAGTTGTCTTTTCGCTTAAAAATAGTCATCAAAACATTAAATCAACGCAATAAAAATAGAAATCATTAATCAAAACAATCAAAAAACAAACAATCATGAAATCAATTAAAATGAAAACAATCAAAAAACAAATCTTATTAAAAATGGCTTGTGCAGCCTTTGCATCATTATCAAGTACGACATATGCACAAAACGCAAGTTCTGAAACAACAACACAAAGGGATGGTTTCATCTTTGAATTCGTAGTAGGTGGAGGCATTATCAGTATAGAAGATAGTGCTGGTATTCAAACTTTTGACAAATCCCAGGGAACGTTCGTTTTCCCAGATGTAAAGTTTGGCCACATGTTAAACGAAAATCTCGCCATTACAGTTTCTTTACCGGGAAATATATACGAATTTCAAGATAATGACAGGAACTTTGGAGGGTTCATTCCATCGCTACAATATTGGGTGAAAGATCGTTGGTGGATTCATGGAGGAGTAGGATTAGCAATAGATTCGCCAGCACTATATGATATTAAAGACGATGTAAATGACGATTGGAACTTTGGTTGTGCTGTAATGGCGAGTACAGGTTACGAAATTTATAAAAAGAAAAACTTCGCACTTAATGTCCAGTCTAAATTAGTTCTTGGTCGTGCGTCTTTAGATGGAGATGCACACAGAGATGCAGTAATCTTTAATGTAGGGTTGGGGTTTAGCTGGTTATAGGGTTTAATATAGGTTCAATTTTGAATGGAATTGGGATATTGATAAAATCACAACGAATGTACTGAACTTAACTAACAATAAAATTGAGAACTTACTAGAATAATTGAATTTGTTCCAATTTCCAAACGCGAACTTTTCAGCCTCACATTTTAACCAACTTTGCTGTGAACAAAAACAAATATGAAAGCAATAGCATGTCTAAAGTATGGGGAGGTAGAAAACCTGGTTCTAAGTAATGTTAAAAAACCAACACCAAATGATAATGAAGTACTTATAAAAATACGTGCTACTTCAGTCACTACAAGTGATACTCTTATTCGGAGATTGAATGAACCTATGATCCCCAGGTTTATACTCCAACTCCTATTTGGTTTTGGACGTCCAAGAAATCCTGTGTTGGGGATGGTAACATCAGGGATTGTTGAGAGTAAAGGTAAAAGTGTGACATTGTTTGAAATTGGGGATAAGGTTTTTGCGTATGGTTCAATCTCACCTACCAAACGCCGTTTTGGTTCTTATGCAGAATATATTTGTTTACCGGAAGACTGGAATCTTGCATTAAAACCTGTAAATCTAAGTTTTGAGGCAGCTGCAGCGATTCCTTATGGTGGTTTGCTTGCTTCTCATTTATTACAAAAGACTAGTATAAACAGGGGCGACAGCGTCTTAATTTATGGAGCGTCAGGAAGTATAGGCACCATGGCGATACAATTGGCCAAGCATATGGGTGCTCATATTACTAGTGTTTGTAGTCGTAGAAACTTCGAATTAGTAAAGTCTTTAGGTAGTGATGTGATGATTGACTACACCTTAGAAAATGCTGAAGCACAATTGGAAACTTATAAATATGTGATTGATGCTGTAGGCAATTCGAAATCATCGACACTAAAAGTCAAGAGCAAAAAAGCATTGACTGCAAATGGCAAATATATATCCATCGATCATGGGACTCCAGTAACTCCAAAAGAAGCTTTTTTAAATTTAAAAACGTTAGCAGAACAAGAGAAGATTAAGCCTGTTATTGATAGAATATATCCTTTGGAAAAAATTGCCGAAGCTCATAAATACGTTGAGATGGGGCATAAAAGAGGAAATGTGGTTATCACTATTTAGCTGGGCTATAGATTATCGCAATTCTTCACTTGATTAATTAAGAAAACTTACTATCATCAATCAAAAAACAAGCAGTTTATGTTTTTCAAATAAAGGGAAGGAAAAGAAAAAATAAAACCACAACTACCGCTTATTTCTAATTGATATAATCCGTTGTTTAAATTAATACAAATGAAAATAGTAAAACGATTATTAAAAATTGTTTTCGCTCTCATTGGAGTATTATTACTCACTGTTGTAATTACACTTTGGGTTGATTCATTAAGAACTAATTACTTAAAGGTTAATACGAATGAACCAACATCTGATAATTCTTACCTAATAACTAATGTCAATATAATTCCAATGAACCAGGACACTGTTTTAGTTGATAAAATGGTGTATATAAAAGAGGGGATTATTGAAAAGATTGCAGACACTATTGAGTTCAAAGGGATTGAAATCATTAATGCAAAGAACAAATACCTAACACCAGGACTTATCGATATGCACGTGCATGTGTGGGATAGATATGAACTCGGACTTTACCTATCCAATGGTGTAACAGCAGTTAGAAATCTTTGGGGCATGCCTATGCATTTAAGAATTAAAGAAGAGGTAATTGAGGGCAATATCATTTCACCTACGTTTTTTACTACAGGCCCAAAACTAACGGGCTCAGAATTCATTGGTGATGACAATTTAAATCTAAGTAATCCGAGTGAAGCTAAAGACAAGGTAATATCATATAAAGTCAGAGGTTACGATTTCATCAAAACGTATTATGGATTAGATAAAGAGGTTTTTGATGCTGTGATTGAACAAGCCAAGATTTCTGAAATAGATATCGTTGCTCACCCTTCTCAAAAAGTACCATTTTCATATCATTTGAATTCACAAGTCAAATCCATTGAACATGCTGAAGAAATTGTACAGCAACCTTTACAGTTTGATTTAGATACCATTAAACTGCAACCCATAATTGATTCAATTTCGCAATCCAAACACACGAGTTATAGTCCTACAATTACGGTATTTAATAATATTTATCAAATGATGATGGATGATTCCATTTTAGATTCGGAATCATTGGAGTATATGAATCCACTCATTAAAACAACGGATAGCAAAAAACAGTTTGAACGGTGGTTTAATGCAAAACAAGAAGATCCATCTACGGTTGAGCGGATAAAAAAACAGCATGATTTTCACATGACCATGGTTAAAAAGCTACATGAAGCGGGTGTTACTATAATTTGTGGTACTGATGGCGGTATTGGAGTTACCCTTCCTGGTTTTTCAATTCATAAAGAACTGAATTTTTACAAAGAAGCAGGACTTTCCAATTACGAAGTTTTGAAAACAGCTACGGTAAATGCTTCTCAAACGCATTCAATAATGAATCAACTTGGAACTATTGAAGAAGGCAAGATTGCTAATTTATTATTAGTGGATGAAAACCCGCTTGTCAAGTTGTCTTCGCTTAAAAATCCCATCTATGTTTTTGTGGAAGGACGAAAATTAAATAGAGAGGCTTTGGATTCTTTTAGAGAAAAGGCAAAAAACAGGAAGAATCTAATGGCCTCAGCTATTCGGTATTTAGAAAACTTAATAATTGAAAAATAAACTACTGCTAAAAACATATATAATGTCGTAGCTCCCATTTGGTCGCTACCCTTTATATATTCTTCGTTACCTGCCATTGGAAAAATTAAACAATGAGAAACTACAGTGCTATATTAAAAATCGTTGTATTTGCGATGTTTTTAAATACTTGAGAATATTTGTCTAGTAACTTTTTTCAAACATCATTCGTCTTTGTATTCTAAATACATCAATTCCAATCATCAATCAAAAAACGAACAGTAAATGTTTTTTAAATCACATGAAGGTAAATCAAAAATTTTAAGTCTCTACCATCGAAAACTTAAAGAACTTAATGTCGA
>MRWG01000326.1_pt1 | contig 67880 bp, 56 predicted proteins | sample 1013341 | NCBI WGS metagenome assembly MRWG01 (sample SAMN06117577, study PRJNA244670) | biofilm metagenome | biome: Water; feature: Cathode Biofilm; material: Biofilm; isolation source: microbial consortium enriched at the cathode of a solar microbial fuel cell | place: USA: District of Columbia ...
TTATCGCTCGCTTATGTAGCATCGCTACACTGCGCTCTCTCTGCCTTGCTGGACCACAAACAGGGTCTCAGCAGTGGTGGCGACGAAAGATAAACAGGCCCTAGGGAGTATAAGTATACAATCTTCGATCATGCAAAACCGCTCTGAATCCCCGCGTATGACCGCACCGAGCGGCTTTCGCGCGCGTGTTCGCTTCCTGCGACTGTTCCCCGTAATCGTTGGTGTTGCGATCGCGTTGCTCGCCGTCGTCGAGCTGACCGCGTGGTTTTTCAACAGCGATTTTTTACGCACCGTGCTGCCGCGATCCGGTTCGATGAAGCCGGGTACGGCGCTCGGATTCGTTGTCTGCGGACTCGCCATCGTGATGCTCGCGACATCCCGCCGCAGCATCATCGCGATCCTGTCGGGGGTTCTGATCGCGCTCGGCGGGGCGGGCATCGCCGCGTCGGTGTTCGGTGCGGACTTCGCCTCGTTTTCGCCGGTATTCGGGCCGGCGGATAACTCGCTGCGTTCCGCTTTCGCAGGCATGTTACCCACGAATGCGATCTCGTTCGCGCTGCTCGGCGTGGGTATCGCCGCGGGTTTGTCCCGCAGTTCGCTTGGCCGCCATACGGCGTTTGCCTTATTCGCGACCGTGCTGACTCTCGCCTTCGGCAACCTTATCGGGTACCTCTACGAGGCGCCGTTTCTGTATTTTCACGCCGGGCCCATTCGTTCCGCGGAAGTGCACAGCCCCATCGCATTCGCGCTGGCGGCGCTGGCGTGCCTCAGTGCCCATCCCGGCGTGGTCCTCGGCGAACTGTTCATTCCCGAATCGATGGCCGGCGCGAATTACCGCCGACTGTTTCCGGCCGCGGTACTCGTGCCGATCGCGATCGGTGCGGCGGCCCTCGTCGGCCTTGGTAACCGCTATGGCGTGCAGGGCGCGGTTGCGCTGACGGCGCTTGGATCGTCGGTGGCCATTGCGCTGCTCGTGACGGTAACCCACTTGCTGTTAAGTCGCTCCGAAGAGTCATTGCGGCTTGAAGACCGCGCGCTTGCCGCCGCGCGAACCGGGGTCGTTATCACGAATCGCCGGCTCGAGGACGAGCCCGTCGTGTGGGTGAATCCGGCGTTTACGTCGATTACAGGCTTCGGTCGCGATGAAGTCGTCGGGCGCAATTGCCGCTTTCTGAACGAGGGTGTTGCCGGCAACGACGAGGCGCTCGAGCGGATCCGCCGGACCCTGCGCGACGAAACCACGTGCCAGGTCGAGTTGCGTAATCGGTGCAAGGACGGCTCGCTGTTCTGGAACAGCCTGTCGCTTGCGCCGGTCCACGACGGCGTCGGTATGGTGTCTCACTACGTCGGGTTCATCGAAGACATTTCCGACGACATTCAGCGCGAACAGCGACTCACGGAGGCGCTGAATGAGCTGAACCGGACAACGCGGGCGATGGATTCGTTCGTCAGGATCATGAGTCACGAGCTGCGCGGTCCGCTGAATGCGGCCGCGACCTGGGTGTCGCTGATCGAAATGGAGTCGTCGCCCGAGATCCTGCAACAGGGGATCGCGGCGATTCGCCAGAGCATCGACGACCAGGCGCGATTGATTAGCGATCTCGTCGACGCGACACAGGCTGCTTCACCGTCGCTCGAACTGTCGCTGGAAGCGATCGATATCATCGAAGTGCTGAATTTTCTGCTCGATGAATGGGCGCCGCGCGTCAGTGAGAGCGGACTGACGCTCGTGCGCAACCTGCCGAACGGAAGTTGCGAAATCATGGGCGACCGGGTCCGCCTGCGGCAGGTGTTCGGCAATCTCCTGAACAACGCGAGCAAATACACTCCGACCGGAGGCAGGATTTCGGTGTCGCTGTACGAGGCGTCCGACCACGTGATCGTGAAGGTCAGCGACACCGGCGTCGGCCTGACTCATGAACAGCTCGAGCAGGTGTTCGATCCTTACTGGCGGGGAACGAAGAAAATCAAGGGCCTCGGGCTGGGGCTCGCGATCGTGAAGTCGCTCGTCAACGGACACTTTGGAAAAATAACGGCGAGTAGCGCGGGCCCGGATAAAGGCGCCGAGTTCACCGTCGTGCTGCCATTGAAACGTTCGACGGCAGCGGCCTGAACCGCACGCCGGCCCGGGTCCCGTCGCCGCGATTCGCGTTTTCCCGGCTATCGCGGTGCGGCCTGCAAATCCGGGTGTTGGGGTACGCGGGTTGCAACCGCCGCGCGATGGCGCGGCGGCCACCACCGGCTCCGGCGGAACCGGCGTCTCATGCTTGCGCCCTAGCGACGCAGCGGCGCCGCCATGAGGAAGCCCGCCGTGAAGGCGATGCCCGCGGTCTTCACCGGGTTCTCGCGCACACAGGACTGCAACTGCCCGGCACTGTCACGCGATTTCTCCGTTACCTGCTCGCGCGCGTCCCGGACCCGTGCGCTCGCGTCCGCGGCCTGCGCGCGCAGTTTTTCTTCCGCACCCGCGGCTGACGCCGCAACGCGGTCGACGGTTTCGTGCGCTTTCGCAGACACCCGGTCTACCGTCGCGCCCGTTTGGCTACCCGGTTTGTCTTCGTTCATAGCGTGAATCGGGTCGGCGGTTGTCGACATAACCTCGTTCTCCCGGGATCGAACGGTTTGCTCGGGCCACCCTGATCGGCGGCGTTCACGGATCAGACAAGGCAAGCGTTGTGCCAGGCGTTGGAGCGTAAGCGCATGCCGGACGCGCCAGCCGAAGGCGCAACGCCGGACCGGCCGGCCGGCAATTACTACAGCCGGGATGTAAGAGTTACAGTCGCACCCGGTGTTCACGCCGATCGTGCGCGGGCCTGTTGTCGGAGTCGTCAGCGCGGCGCGAGCACGGGTTCAGCCGCAGCGATGACGCGCCTGGGCGCGTTCAAAACCACGTCACTGCCCGTTTCTGCAGCGCCCCACCGGTGCGTCCCGATTCGCCTGGCCCGCGGCGCATGCGGGCGTTTGCATGCCAGTCGCGTTCGTTGGCACGGGTTCTGCAGGTCACTGTTTGCCGTTCACCGGAACGAGCAACATGACCGGCGCGACCGGGCGCCGTGGACGCAAGAAGAAGTATCGAAGGAGAACGAACGATGAATTGGGACCAGATAGAAGGCAAGTGGAAGGAGTTGAAGGGCGAGGCGCAGCAACGCTGGGGCAAGCTCACGGATGACGACCTCGACGTGATCAACGGTCGGCGTGAAGAACTCGCCGGAAAAATCCAGGCGCACTACGGCAAGACGCGCGAGGAAGCGGAACAGGAAATCGATCGCTGGCGTGAGTCCCGCCACTAGCCCGCCGGAATGAAATCCGGTACCGGACAACCAGCAGTTAAAGGAGAACTCCATGAGCGACAAAGCTGATAACCAGGGCGAAGGAAACCAGGAAGCCGATCGACAATATCGCGAGAGCGCGCGTGAATTCGTCGAGTCAGGCAAGGTGGACGACGCGGCCGCCGATGCGGCGACGATGTCGAGCGAAGAGCTTGAACAAGCCCGCCGTGCGGAAGCGGAGGCAAGATCGCGCGCGAAAAAATAGCCATCGTGCAAATGCCGGTCGCGCACGTGGCGGCAGGATTCGCGACCGCCATCGCGGCCGCTGAGCACACGGGTTACCACTCCATACGTGCTCCGGATGTTGCAACACGGACCGCGACGGACCCGGTGCCCTTCGTCCCGGTCGGGGCGAAGGGACTCACAATGGGGCGTCGATAGTGATTCCGGTCGCGGAGTCGCAGTGTCCCGGGTTTACGCACGACGATTCAACATGGAGGGCAGGATGATGAAAACGAAAAAATTCCCGATGTGCTCCCTGATCGGCGCGGGCTGCGCGGTGTTGCTCGTTGCCTGTGACGTCGAACAGACCCGGGAGGCGCACCTGCCCGACGTCGACGTTGATGCGAAGGCAGGCCAGGTGCCGAAACTCGATGTCGTGCAAACGCAGCAAGGCAAACTGCCTGAAGTTGATGCCGAGGTCAGCGACGGTCAGGTACCGAAGTACGATGTCGATGACTAGGCGCGCCATCACCGGCAGGCCGCGACGGCCGTCGTGCGCAATCCGGGGGCAAGGATCGGTCTCAACACGGAGTCGCGCCGCCGGCATGGGCCTGCTGCTCGTGATCGGCCTCGGCATTGCCGGCCACCCGGTTCCCGCCAGCACGGCTGATGGGGTCATCAGCACCGAAGCGGTGGCTGGCAGCGATGAACGGATCGCCGCCCGCCTGCAGGATATCTACGCTGAAATCGATGCGCTCAGTAATGTCACGGTGGGTGTCGAAGCCGGGGTTGTTGAACTCACCGGCATGGTCAGCGGCGGCGTCGAGCGCGAACGCGCCGCCGCGATTGCGAATCGTATCGACGGGGTCGTCGCCGTCGAGGACGCGATCGGCGTCAGTAACGAGGTCGTACCGCGTCTCGCCGGCGCGCTGAATACCGGGCTCGATCGCCTGACCGCCGTCGCAAGCTACCTGCCGCTGTTCGCCATCGCGTTGCTGATTATCGCGGGCTGCGGCATGGTCGCGCGACTGATATGGTCGAACAAGCGCCTGTTCACCCGCAGCGTCGACAATCCGTTTCTCGGTAACCTGCTGCGACAGATAAGCGGTTTCGCGGTATTGATGACCGGGGTCCTGACCGCGCTCGAGTTGCTCGACGCAACGGCTGTCGTCGGCGCCGTGCTCGGTGCTGCCGGCGTGGCCGGGCTCGCTATTGGTTTCGCCTTCCGCGATACGATCGAAAACTACATCGCGGGAATCCTCCTCAGTCTGCGACAGCCATTTTCACCACATGATTACGTGGCGGTTGCAGGCTACGAAGGACACGTTGCGCGCCTGACGAACCGCGCGACCGTACTCGTTACACTCGACGGGAACTACGTGCGCATCCCGAACGCGAAGGTGTTTCAGGGTGTATTACTGAATTATTCCCGCAACCCGCTACGCCGTTTCGCGTTTCAGGTGGGGATCGGGACGGACGTCGATATTGCCGCCGCGCAGGACCTGGCCCGCCGTACTCTCGACGCGATGAGCGCGGTGCTCGACGAACCGGAGCCGCTGGTGATGGTTGCCGAACTCGGTGATTCGAACGTCATCATCGACGTCATGGCGTGGGTCGACCAGCGCGAAGTGAGTTTCGGCAAGGTCCGCAGTGAAGCGATACGGCAGATCAAGGAACGCTTCGAAGATGCCGGGTTCGATATGCCGGAGCCGATTTATCGCTTGCGGCTGGCAGCGGATTCGGGCGTTGTACGCGTGGACGATAGCGCGCTGAAGCCCGCGCCCGCCGACCCGGCGCCATTACCGGGCCGCGCACCGGCGCGTGCCGTGGAGGATGACGCAGCCGATGTCTCGCCGGAGCATCACATGGTCGAGCAGGTTGAGCAGGAGCGGCGCCGCGTCGAAAGCGAAGACCTGCTCGACGATCACGCACCACAGGAATAGCACATTGCGCAATTCACCCGGGGGCAGGTATGACGCACGATGAAGCAGGTCATGTACGTTACACTCATGAGCATCCGGAGCGGGATTTTCACGCCGCGCTTGCGCGCGCACGCTTCGCGCGTTACGCGCACCTGCTCGACAGTTCGATCCGTTTGCCGGGCGGCTTTCGTATCGGACTCGACGGGATTATCGGCCTCATCCCCGGGATCGGTGATCTTGCCGGCGTGATGGCGTCCGCCGGTCTCGTTGCACTCGCGGCGCGCTCGGGCGTATCGACTTCCGTGCTCATGTTAATGATCTACAACATCGCAACCGAAATGTTGCTCGGCTCGATCCCCGTCGTCGGTGATGTTTTCGATTTCGTCTGGAAAGCAAACGAACGCAATCTCGCGCTGTATGACGAGTTCCATGCCCACCCGTACAAGGGCCGACAGAAGAACCGGCTGAAAGCCGCGCTGCCGCTATTCGCGCTGTTCGGCCTGCTCGTCATAGCCGGTATCGCCGCGGTCGCGGTGGTCAAGCTCATCGTCCACATCGTCGCGGGCTGGTAGCGGCGTCTCCCGCGAGCCTGGTCTGTGTGCAAAGCGGGGCGCATCGCGCGGTTTACCCGCGCACGCCGTGGCGCCGCTATTCGACGCTAAACAGTTGTGCGTAAATCCGGAACCCTGTGGCTTCGGGACCGGAACCACGGTCTTGCACCCCATTCCTGTGCCTTCCCCACGATTCGAGGGGAAGGGTACCGGGTCCAGCAAGGTCAGTGTTGCAACATTTGGAGCGCGTATTCAGTCGGTTGCGTCTTCGACCGCGCGTTTCGCGTCCTGTACCGCTTCATCGATATTCTCGCCGGCTTCTTCCATCGGACCCTGTTCCTTTTCGCATCCGGGCAGCGCGAACAGCAATGGCATGGCGATCAACAGCGCCAGCATCCATGAACGATTGCGAACGTTTTTCATAGCGGCTTTCCCTTGAGTATAGAGAACCAGTAACCCGCCGATGATGTCACGAAGGCGCGCGCTCACGCCAGCTAATCCGTTAGTGACATTCTGCGCGCCGGGAACAATTGCACGCCTCGTGCGCGTTACCCGCGGCCGGGGTCGTAATGCGTCCGTGGTCGATGGCGCGGCCGGCTGTTGCGATGCACGCGTTGATCGGCCTGTCGCGCCGCATTTACAGAACCGGCACGGCGCTTGTTCTGTTTGCGCGCAGCGACGACAGTCCGGATGCGGACCCGGCCGTTGCCGGGCGATTGATGCACCGGCGCGATCCCGGTTTGCTGGCATGGATACTGCTATCTGATTACCGGTACGTGATCAGTGCTACGCGATCACGGTTACACGGCAACGGACACAACTGACGGTGAGCGCACGCTGAATGCGCGCTCGGCAACGCCGGAACATGCGCGACGAGCGGGTCGCACGAGAGGAGAAGATTATGGGTTTGGAACTCGGTCTGTTCGGGATCATCATTCTCGCGGCAGATATCTGGGCGATCCTGAAGATCGCGGGCAGCGGCGCAAGCACCGGCGCGAAGGCATTGTGGATCGTGCTGATCCTCGTGCTGCCGGTACTCGGGCTGATCCTGTGGGCGCTGCTGGGTCCGCGGGCATGACGATCCGCGCGCGCTGGATCGGGATGCTGCAAGCGCAAGGCGTCAATCAGTCTGATGACGGACTGATCGAACTGCGGCGCCGCCGGCAGCGACTCGAACTGCAACATCGCGCGTAGGGTCGTAGCGACCGGGCGCTCGCGTGTCTCCTGAAAACCGCGGTTTACGCCGTTGCAATCATGTGCGGGCCATCGATATCAGTGTCGCGGTGGGCACTATGGTGTTAACGTGGCCAAGCGGGTGCGCGGTATCGCGGGACCCGTATACCCGCGGTGGCGCCGCGGGATCCGGGTAAGCGGTGCGGCAAAGCGATACGCTGAGCGCGAACCCGATGAGGTGAGTCCCGCCGGTCGGCAATCCATTCACGCATCCGGATCCGGCATCGAGGACGCGTCGAAGTTTACCGCTCGCAGCGGTCGCCACTTACCGGGTTCGCGTGCCGGTCGCCGCTCGCGATCGCGTCGGCAGGCGCGACATGATGCAGTCGAACCCCACGCCTGGATCCGCGCACGACAGTGCCGGTCATGAACAAGGGAGAAGCAGATGAAACTCGCCATATTGTCCTGCGGGCCACGCGCCTACAGCACCCGTCGCCTGAAAGAAGCGGCACTCGAACGCGGCCACGACGCGAAAGTCCTGAACACGCTGAAATTCGCCATCGATTTGCAGCGCGGCATCCCCGATTTGCATTACCGGCAGAAACCGCTCAGCACGTACGACGCCGTACTGCCGAGGATCGGCGCGTCGATTACGTATTACGGAACTGCCGTCGTGCGCCAGTTTCAGGAAATGGATGTTTTTTGCGCGAACACCGCGCACGGTATCCTGAATTCCCGCGACAAGTTACGCAGCCTGCAGATCCTGAGTCGCCACCATATCGGCATCCCGCAAACCGCGTTCGTGTCGAGCAAGAAAGACGTACTGCCTGCGATCGAACGCGTCGGCGGCGCGCCGGTCATTATCAAGCTGATTTCCGGTACGCAGGGGATCGGGGTTCTGCTGGCGGAGTCGACCAAGGCCGCGGAATCAATCGTCGAATTGCTGCAGAGTCAAAAGCAGAACGTACTGATTCAGAAATTCGTGGCCGAGAGCAAGGGGCGGGATATCCGTGCATTCGTGGTCGGCGATCGGGTGGTTGCCGCGATGCGTCGGGTGGCGCAGGGGCAGGAGTTTCGCAGCAATGTCCATCGCGGCGGTAAAGCGGAAGCCGTTGACCTGCCCGACGAGTACGCGCAGACGGCGGTGCGGGCGGCCCAGATCATGGGGCTGCGGGTAGCCGGCGTCGACATGCTCGAAGGCAAGACCGGTCCGCAGATCATGGAAGTGAATTCATCGCCCGGTCTCGAAGGGATCGAAACCTGCACCGGGCTCGATGTCGCCGGGACGGTGATCGAGTACATCGCCGCGCAGGTCGATTTTCCTGAAATCGATATCCGTCAGCGCCTGACGGTGAGTAAGGGTTACGGTGTGAGCGAGCTCTATATTCCGAAAGGTTCGGAATTTGTCGGCATGTCGCTCGATCAGACGAAACTGTCCGAAAAAGACATCAATGTGCTCACGCTCTATCGGGGCGGCAAGAGTATTCCGAATCCGCGCAAGGAACGAATTATCGAAGCCGAAGACAAGCTGCTGTGCTTTGGCAAACTGGAATCGATGCGCAGCATGGTGCCGGTGAAAGAGCGGCGGCGACGGCGTCCGGAAATCAGGGAACTGCACGGCTAGGTCGAACCGCCCGGTGATGCGGCGCGCGCTCCCGGTGCGCTGTCGTTCGGCGATCAAATCGCGAGGCACGGACCGCGGGCGGGCGTAAGCCAGGATGCCGGCCCGCAACCCGGCCGTCGCCGCATTTGCGAACCGGCACCGGATCGCCGCACGGCGCGAGGCGGCCGGTTCGCGGGACCTGTCTCCGGGGGCGGCGCACGTCCGCCGATGGCGTCGTTATCGCGCAGCACGGAACCGCGGCAGCAAGGTTTGTTCCGTGAGCATTGCACGCGCGTGATCATCGAGCGCGGATCCGCGCTGCGTCCTCTCCCGAACCCGGGTAACACCGGCTGCGCGACTTCAGCGTAAGATCCGGCGCGAACGGGCCCGCGCCCTGCGCCTCGCAGCGGCCGATCAGCCTTGACCAACGTAAATCCCCGGCCGCTTGCCGGCTCTGAAGCGCTTTCGTGTGGAAACCATTATGGATACTGTGATTTGGATCTCGATTGGACTGTGCGTATCGCAATCGGCGATGTTCTCGGGTCTCAATCTCGCGTATTTCTCCATCAGCCGACTGCGGCTCGAAGCCGAAGCGGCGAGCGGCAACGCCCAGGCGAAGGCGGTGCTCAAATTACGCGAGGATGCGAATTTTCTGCTCACGACCATCCTGTGGGGGAACGTCGGCATCAACGTGTTGCTGACGTTGCTGTCGAACTCCGTTCTCGCGGGTCTCAGCGCATTTGCGTTCTCGACGATCGTCATTACATTTTTCGGCGAAATCATGCCGCAGGCCTATTGCTCGCGGCGGGCGCTGCGCATGGCGTCCCTGCTCGCGCCAGTCATGCGGATCTATCAGTTCATTCTCTATCCCGTGGCGCGGCCGAGCGCCTGGATTCTCGATCGATGGCTCGGCGCCGAGGAGATCGGTTTTTATCGCGAGCATCAGCTCGAAAGCATCATTACGCAACACATCATTGCCGAGGATGCGGAGGTCGATGAACTCGAAGGGCGGGGCGCGCTCAATTTTCTGCAGATCGATGATGTTCCGGTCAGCCGCGAGGGTGAGGATGTCGATCCGGAAAGCATCGTTGCGTTGCCGGTCACGATCGACCTGCCGATTTTCCCGTCGGTTCGGCGCGAATCCGACGACGCGTTCATCCGCCAGGTCAACGCGTCCGGCCGCAAGTGGGTCGTGGTAACCGATCCCGACGGCAAACCCGAACTCGTACTCGACGCCGATGCCTATCTGCGCGCGGCGCTGCTCGATGATGACGAGGTCGACCCGTATCGTTTCTGTCATCGTCCGATCGTGCTCAGCGATCCGGATATCCCGCTGGGACATGTCATTTTGAATATGCGCCGCGACATGTCGGTGAATGACGACCAGGCGATCAGCAAGGACATCGTGTTGTTGTGGACGGACGAGCTGAAAAAAGTGATCACCGGCGCAGACCTGCTCGGGCGTTTGCTGCGGGGGATTTCCGCGTAGGGTATGGCTTGCGCCCGCACTTTGAGGCGCCCCGGCCGCGAGGTTAACAACGCCCGTGCGGGTACGCTGGCCGGGCGGGACAGCGGGTTGCGCGAACCGCCGCGCGGCCGCGGTCGCATCATTGTCGATCGCGGTTCGCGACGCGTGCCCGGCCAGGGTCTGTCGACAGCCCCTCGCCGGCGAACGTAATTTTTGGCAAATGTCGCGGACAGCCCTTCCAAAGCGCCACCCGGATCGGTAGCTTAGACCGCGCCGTCAACCGATGGCCCGCGCGCGGCGATGTGTGCCTGCGTCAGGGTCGGATTGAGTAATTTCACAATGACCTCCCGCACAGCGCGCTTTCCCGTGCACTCGACACTTTTGCCTTTGCTGATCGGGGTGAACCTGACCGCGTGCAGCTGGCTCGACGTGCATCCGGACCACCCGCAGCCGGAAGTGCCGACGTCGTGGCAGGCCGATCCGGCGCCGAATCCGGTGACGGCGCCCGTCGCGCCGTGGCTCGCAACGCTCGACGATCCGAAACTCGCCGAACTCGCCGCGGTCGCGGAACGCTCGAACCATGAACTTGCGGAACAGCGGGCCGTGGTGCAACAGGCGCGCGAGGCATTGCGCGCCGCCGGCGCCGACCGCTACCCGAGCCTGCAGCTCGCACTCGACACGGCGGAACGCCAGGCCGGCGTCGACTTCGCGCGTTCGGCGAGTTCCGCGAGCGTGCAACTGCAGGCAAGTTTCGAACTCGATATCTGGGGTCGCTTGTCGGATCTCGAACGCAGCGCGCTGCTCGCCTGGGAGGAGCAACAGGTGCGCTACGAGGCGTTGCGGATCGACGTGCTCGCGGCGGTTGCGAGCGACTGGTATTCGCTGATGGAAGCCGAGCAGCTCGTCGCATTGCTCGACGGACGCGTCGCCAATCTGCGGCAGAATCTCGCCGTGATCGAGGACGGCTACCGCCTCGGTCTGAATGAATCGCTCGACGTCTATCTCGCGCGCAATCAGCTCGAACAGGAACAGGCGAACCTGCGGGCGCGGCTGCAGGAGTGCGACGACACGCGACGCAGTCTCGAACTCGCCCTCGGTGCGTATCCCGCCGCCATGGTCGCCGCCGGGCGGGTGCTGCCCGCATTCGCGGCCGCGCCGGGGACGGGGGTGCCGGCGGAACTCGCGGAGCGGCGACCCGATATCCGCGCCGCATGGCTCGCGCTGCTGAGTGCCGACAGCGACGTGGCGGCGGCGCGCAAAGCCCGTTTCCCGCGCCTGACCCTGACCGCGGACGTCGGGCGCAGTGCGCTCGAACTCATTAAACTCGCGAGCGACAGCGTGCTCGTATGGTCGCTTGCAGGCGGCCTGACGCAACCCCTGTTCGACGCCGGCAAGCTGGCGGCGGAAGAAGCGCAGGCGCGCGCGCGGGTCGTCGCCCTCGAACAGCAGTATCTGCGCACGGTTTTCCTCGCGTTCAGCGAGGTCGAACAGGCGATCAGCCAGGAACAATCCCTGAACGATCGCCTGGGTGCGGTGGAACGCGCGCGGACGAACGCGGTGGCGGCCGAGGAGCTGGCGTTCGATCAATACCGTCGCGGTATCGTCGCCTACGCCACCGTGCTCGAAGCGCAACGGCGATCGTTCGACGCCGCAACCGATGTCATCGGCCTGCGCGCGGAACTGTGGCGCAACCGCGTTGCATTACACGCGGCCCTCGGCAGTGCGCCGCAAGGTCAATGAACGCAAGCAGGATCCGCGCTATGCATGTAATCACCCGAATTTTCATCCCGATCGTCGTGATTGGCGGCGCGATCGCGGTTGCCGTGTGGCTGATGGCGAATCCCCCCGCGGTAGCGAAACGGCCCGGGCCGCCCGCGCCGCAACTTCACGTCGATACGCTGACGATAGAACGTGTTTCCTACCGCGTGCTCGTAGAGAGCTTCGGGTTCGTACAACCACGGACGCAGAGCGAACTCGTGGCGCAGGTGGGGGGACAGATCACGGCGGTGAGCACGAATTTTCGCGACGGCGGTTTCTTCGAAGCGGGTGAACGTTTGCTGCTGATCGATCCGCGTGATTACGAGATCGGTGTGAAAATCGCCGCGGCGGAACTCGTATCCCAGCGCCAGGCGCTCGTGGAAGAGCGCGCGCGGGTGGCGCAGGCACTGCGCGACTGGCAGCGCCTCGGTGACGGTGGCGAGCCGCCGTCGCTCGTCTCGCGCGAACCGCAACTGCGCGCCGCCGAAGCGGCCGTCGCCGCTGCCGAGGGCGCACTGGACCAGGCGCGACTCGCGCTGGAGCGCACCGCCATCATCGCGCCGTACGCAGGGCGGATCCGCTCGCGCAGCGCCGACATTGGCCAGGTCGTCACCGCGGGAACGACCGTCGCGTCGATCTATGCGACCGACGCGGTCGAGATCGCGTTGCCGATCAAAAACCGCGATCTCGCGTTCATCGCACTTCCGGAAGGACGCTCGGGTGAGGCGGACGATTCGCTCGACGTGACGATCCGGTCAAAACTCGCGCCGGCGACGAGCTGGCCCGCGCGCCTCGTGCGCACGGAAGGCGCGATCGACACGGCTTCGCGGCAGTTGCGCGTCGTCGCACGCATCGATGATCCGTTCGCGAGCGCGCGCTCGGGTGGCGCGGATATGAAGATCGGCGAATACGTCGTCGCCGGGATCCAGGGGCGTGAGCTTGAAGACGTCATCGTGATCCCGAACTCGGCGATCTACCAGGGAACGTATGTCTACGTCGTCGAGGACGGCCTGCTCGTGCGCCGCGAGGTTGTGCTCGCATGGCGTAATGCCAGCGACGCCATCGTCGAACGCGGGCTCGCGCCCGGGGACAGGCTCGTTGTCACGGCGCTCGGTCAGGTCAGCTCGGGCACGCGCGTACGGCCGCTGAAACCGGCCGCGACTCCGCGTGGCGCGGCCCCATGATCGCCTGGTTCGCCCGTCGCGATGTTGCCGCGAACCTGCTCATGCTGTCGTTGCTGCTGTCCGGTTTTGTCGCGCTGAAAACTTCGATCCCGCTCGAAATTTTTCCTGATCTGCAACTTGATATTGTCAACGTGAGCGTGGCCCTGCGCGGCGCCTCGCCGGAAGATGTCGAGCAGGGCGTGGCGATCCGTGTCGAAGAGGCGGTGCAGGATCTCGAGGGGATCCGCCGCCTGACGAGCGTGTCGTCGGAAGGCGCGGCGTCGATCAGTATTGAAGTGGAGCCCGGTGACGATCCCGTGATCCTGCTCGACGAGGTGAAAACGCGCGTCGACGCGCTCAACACCCTGCCGGTCGATGCGGAGAAGCCCGTGATCGAACTCGCGCAACGCAAACGCGAAGTCATTTCCGTCGTCGTGGCGGGCGATTTCAGCGAACGGGAACTGCGCGAACTCGCGGAGACGACGCGCGACGATCTGCTGCGCCTGCCCGGGATCACGCATGCCGAGCTCGGCGGTGTCCGGGCTTACGAGATCGCCGTTGAAGTCCCGCAGGATCGGCTGCGCGAATACGGCCTGTCACTGAACGACATCGCCACAGCGATCCAGTCGGGTTCGCTCGATCTCGCCGCGGGGAATTTGCGCGCGGTGGGCGGCGAAGTGCTCGTGCGTTCGACCGGTCAGGCCTACCGGCGCGACGAGTTCGAGAATATCGTCGTGAAGACGAACGCGGACGGTACGATCCTCACGATCGGCGACATCGCCCACGTACACGATGGTTTCGAGGAAACGTCGATCCGTACGCGCTTCAACGGTGAACCGGCCGCGCTCGTCGAAGTGTACCGGGTGGGCCGGCAGAGCGCGATCGACGTCGCCGACAGCGTGCGCGACTACATCGATGCGCGGCAGGACAGCCTGCCCGTCGGGCTCACGCTCACGTATTACGACGACGACTCGCGGATCGTCAAAAGCCGCCTGCGAACCCTGACCACGAACGCGCTGCAGGGTGGCATACTCGTGATTGCCCTGCTGGCGTTGTTCCTCAAACCCGCCATTGCGTTCTGGGTGTTCATTGGCATCCCGATCAGTTTCATGGGCGCGTTCCTCGTCATGGCGATCACGGGTACGAGCATCAACGTGCTGAGCCTGTTCGGGTTCATCCTCGTGCTCGGGATCGTCGTCGACGATGCGATCGTCACCGGCGAGAACGTCTATACGCATTTGCGCCGCGGGCGCCCGGGTCTCGACGCGGCGATCGACGGTACGCGCGAGGTAGCGATCCCGGTCACGTTCGGCGTGTTGACGACGGTTGCGGCCTTCGCGCCGTTGTCGTTCATCGAAGGCCATCGCGCGATTTTGTTCGCCCAGATCCCGGTGGTCGTGATCCCGGTGTTGCTGTTTTCGCTGATTGAATCGAAGTTCGTGCTGCCGGCTCATCTGAAGCACGTGCGTCTCGGCGACGCGAACAACACGTCGCGACTGTCGCGCCTGCAACAGTCTTTCGCGACGGGCTTCGAACGCGCGATCCTGCGCTACTACGGTCCCTTGATCGACCGTGCGCTCGCCCATCGCTACACCACGATCGCGGTATTTCTGGGCACTTTGATCATCGTCCTGGCCGCGGTCATGTCGGGCTGGACACATTTCGTTTTCTTCCCCCGGGTCGAAGGTGAAACGGCGCGGGCGACGCTCGTCATGCCCGCCGGAACGCCGTTTTCCGTGACCGACGCGCACGTCGCACGGATCGCCGAGGCGGCCGCCGCTATCCGTGACGAATATTCCGACGGCGACGGTCACAGCATCATTACGAATATTTATGCCTCGAGCGGCTCCGGCGGTGGCGGAGAAAGCGCCCAGAACAACCTCGGTCGCGTGGAGTTCCAGGTTGTTGCGCCGGAAGATCGCAACGGCGCGGAGACCGCGACGATGAACGATCTCGTCAAGGCCTGGCGGCGGCGGATCGGGGAGATCCCGGGCGCGGAAGAACTGAATTTTCGCGCCGAGATCGGGCGCACGAGCTCGCCGGTCGACATCCGCCTGAGCGGTCACGACCTCGACCTGTTGAAACGCCTCGGCGCGCAGATCAAGGAACGCCTGAGCCTGCACCCGGGGATCGTCGATATCACGGATTCGCAGTCGAGTGGCAAGCAGGAAATGCGCATCGAACTGAACGCGGTCGGTCACGCGCTCGGACTCACGCGGGCGGACGTAATCCGCCAGGTTCGCCAGGCGTATTACGGCGCGGAAGCGCAGCGCATCCAGCGTGGTCGCGACGATCTGCGCGTGTTCGTACGCCTGCCGCTGGCCGAACGCACATCGCTGCGCGGGCTCGAGGATTTCGAGATCGTGACCGCAACGGGGCAGCGTATTCCGCTGTCGCACGTGGCCGATCTCGAGCCCGGGATCAGCCCGTCCCGAATCACCCGCGTGGATCGCTACCGCACGCTGAACGTGAGCGCCGATGTCGACAAGGCAAGCGTTAACATGACCGTGCTGACGCAGGAACTCGCGGCGTTTCTCGCGGAGATCACCGCGCCCTATCCGGAAGTGAATTACGAATTCGAGGGCGAGGCGCGCGAGCAGCGCGAATCTTTCGGCAGTCTGAAAGTCGGCTTGCTCGCGCTGTTGTTCGTGATCTACGCCTTGCTCGCGATACCGTTCAATTCGTTCGTTCAGCCCCTGATCGTCATGTCGGTGATCCCCTTCGGTCTCATCGGCGCGGTGATCGGTCACTGGTTGCTCGGCATGGATCTGACGATCATGAGCGTGTTCGGCCTGCTCGCGCTGAGCGGGGTTGTGGTGAACGACTCGCTCGTGCTCGTACAGTTCATCAATCAGCAGCGCGGTACGAGCGAAACAAGCCTGATGGCGAGCGTGAAAGCCGCGGGGGTTGCGCGGTTCCGCCCGGTCATGCTGACGTCACTGACGACGTTTATCGGGCTCGCACCGCTACTGCTGGAAAAGGCGACGCAGGCGCAGTTCCTGATCCCGATGGCGGTATCGCTGGGCTTCGGCATTATTTTCGCGACGTTCGTCACGTTGATCCTCGTACCGGTGAACTACATCGTGCTCGAGGATTTGCGCCGCGGAAGGCATCGCCTGTACGGCGGTGAGGCGAGTCCGGCCGGGGAAACCTAGCGCGACGGGCGCCGCCCGTGCCCGCGCGGCTCTCGTGACGGTTTGCGCAAGCACGGTTCGGGTGCAAGGGCGCCGCGCGTCGCGGCCACCGGGCGCCGAACCCGCCCGGCTCGCATTGTTGCGACGTCGCACGCATACTCGCGCTGACAAAGATACCGCTTAACGATGCAGGTGCATTGCGCCCGGAGCATGCTGATGCCGGATGTCACGAGCCCGACCACTCATCGCCCCGCCTGGGTGCCTGAAGCGCTCGTCGTCGATTTCGATGTGTATGCCCCGTCCGCGGACGCCGCGGACTACTTCGAAGCGTGTGTTGAATTTCAACGGCACAGTGCCCATCGCTGTGTCTGGTCCCCGCGTTATAACGGGCACTGGCTGCCGACGCGCGGCCAGGATGTATTCGACATCTACGCCGACCACGAGCGCTTCAGTTCGCGTTATTTCTTTATCCCGGCGACCGGCGATCAGGGCCAGCTCGGTGCGCTGACGCTCGACCCGCCCGACCACGAGCCGTTCCGGACGTTCCTGAACAAGGGTATGACCCCGAACGTCGTGGCAACGAAAAAAGCCTTCATCAGAAAGCTGGCGGTGGAATTGATCGAGCGCTTTCGCGACCGGGGCGGGTGCGAGTTCATCAGTGAATTCGCCGACATCCTGCCGTTGACCGTATTTCTCGATTTGGTCGATCTGCCGTTCGATGCGCGGGAAGACCTCGGTCGGTGGGTGGCGCAAACGACCCGCGAGCCCGATCCCGCGCAACGGGTCGCGGCGATGCAGGACATCGCGTCCTGGCTCACGCCGTATCTCGAGGCGAGACGCGAACAAGCCGGCGCGGATATGCTCAGCGCCGCCGGTAACGTCATGATCAACGGGCGGCGGATCAGCCGGGAAGAGTCACTCGGCGCGGCGATCCACCTGATGATGGCGGGTCTCGATACCGTGTCGTCGATGCTCGGGTTCGTGATGATTTTCCTCGCCCGGAACCCGACCCATCGTAACCGCCTCGTTGCCGATCCGGCATTGATACCGCGGGCCGCGAACGAGTTGCTCCGCCGCTTCCCCACCGTGACGATGGTGCGGCAGGTGCGACAGGATCTCGATGATTTCGGCGTGAGCATGAAACAGGGCGACATGGTCGCGATTCCCGGTGCATTTTATAACCTCGATGCGGAGATATACCCCGATCCCTTGAACGTCGACTGGTCGCGTCGCGTAAAGCAGGTGCTGACGTTCGGCAGCGGGGTGCATCGATGTCCCGGCGCCGCGCTCGGCCTCGCGGAACTCGTGATCGTGCTCGAAGAGTGGCTCAGGCAAATCCCCGATTTTTCCATCGCGCGCACGGGTACGCTCCCGGTCTGCGGCGGGACGGTGGCGAAAATTCTCGAGTTGCCGTTGCGGTTCGGGTAAGCCGTCAAGATTCGCAGGCACGGCTGGACGGAACGCCGTCGTGCGATGTCCGCGTGCTACGCTCCGGGCTCACGAGCCGTAGTGGTCCGGCAAACACGAGGCAGCTGTCATGAGAGATTTCCGGTGTGATTGCGGCAGTACGGTATTTTTCGAGAATACGCAGTGCGTCACGTGCGGCAAAGCGCTTGGCTGGTGTGGGCCCTGTCGTGCGATGACGGCGTTGTCGCCGGGCGCGTACGACACGTTTCAGTGCGGCAATGCCGGCTGTGGCGCGCGGCTCGTCAAATGTCACAACTACGCGGTCGAACACGTGTGCAATCGCTGCGTCTTCGTTGCGGACGACTTTGCCGGCGCTGCGCCCTTGTGTAATTACTGTCGTTACAACGACACGATTCCCGACCTTGCGATTGCCGGCAATCGCGAATTGTGGGCGCGGCTCGAACTCGCGAAACGGCGTCTTTTGCATACACTCGATCTGTTGAGCCTGCCGTACGGCGCGCGCGCCGCCGGTTCGGCCACCACGTTCCGCGGGCAACGCGCCGGTGAAGTATTGCCGGGCACCGGGAACGAAGACGGCAGGGACGTGTCGTGAACGCGCTCGACTGGAACGCGATCATGGCGGACATCGAGACCACGATTGCGCCGCATCGCGGCGAGGGGCGCGTCGCCGATTACATTCCGGCGCTGGCGGCAGTCGATCCGATGAAATTCGGCATGTGCATTACGCTCGCGGACGGTGCGGTGCATTGCCTCGGCGATGCCGACGAGCGGTTCTCGATTCAAAGCATCTCGAAAGTCTTTACGCTCTCGATGGCGTTGCGCCGGGTCGGCGACGACGTGTGGAAACGGGTCGGGCGGGAGCCGTCCGGATCGCCGTTTAATTCGATCGTGCAGCTGGAAAGCGAACGCGGCATACCGCGCAATCCGCTGATCAATGCGGGTGCGATCGTGATCACCGATCACCTCGTGGAACAGGTCGGGCCCGACGACATGCTGGCGGACCTGCTCAAGCGCCTGCGCACGCTGTCCGGGGATCCGTCCATTTTGATCGACCCGATCGTCGCGCGTTCGGAAGCGGAAGCCGGGGCCAGAAATCGTGCACTCGCGAGTTTCATGCAGGCCTACGGCAATCTGCGTAACCCCGTGGAGTCGACGCTCACGGCCTATTTCTCACATTGCGCAATCTCGATGAACTGTCGTCAACTTGCACGCGCGGCATTGTTTCTCGCATTTGATGGCCGCGATCCGGTCAGTGGTCAGCGCCTGATCACGAGCGAGTTCTGTCGCCGTATCAATGCCGTGATGATGTTATGCGGTCATTACGACAACAGCGGGGATTTCGCCTACCGCATCGGCCTGCCCGGCAAGAGCGGGGTCGGCGGCGGTATTCTTGCGATCGCGCCCCGGCGCGGCAGTATCGCGGTCTGGTCGCCCGGATTGAACGCAGCCGGAACCTCACTCGTCGGCGGGCTCGCGCTCGAAGCGTTCGTGCAGGCCACGGGCTGGTCCGTGTTCAACTGACGTTCGAAACCCCGTCACGATGAGGCTTCGGGCCGGGATCATCGTTCCTGCCGCGGCCGACGTCCCGCGCGTCGATTCAAGGCGAGAACGTTGTCGGGTGCGGCGGTGTCCCGTGATGGAGCACTTTTATTTTGTTCGCGCTTCGCGCAGCGTCGGGGACGCAAGTCCCGGGATCGTCACGGTGGACGCGTCTGTTCTGATCCCTGATTACGGATCCAGGCGGGCAGGCGGAACGGGATCCCGCCGTGATTTGGACGCGCCACAAACGCTCCCGCCAGCCGCCGATAGCGTAGAATATCGAACTGTCGGGCCGGCAGAGCGCCGTAACGAGCCGGCCGATGGTCCGATTGATGACGACGGACGTACCGGTTGCGGGTTGGTGAAAGGAGGCTGCGGGAGCGCTTCATCATGATTTGTCCTAAATGCGAATCCGAGTTCGAATCGATCATGTTCGCCGAGGTCACCGTACAACGGTGCCTCGGTTGCAAGGGGATCTGGTTTGACAGTGGTAGCCATGAATACCTGAAAGGCATCGAAGGTTCCGAGGCGCTGGATACCGGCGATGCCGAAACCGGTGCGTCGAACAACGAAAAAGGTAATTACCGTTGTCCGAAATGCTCCGCCGGGATGATCCGGCTCGTCGATCCGGGTCAACCGCACATCTGGTACGAGTCGTGCAGCGAATGTTTCGGGGTCTACCTCGACGCCGGCGAATTTCGCGATTTCAAGGAGAAAAGAGTCGTCGATTTCCTGCGCGACCTGTTCGCACCGGAGCGGCCCTGAGGCTTCCGCCGGTTTGAACCCCGCACGAATGCGCCGCCGCTGCGAACGCGTTCCCGTGACCACCGCGAGCGGCGGCTCGCGCCACGGGCAAACGCATAACGACGCACCTGTCCGGACTCACGGCAGGTGGATCTTCACGCCCGCGTACACGAAGCGTCCGGCTTGCGGAATACCGTAGCTTTCGGCGTAGTTCTCATCGAGCAGGTTGTCCGCGCCGGCATACAGCGACAGGCGTCCGCCGGCCAGGGGGATCGAGACATTCGCATCGACGACGACGAAATCGTCGAGCGCGGCGCGCACGAGCGGCAGCGTGCGGGAGTAGTAGAACTGATCTGCCGTGTATTCTCCGGCGACGTAGAATATGGCCGCATCGCGCAGGGCATAGCTGGCACTCGCGGTGAGGCGGTGGGTCGGCGTGTACTGTTGCTGCACGCGTTCGCTGCCCGGTGTCTTGTCGCGACTCCACAGGTAGCTATAGCCCGCGCGCACATCGAAGCCGAACCAGTCGCTGCGTTGCGCGAGAATCTCGACGCCGCGTAACGACAGTTCCGCGACGTTTTCGAAGCGCTCCGAGATCAGATCGGTCTGGATAAAGTCTTCGACGTCCTGCGCGAACACGCTGAGCGAGACCTGTGGACCCGCGGCTGTTCGCCAGTCGAGTCCGCCTTCAATCGAGTCTGCCTGTTCGAAGCCGAGACCGGGATTGCCGCGGTCGGGATCGTAGAGCTGGTTCACGCTCGGCACCCGGACCTTGCGCGAAGCGGTCGCGCGCACACGCAGGTTTGCGTTGACGTCGTGAAACCCGGCGAGGCTGTAGCCGGGTTTGCCTTCACTGTCGCCATCGTCCCGCACGGTGTAGTGATAGCCGACACTGGCGACGAAGCCGGTTCCCGGCCACGGTTCGAACGCATACTCGAGCGCGCTCGAAAACACTTCGATATCGCGATCCTGTGACAGCAACCGGCGTCCGAAGCGCAGGCTCGGAATGCGTTCCACCCGGTTATCGCCGAGTCCGAGGCCGCCGCCACCACCGGCCGCAGAACACAGGCGTACATCGACGAGCAGATCGCCGACCCGGGGATTCGGCGCCAGTACCTGCGTCGTCTGTTCGAGCACCTCGGTTGCGGTTTCCGTCGTCGTGACGGTCTTGAACGCATCAGGGTTGAGCGCACTCAAGGCCTGCAGGTTCACATTGTAGATGTCGTTCGCGGTGCCGCCGGTGGCCTGAATTTCAGCCGGCCCCCAAAAGCCGTTCGCAGCCGTGCGGCGCACGGTCGTCGCGCTGTAGGCATCGGCGAGGCCTGCCGTTTTCAGCGCCGGGGTCGAAAAAAATTCATTCACGTCGCCCTGATCGAAGAACCAACTCGCCGTATCACCATCGACGAGCGCGTCACCCTGTTCCGGCCGCCGGAAGTTCACGCGCAGGGAGTAGTCATAACCGTCGATATTGTCGGCCCGGATATTGATGTTCCCGATATCCCCCTCGCTGCCGATGGCCTGGGCCCACGTCAGGCCGGCGAGGTCGAACGTCGGGCCCGGACTCAGATAAATGTATTTCAGGTAACTGTCGCTGCCGTAGTTACTCGCGGCGACATTGTGCAGGCGAAAATCGATGCCACCGCCCGGGCGATTCGTTGCCGTCAGGCGCGCAATCGTCCCGCTGCCGCCGGCGTCATCCGTGATGCCGGCAGCGTTCGTGGACGTGTAGGCGTAATCGAGAATGTACGTGCTTGCCGGCGCAGTGTTCGCCACGACACTCGTGCCGGTAGTCGTCGTGGTCGTGGTCGTGGTTGTCGTGACGTCGACGACCTGCGCGATCGGCAGATCCTGGATCACGCAGTCGCTGGAGAGACTTTCCTGGCGCGCCGACAGCATTACGGCGATGCGCCCGAACGTCTCGCTCTCGTACGACAGGATGTCGTGAGCGCCGAGTATGCGGCCACGCGTTTTGTCGCTGTAGGTATTGCGGATCGTCGGGTCGCGGGTTTCCCGGAACGTCGCATCAGCGAAGCGGTCCGTTTCCGTGATGTCGTTCGTCGAGTAGATCCAGGCGTGATTGCGCCAGTTCGTCTGCGGTTCGTACAGCGCGCTCGCCTGCACGGTCCAGCCGTCTTCGCGCCGCGCGCGTTCATAGCGGGGGCGCGAGGCAAAGATGTCGCCGCGATCATCATAGACGCTCGTCGGTACGCCACGCTCACCTTCGCGATAATCAAGCGTGAGCCCGAACTCCCAGTATTCGAGCGGACGCCAGTTCAGCGCCGCGAAGATCGAATCGCGTGAGAAATCGCTGTTCAGTCGCTTGTCGCCGTCTTCGGTATCCGCCGGCGTGAAATCGTCGGACAGCCGCCACGCGTTGCGCGAGCGATGTCCGGCGGAGACGAACAGGTCGCCGTTCGCCCAGCCGGTCGAATACGTACCCGACACGCGGCGGGTGCCGGGGTCGCCGAATTCGGCGGCAACGTCGGCGCGTTGCCCGTCGGTGCCGCGGCGGGTAACGATATTGATCGCACCGGCCAGCGCACCGTCGCCATACAGCTGCGACCCGGCGCCGGGGATCACCTCGACGGATTTGATGTACTCCGTTGGAATCGTCGTTGGATCGAAGTTGCCGTCGCCGACGGAGTTCACCGGGATTCCGTTGATCAGGATCTTGACCTGACGCGTGCGCAGGCCGCGCATGTTGATCCGAGGCGTGCCGTCACCGCCGGTGCGGATATTCACCCCGGGCAACAGCTCGAGCACTTCATCGAGACTGCGCGCATTCGCACGTTCGATATCGCCACGGTCGATCGTGTAGTGCGTACCCGCGGCGGTACTGATGGCCAGCGGCGCCGGTTCGCGCTGGCCGAACACGTGCACTTCTTCGACCGCGCGTTCCGCGGCCGCCGGCGGTTCAGCAAGCGTGGATAACACGAACACGAGGCTGCACGCACAGCCGCGGCAGCAGTGCCGCACTGGCGTCGGGAAACGCGCGCCGCGTCGCCACATGACTCGCGGTGACGCGCCTTGCGCGACCGGCCGGAGGGTTTAGCGCCGGGCGCGCTTGCGACGCATGCGGAGCAGGCCGGCGAAGGCGCTCGCGAGCAACACGATCGGCGCCGGTAACGGCACCGGCCGGGTGCCAAACGAGACACTGTCGATGACGAATTTGTTCTCGGCGAAAAATTCCACCCGGTCGTAAACGCCGTCACCACCGAGATACTCGAATGCTACCCAGCCCGGGGTGACGAGCGGATCCCAGCCGATCGTGCCGGCGTCGACGACGAGATTCGCGCCGTCGAACAGTTTCAGCGCGATACTCCCGGCGTCGCTCGGCCGGCGGAAATAAAACTTCAGAAAATCGGCCGTCTCCGCGAGGGTGATCGTGGCGGTCGCACTCGAACTCTTCGTCTGGAAATGGATGAGCTGGCCGTCGAGTCCGTCAAACGGATTATTGAATCCCGAGGCGAGCTTGACGTCGGCCGCGGCGCCGGTGAACCCGGCCGCGGGCGCATACTGCGTCGTGATCGTATCGCCGACCGTAATGCCGGGTTCATCGAACGTCAGATCGACGATCGCGGCGGCGGCCGGGCCGCAAGCCGCCACCAGTAAGGCAAGGGAAATCGCAAGTTGTGATGCGCGGCGGCTGGAGGTCATCATGTCGTCCTTCGAATACACTTCGCTATATAGGTTCTAAAATACATAATTCGTGTTTTGACGTCGTATTTTATACGTAGTGAACGTAAATAAAATATGTAATAAATTACCTATTATGAAAAATCTGAGCGGACGCGCCGCGTTCATTCGCGCGCTACTGTGGGTATTCCTGCTACCCGGCGTATTACTCCCGGGCGGCGTCTGCGCGGAATCTCCGGCGCGCACGGGCCCCGGCGATCTGCGCGTGCTCGTCGTGAAAATCGTCGACCAGGGCCATTTCCTGTCCTGGTTGCTGGCAGAGGCGGTACAGCAGGGCCAGGTCGCGAATTTCCACGTCGAGACGACGCACGTCCGTAACGTGGGCGCGCGTCTGCGCGCGGATCGCTACGATCTCGTGATCGCGCATGCGCACGCGAAACCCGCGCAGAAGCTGGCCGCCGGTGGTCAGTTGACGGACGGACGCGTCGTGTTCGCGAACGCGCGCGCGATCGTCGGACCGGCGACGGATCCGGCCGGGGTGCGCGAGGCGACCGGTTTTGACGCTGCCACCGCGCGCATCGTCCGGACGGACGTGTGCTGGCTCGTGAATCAGCACCCCGGCCTGCGCGAACTGCAGGAACGCGTTGTCACCGGCGCCGCGCGGCCGGCGTGTGTAATCGATGCAGCGCGTAACAGCGGAGCCGGCGCGATCACCGCCGCGCAGGCACATGCTGCCTACACGGTCTGGGGTTATCACCCGTTCATGCAACTGCATCGCGATGGCATGCAGGCGTTCGCGTTCGGCGATCGCTTCCTGTTGCGACCGTTAAAGATCTGGATCGTGGCGGACGGGGGGGCGACGGTATCCGCGCGGCGTCTGACCGAGGTGCTGTTGAGTTCGGGGGTGCAGCAAAGGATTGCTGCATTCCGCCTGCCGCAAGACCCGCTCAATCAGGCCTGGTGGCCCGCGGCTGACGTGCAATAAACGTCCCGGCGCGGGCGCCGGGCCGGATCAGGCGTGCGCGCGGCTCGATTGAATACCCTGCCACAACAGTGCGCCAATGACGGCACCCGTTGCGCCAAAGCAGAAATGCGTGAGTACGGGGAAGCCAATCCCGTGACTGAGCGAACCGGCCTTGATGCCGATGAGGGCAACGAGCACCGCCGTGACGAGCGGCTTCAGCGCGAACGCGATACCGCCGAGGAGGCCCGCGGTGAGCCGCCGCTGAGCGAACGACGGCGACAGGCGCCAGGCGAGATCAAGGGCGAGGGCCGCGACGAGGTAGCCAGGCGCGTGACCGAACAGCGAATGCGTGCCGCCGGAAAACGCGCTCGCCCCGCCGGCATAGGCGATGGCGGTAGTCAGCGCGGCGAAGCGCAGGTTCGATCCGGCGCGCGCGCAGATCAGACTCGCCATCCACACGAGGCCGAAATGTCCCGGCAGGCCGAGCGACAAATCCCATGCCTGGTGGATCCCCGCGAGTGAAAGCCCGAGCGCACCGAGGAGCAGGGACTGGTTCAGCGGTCGTTCAAGGGCGGAATTCCTTGATCCGTTGCTTATCGATGCATTCGTATTCGGCAGATTCATGCGCAATTCCTTTCTGTACAAGTAGCACTGAGTGCCCGTCGATACGGACGGGCCGCGCCCAGTCGCCGAGCACGATACGCGCCTCGGCTTCGGCGGCAATCGAGACGCCGTCGGTAAGACGAATATCGTCGATCCCGGTCGCTTCGAGCAAGTCTCGCACGCTAAGCGTCGCACCGCGCAGCTCGCGCAACCGGCGTTTCCAGATATAGCGCCCGTCATTACCGTCGGCGAACAGACCGACGCTCGCGAGCGCACCGATGATCCCGTCACGCGTACCCGAGAGTCCTTCGAGCGCGATGTCGGCGGCTGCCGCCGTAGCGCGTGCAAGTTGTTGATTGAGTACGTCGCATTTGGCCCGGCGCGCGTAGTCCACGACCGTCGCGGCCTGCGCCGGGGTAGCGAGACACAAGCCGATATCCGAACCGTCGACCGCGTTGTCGAGCATGTGCTGACGGCAGAAGTCGAACAGATCCCCATCCGGTACGTGGGCGGCCACGGAAATGCAGGCACTGCTGTTATGCGAGGTGTAGGGGATGCGGTCGTCGAAGAACAGCTGGTGCCGGGTGACCCCGACGGCCGTGGCGACCCCGGCGTGTTCCAGTGCATCGACGAGGCAGCGGGCGTGAAAACCCGTCCCGCGCGACTCGAGGTTGTCCGTGTCGTCGATACCAATCAGAAAGTCGGGGTCGGGACGTGATTTCGTGAGCACGGGCAGGCTTTCGTGTTTACTGAGCGGCGATCCCGCGGGAGGATGATAGCAGAGGCAATGCGTCGGGCTAAACCGGGTCCGGGGCGTCGGGTTGCGGCGGGATCTCGCCGACCATATCGTGTGGCCGCACCCACCGATCGAAGTTTTCCGCGCTGACATAACCGAGATCGAGCGCGGCCTGCTTCAGCGTGATTTCCCGTGCGAACGCGGTTTGCGCGATTTCCGCCGCCTTGTGGTAGCCGATGTGCGGGTTCAGGCTCGTGACCATCATGAGTGACTCGTTCAGATAGCGCTCGATAACGGCCGCGTTCGGTTCGATCCCGGACACGCAGCGAGCGGCAAAACTCGCGCACGCATCGCCGAGCAGCCGCGCGCTGTACAGCACGTTTGCCGCGATCACGGGTTTGAACACGTTCAACTCGAAGCGTCCGTTACTGCCGGCAATGCCAACCGTGACGTCGTTCCCCATCACCTGCGCCGCGACCATGAGCAAGGCTTCCGCCTGCGTCGGGTTCACCTTGCCGGGCATGATGCTCGAACCGGGTTCGTTCGCCGGTAGCAATAATTCGCCGAGACCGGCGCGTGGACCGCTCGCGAGCAGCGCAATGTCGTTCGCGATTTTCGTGACACTGACCGCCGCGCGACGGAACGCACTGCTCAGCTCCGTCATCGCATCGTGGGCCGCGATGGCTTCGAATGTGTTCGGCGCGGGAACAAACGGGTACTGCGCCAGGCGCGCGAGTTCCGCGACGACGCGCGTCTTGTAGCCCGGCGGCGTATTCAGGCCCGTGCCGACCGCCGTGCCGCCGAGCGCGACTTCGCGCGCGCCGGCGAGTGCATGGTCGATTGCGCCGAGCGCGTTCGACAGCTGTTGCGCATAGGCAGCGAATTCCTGACCGAGCGTCACCGGCACCGCATCCATCAGGTGCGTTCGGCCGACCTTCGTCACCGCACGGAATTCCGCCGCTTTGCGCGCGCAGGCGTCGCGCAAGGCGCTGATGCCGGCAACCGTGCACGTCGTAGTCAGCTTGCAGGCAGCGACGGACATCGCGGTGGAGAACGTATCGTTGCTGCTCTGACTCCGGTTCACATCGTCGTTCGGATCGAGCGTTTTCTCGGAATCCGTGAGCCGGCCGCCGGCGAGTTCGTGCCCGCGGTTCGCAATCACTTCGTTCACGTTCATGTTCGTGTGCGTACCGCTGCCGGTCTGCCAGATCACGAGCGGGAATTCATCGGCCAATTGCCCGGCGAGGATCTCGTCGCACACCGCGATGATCAGGGCGGCCTTGTGCGGTTCGAGCACGCCGAGATCCCGGTTCGCGATCGCCGCGGCCTGCTTGACGAACGCGAACGCCGCGACGATTTCGCGCGGCATACTGCCGCGCGGTCCGATCGGGAAATTCATCAGGCTGCGTTGGGTTTGTGCGCCCCAGTACCGGTTCGCCGGTACTTCGATTTCGCCGAGCGTGTCGTGCTCTGTTCGGTGTGTCATCCGGTTTGGCCGCCGTGGCATGAGCGCGTGGTGCGACCCGGCCTGCCGCTTGCGACGGGGCCGGGTACGGTCGGCGCTCACACGACGAACAGCAGGCCCTCGAGATTCTCGACCAGGATTGCGAAACCGACCCCGGCCGCAACGGCACCCGCGAGGCGTGGCTGCAGCGCCGCCACGTCGTCGGCGTCCGCATGGCGCCGCACGAGTGCGCCGGCCGTCAGCGCGATCGCGGTTTGTACGACGGCGAAGCCGGCGAGGTAGGCCAGCAACGGGGTCGACTCGGCGCCGACAATCGCGCCGCCGTAGGCCATGCCATGCGCGAGTCCCGCCGCGGCGAACAGGGTTAGCAATGGCGTCGCTTTGCATGACCGCCCCGATACGACGAGCGCGCCAACGGCGACGACCGAACCGGCAACCACGATTTCGACTCCCGGCAGGCGCAGGCCGGCAACGAACAGCAGGCAGCCCGCGACCGTGGCGAACACGAACGCGAGCGGCGCGAGCCGCGGGCGCGACGTGAAGGCTGCGGCGATCCCCATCGCGATCAAAAACGCGAAATGATCGATACCGATGACGGGATGTGCGATACCGGATAACAGTCCTTCGACAGCCGTTGTCGGCGCGCCACCGCCCATCGCGTGATGCGCGAGTGTCGGGCTCGCCCACCCGCCGAAAAACAAACCGATCGCGATACTGGCGGTGGAAATTCTCATATCGGGTTACCTTTAGTCGTTCGTTTGCGGGTTGCAATCATGGACGTGCGGGTGAGGCGGGCGCTGCCGGCCTTCGCGCGCAGCATGCTCGTTCGCGCGTGCGCAAGTTCGACGCGCATGCACAAGCCTGTTCCGCAACGCCTTGACGCGCAGCCGGACAGCCGAAAGCGGTGCCCTGTCTTTGTGTGCGGCCATCGTGATCTCCGGGAACGGCGGGCGGGGTGGCCCGTGGCGCATGCGGTACGGGTACGAAGTATCGCAGGTCTTACCGCACTCGGGGAACCCTCTGGCGCCCGCGACGAATAGCCGGGCGTTCCGCTTGCGCTACTCCGTGGCGAGCGTGCGCCGCAGCCGCGCGACGGCGGATCCATGATCGACGCCACGGCGAAAGTTTTCCCTGACCTGACGAGCGCGGGAAGCGGTTTGTCGTCGCGAGTACTGCAGCGCGACAGAATGTTTCAGGATCACGGCCGATCAGGTCGTGAGCGAAGTCGCACGCGAGCAAAGTCCGGATGACGAGTACGATTCGCCGGTGCGTTCCCGCGGATCACACCACGCTCGGGGCCTTGCGCATCATTGCGCGGACTCGTACCGTGGTCGCGTCGGCGATGCGGACGTATGATTCGTGCGATCCAACGGTTATTGAAATCGCGGCCCCCGAACATTTGCCCACAATTTTAAGCAACGCCATGACCAGCTACGATGAATCCGCGCAGTGCGGGCCCGAGGCATTGACCCTGCAACCTGACATTTCGTCCATTCGTCACTCGGTGACCCTTCGTTCCTGCCCGGATCAGGTTGTCGCTTGAAACCCCGACCATTACACGATTCCCGGCCGCGGGCTCGATACGCCGGTGTGATGCTTGCCGCATCAGTGTCCGTTGTTGTCGCACCTGAGCGTGCGCTCGCCGTGCACACGACCGCGATCGAAGAGGTCGTCGTCGTTGCGAGCAAGATCGCGCGGCCGCTCGACGCAATTCCGGCACAGGTGAGCGTGATTACCGCGGAACGCATGGCGATCGAACAGGTGCAGGAATTTGGCGATATCGCGCGCTATGAGCCGGCGGTGGAGGCCGATTTCAGTACGGCGAGATTCGGTAACAGCGGCTTGTCGATCCGCGGGATCGGGGGCAACCGGGTTGCGCTCGAATTCGACGGCGTGCCGATGCCACAACGCTACGACGTGGGCAATTTCGCCGATAGCAGCCGGCTCGCGCTCGATCCGGCGATCGTCTCCAGGATCGAAATTCTGCGCGGACCGGGATCCGCGCTGTACGGCTCCGATGCCATCGGCGGCGTTGTCGCGGTGACGTCATTCGATGGCGACGAACTCGTGCGCCCGGGTCGCAACAGTACTTTCGGCGCGCGCACCGGCTACTTCGGCGCGAACGACGGCGTACTCGGTGCGGCGTCCCATGCGTGGGCCGGTGACCGCGACAGCACGCTGGCGTCGTTCAGTTACCGCACCGGCGGGGAACCGAAGAATACGGGGCGCGGGGTTGCCGATGATCGCATCGATTTTGACCAGTGGCAGGGCTTCGGCAAATGGACGCACGAGTTTGGATTCGGCGGCAAGCTGCGGCTGTCACTCGACTATTTCAAGCGTGATACGGACAGTGAGATCCGTTCGCTGCTCGGCTACGCGCGGTTCGTGAACACGACGGAGCTTCGTGGCGACGACGTGCAGCGACGCAATCGCGCGACGGTGAGTTTCGAAATTGCCGACCGCGGGTGGCTCGATCAGGCTACGCTCATGCTGTACCGCCAGGAAAACACGACGGAACAAATCACGCATGAACAACGCACGAGTCGCGGTACGCCGGTAACCCTGCGCCGCGAATTCAACCTGCGGGAACTTGGTTACGGCGGCGAATTGCGTACGCGCTGGGATTTCGTCACGGGTCCGCTACAGCACGTGGCCGTCGCCGGGGCCGAATGGGATCATCAACGCCTCGCGGAAACGCGCGATGGCAGCGAGACCGATCGGCTCACCGGTACGACCCGCCGGGAGATCCTCGGCGAAGCATTTCCGCTGCGCGATTTACCGAAATCGGTGACGAACGAAGTGGGACTGTATGCGCAGGACGAAATCCGCCTTGGCCGGGTCTCGCTCGTCGGCGCGATCCGCTGGGATGATTTTTCGCTCGATGCGCACACGGACGGCGTTTTCTCCGATCCGGATCGACTGACCGATCTCGATACCGCGAAACTGACGTTCCGCGCCGGCGCGACGGTGCGGGTGTGGGAGGGCGCGCAGGTCTACGCGCACTACGCGCAGGGGTTTCGCGCGCCGCCAGCGGCAGACATCAACCTGCTGCTCGATATTCCCCTGTTCAATTACCGCGCGATACCGAATCCCGAACTCGCGCCGGAGCGCTCCGATACGGTTGAACTCGGGACCCGCTGGCGCCGCGCGGATACGCGGTTCGATGCGGCGGTTTACTACACGGACTACGAGGATTTCATCGAAAGCCGGGCCAACCTCGGGGTGGATCCGGCAACGGGTGCGCTGACATTTCAGTCGCGCAACATCGATTCGGCGCATATCTACGGGGTCGAAGCGAATCTGTCCCAGGGGCTCGGGTTCGCTGCTGCCTGGCTCGAATCGCTGCGGCTCGACGCCGGTTTTCACTGGTCGCGGGGCGAGAATGATGTCAGTGGCCGACCGCTCAACGACGTCCATCCGCTGAAAGCGACATTCGCGCTGAACTGGCACGCGACCACCGCACCGGTGACGGCCGTATTGCGGATGACGCACTTCGGTCGTCAGGGACGGGTCGATTTCAGTGACGCAGCATTTTTCGTACCGCCGGCGGCGAATGTTTTTGATCTGACGGCGCGTTACGATTCCGGCAACAACGTTCAGGCCAGCGTCGGTATTTATAATCTGACGAATCAACGCTACTGGCGCTACGCCGATGTGCGTCGTTTCGATTTGGGTGATCCGCGAATCGAGGTCGCGGCCCGCCCGGGGACTTACGCTCAAGTTACGCTGGACCTGCGCTACTAGCGGGTGCGTCTTGATCAATGTCAATGCTTCGTTTGAGGCAACGAGGCAGCCTCAGACAAAGCGCATGCAATAACTGGGGGTGATGTGATGAATTTCCGGCTCTGTGGAAATCGATTTCAACGTTTAACGGGAACATTGTTACTGTCCGGACTGACGATGCTGGCGGCGGCGCAATCCGACGGCATCAGTGTCCACGCAGCGGAAATGAGTGGCGACGTTGCAGCGCAGGGCAAGGCGGTCTACGACAAGGTTTGTACCGCCTGTCACCAGGCATCCGGTGAAGGTATCCCGGGAGCATTTCCGCCGCTCAAGAATTCCGACTATCTCAAAGCCGATGTCGACCGTTCCGTCAGGGCGGTTGTCAAAGGGATGACCGGTCCCATCGAGGTGAACGGCAAGAAGTACAACGGCGCGATGCCGCCAATGGCTTATCTCAGCGACAACGAAATCGCGGCCGTGTTTACCTACATTCTCAAGGAGTGGAACGGGGGTGGCGCGGTCACGACGGCGCAGGTTGTCGCCGCGCGCGGCGACGCGGCCGCGAAAGCCCAGCATCCGCTCCCGAGCGGTGATGTGCAGATCGCCTACGAAGGCGCACCGAGCCCGATTCCGCTCGACGAAACGCGCAATATGATCGAGTCCAGCGGACCGCCGATGACCGTGGCGGAATTCGACGGTGCAAAGAAGATTTTCTTCGAACGCTGCGCCGGCTGTCACGGCGTGCTGCGCAAAGGGGCTACGGGAAAGCCCTTGACGACGGACATCACGCGCGAAAAAGGCACGGATTATCTGAAAACGATGATCAGTTACGGTTCGCCGGCCGGGATGCCGAACTGGGGCACGTCCGGTGACCTGACGGCCGCGGAAATCGATGCGCTCGCGCGCTATCTGCAGCACCCGCCGCCGCAGCCGCCGGAGTGGGGCCTGCCGGAAATGAACGCGAGCTGGAAACTGCTCGTGCCGCCGGAGAAACGCCCGACGGCGCCGCAACACAAGCGCAATATCGAGAATCTCTTCGCCGTCACCCTGCGTGACAGCGGTGAAGTGGCGATTATCGACGGCGACACGAAAGAGATCGTCAACATCATCAAAACGGGCTACGCGGTGCACATTTCGCGTCCGTCCGCGTCGGCTCGCTACGTCTTCACGATCGGTCGTGACGGGAAGATCGACATGATCGACTTGTGGATGAGTCCGCCGGACCGGGTGGCCGAAATCAAGATAGGTCTTGAAGCACGCTCCGTCGAAACGAGCAAATACCACGGCTACGAGGACAAGTACGCGGTTGCCGGTGCCTACTGGCCACCGCAATTCGTGTTCATGGATGGCGCGACGCTGAAACCGCTCAAGGTTGTCTCGACCCGGGGCATGACGGTCGATACGCAGGAGTATCATCCGGAGCCGCGGGTCGCGGCAATCGTCGCCTCGCACGAGCATCCGGAATTCATCATCAACGTGAAGGAAACCGGCAAGATCCTGCTGGCGAATTACAGCGACCTCGACAACCTGTCCGTGACGACGATCAACGCGGCGCGTTTTCTCCACGACGGCGGCTGGGATTCGACGCACCGTTATTTCATGACGGCAGCGAACCAGTCGGACAAGATCGCCGTCATCGACTCGAAGGATCGCGCGCTCGAGGCATTGATCGACGTCGAGAAAATCCCGCACCCGGGGCGCGGCGCGAACTTCGTCGATCCGGAGCACGGGCCAGTATGGGTCACGAGCGCACTCGGCAACGCGAACATCACGTTCATCGCAACCGATCCGGAGAAGCACGCGGACAAGGCGTGGAAAGTCGTGCGCGTGCTGCAGGGGCAGGGCGGCGGGTCGTTGTTCGTGAAGACGCATCCGAAATCGAGCAACCTGTGGGTCGATTCACCGCTGAATCCGGACGAGAATATTTCGCAGAGCATCGCGGTGTTCGATATCCAGAACCTGGACAAGGGTTTCGAGGTATTGCCAATCGCGGCGTGGGCGGAACTCGGTGAGGGACCTAAACGCGTTGTACAACCGGAATACAACGTCGATGGCTCCGAGGTCTGGTTCTCCGTGTGGAACGGCAAGGATCAGTCGTCAGCGATCGTTGTTGTCGATGACGCGACGCGAAAACTGAAAACGGTGATCAAGGACAAGCGTCTCATCACGCCGACCGGCAAGTTCAATATCCGCAACACGGTCAGCGATATCTACTGAGGACCGTGATGATGGCGAACAGGCTGATGGTGTGTCATCGCGCGATCGCCGGGTGCATGTTGCCATGCGTACTCGCGCTCGCGAGCAGCATGGCATTCGCGCAGACGGGGGAGCCGGATACGCCGTCGGGTAACGCGCTGTGGGAGGCACTGAGATCCGGCACGCCGGATCTCACGCTGAACTGGCGCTATGAGCACGTTGCGGATGACCTCGTGCGCAATGGGCTGCCGCTGAAGGACGCGAATGCATCGACGGTGCGTGCCGCGCTCGGCTACCGAACCGGCGATTTCCACGGCTTCGCCGCGTATCTGCAGTTCGAGGCGATTGGCGCGGTCGGACTCGACGACTACGAGGACGGTTCCGGCACGGGCAATTCACGCTACGCCACGGTTGTCGACCCGGAAGGCACGGAGATCAACGAAGGCTACGTGTCGTGGCGTCCGGATCCGCGCTTGTCGCTGAAAGCGGGACGACAGATCATCACCTACCGCGACGCGCCGTTTCATCGTTTTATGGGCACGGTCCTGTGGCGGCAAAACTGGCAGACGCATGACGCGGTGTCAGTGGAATTCAATGCCAGTGACGATCTTGTCATCCGCTATGCGTACATCTGGAACGTCAACCGGATTTTCGGCGAGGACGCGCCGGATCCGCTGTCGGATTTCGACAGCAATTCGCACACGGTCAACGTCCAGTACTCGGCGACCCCGCACCTGAATCTCGAAGCGTACGTCTACCTGCTCGATCTCGATAACGCCGATCGGTTCTCGGCGAATACGTTTGGGATTCGCGCGCATGGTCTGTATCCGCTGAACGCGTCGTGGGGCGTCGTGTACGCGGCGGAATACGCGTATCAGGAGGACGCCGGCAACAACCCGTTTGCCATCGACGAGGATTATGTCCTGCTCGAAGGCGGCCTCAAATGGACGCTCGGGTCGTTCGTAAAATCGCTAATGGTCAAGTTCAGCTATGAATTGCTTTCCGGAGACGGTTCGTCGAACGGCGCGTTCGTGACGATACTCGGCACGAACCATGCGTTCCAGGGTTGGGCGGATCGGTTTCTCGTCACCCCGGATGCGGGTATCGAGGACTATTACGTAACCGGGGTCATGCCTCTCGTCGGGGATGTGCAAATCGTCGCGAGCTATCACGACCTGAATGCCGATGCCGGGGGTTTCGATTACGGCGACGAGTTTGATGTCATGGTGACGAAGAAATTTCTCCAGCACTACACGCTTAGCGCGAAAGCCGCGTTCTACGATGCTGATCGCAGCGCTGCGAATGCCGGCGGTGGACTGGCGGCCGATGTGACGAAACTGTGGGTGTGGGCCGGCCTGTCGTTCTGAGCGTTCGGCCTGTTGCCGCCATCGTGATCGCCGGGTTTGTTGCGCCGTTTACCGGGTGAGCGGCGTCGTCCACGGCAGCCCGTCACGTTCGCGCCGGCCTGTCGTGAAGGGAATCCCGCCAGCGCCCGGCTCAATGACCGGAGGCCGTGGTTTGACGCTGTAAACCAAACTGCTTCATTTTCCGGTACAGGGTGCTGCGGGAAATCCCCAGGCGGCGTGCTACCGCGGACATGTTGTGCCCGTGCTGCGCAAGCTCGGCGAGGATCGTGTCACGCTCGATGTCGACGAGTGGCATGGATTGTGTCGCAACCCGTCCCGGTGCGGTGGTTTTGACGGCCTGCCGCGCGAAATCCTCGGGTAAATCCGCGATCGTGAGTACGGGTCGATCGCTCAAAATGTACATGCTCTCGACGAGGCCGTGCAGTTCACGCACATTGCCCGGCCACGGATGTGCGTCGAGTGCGTCGAGCAGATCCGCCGACAGCGTCTTGTTACCGAGGCCGTAAGTTCCCTGCAGGCGGCGCAGGAACGTATCGACGAGCAGGGGAATATCATCACGCCGTTTGCGCAGCGGCGGCAGTACGAGGTTCAGTACTTTCAAACGGTAGTACAAATCCGGACGGAAGCGCTCGGCTTCGGCCTCGCCGTCGAGGTCGCGATTCGTTGCCGCGATGATCCGCACGTTTACCTGGCGTTCGCGGTTGCCGCCGACGCGCACGACGACGTTATCCTGCAGCACGCGCAGCAAATGCACCTGAACATCGAGCGGCAACTCACCGATTTCGTCGAGGAACAGGGTCCCGCCGTCGGCTTCCTCGAATTTTCCGCGGCGCCCCTTGTCCGACGCGCCGGTGAAGGCGCCGGCTTCATAGCCGAGCAGTTCGCTCGTAGCGAGTTCTTTCGACAGCGTGCCGCTGTTGACGGCAACGAACGGCCCGTCGGCCGCGTTCGAGGATTCGTGGATCGCGCGGGCGAACAATTCCTTACCACTGCCGGTTTCGCCCGTGAGCAGGATTGGCGAATTCGCGCGCGCCATGCGTTCGGCCCGTCGCATCAACTCGATCAGCGTCGGGTTGTTCGTCGTGATGTGAGCGAATGCCGGATTGATGCCATCACGCAGCGCGCGTGGGCGCGGCCGGTGCGTGCGCGATTGATCGATCACGACGACCCCGCCATACCAGCGCTCGCGCGGACCGGCGGGGCGAACATCGGCCGGTGGCACGTAGCGTACGAGGTCCTCGATGACGACGTCGTTGCCTGCCGGTACCCGCGGCCCGGTCGGTGTGATCGCGAATTGCATCGACGCGTAATCATGCGCCCCCGCGGTGGCGGTGATCACGCGACCCTTGCGATCGAGCAGCAGGGCCGAATGCTTGCGCCATCGCGCATCGGCGGAGCGATACCAGTTCAGCAATTGCACGGACCGCGCGAGTTCCTGTGAATGCAGCGTATGCTCGATCTGGTGCGCGGCGGTGACGGCGAGCGAGAGCGTATGGTTGTCGCTCAGGTCGCCGATGCTCGTCACGTCGAGTATGCCGAGCAGCGTGCCGTCGCTCAGGTCGCGCACGGGTGAGGCGGCGCAGTCCCAGATTTTCGCCGCGACGCAAAAATGCTCCGTACTGCGAACGATCGTCGGTTTGTCGAGGATCAGCGCCGTGCCGATCGCATTCGTCCCGCTCGCCGACTCACTCCAGTCGTAGCCCGGCCCGACATGTTCGCGCTCGGCGGCTTCGACGAGTTCGTCGTTACCACGCACATCGAGCAGGACCCCGTGCGGATCCGCGACGACAAAGACGCTGTCGCTGGCGGCGAGACTTTCGGACAGGACATCCCAGGTGTGATTGGCCGCGACCAGTAACTCGGCGTTCGCGTCGAGCAAATCCTCGAACGGCTTGCCGGTGCCGACATGCGGTGCGCGCCGGGTCGCGGGCGCGATGCCGTACTCGCGACAGCGGGCCCAGGATTCGAGCACGAGCCGGCGGGCCGCGGTCGCCGCGACCGGTCGGTCGGCGACGAAATCGGCCCATGCCGTTTCCACTGCGCGCCGGTCGAAACCATCGGGTGCGATGCCGTCGGGACCAAAATCGGACATGTGTCACTCCTGTTTCATTGTGTCACTTTGCGACACAGTGTCTCATTCTGCCACACATGCGCAGTCTGTGCCTGACACCGCCGCGGCGCGGTCATCGCGCGTAACTCACTGAAAACGTGAAACTACGCGCCGGCGATGCGGATCCGGAACCGACTGGCACGGAAGGTGCAACAGTGTTCGTGTTGCAGCACACCGGGCTGCGCCTGAACCGAGGAACTGTCGATGCCACCGAGCAGCTGTGTCAGCCACCCCAGCGAGGACGACCCGGCGTGGACGATCGACCGGTCGCACGAAATCTACAGTAACGGGTTTTTTCGCTTGCGCCACGACGAGTGTTCGCTCGCGAATGCCCCCGGGGTGCGGGCCGACTGGTTCGTACTCGAACTGCCGGATTGCGTCAGCGTGGTCCCGCTCACGGATGACGGCCGCATCGTACTCATCGAGCAATACCGTCACGGCGTCGGCGACTGGGTGCTGGAATGCCCCGGTGGCAGCATCGATGCAAGCGATCCCGATGCCGCGGCGGCGGCCCGCCGCGAACTGTTCGAGGAAACCGGCTATGCCGCGAGCGACATCATCGAGCTCGGCGCAAGTGCGCGCGACCCCGGCAGCCAGTCGACCCGGGTGCACACATTTCTCGCCCGCGACTGTCGCCTCGTCGGCAAGCCGTCGCCGGAATCGTTCGAAGCGATTCGGCTGCGTCTCGTCACCCGCGAACAATTGGGTGAGCTGATCAACGCCGGCGCGAATTTCGATGCCGCAACGCTCGCATCGCTGATGCGGGCGCTCGCACTCGCGCCGCGGGCCGCGAACTGAATTTTCGGCGCCGCGATCCGCGCGATCGCGGCACGGAACGCAATCACGCGATTACAAAAACCACGATACTACGAGGAGAAATCAATGGAAGTTGGGGCATTTTATCTGCCGTCGGTCGGCCGCAAGGAAGACATTCTTCAGGGCATGGCGGGCAAGCGCACGGATTTGTACAAGGGCATGCTGAAGGAACTCGGCGAGCAGTTTGCGCTCATGGACGAGAATGGTTACTACGGGGTTGGTTTCACGGAACATCACTTCCACATCGAGGGTGAGGAAGTCTCGACGAATCCCGTGTTGCTCGACCTGTACTTCGGACTGCAGACGCAGAACCTGAAATTCGGTCAGCTCGGCAATGTGTTGCCGTCGCAAAACCCGATCAACCTCGCGGAAAACATCGCGATGGTGTCGCAGATGCTCGATGGCCGCGTGTTCGCCGGCTTCGCGCGCGGTTATCAGCCCCGCTGGGTCAATGTGATCGGACAGCAGGTCGGACTCTCGGATCCGGCGTGCGGTCCCGAGTATGAAGATCTGAAGCGCGAACTGTTCGAGGAACACTTCGAGATCATCATGAAGGCGTGGAGCAACGATACGTTCCGCCACGAGGGCAAGCACTGGACGATTCCGACGAAAGACATTCACTGGGCCGCGGCCGACGTCGCGCACAAGTACGGCCAGGGCGTCGACGAAAACGACCGGGTCGTTGAAATCGGCATTGCGCCGCCGACGCATGAAAAGCAGATCCCGGATATGTTCATGCCGTTCGCCACTTCCGAGCGATCGATCCGCTGGGGCATGGAACGCGACATCGTACCGGTGACGATTCTTACCGATGCCGAGGTGACGCACAGCCAGTTCCTCGCCGGTCAGGAAGCGGCGGCCGCTGCCGGTCGCAACCTGAAGTTCGGCGAGCGCATGGCGATGAGCCGTGAAATCATTGTCGCGGACACGGATGCGGAAGCCGAAGCGCTCGCCCGCGAAGCGGGTGCGTTTATCTGGAACAACTTTTTCGTACCGTTCGGCTTCAACGCGGCGGTGGCGAAACCGGGCGAAGGCCCGTTCGACATGCCGGCGACGTTCGAGACGATTTCCGAGCGCGGCCTCGTGATCCACGGCAGTCCGGACACCGTGAACCGCAAGCTCGAAGCGCTGCTCGGCCGTTTCCCGGTCGACTACTTCTGGATGTTCGTCTACAACCACATGCCGCACGACAAGTGCATGAAGAGTCTCGAACTGATGACGGATAAAGTGTGGCCGAACTTCACCGACCGGGTGGGGCAGCGCCTCGCGAAGTCCGCGTAAGCGGCGATGTCCGGTGCGGGACCACGGGAGCCGGGTGCCGGCGCCCCGGTCCCGAACCCGGACGTCAGGATGCGTCCGTTGCGTCCGTACGTGCCCCGCAACGGGGACACGTTCGCGGGACGCGTTCGCGCGTCGCGCTGACGTAGTTCAGGATCTCGTTTGCATCCTCGTCGCTCATTCCGAGCCGCGCGCGCAGGGCATCGAGTTCTTCACATTCTTCACGGGTGAGGGCGCCGTCTTCCAGCGCACTGCCGACAACGCTGGCGAATTCCTCGCGGCGGCGGTGTAGTTCATCGACGAACGTCGAGGCGAGGATCGCGGTCGGTAAGGCGACCATGCCGACCCCGAGGATCATGACTCCCGCGCCGAATACTTTGCCCCCGGTCGTGATCGGCGTGACATCGCCGTAGCCGACTGTCGTCAGGGTCGCTATCGCCCACCAGATCGCCGCGGGGATGCTCCCGAACGCTTCCGGTTGCGCCGTGTGTTCGCACAGGTATATGCCGCACGAGGTGATGACGAGTGCGATCGAGAGCAGGCAAAGGGCGGCCGCGATCGCGTCGCGTTCGCGCCCGATCGACCGATACAACATGCTGATGGCCGGCGAATAACGCGTCAGCTTCAGGATCCGGAACAGGCGCAGCGCACGCAGGAAGCGCAAATCCGTGACGCCGAACATCCCGAGATAAAACGGAGCGATCGCGATCAGATCGATCAAGCCGTGAACACTGAAGACGTAGCGCAACCTGGCCGCGAATGCTTCGCCGCGGCTTGCCCCGGCGGCCGGACTCATAACGAGGCGCGTGGCGTATTCAAGCGAGAACACGGCGATGGAAAACACTTCGAACGCGTAAAACCCGCGCTGATATTTCGCACCGATCGCGGCGACGGATTCGAGCATGACGGAAATGACGTTCGCGATAATGAGTAACACTATCGCGGTCTCGGTGAGGCGGCCGAAACCGTCGTCCGGGACAGCTTCCCGGACCCGTCGCCGAACGTGTTGTAACGTGATTGCCAAACGAGATTTTCCGTTCGATCCCAATGCGCTAGCGGCACATCGGCACGCGATCTTGAGTGCCGGGCGACGCGCGCCGATGGCGTTTTCATCGTCCAGATCAAGAATCCGCCGCGCGACTCGGGTATAAAGCGGCGATGAGCGCACGTAAATCCACGACCTTGCCGGCATGACGGCGTCCGAGCATCTCGATACGTCCGTGATCGCCGCAACCGGCTTCGACGTCGACACCCGTCAGGAGCCGGTTATTTTCATCCGCAAGGACGCTCCCGTGGCTCGGTCCGAAGGTTTCGCGGCATTGTCGCGGGTGAACGCGACGGCGAATGGCCGCTCGATCCATGCGACGCTCGTGTTTGTCGGCGAAGCGTTGTTGCGGCCGGGCGAGGCCGGGCTGTCGAATGCGGCGCGGCGTTTGTTGGCGGTGAAAAACGGCGAGCCGGTGAGACTGTCGCATCCGCCCCCGGTGGATTCACTCGCTTTCGTCAGGCGCAAAATCTACGGCAACAAGCTGGGCGCGGAGGAACTGCAGGGGATCGTCGCGGACATCGTCGCCGGGCGTTACATGGACGTGCATCTCGCGGCGTTCATCACGGCGTGCGCGAACGATCGGCTCGATCGACACGAAATTGTCTACCTGACCGAGGCGATGGTCGTCGCCGGTCAGCGTTTGTCCTGGCCGCACAGCCGGATCGTCGACAAGCACAGCGTCGGCGGTCTTCCCGGCAATCGCACGACGCCGATCATCGTGCCGATCGTCGCGACCCACGGCCTGTGTATGCCGAAAACCTCGTCGCGTGCAATCACCTCGCCGTCCGGTACCGCGGATACGATGGAGACGCTGGCGCCTGTCGACCTCGATCTCGTGACGATGCGTCGCGTCGTCGAAGCCGAAGGGGGCTGTATCGCCTGGGGCGGTTCCGTCAGTCTGAGTCCCGCGGACGACGTTCTGATCCGGGTCGAACGGGCGCTGGACGTCGACAGCGAAGGCCAGCTCATTGCATCGATTCTGTCGAAAAAGATCGCCGCGGGTTCAACCGACGTCGTGATCGACATGCCGATCGGACCGACGGCGAAAGTCCGCTCGCACGCGAGCGCGAAACATCTGAGTGCCCTGTTGCGCGATGTCGGAGCGGAGCTCGGCCTGAACGTCGAGGTCCTCACTTCGGACGGGAGGCAGCCCGTTGGTCGCGGCATCGGGCCCGCACTCGAAGCGCGCGACGTACTGGCCGTTCTGCAATGCGAAGCCGATGCGCCGCAGGACCTGCGCGACCGCGCAACCCGGCTCGCGGGTGCACTGCTCGAGACCGCCGGCGTAGCGGAACCCGGTTGTGGCATCGCGCTCGCCGCGCGAACGATTGATGACGGCCGGGCGTGGAAAAAATTTGTCGCGATCTGCGAAGCCCAGGGCGGGCTGCGCGAGCCGCCGCATGCGGCCTATCATTACGACGTGTTTGCCCAGCGCGACGGCACCGTCGCGGCGATCGACAACCGTATCGTCGCGCGGGTCGCGAAGCTCGCCGGCGCGCCGGCGGACAAGGCCGCCGGCATTTCGATGAACTGCCGGATCGGGGACCGGGTTACGCGCGGCGACGTGCTCATGACGATCCACGCGGAAAGCCCCGGCGAACTCGAGTATGCGCTCGCGTTCGAGCGTACCCAGCCACTTGGCATCGAGCTTACGGAATGAAACCGCCACCGCTGATGTTCCGGTTGCATGCCGACGAAACGCTGTTCGGAAACGTTGCCGCCGGCCTCAATGCCGAGCACGGCAGCATCGAACATCGCCGTTTTCCCGATGGCGAGTCATACGTCCGGATCCTCAGCGAATGTGCCGGTCGCGACGTCGTGATCCTCTGCGGCCTCGATCATCCCGATAACAAGCTGATGTCACTCCTGTTTGCCGCGGCAACGATGACGGAACTCGGGGCGCAGCGGCTGACCCTCGTTGCGCCGTACCTGCCCTACCTGCGCCAGGACCAGGCGTTCCACCGCGGGGAGTCCGTCTCGGCACGGCATTTCGGCGCACTCGTGGCGCGCTATTTCGACGCCCTGGTCACCGTCGACCCCCATTTGCACCGGATCCATGATCTCGCGGCGATTTGTCCGATCACGTGTCGGGTGGTGCCGGCAGCGCCCGCGATCGCGGCCTGGATCAAAGCCCGGGTTGCGCGACCGGTCATCGTCGGCCCCGATGCCGAAAGCAGGCAGTGGGTTGCGGCAGTGGCCGAACTCGCGGGGGCGCCGTATGTCGTCGGCGAAAAAGTCCGGCGCGGTGATCGCGATGTCACGGTCGCGCTGACCGACACGCAAGCTGTTGCCGGACGCACACCGGTTCTCATCGATGACATCATTTCCACCGGCCGCACGATGGCGGCGGTCGTGGAATTACTCGCCGGCGGGGGTAAGGCGCCACCGGTATGCGTCGGCGTGCACGCGCTGTTCGACGACGCGACGCTGGCACTGTTGCAGCGCGCGGGTGCGGGCATGGTCGTCACCTGCAATACGATTGCGCATGCTTCGAACGCCATCGATCTCGCCGCCTCGATTGTTGGCGGCGTGGTCGCCTCGCGATCCCGGAAGATGCTGTGAAGTGATGTGCGTGAGGAGATGTTCGCGGCGTTCTGCGAAAAAAGTTTGCCGACCCGGATCGGGCAGGGTCGGCACAAGGGGACGCTGACGTTAACGGCTCCGGGTGTGCGCCGGAGCCGCGATCATCGCTGGTGCGATCCGGACTATTGCTGGATCGAACGCAGGTAGATGATCATTTCGAGGATCTGGCCGCGTACGGCGGTCTCGGCGGCGACACTGGATCCTTTCCATTCACCACCCCAGATCGGCATTTCTTTCGAGCCATGCGCGCCCTTGACGGATGCGCGTCCGTCGATGGCATCGTAGACACGATTGAACGGGAATTCGCCACCGGCGTTTTTCGACAACATCGTCAGATCGCTCGGAGCGGCTTTCAGCAATGATGTGAACGGACCGCCGCCCTTCGCGTCGGGGCCATGACACACGGCGCAGTTTTCCATAAAGCGCGCCTTGCCGGCAGCTTCCACGGCCTCGTCGGCCTGCGCATTGATCGCGAACAGCGCGATGCCGAGGGCCGCGGTAAAGCGGGTGAAGTTCGTGCGCGTTCGGTTCCGGGTGCGGTGTTCCATAAAATGCTCCTCGCGGTTGCGTCTGAATACGGACCCTGGGATCGGTCCTGCCACTGTCAAGCCTAGTGCGGGAGCTGAACCGCGAATTGACACAGGTCAGAAAATTCGCTGCTTTTTCCGTCGTTGCCGGCCGTCGTGCGGCTTTTCGCACCGGCGGCAACGGCCTGCAGCCATCGGTCAGGGCCAGATCCCGCGTTGCAGTGTCACTTTAGCGACTTTTTCAATCGCGACGGTCAGCGCGGCGAGGCGCAAATCGATGCCCGGGACCTCGTCCGCCGGCACCGCATCCCGCAGTGCGTCAAGCTTGTCGCACACGAGATCGACGGCCTTGTACATCTTGTCGTCGAGGCGTTTATTGATGAGTTCGAGCGGCCAGCTGTCGTGACTCAGGTTTTGTACCCACTCGAAGTAGCTGACGGCGACCCCGCCCGCGTTCGCGAGGATATCGGGCAGAACGATAATGTTGTTTTCGCGCAGTACGGTATCGGCCTGCGGCGTGACCGGGCCGTTGGCCGCCTCGACGATGAGTTTCGCATTGACGAGGTCGACGTTGTCGATCCGGATCACCGAACCGAGCGCCGCGGGAATGAGTATGTCGCACGGGAGGCCGATGATGTCGTCGTTGCTGATTGTCTGCGTATTCGGGGTGCCGACAACGCTGCCGCCGTCGCGCTTGTGCGCGGTGACGGCCGCCAGATCAATGCCGCTTTCGTTCAGCACGCCGCCGGCGGAATCACTGACGGCGATGATCGTCGCCCCGGACTTCGACAACAGGCGTGCGAGCACCGCGCCCACGTTGCCGTAGCCCTGGATCACGATCCGCGCGCCTGCGAGCGAATCGCGATCGGGGAACATCCCGCGCTCGATGAAGCGCTCGATCGCGCGCAGGCAGCCGCGCGCCGTGGCGCCGCGCCGGCCGAGCGAACCCCCGAGTTCAATCGGTTTGCCGGTGACGACCGCGCGATTACTTTCGCCCGGGTGCAGCATGTCATAGGTGTCGAACACCCAGGCCATCGTCGCGTCATTCGTATACATGTCGGGCGCGGGGATGTCCGTGTACGGACCGATATTATCGCCGAGTTCCATGATGAACCGGCGCGTGATCCGGCGCAGTTCTTCTTCGCTGAGGGCTTTCGGATCGCATTCGACCCCGCCCTTCGCACCGCCAAACGGCACATCGACGATCGCGCATTTCCAGGTCATCAGCGTAGCGAGCGATACGACTTCGTCCGCGCTCAATTCCGGGTGATACCGGATACCGCCCTTGCCGGGCCCGAGCACGCGACTGTGGAGTACGCGGTGGCCGCGAAAATTACGCACCGAACCGTCGTCCATGACGACCGGAAAATGAACCGACAGGCGCCGCGCCGGGACCTTGAAAAACTCGACCAGTCCTGCCTTCAGATCGGGTACGTAAGCCGCCGCCTGATCGAACCTGTCACGCAGGAACTGCGTGTGGTCGATAATTTCCGTCGCCGGTCCGTCCGTTGCTTTCATGCTCGCTCCTTCACGCTATCGTTCGGTTTACGTCTGCGCCCTGTCGGCGCGTGCCGAGGCTAGGCCAGGGCTCCGCGAGGCCGCGTGATCCCGGTCAAGAAAACGCACCGCGCCGCGCCGCGATTGAGTGCGCCGCGCATGATCCCGGTCACCGCTCGCGCACTGACTTCGAGTAGATTGACGGTTCAGGGTTTCCACGTCTTTCGGAGCAAGGTGCGCATGCAGATTCAGTTCCTCGGCGCGGCCGGTCAAGTCACCGGTTCGTGTCACCTGATCACGGTAAACGGCCGGCGATTGCTGCTGGATTGCGGTCTCATCCAGGGTCGCCGCGAAGACGAGGAGCGCAACCGTGCACCGTTTCCGTTCGCGCCCGAGTCTATCGATGCCGTGATCCTCAGCCACGCGCATATCGATCATTCGGGACGCATTCCGTCGCTCGTGAAGGCCGGGTTCACGGGTCCCGTGTACGCACACAAGGCATCGCGTGATCTGTGCCGGATTATGCTGAAAGATTCCGCGTACCTGGCCGAGCGCGATGCGGAGTGGGAAAACCGCAAGCGCGAGCGCAAGAACCTGCCGCTCGTGGAGCCATTGTATACGGTAGCCGATGCGCAGGACGCGATGCGCTCGTTCAAGACCCTGCCGTACGACAAGAAGAAGAAACTGTTCCCGGGGGTGATGCTCCGGTTCGTCGACGCCGGACATATCCTCGGTTCCGCGATCGTCGAATTGTGGCTGGAAGAGAACGGGGTCCGTCGCAAACTCGTCTTCAGCGGTGATCTCGGGCACAACGGGGTGCCGATATTGCGCGATGTCACGGCGATCAGCGACGCGGATCTCGTGTTGCTCGAAAGTACTTACGGCGATCGTCTGCATCGCAGTCTCGAGGACACGGAACGGGAATTGTGTGAAATCCAGTACGAGGCGCAGCGCAAGCACGGGAATATTCTCATCCCCGCGTTCGCCGTCGGACGCAGCCAGGAATTGTTGTACCTGTTCGCGAAGTACTACGAGGCCTGGTCGCTGTCGAACTGGCAGATTTTTCTCGACAGCCCGATGGCAATACAGGCGACGGAAGTGTACCTGCGCTACCGCGAACTCTACGACGACGAGGCGGCGCAGTTACTGCGCCGGGCGCCGTTGCCGGCGCTGCTGCCGAATCTGCATTTCACACGCACCGCGAACCAGTCCATGGCCCTGAACAACATACGTTCCGGTGCGATCATCATTGCCGGCAGCGGCATGTGTAACGGCGGGCGGATCAAGCATCATTTCAAGCACAATCTGTGGCGCAAAAACTGCCACGTGATTATCTCGGGCTTTCAGGCTCAAGGTACGCTCGGGCGGCGTCTCGTCGACGGCGCGAAGCGGATCCGGCTGTGGGGCGAAACGATCAACGTCGGCGCCACGATTCATACGGTCGGCGGCTTGTCCGCGCACGCGGATCAGTCGGGACTCGTCGACTGGTACCGCAAGTTCACCACCCGACCACCGGTATTCCTCGTGCACGGCGAGCCGAACGCCTCGGAAGTACTGCGGCAACGCCTCGTGACGGAACTCGGTGCGCGGGTTACGGTGCCGGAGCAGGCGCAGGTCTTCGACCTGATCGATGCGAGTCGTTAGCGCAGCCGGAGCACCTTCGCGCCACGCACGGGTTCACGTTTCAGTGCGACGAGTGCCTCGTTCGCGCGTTCCAGCGGGTAGATTTCGACTTCAGTCAGGATCGGGATCGCGGCGGCGAGTGGCAGAAACGTCGCAATGTCGTTGCCGGTGATATTCGCGACGCTCTTGATTTCACGTTCCATCCACAGGTGATGGTGGTAGTCGAGTTCGAGCAGCGCCGTCTTGTCACCGTCTTCTTTGCGGATTGCGTTGATCACGAGCCGCCCGCCCGGTTTCAGATTCTCCAGCGCACGGACGACGGGTGTCCATGCCGGGGTCGTATCGATCACCGCGTCGAGCAACTCCGGCGCGCGATCGGTCGTATCGCCAACCCACTCGGCGCCCAATGAGCGCGCGAAATTCCGTGCACTGGCATCGCGCGCGAAAACGAACACCCGGCTGCGCGGGAAGCGGTGCCGGGCGAGTTGAATCACGATGTGCGCGGAGCCGCCGAAGCCGGTCAGACCGAGCGTGTCGCCGTCGCGCAGACCGGTCAGTTCGAGCGCGCGAAAACCGATCGCACCGGCGCACAGCAGCGGTGCGGCATCGGCATCGCTGAACCGATCCGGGATCGGAAAGGCGTAAGCTTCCGGGACCGTCAGATACTCCGCATAACCGCCGTTGACGTGCAGACCGGTGGCGACGAATTCGTCGCTGATATTCTCCCTGGCGCCGCCGCACGAGTGATGGATCCAGCCGACGCCGACGCGTTCTCCGGATTTGCGCGTGACCCGATCGCCGCACCCGGCGATCCTGCCGACGACCTGGTGTCCGGGTACGACGGGGAGCGTGGGGACGGGCAGGCGGCCTTCGATTTCATCGAGTTCCGTGTGGCAGACGCCGCACATCGAGACTTCTATGAGGACTTCCCCCGGCCCCGGTTCCGGGACCGGGAGATCGAGCAGATGCAGGGGCGCGTTATCGGTGAGTAACGAGGTGTACCGATCCAATTGCATCGCCCTCATCGGTCGCTGCTCAGTCGTTGTCGATGAGTTGCGCGAGGTGCGTTTCCAGGGTTTTCACGCGCTGGCGCGTGCGGTCGAGTTCGTCGAGCAGGTCGAGTGCTACGGCGATCCCGGCGAGATTGATTTCGAGATCGCGCCGGAGGCGTCGGGCGCGCTGCAGTCTCAGGATCGCGGCCGCGCCGAAACGCCAGGTCGATACATCCTCGCCCTCGGGCGTGAGGATGCCGAACTCGACCATTTCGAGCACGAGGCGTTTTTCGACGACGAAAACCTCGCACACCTCTTCGAGTGCATACGGTGCGTCCGTATCGAGTGGTTCATACAGATCAGATGAGTCGGTCATTTTACTAACCCCGCCTGTGCCCGCGGGTCGAACGTAAATTGATCGCGCATTTTCTCGATCAGCTCGCGCTCCGCGTCCGTCGTGATCTTCGGCACGACGATTTGCAACACAACGTACTGGTTACCGGGCGGCTGCCCCGGCAGTCCACGGCCCTGCAAACGCAGCTTCTGTCCCGCGTTCGCATTCTTCGGGATGGTCAGTTTCACGTTGCCGCCCAGCGTCGGCACTTCGACGCTGGCACCGAGGATCGCTTCCCACGGTGCGATCGGCAATACGAGCGTAATATCCCGTCCGTCGACCGCGAAGCGCTTGTCCGGCTCGATATCAACCTGCAGGAACAGGTCGCCGTTCGCGCCGCCGCCGAAACCGGGACCGCCCTGGCCGCGCAGCCGGATTTTCTGACCGCTGACGACCCCCGCGGGAATTTTTGCTTTCAGGGTCTTCGTTTCCGGCACGGCGTGTCCGGAGTCGTCGTAGGCGTGCGTTGCGAGCGAAAACGTGCGCGTGGTCCCGGTATAGGCTTCGGCCAGGCTGACGCTCAGGCTCGCGTGGATGTCCTCGCCGCGCAGCGAGAAATCGGCGCCGCCGGCACCCGAACGTCGCCCTGCCTGGCGACCGTAGATGGCTTCGAAAAAATCGCTGAACTGGCGCGCATCGAAATCGGCCCGGCCCGGGCCGTGCGAACCCGCCTGTCGTTCCCAGTCCGGTGGCGGTCTGAACTGACCGTCATTAAATGCGCCGTACTTGCGCAGGTTGTCGTATTCCGCGCGCTTGTCGGCGTCCTTCAGTACTTCGTAGGCTTCGCCCACCTGTTTGAATTTTGCTTCGGCATCCGGGGCCGAGCTGACATCCGGATGATACTTGCGCGCGAGCCGGCGGTAGGCCTTTTTAATATCATCGGGTGACGCATCTTCAGCGACCCCCATGACCTCGTAATAATCCAGCACTTCCATGCGCGGAGCATACCGCAAAGCGACGTTACCGGTGAGTGCGCCGGATCAAGAATTCGCGCGCCGCGTGCCGGCTCGCGGTACCGGGGTACGAACGTGCGACCCGGATCAGGTATGCTGCCGGCGATATAGTTCCACGCTGCGGCGCGCATCGGGACCCGAGGCGATGCAGACCGCAAAATGTTCCCGCAGGAGTTCAGCACGATGACGATTAAGACAGTGGCAGACGTAATGACGCGGACGCTCGTGACAGTAGCCCCGGACTGCACGGTCCCGCAACTCGAGAAGGTGCTCACGGACCACCGGATCGGCGCCGTCCCCGTGCTCGACCACGGCAAACTCGGTGGCATCGTCAGCCGTGCCGATGTCATGCGGCGCATTTGCGTCGAACGCAGCGTCGCGGAGGTTGTGTCCGCGGCCGACATCGACTTCTCGGGATTCGATCAGAATCCGTCGGCCGCTGTGGAATTTACCGAAATCGCCGAACTGCTCGGTTGTCGCATCGATCACCTGACCGCGGCCGACGTCATGAGCACCGAGATCCGATCCGTCACCCCCGACGCGCCGCTTGCCGCCGCGGCGAAACTGATGATCGCACACCGTCTCCATCATGTTCTCGTGCTCGAGGGAGACGCGCTCGTCGGCTTGCTGTCGAGTTTTGACATCGTGCGCCATGTCGCCGACGGCGGCGACACCGGCTAGGGGTTGCGGCGTTGCCGGGACGGTCTGAAACGGCGCTGTCGCGGGTCTAGCGGACTATCGCCGTGGGGCAATCGATCCCGGATTCGAGTTCCGCGATCCGTGCCGGCGAGTTCGCGAGCTGCGATACCGGCAACACGAGCGTGGCCGGGTGATGCCGCCGGACATGCGCGGCGATGTCTTCGAACGAGGGTCGCAGTAACGTTGTGATGGCGGTGTCGCGCCACTGCGCCGACTCGCTCAGCCGCGCCCGGATGCGCCCGGCGCCGGCTTCGCTCGCCGCGACGATGAGTCCGATGACAGGTAGCTCGTGCGCGCGCCCGATCCGATGGGCGACGCTCAGCGCGCGACGGCTCGCCGCCGACTGGTCGAGTACGACGACCACGGCATTGCCCGACCTGTCCGTGGTCGTTCGGGGCGCGGCTCCGCGCGCTACCCGCGGCATGTGATACGTCGTCGCCGTGAACAGCAGCGTGACATCCTGGGATTGGGCGAGCTCGAGCACGGCCGTCGCGGTGCGCTGCCGGACGATATCGAACGTCCATTCGACCCCGACGGGCATCGGCGCCTGGCGGACCCGGTGCATCAGCGTCGCGGCACGTTCGCGGATCCGGCGCTGTAAATCGTCGGCATCGATGCGCCGCGCGATATTCGTCGCGCGGCATACCTCGATGGCGAACGGCAGGCGCGCGGCACGCAACAAATCGGCGTCTTCGATCACGATCCACGACACCTGGGCCTGTCCGTTACCGGTCAGGGCACTGAGTGTTTCCAGCGCACGGGTCTCGGCACCGGCGCCGGCAATTGCCACGGCGATCCGACCGGACGCATCGGAGCGGCGTTTCGCGCTCACAGTTCGCTACCGCGCGCGCCACGGCGACTGAAGCTGCGACGCTGTTCGGCCATGTTCGCGAGCGCGTCACTGATCCGACGGTTCAGCGTCCCGTCCGGGAACCGTCCTTCGGCATCGGCGACGCCGCTCGGCAGCCCGGTCAGGAGCGACAGTCCCTCGTCGATATCAGCAACGGCATAAACGTGGAATTTCCCCGCGGCGACGGCATCGACTACGCGTTGACGCAACATCAGGTGCTTCACGTTCGCGGACGGAATCAGAACACCCTGCCGGCCGGTGAGCCCACGCTCCGCGCAGACATCGAAGAATCCCTCGATCTTTTCGTTCGCGCCGCCGATCGCCTGCACGTCGCCGTACTGGTTGACGGAGCCGGTGACGGCAAACGACTGCGCAATCGGGATCCCCGCGATCGCCGACAGGAGCGCGTAGAGTTCGGCCGATGACGCGCTGTCGCCATCCACCCCGGCATAGGATTGTTCGAACGCGATCGTCGCGGACAGCGACAGCGGCTCGCTGGTGCCGTAACGTGCGGCGATATAACCGGCGAGTATGAGTACGCCTTTCGAGTGCAGCGATCCGCCGAGATCGGCTTCGCGCTCAATATCGATCACCTTGCCGGTACCGAGCGCAACGCGCGCCGTGATCCGGCTCGGGCGTCCGAACGCATAGTCGCCAAGCTGAAGCACGGCGAGGCCGTTGACATGCCCGACCTTCTCCCCGTCGGTATCGATCAGCACATTACCGTTGATGATTTCCTCGGTGATGCGTTCGCGCAGGCGGCCATTGCGCGATTCACGCGCGGCGATGGCGGCGTCGACGTGTGCCGCAGCGATCGTGTGTTCGTCGGCGCGGGTCGCGTGGTAATGCGCCGCGCGCAGCAGGTCCTCGGTGAGGCGGATTTCGGTTGACAGTTTGCCGCGGTCGCCGGCCGCGCGCGCCGCCTCTTCGATCAGTCGATACATTGCACCGCGGTTCAGGGGCAGCAACTGGTCGCGGTGCACGACATTGGCCATCACGCCGGCCAGCGACAGCTGGGACGCCGTCGTGCGATCCATACGGTCATCGAAATCGGCGGCGATTTTGAACAGATCGCTAAATTCCGGGTCGAGCGACTGCAGCAGGTAGAACAATCGGCGTTCGCCGATCAGGATCACTTTCACCTTCAGCGGGATCGGTTCGGGTTCGAGCGCAACGGTACCCGACATCGCATAGGCCTCGGCGATCGATTCGATTTTTATCACCCCGGATTCGAGCGCCTGCTTCAGGCCCTGCCAGGCGAACGGTTCCGTCAACACGCGCGCGGCATCGAGCACGAGATAACCGCCGTTCGCGCGGTGCAGGGCGCCGGCACGGATCAACGTGAAGTCCGTTGACAGCGTACCCATGTGCGCGCGATGTTCCACCCGGCCGACGAGATGTGCATAAGCGGGATGTTCTTCGCGCACAATCGGCGGCGCGCTGCCGGGCTCGCGTGAAATCACGACGTTGACGGCGTAGCGTCGTTGCGCGAAGTCGTCGGGGATCAGCGCCATCGGGTGCTGATTGTCCGGGCTCATACGCAGCATGCGGGAGTTCGCGATGACATCGCGTTCGACCGCGTCGAGAAACTCGATCAATCGCGGATGCGCCGCGTAGCGCTGACGCAGTTCCTCGACGAGGCTGCCGACGGCGAAACGCGTGACTTCGTTGTCGAGTTCCGCAACGCGCGCGCGGGCTTCGCGCATCTGCCGCGGCATGCTCTCCATCGCTTTTTGCAGTTTCTGCGTGATCGCCTCGACCGTTTTCTGAATCGCCTGCTGCTCCTTTTCCGGCAGCTTCTCGAACTCATCGGGTCCGATCGCCTCGCCGTCGCGCACGGGCGCGAAGATCATTCCGGACGGAGACTGCATGATGCGGATATTGCGCCGTCGAGCGTCCTTGTGTACGGCTTCGAGTGCTTCGTTCTGGTGACTCTGAAATTCCGCTTCGATCGCATGCAGGCGCGAGCGATAGTCTTCGCTTTCGAACGCGGCCGACAGGGTCGTGCGCAACTCGTCGATGAATTCGTCCATGTCGAGGGCGAATTTTCTGCCCATGCCGGCAGGGAGTTCGAGCGCGGGCGGACAGTGACTGTCCTCGAAATTATTCACGTAGCACCAGTCCGACGGCGTTTCGCGCCCGTGGGCTACGCGCAGCAGCATCTGCTGCACGAATTCGTGACGGCCGGTGCCGGACGGTCCGAGTACGAACACGTTGTGACCATCGAGATCCATCGCCATCGCGAACTCGAGCGCGCTGATGGCCCGCTCCTGGCCGATCACCCCTTCGACGCGTTCGACTTCAAGGCTCGAATCCGCGGCGATGTCGTCATCGCCGCAGGGATGGAACAAATCGCTCAAACTCAAAGGTTCCGTCATAGCGGGATCCTTAATTCAGCGTGCCCGGGCCGGGCGCGGATTCCTTACGCGACGAGCGTGACTGCGCACGGTGCATGCGCGATGACATGCGTAGACACGCTACCGAGGAGCAGGCGCTCGAACGTGCCGCTGCCGCGCTTGCCCATGACAATCAGATCCACCGCATTCGTGGCTGCATAGTTACAGATTTCCCCGGCCGTATGGCCCCACACCTGGACGATTTCGACGCCACCCGGTATCGACCCGAGTGCTGTTTCGACGCCCGGCACGATGTGTTCGCGCGCCTCCGCCTCGATATGTTTGCGCGCCGCTTTCTTCGGAAACGCGTTGAACGGGGTGCTGCCGGGCAACACGGCTTCCGCAATTCCCGGCAGGGCGACGGTGGCCTCGCTGTGGGCGATGAGAACCGTCACGCGGGAATCGCAGTTACGCGCCAGCAGACCCGCGAACCGGGCGGCGGCCAGCGCGGATGCCGAACCGTCCACCGGGACGAGTACGTGTTGTATCGTATCCATTATTTTCTCCTCGCGTTAGGGGGATGGAAAATCGCGGCGCCCTGCGCTCGCGCGCATATCCCGGTCGTCGCGCGCGATCCGGCGTAGCCCGGCGCGAATTCTCGGGTCAGGGGACGCCGAACCGTGAAACCGGATCGCCATCATAACCAGAAGCGGTCTCAAAAATAGAGGGTGCAACGTGACACCCTCTATTTTTAAGACCGCCTCTATTAAATATAGCGTTAGGAACAACCCGGGCGATTGATCGGAGTCATCGGAAACGCTCACCGGATCAATCGCCGACCGGGGTACTGTCACCGGTATCGCGGTCACGTGCGCCCCCGGCGGAAACCGGTAAACTTGGACCTGAAGTACGCCCGTTACCACCGACAACAGAATTGCCGTCCATGTTTACCCTACGCTTCCCGGGCGCACTGCTCGTTCTGCTCGCATTGTGTGGGTTGTATTCGCCCCATCTCGCGGCGGCCGGCCCGCCCGTCTGCGAGAACATCACGGTTTACGTCAGCAAGACGTGCCCTCATTGCGCGGCCGCGAAAGCGTTTCTCGCGTCGCGTCAGGCGAGTTCGCCGCTGCCGCGGATCACGTATCGTGAAGTTACCGACGACCCGGCGGCACGCGAACAGTTCTTCGCCCTGAGTTCGCGCGCCGGTATCGATCGGCCGGGAGTGCCGATGTTCGATATTTGCGGACGCGTACTCGTGGGCTTCGACGAACAGGAACTGATCGCGGCGCTGTCCGGTTCGATGCCCGAAAACGACGAAGTCCACGCCGTCAGTGTGCCGTTATTCGGTGAACTCGACGTCACCCGGATTGGTTTGCCACTGTTCACCGTCGCGCTTGGACTCGTCGACGGTTTCAATCCGTGCGCGATGTGGGTGTTGCTGTTCCTGCTGAGTATTCTCGTCAACGTGCGTCGCCGCGACCGCATCGTCATGATTGCGGGTACGTTCGTGTTCGTCAGCGGGCTCGTGTATTTCCTGTTCATGGCTGCCTGGCTGAACGCGTTTCTCTTCATCGGTTATTCCCGTGCGATCCAGATCACGCTCGGTGTGATCGCGCTCGTCGTCGGCAGCGTCCATGTGAAGGACTTTTTCGCCCTGCATCGCGGGGTGAGCCTCAGCATCCCGGACGCGGTAAAACCCGCTATATATACCCGCGTGCGCCGTATCGTGCAGGCGGAAAATCTGCCGGTCGCGCTGGCCGCAACGCTGCTGCTCGCGGTGCTCGTCAACATTGTCGAATTACTGTGCACCGCGGGGTTGCCGGCCCTGTACACACAGATCCTGTCGCGCTACGAGCTGTCGGCGGCGAGCTACACCTTGTACCTCGTGCTCTATAACATCGCGTACATGGCCGATGACGCCACCGTTGTTGCGATCGCCGTCATTACGCTCGGCCACCGCCGGCTGCAGGAGCGCGAGGGTCGTTGGCTGAAGTTACTGAGTGGCAGCTTCATACTGCTGCTCGGCGCCATCCTGATTTTCGCGCCGGAGACGTTTCTGTTCTGAGTGCAGCCGCGGGTCGGTAAAAGAAAGGCCCCGGCGGGTGCCGGGGCCCACAGCGGCGAGGCTGCGTTCAATAGTCCCATTCGGCGAAGCGTTCACGCCACGCGATGATTCGACGGCGCAGTACGGGCCCATGACGCTCGAGGATCGAGGCGACGACGATCGCGCAGATCCCGACGCACGCGAGTCCGCTCCAGCTCGTGAAATCGAATTCATGCAACGCGTCGTGGACCTGATGTCCGAGGCCCGCGGCCAGTGCCGCACCGCCGGCGAAGAAGACCGTTTTCTGCTCCGCTGAAAATCCGTAGATAACGACGGCGGTCCCGCTCGCAATCGCCATCAATGCGCCCGCGAGCGATGGCCACAGGCACAGGTTGAGCATGAAACCAACGGCCAGGGTTACCGCGGCCGCGCGCGTATAACGCGCGGAACCCGCCCGGGCCGAGAAGCCGAGGTCGGCAAACAGCGTGCTCAGCACGAGCGTGAACACGGGCACGGCGGTTGCCTGCGCGGCACCGGCGGCGACCGCCGTCGCCGCCGCGCCGAGCGCCACGCCGAGCGCCGCCGGCACGCGCGCGAGGCGAACGAGTCGCACACCGAATCCCGGATCCCCGTGGCCGGGGTAACGGCATTGCCGGAGGATGACGTAGATGATCATTGCGCTAACGGTGAGCAGCAATTCATCGGCTGCGTACAGGCAGAAGTTGCGGCCGAGCAGGATCGCGATCGGCAGAAACTCGATCGCAGCAGCGAGATGGCCCTCGCGGGTGGCGAGTGCGCTGTCGCGACGTCGCGCCGCCGCGAGTTCGTACAGGCTCACGACAACGAGTGCGAGCGCAATCGAACCGATCACAACCGGCAGGCGACTCGGTACGAGCAGCAGTAAATTGCTGCACAGGAACAATATCGTCAGGCGTTGCGCGGACCGCCGCGCGAATACGGCAAAGCCAAAATACGCGATCGGACCCAAGACGACGGCAGCCGTGGTGGCTGCCAGCAGCACGGATTCCGGACCCGGCGCCACCCACGTCGCGAATACCGGCACGCCGGTCGCGGCGTCGTTAACGAGCGAGTAACTCAATGCACCGAGTACCGTAACGCTGACACTGACGGCGCCGAGCGCGAGCGCGAGAAACGTTCGCGCGCCCTTGTTCTCGTGCACGACGCGACCGAGCAGGACGCCGCTCAGCGCCAGCACGCCGCAATACGTCAACAGCGTGTAGAACCGCGCGAGGTCCGAACCGTTGCTCCAGCCACGCAACAGCATGACCGACAGCGACGCCATGAGCACGACGGTTCCGGTCGTGCGCAGCACCGCGGACAGGCTGTGGTAATTGAATGGTCGGGATTCGTGAACACCGCTCCCGCCCTGTACATCTCCGCTCACATCGGGGGTGATAGTGCTCATGATCGGTCCTCCGCTGATTGTTTCAGGGCGTCGAGTTCAGCGCGCAGATCCGCGCGTTGTTCCTCGTCGAGCACGGACTGCTCGAAGCGCAGTGCGTCGGGTGCCGGGTCGTCGTCCGGTTCGAATTCCGCGATTCGGGCTTCCCAGCGTTCCAGCGTGTCGTCGATATCGATCGTGCCGGCGAAACGTTGCGCGTCGGCCACGGTGCGGGTCGCGACCGCGGCGCGTTCCCGGCTTTGCATTACAGTTCGGGTTTGCTCGAGTTCGCGGTAGCGGGCATCGATGCGTTCGATCGAGGCGGTAAGCTTCGCGATCAATGTCCGGTGACGTTCGAGCGCCTGTTCGGTCGCGGTGTGTTCGTCGATCACCGCCTGCTTGCGGCGCAGGCATTCGAGCGCGCGGTCTTCGTCGCTGTTGGCATAACGCATCGCACGCGCGGTCCATTGTTCCGCCGACCGGTGCAATTGCTCGAGCTTCGATTCGAGGCGCGCGCCGTCGGCCGCGATCCGCCGCAGGCGCGCTTTCGATTTCGCGGCCGCGACGCGTAATTCTTTCAGTGATGCTTCGACGACGGCGTTATGGTTCTCCATCGTCGCGATCGCGCTGTCGACATTCGCCGCGAACGTCGCGGTAATGCGTTTGAAAAACCCCATTTCGTTTCTCCTGAAGTGTGTGAGTCTCAGGTTCGACGGTACGTGATGGGTTATTAATTCGATACTAATTTCGGGATTGTTTCAGAATTCGCACCAAAAAGTATTCTATAAAGATACCTTTTTACCGAGTCCGGCCGACAGACTCATTGCGCGAGGTTCGGGCTGGATCCCCCGCGGCCGTCTATTGCGGCAAACCGGCCGCGCGCAAGGCCCCGGCGAATCGGGTCGCCACGTCCGGATCGTGGAATCGGGTCGCGCGCGCGTTGGCCGCGCGCAGCGCGGGAAACGCCTGGCGGAGTTTCGCGATTAGCGCCATTGCGGCATCGTCACGACCGCCGAGCGCGAACAATGCCGCCGCTACGAGGCGGTTGCGCGCGAGCTCGGGCGCCCGCCGCAGCAGGCGTTCGATGACATTGACGGACTCCTCGAGATCGTCGCTGAGAAAATGCGCGAGCGCGAGTTCGCGGTACAGACGGTTGTGATGCGGATCTTCCGGCGCGGCCGCGAGTGCATTGCGCAACAGAACGAAGCCGCGCTCGCGATCACCGGTGTGAATACTGATCGCGCCGAGCGTGCCCGAAGCCGGCGCGAAGCCCGGGTTGATCTCGAGTGAGGTCTCGACGTGAACGCGCGCGGCGGCGAAATCGCCGAGCAAATCCTGATGCACGATTGCGGCAATCAGATGGGCGAAATAACTGCGCCGATCGGCAGCCAGCGATACGCCGATTTGCGCGAGCAATTCCGATCGTTCCGATGCCGTCGGCGCGAGCGGCGAGAATTCGAAAATGCGGTAGCGACAAAACACCATCATCGCATTCGCCATCGCATTGTCCGGTTCACGTGCGAGTACGGCATTGAGCGCCGTGGCGGCTTCGTCGTTGTGTCGATACGAGGTGATGAAATAACCGGCGGCCTTCGACAACAGCTCGGCGTTCGACAGGTTCGCATTGTCCGCGTCACGAAGCTTCTCGAACGTACGTGCCTTGATTTGCAGCCGCACGGTCGAGGCAACCGTAAACGAGATTTCATCTTCGAGATCGAAAATATCGTCGAGACGGCGGTCGTAGCGTTCGGACCAGAGCTGCCGATCCGCCGCGGTGTCGATGAGCGCAAATGACAGGCGCAAGCGATCCCCGGCCGCCCGAATGTTGCCCTCGAGGCGGAAGTCCGCGTTTGCGGTGCTGTCGCGGCCCTGCACCGCGATCGCGCTCTGGCGGGTAAGCCCGCGCACGATGTCCTGGTACAGTCCCGCGGCGAGTGATTCGATTCCGGCGTCGCCGCTGATGACGGTGAAGGGCGTAACCGCGACCTTCGGTACCGTGGCCGTGGCCGCGGGCCCGGGTTGCGTGAGCCGCGGCGTTGCGACACCGGGTTCGGCGGCGGCGGGCAGCAGACGATAGACCGACACCGGGTTCGTGATATTTTTCAGCGCCTGTTCGCCGATGAATTCGAACGCGGCGGATATTTTCGAACGTACGCTGTCGTAGACGCTGCCGGAGACATTGATACCGCCCGGTACCGCAAGTGATTCGAGTCGCGCGGCGACATTGACCCCGTCGCCGTAAATCGAGCCGTCGCTTTTCTCGAGGATGTCGCCGAGATTGATCCCGATGCGAAACTCCATCGCGTGGTCGGGCTCACGCGTGGCATTGCGTTGCGCCAGGCTTGCCTGGATTTCGATGGCCGAGGCGACCGCGCCGCCGACGCTCGCGAACACGGCGAGGATCGAGTCTCCGGCCATATCGACGACCCGACCGCCGTGCTGCGTTATCGCATCGCGGAACACCCCGCGGTACTCGTCGAGCGTTGCGACGGTGCGGCGCTCGTCGATGCGCATGAGGCGTGAATAGCCGGCGGCGTCGGCGGCCAGGATCGCCGCGAGTCTTTCCGTTGGTTCATCGTCACTCGTCATCGTGTTTCTTCGCGCCGCCGGGCACGGACGCTCAGTTTTTCAGCGCCGCCATCTGCTTTTCGAATTCCCTCAGATCGAAGTAGTCACGCCACTTCGAGAGTTTGCCGTCGACGAACTCGAACGTTCCCATCACGGGCAGGGCGATGCGCGTGGCGCCGAACTCGAATGCATCGGTGCGTTCCGTGAGGACGACGCCATTCGCGTCTTCGGCGATGAAATGCACGGTCCATTCAACCCGGGTTGCCGGTTCGAGGAACGGTTCGATGAAGGCGCGGATTGCCGCTTTGCTCGTCAGCGGTTCCAGCGGCATGTTGTGATAGAACGGGTCGTCGCTGAATGCCTCGATGATGCCGTCGACATCACGCGCTGCCCATTTCGCGATGAAATCGCGAACTTTTTCGAGATTCGACACGGGGCTTGCTCCGAGTTGGTCGTGGAGCAGCAGTATACGCGTCCCGGATCAGGATTCGACTATGGCGGGGAACGGGAACGTCGTTGCGCGCGATTCAGCCGACGGCCGAGTCGGGTGTTGTCGTGCTGCTTTTCGCGCGCTTGCGCATGTACATATGCTGGTCGCCGTCGGCAAGCAGTGCATCGACGGAGTCATGGATATTTGGGTCGAACCCGATGAAGCCGCACGAAAACTCGATCGCGAAGCGCCGCCCCGGGGTCTCGTTGTAGCGGTTCACGGCACTGTCGAGTCGTGCAATCACCTCGCGGGCTGTCGCGAACGAGGTATTCGCGAACAAAGCGACGAATTCGTCGCCACCGATACGCGCGAACAGATCGGTTTCGCGGAACTCCTGCCGCATCAGTTCGGCAAACGTAACGAGTGCGGCGTCGCCTTCCGCGTGGCCGAACGTATCGTTAATTGGCTTGAAATTATCGAGATCGATGTACGCGAGCACTGTCGGTGTATTCTCGCGCACGCTCAGTTTCAGCACGTTGTCAGCACGTAGCGAAAATCCGCGGCGGTTCGAAATCCCGGTCAGCGAGTCGATCGTGGCAAGTCTGATCGCGGCGAGTTCGCGTTCCGCCATCGCCGCGAGATCCTGCAGACTACTGACGTCCTCGGCGTCGAACTCGCGCGGATTCCTGTCGATGAGGCACAGGGTTCCCAGCGGTTGGCCGTTCTCGGCGCGCAACGGGCACCCTGCATAGAAGCGAATTTCCGGCCCATCGAGTACGAGCGGATTAGCGGCGAAACGCCGGTCTTGCGTGGCGTCAGGAACGACGAACACCTCGCTGCCCAGTATCGCGTGTCCGCAGAATGAAATATCCCGCGGCGTCTCGAGCGCATCGAGGCCGTCGCTGGACTTGAACCATTGCCGCGATTCGTCGACAAGACTGACGAGCGCGATGGGAACATCGAACAATCGCCGCGCGAGGCGGGTCAGGCGATCGAATTTCTCCTCGGCCGGTGTGTCGAGGATGTTCAGGTCGCGCAGTGTCGCCAGCCGTTCACGCTCAGCGGACGGGATTGCCGGCGCCACGTACCCGGCTGCGGATGGACGCGCGGGATCCACAGGGTCGTTCATGCATAGCCTCTGTTGCGGTGCACTCGCCACATGCCCTGTTAGCGGCACCCCGCGTGATTTTCTTGAACGCCATCCCGTCGAGGCGCCGGATTGCCTCGGGACCGGCGGATCGGCACTGACGTATAATGCGCGGCCGCGCCGGCGAGACCGCGCCCGGACTTCCATGTCAAGAGGGATGAATATGAGCGAAACACCCGATATCGTGCGCGCGAGCCTCGGTGAAATTGATTTCGATCCGCGGGCGCTGAAGGCCCGCTATCTCGCCGAACGCGACAAGCGTCTGCGCGACGACGCGAACGAACAGTATGTCGAGGTTACGGGTGATTTCTCGAATTACGTGGACGATCCCTACGTCGCGCGCAGCGAACGCGAGCCGGTGTTCGACGATGTCGAGGTCGCAATCATCGGCGGCGGATTCGGCGGTCTCATGATGGGCGGACGCCTGCGCGAAGCCGGCTTCGACGACATTCGCGTGATCGAACAGGGCGGCGATTTCGGCGGCACCTGGTACTGGAACCGCTATCCCGGCGCGATGTGCGACGTGGAATCGTATTGCTACCTGCCGATGCTCGAAGAGCTGAATTACATACCGAAACACAAGTATTCGTTTGCACCGGAGATCATGGAGCATTCGAAGAACATTGCGCGGCACTACCGCCTGTACGACAACGCCCTGTTGCAGACGACGGTGACCGCGATGACGTGGGACGAGGCTGTACGGAAATGGGTCATCGAGACCGATCGTGGCGACCGTATGACGGCACGTTTCGTTGCGATGGCGAACGGGCCGCTGAGCCGACCGAAACTGCCCGGCATTCCGGGCATCGATTCGTTCAAGGGTCACACGTTCCACACGAGCCGCTGGGATTACGACTACACCGGCGGGAGCAGCGCGGGCAAACTCGATAAGCTCGCCGACAAGCGCGTCGGGATCATCGGCACCGGCGCAACCGCGGTTCAGTGCATCCCGCATCTCGGGGCCGCGGCGAAACGTCTCACGGTGTTTCAGCGCACGCCGTCGTCCGTCGATGTGCGTAACAACAGACCGACGGATCCGGCCTGGGCCGGGTCACTCGAACCGGGTTGGCAGGAGCGCCGCATGGAGAACTTCAACGTCCTCGTCAGCGGCGGCGATCAGGAAGAGGATCTCGTGGCCGACGGCTGGACCGATATCTTCCGCAACCTCACCGGGATCGCGGCGAAGACCGCATCACGCAAGCTCGGCCGTCGCCTCACCGCGAGCGAGAAAGCGCAGTTGATGGAAATGGCCGACTACCAGAAGATGAATGCCGTGCGTGCCCGCGCCGAGGCGATAGTCGAGGATCCGGAAACCGCGGAAAAGCTGAAGCCCTGGTATCGCCAGTTTTGCAAACGTCCGTGCTTTCATGATGAATACCTGCCGACGTTCAACCGGCCGAACGTGGAACTCGTCGATACCGAGGGGCGCGGGGTCGAGCGCATTACGGAACGCGGGGTCGTTGTCGATGGCAAAGAGTACGAACTCGATTGCCTGATCTTCGCGACCGGTTTCGAGGTGGGGACGACGTATACGCGCCGCGCCGGTTACGACATCGTCGGCAAGGGCGGGCAGACGCTGAGCGCGAAATGGGAGCATGGATTACGCACGCTGCATGGCCTGCAGACGCACGGGTTCCCGAATTGTTTCTTCCTCGGGTTTACCCAGAGCGCGGTTACGGTGAACGTGCCGCAGTCGCTGAACGAACAGGCGCGACACGTCACCTACATCCTCGACGCGGTCCGCAAGCGCGGGGCGAGCACGGTGGAAGCCACGCTCGCGGGCGAGGAAGCCTGGGTAGAGGAAATGCGCAGCAAGGCGAGAATGGGCGAGGAGTTCCGGGCCGAATGCACCCCGGGTTATTACAACAACGAAGGCAAGGCCGGTAATCCGCATGGCTTTTTCTCGTTTGCCTATGGCGCCGGGCCGCTGCGGTTTTTCGAGATCCTCGACGAATGGCGCAGCAGCGGCGCGCTGGATGGCTGCGAAATTTACTAGTGCCGCCGGCGTTCACGCTACCGCGCCGCGGCGAGGGCCCGCGCCCTGCGCAGGCCAATAGCGGCTCCCGTACTGACGCCGTGCGGGCGAAACGCCAGCCAAGATCCCGTGCCGCGGTGAGCCATTATCGTCGCGAACGGACAGTCGCCGGATGTCCCTGAACCCCGCGATGCCGAAGCGCTACGCGCCCGAAGCCGTTTACCTCGGCGCCGTCGTGGTGGTCGCCGCGTTCGCGCTCGCCGCGGCGTGCGGGCACCCGCTGCTGCCGCGCTGGACCGGTCTGGCGTGGACCACTGCCGCCGGGGTCCCGGCGCCGGTTATCGCTGCCTGGGTAGTTACGTTCACCCTGCTCGGCCTTGCGATTACGCATCCGCTGTTTGGCCTCGCCGGCTATTTGCTGTGCGCGTATTCGATCCAGGGTACGGAGCCGAGCTATCAAATGCTGTATCGCGAAGGCGGGCTCCACTGGGCCGCGCTGCTGGCCGTCGCGGCCGGTGTCATCTTTCAGCTGCGGCATGATTCGCGGCTGCGATTCCCGCGCGACCCGCTCGCGCTTGCCGTCGCCGCGTTTCTCGCCTGGGTCGCCGTGTGCTACCTCGTCGCGCAGATAGCGGGCCGTGACGCGCCGCCGCGCTGGAACCGCGAACCGGTGTATTTTCTGCACTGTTTCGTTGTGTTCTGGCTGACCTCGAGTTTCGTGCGCGGCCGCGAGCAGCTCGCGGCGCTGATCGGTTTGATCGCTGCAGTGCTTGCGTTTCGCTGGCTGACGTCACCCGTCGTCGTCTTCAATGAGAGCTACCTCGCGAGCTATTTCGCGCTCGCATGCCCGCTCGTACTCGCGTTGTCACTCATGTTCGACAAGCTCGTGGTGCGCATCGTGTGGATACTCGCGGCGCTCGCGATGATCGGTTTGATTCTGCATATCCAGAACCGTGCCGCGGTTGTTGCCGTCATCGTTGCAATGTTCATTTTCGTGCTCTTATCGTTGAGCCGCCTGCGTGCCACGATCCTGGGTATCGCACTCGTAATTATTGTCGTGTTCGGCTTGCCGCGAACGGAGGTCTGGGAGCGTTTCGATGCACTGCGCGATCATCTGTCACCGGGAACTGAACGCGTAGCCCTGTGGTATGGCGGCGTCGCGATGTTTCGCGAGTACCCGGTGTTCGGCGTGGGGCCGGGTCAGTATTCGAGTGCGGTGCCACTGTACACCGACGGCATTGGTCGTGGCGGGCAGCCCGATGCACACAACAGTTTCATCGAGGTGCTGGCGGAAACCGGCGCCGTCGGCCTGTTACTGTTCTGCTGGATGCTGCTCGTCGCGCTCGGGTATGCCTATCAGGTAACGGCGAGCAGGAACGCGCGCGACTGGGTGCGCGGCGCGGCGCGCGGACTCTTCGCGAGTCTGTGCGCGGTAATCGTCTTCAGTATGCTCAACAGTCGCCACGATCTCACCCTGCTGTACGTCGTCTTCGGCATGGCGTGCGGCGTTCGCGCATGCTGGTTCGATCGCCGATTATCTGCCGCCTGAGTCCACGGGGCCGGCGTAAGGATCGCGGGCGTGATGCGGGAAATAACCGCTCACCGCGATGGCGAAGCCGAGGAGAATATACGGCAGGGCCTGATCGTGACGCGTGATGAACATGCCGACGGCGAGATAGGCGACGATGCCGGCGGCAAGCGCCCGCGCCTCCGGCGCCGGCCAGTGCCGCGCGCTCGTGCGACCTTTCTGCCACATGAGCACAAGCACACTGCCATACAGGGCACAGTACAACAGTAAACCCGGCAGGCCGAGTTCCATCGCGACGGCGAGAAAATTATTGTGCACGGCGTAATCGCTGTTCAGCGTGGCAGGCGTGTATTGCGCGAGATACGTCGGCGATCGCCCCGGCCCGACCCCGATGAACCAGTGCTCGCTGATGACACGGGGTGCCGCGCGCCATAACGCGATACGCTCGTACACACCGGCGTCGGCCGCCGTTGGACCGTCGTCGAAGAGCCTTTCGAAACGCTGTATCGCCCCGGATGTCTGCAAACCGATAACGGCCGCGGCGAGTAAAGGCAGAGCGATCAGCAGCATGAGGCGACGCGAGCGGAACTGCGCGAGCATCACGAGAGACACGACGACGAGCGCGATGATGGCACCACGGTTCGCTGCCGCGAACACGAGCGCGACGAGCGCGATGGATATCGCAGCGCCGGCAAGTCGCAGTCGCCGCGTTTCGGCGGCCGTCGCGACGGCAAGGCATAACGGTAACAATATGACGCTGAGGCCGGCAAAATCCGCCGGGCGTATTTTTATCTCGGCCGCGAACAGTACCCATTTGCTGATGAGCAGTGCGCCCGCGAACAGGGCGAACGTGTGCAGATCCCGCCGCGAGCGTGTCGCGACCGCGGCGGTAAACATGAGCAATCCGGCATTGACGAGGCGACCCGGGTGGTGTTTCAGATCGAACGTAGCCGGCAGGTCGAGCCAGTTGTCACTCATTAGCAGGCAATAAGCGGCGGACAACAGGCTCCAGCCGACGAAACACAGCATCAATGCGCCCGGAGTGCGGTTCGATTTCGGAGCGTTGTCGCGTTGGCGCGCGATCCACAACACCGTGCCGGCCGCCGTCAGGCCCGCGATGAGTTCCGGCACGAAGTGCGCGAATACGTATTCGACCCCGGTGGTGTAACGCGGAAAACCATGCACGACCCCGACGTAGACGAGCAGACCGGCCATTGGCCACACGGGCACCGCCGTCAACACACACAGGCCGACGATGGCGACGACGATTGCCGTCGCATAGGCCGGGTCCCACGTGCCCGCGATTCCCGCGATCGCGAGCGCGATGGTTGCGAGGTACAGGGCCAGGCCGCGTTGCCTCGCGGTACCACTGTCGAGCAGTCGCCGGATCAATGCCTGCATGAAAGCGTTACCGGTTGACCGGTTGCATGTTGTTGCTCGGAGGGATACGTCACGCAGCGAAGTCTAAGTCATCTTCCCGTGAGGCAGTAAGGCGGGTGAGTCGGCAATTCCATCAGGGGATGCCGGCAAGCTAACATACACGCGATGAACAACCTGACTTCTGCTCCGCTTCCGGATGCGCATTGCGAACTCGATGCGTCATCGCCCGACTGGTTTACACAGGCGCTCGCACATCCTTGCCGGTCGCGCTTCGTCGATGTTGATGGCTGCAGGATCCACTATCTCGACTGGGAAACGCCGGCGGATGCATCGCCCGAGCGCGGGATCCTGTTCGTCCACGGCGGCGGTGCGCATGCAAACTGGTGGCGCTTTATCGCCCCGTTTTTCGCTGCCGGGTTTCGGGTCGCGGCGCTCGATCTGAGCGGCATGGGGGACAGCGGCAGGCGTCCCGAGTATTCGGCGGCGTTGCGCGCGCGGGAGATGCACGCGGTCATCCATGATGCGGGGCTCGGCGCGCGTCCATTCGTGGTCGGGCACTCGTTCGGTGGCTACATGACCTTGCGTTTCGGGGTCGACTTCGGTGAGGAAATCGCCGGTGCCATCATCGCCGATACCCCGGTCAGGCGTCCCGGCGACCCGCCGCCGGGACGCGACAAGCGGGTGTTCAACCATACGCGGACTTACCCGACGTTCGACGAGGCCGTGGCGCGATTCCGCCTGCTGCCGGCGCAAACCTGCGAGCACGCGTTCATCGTCGAATTTATCGCCCGCCATTCGCTGAAACGCGCTGATAACGGCTGGGTGTGGAAATTCGATCCGCACGCGATGGGCGCGAAACGCTGGGAGGAACCGTTCCACGAACACATGCAGAACATGCGCTGTCGCACCGCGTTGATCCACGGTGAACTGAGCGCGCTCGTCGACGCCGAGCGCGCAGGCTATATGTCGGAGCTGATGGGGCCGGCTTCGCCGGTGATCGAAATTCCGCAGGCGCGGCATCACCTGATGCTCGATCAGCCACTTGCTTTCGTCAGCACGGTGCGTGCCGTACTGCAGGGCTGGATCCGGGCTGAGGGCTGAACCGCGCTCGCGGCCTTTGGGCGATCGCGTAACGAACGTTGTGCCGGTACGCGGCCGCTAATGCCCGTGCGCGAGCGTCGTGTTCAGATCTTCGAGCGAATAGGCGGTTTTCAGCCAGTAAATTTCGATCGGCTCATTGATCCCTTTCAATTCGGCGGTGCCGCAACGCACGTAACTCGTTCCCGGCTCGGGATTTTCGCCGACGCGGCGCTGGAAATTGCCGGAACACAAGATTCGGTTCTCCTTCGGGAACAGTTCGCTCATTTCCCCGAAGGCAGATGGCTGCACGCCTTCGATGCGGAACGTGATGTTGACGTCGTTGCCGTGGACGTCGTCGCCGCCGGCCGATATCGCCCAGACCTCGCCGTAGTGCAGCGCCATGCGGTAATGGATCGGTACGTTCGTCGTCCGCTTGTTGCGGTACTGCACGTGATCCTCGAGCTTGACCGCGGCTTTCTGCGCCTGCTGCGCATCTTCGAACGTGGCCAGGAAGCCGTCGCCGGTGCTTTTGAAAAAACGACAACCGAATTCGTTGAGGATCGGTTCGGCGATCTGCGTGAGGCGTTGTTTCAGATGGTACGCCATGTGGTCGTTTTCGCTCGCGATCATCGACGAGCCGCATAAATCGAGTACGAGTATCGCTTCGATGCGGTGCCCGAGGCTCGCCGCCGGGATCATGACGGATTGATCCCACGGCTGTTCCTCATCCGTTTCTTCGATCACTTGCGGGGCGTTGATTTTCAGGGTCCAGTGCGCGATGCGCAGGACGAAAGGCGGGGTGAGGCTCTGCGAGCCGGAGATTTTGACCCAGTCGTCCCCGCGGCGATAAAACGTCCCGTTACTGCTCCAGTCCTGCACCGCGACCGTACCGTCGTCATTCGCGCTGAGTTCGAGATGGCGGCGCGACACGCGATCGTGGCGCAGCAGGATGTCGCTGTTCGGATCGCGGCCGACATGCACCGTCGGCGTTTCGACCGTTTCATCGGATACCGAACCGGTATTGTGATCCCTGACCCTTAAGTTCCAGCGCATGCCCGAACGACACTCCCTCCGCGAGACCATCGATGATACCGGATCCCGCCGGTCGAGCAGAAGCCGTCATCCCGGTTGTCGCGTCGTTCTCATCCGTCTGCGGAAGGATGGTTGCGGAACCGGCCGCCACGCGCGACCCGATTTCCCGCCGGCGCGCGAATCGCGGTCGGGTTACTGGATCAGCATGTCGTCGATTTGCAGTCCGCTCGTCGAGGCCAGATTCAGCGCGCCGATGATGGTGCCGGTGCTGGTACCGGTCGGGTCGTTCAGGCAGACGAGTTTCGTGGCATAGCCGACCGACAGCAATTCGCGAACCTGCGCGGCGTATTCGCCGTAGCGGGCGGCGTCGGCGCTGATGATCCGGTGACGGTAACGGCGTGCGGTAGCGTACTTCGCATTCGCGACGAGTGATTGCGCGGCGCCGACACTGACAATTTCGATGAACTCGGCGTTCCACAAACCCGCGTTCGCGGCGAAATACTGGTCGAGAATGCGCGCGCGCTCTTCCTCGATGATCGTAATATTCGCGTCGAGCAGGATCACCCGCACGCTCTTGAGACGCCCGAGTCGTTCGAGCATGCGACCCGTCAACTGACAGTTTGCCGGCGCGTTGTGGAACAGATCGGTGTAGCGTTCGTGCTCGTCCTCGCTCTTGCCGCGCGCACTCGGCATGATGCAGAACTTTTGCGTCGGGCGGCCATCCATCGTGTCGAACAGGCGCGCGACGGATTCCTTGAGCTGCGGCCATGGCAGCAGTTTCGCGTCCGCATCGCGGGTGAGCAGCGCGTAGTTCGCGCCGGTCATCCCGTCGTGTTCGCCTTCGACGGCGCCCCGGCGTTCGCGCGCGCCTGCCGTGGCGCCGTCGAAGGCGAACACGACGGGATGACCGGCGCGAACTACGCG
>MRWG01000327.1_pt1 | contig 67874 bp, 74 predicted proteins | sample 1013341 | NCBI WGS metagenome assembly MRWG01 (sample SAMN06117577, study PRJNA244670) | biofilm metagenome | biome: Water; feature: Cathode Biofilm; material: Biofilm; isolation source: microbial consortium enriched at the cathode of a solar microbial fuel cell | place: USA: District of Columbia ...
TGCGCGGCTCCTCGACCGTTGTATGTAATGGCAGGTACAGGCCAGACATGCCCACGCGCCCCACCCTCAGGACGCTGTGGTCCTGCGCGCCTTCAACCCGCCAGCGGAAACTCCGCAAGGGCTGCGTCCTTGCGCAGGTAGAGCGGATGCTTGGCCGAGCCGTCCTTGTTGAGGCCAAAGCATTTGAGCGGACGTCCGGTGGCGGCAAGCGCGGCGACGGCGGCGCGCACGGTGCCCGCGTAGCGGGGGTGCAGGCGGCCATAGGCCATGACCACCAGTTCGGCCTCTTGCGCCATGGCCACCAGCGCGGGGATGTTGGCCGGGCTGCACGCCTCGTCCGGGTCGGCGGGCAGGTCTCGCGGCGAGGTAGCGCGCCAATCGAGCACGTTGCCCTTGAGATAGCGGGTATATCCCCAGTCACGGGCAAAGGTCAGCTCGCGGTGACAGGTGGGGTCCGAGGCAGAGGCGCTCGCCACCGAGGGGTTCATGCCCACGAAGAGAACGGCGCGCGGCGCCTCTCCGGGCGCGGTCCAGTCGCGGGAGAGCGATTGGCGATAGCGTCCGCACGGGGAAAAACCGGCCTCGCCGCGCACGCCCTCGGGCAGGCGCAGACGTACCTTGCCGCCCGGGTCGTGCCGGTCCTCTGGGGCGGTCATCGGTTGAACACGCGCGAGGGGTGCAGCTCGCCCGCCTTGTAGCGGCCCACGGCGATGGCGCGCCCGTCCTCGGCGGCCCAGCACTCCTCGCCATACTCGACGCCCGAGGCGATCACCATGCCGGGATTGCCGTTGCGCAGACGCGCCGCGCCCTCTGGCGTGGCGGTGACCATGGGCAGGTCGGCGAGCCCCTCCTCGAGCGGACGAAGATGCGCATCGAGATCGGGTCCACGCGCCAGCGCCTCTATGGTCTCCATGCTGACACCGTCCTCGGCATCGAACGGGCCGGACCAGGTGCGGCGCAGCGTCACCACGTGGCCGAAACAGCCCAGCGCGCGGCCCAGGTCGCGGGCGACGGACCGCACGTAACCACCCTTGCCGCAGGTCATCTCGATCACGGCATGGTCCGGATCGGGGCGGTCGGCGAGCACGATTTCCTCGACCCAGAGCGGTCGGGCCGCGACCTCGAACTCCTCGCCGTCGCGGGCGCGCTTGTAGGCGCGCTGCCCGTCGATCTTGACGGCAGAGAAGCGCGGCGGCACCTGCATGATCTCTCCGAGGAAGGCACCGAGCGCGTCCTTGATCTGCGCGTCCGTGGGGCGCGCGTCGCTCTCGTCGGTCACCTCGCCCTCGGCGTCGTCGGTATTGGTGGCCTGCCCCAGCCGCACGGTAAAGCGATAGGCCTTGAGTGCGTCGGTGATATAGGGGACGGTCTTGGTCGCCTCGCCCAGCGCGATGGCGAGCACACCGGTCGCCTCCGGGTCGAGCGTGCCGGCATGGCCCGCCTTGCGCGCATCAAGCGCCCATTTCACCTTGTTCACCACGGCGGTGGAGGTCAGCCCCGCGGGCTTGTCCACCACCAGCCATCCGGAAATGTCGCGGCCCTTGGGCTTTCGTGCCATCCTTCGGTCCCGTTCCTGTCCCTCGATCAGGCGCAAGGGCCTAGTCGAGCGGAACCCCCTCGTCAACCACGACACCGAGGATGGGGCCGAGCGGCAGAAGGCCCTGATCCGAGCGGTTCAGCCCCGGCGCGTGGAGCCGCGACACCTTGCCGTCGAGATAGAGCGCTTGGCGCGCGCCGATATGGTCGCGGAAGACGCGGGCGAAGCGGTGGAAATTCACCGGCGCGTCGGAGATGAGAAACCACGCGCGCCGCCCGTCGGCGGAGGTGCCGACGCCGTTGCGAATGAAGCGGCTTTCGCTGTCCTCGATAAAGCGCGGGTGCAGCGCGCCGTCGATCACCAGCATCGGCCCCGATTGGGTGGCAAAGCGGCAGGCGGGGGCCTCGCGGGCGAATTCGCGCGATTCGATCACGTCGGCGCGGTCCTCGCGCAGGCAGAACACACCGTTGGGCAGCATCCCGAAATTACCGGGTCCGGCGCGCGTGACGAGCGGGGCGATCTTGCGCCCCGCCTCGACATGGAGCCCGACGGGGCGGCGATCGGGATGATACATGCCGCCGTTCATGGCGAAGGCGAGGCGCTGGCCCTGATTCTCCAGCAGCCGCTCGACATTGGCAAAGCTGCCGAGGAGCGTATCGCTGCCGGGATCGTTGAGAAACAGGCGGATATCGTCGCGCGCGGCGTCAGCCTCGCACAGCGTGTAGCCCGCGCCCTCGGCCTCGATCGCGCGGCAGGACGCAGCAGCGGCAGGCGCGGCGAGAGCGACGAGGAGGGGCGCGAGGATCGCGCTGCGCAGCGCCCGACCGCGGGGGGGCGCTGCGACGGTGAAGCGGCGCACTTTATCGTGCCAAATATCCCGGCGGTTGTCCGGAGTTAGACCTTGAATAGCGCCCGCCCGGGGGGCGGTCGGGCGCTGCGCGGCGGCGTGCAGGCACGCCTTGATTCCGCGCAAGAGGATGCACCAGATCCGGCGCAAGCTCGGGGACCCCGGCCTACCCCTCAACATCCCGGCGCACCTTCTCATCCTCGAAGAGCCGGCGCGTCTCGTCCATCTGGTCGAAGGTCTCATCGAGGCGAAAGCGCAGGTCGGGGGTAAACTTGAGCCCCGCCTTGCGGCCGATGATGCGGCGCAGCTCGGCCTTGTTGCGTGCGAGGAACTCGATTGCCTCGCCCTGCGCCTCGCCGCCCAGCGGCATCACGAAGGCGGTGGCGATCTTGAGATCGGGTGAGCAGCGCACCTCGCCCACCGTGATCGACAGGCGGTTCAGTTCGGGGTCGTGGATGTCGCCGCGCATCAGCACCTCCGAGAGCGTTCGGCGAACGAGTTCACCGACGCGGAGTTGCCGCTGCGAGGGTCCGGGGCCGTCATGTGTGCGGTTCTTTGCCATTGCGCCGATCTAATCCTTCGCGCGGGCCGTGCCAAGCGGCGGCAGGGCTCAATCGTCGAGATCGGCGAAGAGATTCTCGCTCTCGACGAAATCTATCCGTTCCTTGGCCACGGTGCCGTCGTTGATATCGCGCGTTTCCACCCGGCCATCGCCAAAGCCGAGAATCACCACGTCGCAGATATCGAGGAACAGACCGTTCTCGACCACCCCCGGCATCTGGTTGAGCGCCATCGAAAGCCGGTGCGGGTGGCCGATGCGGGCAAGATGCAGATCGACGATGTAATTGCCCTCGTCGGTGACGAAGGGACGGTCGCCATTCATCCGCAGTGACGCATCGCGCCCGAGCACGTCCATGTTGATGAGCAGTTCCTCGATCAACGATTTCGTGGTTTGCCAGCCGAACGGGATCACCTCGACCGGCAGCGGAAAGGCGCCGAGATGCTCGACCTCCTTGCCCACATCGGCGATCACGATCATCTGGTCGCTGGCGGTGGCGACGATCTTTTCCTGCAACAGCGCCCCGCCGCCGCCCTTGATCAGGTTGAGATTGGCATCGAACTCATCCGCGCCGTCGATGGTCACGTCCAGCCATTTCGCCTCGTCGAGGCTGATGACCTCGATGCCCACCTCGCGGGCAAGCTCGGCGGTACGGGTGGAGGTGGGCACGCCCTTGATCTTGAGCCCGTCCTCGCGCACCAATTCGCCTAGGCAGCGCACCATCCACGCGGCAGTAGAACCGGTGCCAAGCCCGACGCGCATCCCGTCCTCGATGTAGTCGACCGAACGTTTGGCGGCGACGAACTTGGCCTTGTCGATGGGCGAAAGCTCTCCGGTCATGGCGGCGTCCCTCCAGGCTGTGGCACCTGACGTTATAGGCGCGTTGCGGTGGCGGCGCGAGTGGCAATCGCCGTCCCGCACTCAGATCGTGAGGTGGCGCGCGCGCGCGCCACGCTCGATCGCGGCGGCGTGCAGCCGATCGATATCGAGCTCGTAGCGCATTTCCTCCAGCAGCCGCAACTCACGGTCGTTGAGCGTGCCATCGGCCGCCGCAACGTCGCAGGCAAGCGCGTAGGCGGTCTCGTTCAGCGCCTCGGGCAGGTTGGCACGCATGAGACCAAACAGCGCGTCAAGCCCGTCCTCGACCGAGAACAGGTCGAACACCGTCTGCGACATCACGCGCAGCCGGTCGAGATCGTAGCTGGCAAAGATGGGCAGGTTGTTGATCGTGCTCTCGATCTTGACGAGTTCGGCGGTTCGCATGTTCTCGTCGGAGGCAGAGACCGCGATCATCAGGGCGACGAGGCAATCCTGCGGCGAGAGCGAATGTGGGATCGGGTCTGACATGGGGGGGGCCTTTCAGGGGGCGCGTGTTGCGGTGCAGAATATTGACTGTCTCGCGCCCCGGCAATAGGAACCCGCAAGGTCGCGCGGGCCATTGCCTGCGACAAAACCGGAGTTTGAGCGATGTCCGATCTGCGCGAAGCGGCGATGAATTCGAAGGCGTGGCCTTTTGAAGAGGCGCGCCGCGTGCTCAAACGCTACGAAAAGGCCCCGCCGGAAAAGGGGCACGTGCTGTTCGAGACCGGCTATGGCCCGAGCGGATTGCCGCATATCGGCACCTTCGGCGAGGTGCTGCGCACCACCATGATCCGCCGCGCCTTCGAGACGATCAGCGACATCCCCACGCGGCTCATCTGTTTTTCCGACGATCTCGACGGGATGCGCAAGGTGCCGGGCAACGTGCCCGATCGCGAAATGCTGGCCGAGCACCTGCAAAAGCCGCTGACATCCGTGCCCGACCCGTTCGGCACGCACGAAAGCTTTGGCGCGCACAACAACGCCATGCTGCGGCGGTTCCTCGATACGTTCGGGTTCGAGTATGAATTCGTCAGCGCCACGGAATTCTACCGCTCCGGGCAGTTCGACGAGGTGCTGTTGCGCGCCGCCGCGCGCTATGACGACATCATGAAGATCATGTTGAAATCGCTGCGCGAAGAGCGTCAGCAGACCTATTCGATCTTCCTGCCCATCCACCCCGAGACGGGGCGCGTGCTCTACGTCCCGATGAAGCATGTGGACGGCGCCAGGGGCGAGATTACCTTCGACGACGAGCAGGGGCGCGAATGGACGCTTCCCGTCACCGGTGGCCGGGTAAAGCTTCAGTGGAAGCCCGATTTCGGCGCGCGCTGGGCGGCGCTGGGCGTCGATTTCGAGATGTATGGCAAGGACCATTCCACCAACACGCCCATCTATGACGGCATCTGCCGGGCGCTGGGCGTGCGCCCGCCCGAGCATTTCACCTACGAGCTGTTCCTCGACGAGAGCGGGCAGAAGATCTCGAAATCCTCCGGCAATGGCATCAGCATTGATGAATGGCTGCGCTATGCCTCGACCGAGTCCCTCAGCTATTTCATGTATCAAAAGCCCAAGACCGCCAAGCGGCTGCATTTCGACGTGATCCCCAAGGCGATGGACGAGTATCACCAGCAATTGCGCGCCTATGCCGGTCAGGACGCGGCGCAGCGGGCGGCCAACCCGGTCCATCACATCCACAACGGCGACGTGCCCGAGAGCCGGATGGTGGTGCCCTTCTCGATGCTGCTCAACCTTGCCTCGGTTTCCGCCGCCCATGACAAGGAGACGCTCTGGGGCTTCATCCGCCGCTACGCGCCCGAGGCAAGCGCCGAGACGCATCCCGATCTCGATGCCGCGGCGGGCGGGGCGGTGCGCTATTACGAGGATTTCGTGGCCCCTACCAAGGTCTATCGCGCGCCCACCGATCTGGAGCGCGAGGCGCTGACCGATCTGCGCGATCAACTGGTAGCCTATGACGGGCCCACGGATGACGAGGCGCTGCAATCCATCGTCTACGCCGTGGGGCGCGACCGGTTCGACCCGCTCCGCGACTGGTTCAAGGCGCTCTACGAGGTGCTTTTGGGGGCCTCTCAGGGTCCGCGCTTCGGCGGATTCATCGCGCTCTATGGAATCGAGGAGACGGTGGCGCTGATCGACCGGGCGCTGGCGGGCGAACTCGCGTGATCGGGACCATTGCGCCACGCGGGCGACGCGGATAGCCTCGAATGCAAACGCGAATGAGGCCCCCGATGCAGACCCGTCCCCTGTTCCTTGTCGCCGTGCTGGGCGTTGCCGCCTGCGTTCAGGCCGTTTCCATGCCCGATGCGGGCGAAGGCGCGGCGATCTATGCCGAGAACTGCGCGCAGTGCCACGGCGCGTCCGGCAAGGGTGACGGACCCTGGGCCCCGGCGATGACCCCGCCGCCCGCCGATCTGACCCGACTTTCCGAGGATGGCACCTTCCCGCGCCGCCACGTGCTGTCGGTGATCGACGGCTACGACCGCACCGGCCTGCCGGGGCAGGACATGCCGGAATTCGGCCTGCTGCTGGAGGGAGAGACAGTGCCGGTGGATGTGGGCGACGGGGTGCTCACGCCCACACCGCGCCCGCTCGCGGCGCTGATGGCCTACCTTGAGAGCATCCAGGAGGGGTGAGGGCAGCCCCCGGCTAGCCGCCGCGGATCAGGTCGTCCTCATCCGCCGCCGCCGACAGGCCGAGCGCGTCCAGCCCGTTCTCGAGGTGATCGGACAGGTGCGGCGTGCCAATCAGGTAATCGGCGCAAGGCGTCGTCGCCTCCTCAAAGGCGGTGCGCTTGGCCTCCTCGATCTCCTCGGCCTCAAAGCTGCCGCGCCCGATCCACATGACCGCGACGAGGCTGGCCTGCTCCTCCTCGCTCAGCCGGTCGATGAAGGCACGCAACTCGCCCTCGGCACGGCCAAGCTCGCGCGCCATCAGAACGATCTGAGCAATCTTGTAAACGGTGATGTCCAGCATGGGTGGCCTCCTCGCGCACGATCATGCCACACATTTGCCCGCGCGCAGAGACCCTTTCCTTGATCTCACGCAAACAGGCGATAATAGAGCCCGTCCGGCAAAAATCGCGACAGGCGAAACACGTAGCTGAAAAGCCGGGGAAAATGGCGCTGAAAGGCGCCCGCGTCGCACATCAGCTCGAACATTTCCTGTGCGGCGGCCTCGGGCGACATGATGAACGGCATGTGAAACGCGTTCTTGTCGGTGAGCCGTGTCCTGATAAAGCCGGGATTGGCAAGCTGCACGCGCACGCCACTGCGCCACAGATCGGCGCGCATCGATTCGGCGAGGCTCATCACCCCGGCCTTCGACGCCGCATACCCGATGGCGCCGGGCAGGCCGCGAAACCCCGACAGCGAGCCGGTCAGCACGATGTGCCCCGCGCCCTTCGCCACCATGCCGGGCACGACATGGCCCAGAACCCGCACCGCGCCGGTGAAATTCACATCGGCCATCGCCGTGGCCTCCTCCGCGCGCCATTCGGTCGCGGGCATCGGCCAGTAGACGCCAGCCAGGTAGACCAGGCCGTCGAACTCGCCCACGGCTTCAGCCGCCTGTGCCACGCTCGCATCGTCGCGCACGTCCACCGGCACGGCGCGCGCACGTCCCTGCAGGGCGGCGACAAGCTCCGCAAGCCGCGCCTCGTTGCGGGCGGACACGATCACCTCTGCCCCCGCCGCGCTCAGCTTGTGCGCCAGCGCCGCGCCAAGCCCCTCGCTCGCACCCACCAGCCAGTAGCGCTTGCCCTGCCAGCCGGTCATGGCTCCACCCGGCGCATGGTGGCGACAAGCTCGGCCACCTTGATCCCGAACTTGCGGAACTGGCTGCGGTTCACGATCACGCCACCGGGGGTGAGATACATCCAGTCGGTCACGCTCAGCACATGGCCACCCGCCTCCCGCGGCAGGCGGATGCGATAGCTCAGCCGCGCCGCCGCGCCGGTCTGCTGCCCGTGGCCGGGGCCCACGAGATCGTCGGCCTCGGCGCGGATGGTTCCATCATTGCTGAGCGTGAGCAGCCATTCTCGATCCTGCCGGTTGCCGCTGTCATAGCGGAAATGCTCGCGCATGACGCCACGCCCATCGTGCCATTCCGCCTCGAAATCGGCGTCGAACCGCGACGCGACCCGCCCCAGCGGGCCATAGATCACGCCCTCGCACTTGATCGGGCCATTGAGATGCTCGCGCAGGTCGAGACGCGGCGCAGAGGCGGCATAGTCACCGAGCCGCTGCGCGCCGAACCCGGCAAATCGCGCGGCCATCACCATGAGCGCCAGCATCCCGACCGCGCCGAGGAGAATCAGTCCCACCGCGTCCATCCCGTCATCCTTTCCCGTCGTCGAGGTCCGTGCGCAAGAGCAGCGCGATAGCCCCCAGTTTCAGCAGGCAGGGCAGCCCGCCATACATCAGCGCAAGCAGCCACAACGCCTGCGCGTCGTTCTCCCCACCCGCACGAAAGCCCCCCGCCTCCAGCGCGGGCAACACCGCCACGGCGGCGAGCGCCAGCGTGAATTTCGACACAAAGGCCCAGAGGCCAAAGCCCTCGGCCCCACCCGGCGCGATGGCCGCCATGCGGCGGGCGAAAAGCGCGGGGAGCAGCGTCATGTCCGCCCCCGTGGCCGCGCCCGAGACCATGCAAATCACCGCAAAGGCCGCGAGATCGCCCGCGCCCAGCGTGACCGCCCAGCCAAAGGTGACAATCGAGACGCCCATCGCCCAGAGCAGCATCCGTTTGGCACCATACCGCTCGGCCAGTGCACCCCAGAGCGGCGCGGCACAGGCGGCGCTGAGAAAGAACAACACGAGATAGGACCCCTCCCATCCCGGCGCGGCGAGGCGGCTTTCGACGAAAAACAGAAACAGCGTCGAGGTGACGGCCACCGGCGCGGCATTGACCAGCGCCACCGCCAGCAACCGCCGGGCGCGCGCGTCGCGCAGCACGGTGCCAAAGCCCGTTGCGGCCGTGCCATCGCCTCCGCCCTGCCATTGCCCAACCATCGCCAGCCAGGCCACCACCACCAGCGCGGCAAAGGCCAGCGCAAATCCCGCGTAGCCGCCCAGCAGCGTCGGCGCCGTCGCCGCGGCACAGATGCCCAGCAGCGCGCCGGTCTCGCGCCAGCGCGCCAGCCGCAAATGCCCCGCGCCGGGCAGCCGGTCGGCGGCAGCGACGCCCTCGGCATACATGCAGATGGTCAGAAAGCTGAATGCGCTGAACACCAGCGTCAGCATCAGCGCGAACCAGACGAGCGGCGCGACGGGCGGCGCGATGGCAAAAAGCCCCAGCATCCCGCCCGCGATCATCGCGGCGGCAACGCTCACCGCCAGCCCCCGCCAGCGCGCGCTGCGCGCCGCCAGCCAGCCAAGCGCCGGATCCTGCACCACGTCGATCAGCCGCAGCGCGAACAGCACCGTGCCCAGCGCCGCAAGCGAGACGCCATGCGCGTCGGCATAGACCTTGGGCGCGTGGATATAGACCGGCAATCCCGCCGCCGCGAGCATCCCGGCAAAAAGCGCGTAGCCAGGCAGGCGCGGGGCGGGGGCCGCACCGGACAGGGTGGCGGCGTGGCTCATCGACTGACCTCGTCGGCGGGCGGCGCGGGGCGTGCGTGAAACCGCGCCCCCTTCCACCACAGCCGCAGCGCCTGCCAATGGATCAGCGCCAGCACCCGGCGCGACCCGAACGGGCGGCGCAGCAGCGCCCCCGCCATGCCCCGCAGGCTCAGCGGGCGCACCGGGCCGGTGAGCGTGGCCACCACCCCGCCATTGCCCGCCGTCAGGTCGATCCAGATGCCGATGCGGTCGGGGCGCAGATCAAACCGGAATTCATACGCCCCCTCCACCGGCTGAAACGGCGAGACGTGGAATACCTTGCGCGCGCGCAGCCTGTCCGTGGCGGTGATCGGCGCGTGGTCGTCGCGGTGGCACAGGTAGGAATGGCGATCGCCATAGGTATTGGTCACCTCCGCGATGATGCAGCGGATCGCGCCACCTTCGTCGTGGCACAGCCAGAATGCAACCGGGTTGAAGACATGCCCCAGCACCCGCGGCTGCGCCAAAAGCTCGATCCGCGCGGGTACGGGCAGGCCGTGAGCGGCCAGCACCTCGCGCACCCATGCCGCGCCGCGCCCCTTGCCCGGCGGGCCACCGTGGTCGCGGTCATGCAGCGACATCACCCCCGCGCGGCCCCGCGCAAACAGGCGCGGCGCTGTCGGCGCGGCGGCCTCGGCATCCAGCAATAGGTAATCCACCCGGTAGCGAAACGCATTCTCCACCGCGCCCTTGCGCCCATGCCATGTGTGGCCCGCGATATGGCGGACGATACTCATTCGGCGGCAATGTCAGCGACGACCGGCGCGCTATCGCGGGCGAGGATCGCGTCGGCCACGTCGAGCCCGGTGGCAAGCCCGTCCTCGTGAAAGCCGTGGCGCAGCCACGCACCGCAGAACCACGTATGCCGCGCACCGTTGCCCGCGCGCACGCGCTCCTGCGCGGCCAGCGCACCGAGGTCATAGACCGGGTGGCGTAACGTCACCTGGTCATAGATCAGCTCTTCGCGAATCGGCCGCGTGGTGTTGAGCGTGACGAAATGCGGATCGTCCCCGGGGATCGGCTGCAGGCTGTTCATCCAGTAGGTCAGGTCGATCTGGCCCGCGCGCTTGGCCGGGCCCTCGGTATAGTTCCACGACGACCACACCGCCCGGCGCCGCGGCATGAGGCTCGTGTCGGCGTGCAACGTGATGTCGTTGGGCTGATAGGCGATGGCCCCGAGATTGCGGCGCTCCTCTGCGCTTGGATCGGACAGCAGCGCCAGGCTGTCGTCGGAATGGGTGGCAAATACCACCTCGTCGAACCGCTCCCACTCCGCACCCTCGGCGCGCAGCATCACCCCTTGCGCATCGCGCCGCACGCCCCGGACCGGCGTGCCGGGCCGCAGCGCAACACCCCGCGCCCGCATCGACGTCTCCAACCGGTCCACATAGGCCCGCGAGCCGCCCGCGACGGTGTACCACTGATGCTGTTCGTCATAGCCCAGCAGCCCGTGGTTCTTGAAGAAACGCACCAGCGCATGCGCCGGGAAATCGAGAACCTTCTCAACCGGGGTGGACCAGATCGCACCCGAGAACGGCGTGAGGTAATACTCGCGAAACCACCGCCCCAGCCGCATCCGGTCCATCAGCGCGCCGATGCTGAGGCTGCCATCCTCCGACACCGCCAGCGCGCGCGCGTTAAAGCGAAAGATGTCGCGCAGCATGAGCCAATGCCGCGGGTCGAGGGCGCGCGGCCCTTGGGCAAAATAGGCGCGCGCGCCCTCCAGCCCGTACTCGAACGCACCGCCACGGAACGACGCGCCAAAACTCATGGTGCTTTCCGTCACCGGCACGTCCAGCCGGTCGAACATGGCCGTAAGCTCGGGATAGGTGGCGTAGTTGAAGACTATGAAGCCGGTATCGACCGGCTGATCGCCGCGCTTGCCCGCGATCACCGTGCGCGCATGCCCTCCAAGCCGCGGCTCGCCCTCGTAGAGCGTCACCGCGTGACGACAGGCCAGCCGCTCGGCCACGCCCATGCCGGTGATTCCGGCGCCGATGATGGCGATTCTTTTCTGGGCGGGGTTCAGCATGACGGGGCGGCCCTCTTGAGCGTTGCGATGATCAAATGGTTTACGCGGCACGGTCGCCACCGGATTAGAATGCGTGTGACGCGGTCGTGGAACGGTGGTCAGCTCCGCAAAGTGATCCGGCCCGGTGCGCGGTGCGTAACAGGGGCATGTTCACCGAAACGCACCCCGCGACCGCCGCCCGCGTCGCCCCCCCCTCGCCGCCCGCGGGCCTACGTGCTATGTGGCACGCTGACAGACGCAAGGGAGCGGACAGCAGCGTGGTATCAAGGGACCGGATGACGAGAGGCCAGGACGCCTGGGTGACGTCCATGATCGCGGTGCGCGACGCACGTGACGAGGCGGCTTTCGCCCGCCTGTTCGGCCACTTCGCCCCGCGGGTAAAGGCGTTCCTCATGCGCTCGGGCGCCGATGCCACGCTGGCCGAGGAATGCGCGCAAGAGACGATGGCGACGCTATGGCACAAGGCGCACCTGTTCGATCCGAACCGCGCCTCGGTGGCAACGTGGATATTCACCATCGCGCGTAACCGGCGCATCGACGTGCTTCGCCGCACAAGACACCCCGAACCCGAAGACCTGCCCTGGGGCCCCGAGCCAGAGCCCGACCAGGCCGACGCGCTGGCCCTGCAACAGGAAAGCGAACAACTGGGCGAAGCGCTGGCCGCCCTGCCCGAGAAACAGCGCGTGCTGATCGAAAAGGCCTATTTCGGCGATCTCACCCATTCCGAGATCGCCACAGAGACCGGCCTGCCGCTCGGCACCATCAAATCCCGCATCAGACTGGCGCTCGACCGTCTGCGCCACGCAATGAAGTGACGACCATGACCATGCACGACATCAACCACCACCTGACCGACAAGCTGCTGATGGCTTATTCTGCGGGTGCATTGCCCGAAGCGTTCAGCCTGGCCGTGGCCACGCATGTGTCGATGTGCGACGACTGCCGCGCACGGCTCGGCGCCTACGAGAGCCTGGGCGGCGCGGTCCTGGAACGGGCCGATACCGTGGCGATGGCCCCCGATAGCCTTGAAGTGACAATGGCGCGCATCCGCAACGGCGCGCCCGTCGTCAACACCCCCGCGCCGCACAAGCGCGGCGTGCTGCCCGCGCCGCTTTGCGATTACGTGGGCGGCGACCTCGCCGATGTGCGCTGGCGGTCCATCGGCATGGGGGTGAAACAGGCAATCCTGCCCACCTCGCGCGACGCCACGGCACGGCTTCTGTTCATCCCGGCGGGCGCGGCAGTGCCCGATCATGGACACCGCGGCACGGAACTGACGCTGGTGCTGCAAGGCGCCTTCGTGGACGAAACCGACCGCTACGGTCCCGGCGATATCGAAATCGCGGACGAGGATCTCCACCACATGCCCGTCGCCGATATCGGGGCGGATTGCATCTGCCTCGCCGCCACCGATGCGCCACTGCGGTTCCGCGGGATGATTCCACGTCTGGCGCAGCCCTTCCTGCGCATCTGACGGTTAGCGCGCGGCGCGTCACGGGCCCCTGTCCGGCCCCTCCTCCAGCTTCTCCAGCACCGGGCAAGGGCACGCGCGCCGCGCGCAGTTTTCCACCAGTGCCGCAAGCTCCGCCTCTATCGCACGAAGCTCTGCCATCCGTGCGCGCAACGCCCCGAGATGCGCCTCGGCGACGGCCTGCGCATCGGGACAGTTGGCGTGGGCATCCGCGGTCAGCGCGGCGAGGCGGCGCGCGTCCGTCAGGGGAAAGCCCATGTCTCGGCAGCGCCGGATGAAACCCAGCCGCCGGATATCGGCCTCGGCATAGTCGCGACGCCCGCTTGCGGTGCGTGCCGGGCGCGGCACCACGCCGCTGCGCTCGTAATATCGGATGGTCTCCACATGCACGCCGCTGCGGCGCGCGGCCTCGCCGATCGTGGACATGTGAACGTCTCCCCCTTGATTCTGTAGCGGCTACAGGATGTAGCCTGCACACCGGATTGGCCAGAGAACAACGGGCATGAGGACGACGGGCATGGCGGATTGGCGACTGGCATTCGGATTTGGGGGGACCACGATCACCGCGCTGTGCTGCGTGACGCCGCTGCTGCCGTGGGTGCTCGGGGCGCTTGGCCTGTCGGGACTGATCGGCGTTCTCTATCGCGACGCGGTGCTGTTGCCGCTGCTGGCCGGATTTCTGATCTTCACGGGGGTTACGCTATGGCGCCGCAAGAACCGCAAATGAGCCTGTCCTCGCGGCTGACCTGCCCCCATTGCGGCGCCGCCGAGGATCTGGAGATGCCCACCGACTCCTGCCAATGGTTCCACGAATGCAGCGCCTGCGGCGCGGTGCTGCGCCCGCAACCGGGCGATTGCTGCGTGTTCTGCTCCTACGGCACGGTGCCCTGCCCGCCTGTCCAGGCGGGCAAAGGATGCTGCGGCTCATGACCCGGTGAGGATGCCCGACACCTTGAGCGCGCGCTGCACGTTGCCCTCCACCCGCAGCTTGCCGGTCATGTAGGCGGTGATCGGGTTCTGCCGAGCAAGCCGGACCCTGCGTCACGAAGGGCGAAAATCGACATTGGCCCGCGTCGCAATCCGGCGCGCGGGCAATGCCCGCCGCTTGCCAATCTGGCGGGAGGGAGGACCAACCGATGAACCGCCACTATCGCGATACCCGCAAGATCGACCCGACACGCGGCACCACGCTTGGCGACAACACCCCCAACGATGCCGACCGGATCGAGATCGGGCCGACGCGGCTCGCCTTCGACGAATGGTCGGCGGCGGGGCTGGAGCTGCCGGACTTGCAGGCGATGCGCCGCTATCGCTGGGCGCGGCTCACGCGGCACATCGTGGACCGCGATTACGCGGGCCTCCTGGTGTTCGACCCCCTCAACATCCGCTACGCCACCGACAGCACCAACATGCAGCTCTGGAACGCGCATAACCCGTTTCGCGCGCTGCTACTCTGTGCCGATGGCCACATGGTGATGTGGGATTACAAGAACGCGCCGTTCCTGTCCTCGTTCAACCCGCTGGTGGCCGAGGTTCGCTCGGGCGCGGACCTGTTTTATTTCGACCGGGGCGACAAGGTGGACGTGGCCGCCGACCTGTTCGCGGGTGACGTCCGCACGATCTTGGCCGAACACGCCCCCGGCAACACGCGGCTCGCCGTGGACAAACCGATGATCCACGGGCTGCGCGCGCTCGAGGCGCAAGGGCTCACCATCATGGAGGGCGAGGAGGTCACCGAAAAGGCGCGCAGCGTCAAGGGCCCCGACGAGATCCGCGCCATGCGCTGCGCGAGCCATGCCTGCGAGCGGGCCGTGCGCGCGATGGAGGATTTCGCCCGCGCCAATGTCGGCGACGGCAAGACCTGCGAGGATGACATCTGGGCCGTGCTGCACGCCGAGAACATCCGCCGCGGCGGCGAGTGGATCGAAACGCGGCTCTTGGCCTCGGGACCGCGCAGCAACCCGTGGTTCCAGGAATGCGGGCCGCGGGTGTGCCAGCGAAACGAGATCATCAGCTTCGACACCGACCTGATCGGCAGCTACGGCATCTGCGTGGACATCTCGCGCAGCTGGTGGATCGGCGATCAGCGGCCGCGCCCGGACATGGTCTATGCCATGCAGCACGCGGTGGAGCATATCCGCACCAACATGGAGATGCTGAAGCCGGGCGTGAACATCCAGGACCTGAGCCGCAACACCCACGTCCTGGACGAGAAATTCCAGGCGCAGAAATACGGCTGCCTCATGCACGGGGTGGGGCTTTGCGACGAGTGGCCGCTGGTGGCCTACCCCGACAAGATGGTCGAGGGGGCCTTCGACTACGTGCTGGAACCGGGAATGGTGCTCTGCGTCGAGGCGCTGGTGGGCGAGGTTGGCGGCGATTTCTCGATCAAGCTGGAGGACCAGGTTCTCATCACCGAGGACGGCTTTGAGAACCTGACGCGCTATCCGTTCGATGCGGCGCTGATGGGCGACTGACGCCGGTCAGCGCGACCGGCGCACATTGCCGTGCCAGTCCTCGTAGGCGGGCTCGGCCCCCTCGACGTTGCGCGGTTCCGGGGTTTCACCGGAGACGATCACCGCCATCAGCAACGCCACAAGGCCAAGTGTCACTGTAAAGCGGGGAACGGGGCGGGCGCGAGAGGCCGGGGTGAGGCAGGTATCCTGGGGCATTGTGCTGTCCTTTCCTTGAGCGTGGTACAAGGATAGATAGGCCCGCGCATTTAATCACGAAAACAAATGTTTATAATGTTAATCATCAAATCTCGTTATGTTAGGCGTTCCCTTCATCAGCCCTCATTCCGCCGCCGTGCCCATCGGGATCGCCGCATCGTCACAGCCCGGATCGTAGAGAAAGGCGCGGTCGCGCCCGGCGTGCTTGGCACGGTAGAGCGCGCGGTCGGCCTGCTGGATCGCGGTATCCATGTCGCCACCGGGCGGCAGCGCCGCAACCCCGAAACTCGCCGTCAGGCGCAGGGTATGCGCGCCGTGGTAGATCGCCGAGGCACGGACCCGCGCGGCGAGCCGCTCGGCCACGGCGAGCCCCTCCCCAGCACCCGCGTCGCGCAGCACGATCACGAATTCCTCGCCGCCGAACCGCGCGACGATATCGGCATGGCGGCAATTCCCGGTCAGCATGGCGGCGAACTGGCGCAGCGCCTGGTCGCCCGCGAAATGGCCGTAACGGTCGTTGAACCCCTTGAAATTGTCGATATCCGTGACGATCACCGCGCAGGCCCCCACGGTCATCGGTCCGGTGCGCTCGTAAAACGCCCTGCGCGTGTGCACGCCAGTGAGCAGGTCGTGGTTGATCGCGTGTTCCAGCCGCGTGCCGAGGCGGTGCACCTCGTGCATCCGGCGGCCCACGAACCACGCGATCGGCGCGGCGAGCATCAACGCCATCGCCGACCCGGGAACGAGCGTGCGCGCGGCGAGATCGGGCGACAGCATCCCGAAGCGCAGGCCCAGGCTGCCCAGCAGAACGATCACCGAGATCGCCACGGTGAATCGCCACACATCCCCTTTCGTGCGCACGCGCCAAGTCATCTCTCACCCTCCTGTTGCACCCCGTTTCAACATGGCGCGATCCGGGTTAACGAGGGGTGGCGGCGCGCCGGGATAATGCGGTCAATTCGATGCGAAAACCACGAAGCCTCACCATCGCGTGACGACCCGCGCCCGATGCTGGAAGCCGCGGCATGGCGCGCCTAGTCTCTAGGCGACGGAATTGAAAGGGGACGGGGACATGCCCACCGAACGCTTCACCTTCGCGGGCCATGACGGCCACGAGCTTGCCGCGCGGCTTGACCTGCCCGAGGGGCCGCACCTAGCCACCGCGCTCTTTGCCCATTGCTTCACCTGCTCCAAGGACATTCCCGCCGCGCGCCGCATCGCGGCGCGGCTGGCCGGTGCCGGCATCGCCGTGCTGCGCTTCGATTTCACCGGGCTGGGCCATTCGGGTGGCGAGTTCGAGAACACGTCATTTGCCTCGAACGTGGCCGATCTCGAACTCGCAGCGGCGGCGCTGGCCGCGCGCGGCATGGCGCCGGGGCTGATGATCGGGCACAGCCTTGGCGGCGCGGCCGTGCTGGCTGCGGCGGGTGCTATCGACAGCGTGCGCGCGGTCGTCACCATCGGCGCGCCGTTCGATCCCGGCCACGTGACGCATAACTTCGCCGGCGCGCTGGACCGGATCGAGGCCGAGGGCGCGGCCGAGGTCACGCTTGGCGGGCGGGCGATCCGCATCGGGCAAGGCTTCGTCGAGGACGTGCGCGCCGAACGGCTTGCCCCGAAAATCGAGGGCCTGCGGCGCGCTTTGCTGGTGATGCACGCCCCGCGCGACGCGGTGGTGGGGATCGAGAACGCCGCCGAGATCTTCAAGGTGGCAAAGCACCCCAAGAGCTTTGTCACCCTCGACGGGGCCGATCACTTGGTGACCGATCCGGCGGATGCCGAATACGCCGCAGAGGTGATCGCCGCGTGGGCCGCGCGATACCTCGACCTGCGCGCCCCCGCCCCGCCGCCGGGCGCGCCCGAGGGCGTCGTGCGGGTGAGCGAGGCGGACCCGGACGGCTTTCTTCAGGATGTGAACGCCGGGCCCCGACACCACATGCTCGCAGACGAGCCCGAGGCCTATGGCGGCACCGGTCGCGGCATGTCGCCCTATGGTTTCCTTGCCGCCGGTCTCGGGGCCTGCACCTCGATGACCATCCGCATGTATGCCCGCCGCAAGCGCTGGCCGCTCGACCATGTCAGCGTCGATGTCTGCCACGACAAGGTCCACGCGCAGGACGCCGACAGCCGTGGCACGGCCAAGGCCGACCGCTTCCTGCGGGTGATCCGGCTGGAGGGCGACCTCGACGAGGATCAGCGCGCGCGCCTGATGGAAATCGCCGACCGCTGCCCCGTGCACCGCACGCTGGAAAAGAGCGCGGTGGTGGAGACGCGGGCGGGATAGACGGCGGGTGCGACGGGCGCGGGATGCACGATCTCACATCTGGCGAAGGCCGCGCCATTGCGAAACCGGCGGACCTGTTGCAAGGCTGTAGAGACTTCATTCCTACAGACGGAGATCCACATGCAGGACATCCTTTCATCTCTGGGCGGCTATGCCCCGCTCGTGATCGCCGCGGCCAAGGCGCTGGCGGTCCTTGTGGTGGGCTGGATCGTCGCCGGGGCGGTCAGCGCGACGGTGCGCCGCCGCGTCACCGCCAGCCCCCGCATCGACAAGACCATCGGCAATTTCGCCGCCGCCACCGTGAAATGGGTGATCCTGCTCATGGTGCTCATCGCGGTGCTGGGCATCTTCGGCATCGAGGCCACCAGCCTCGTCGCGGTGCTGGGCGCGGCGACCCTCGCCATCGGCCTCGCACTCCAGGGCACACTGAGCGATCTGGCGGCAGGGTTCATGCTGGTCCTGTTCCGCCCCTACAAGCTGGGCCAATACGTCGATATCGGCGGCACCTCCGGCACGGTGGTCGATCTCAACCTCTTCATCACAGAGCTTTCGACACCCGACAACGTGCAGATCATCGTGCCCAACGGACAGGCCTGGGGGGCGATCATCACCAATTACTCGCACCACGCCACGCGGCGCTGCGACCTCGGCTTCGGCATCGACTACGGCGACGACGCGGATCGCGCGATCGGGATCATCCTCGAACTCGCGCGCGCCGACGGGCGCGTGCATGACGATCCCGAGCCCTGGGCGCGGGTGGTGAACCTCGGCGACAGCAGCGTCGATATCGGCGTGCGGCTGTGGTGCGACGCCGCCGATTACTGGGATCTGAAATTCCACATGACCAAGGCGGTCAAGGAGGCGTTCGACGCGGGCGGCATCTCGATCCCCTATCCGCACCAGGTGAACGTGGAAAAGGCAGGGTAACGCGGGGTGGGCCTGACCGCCGCGCTTCACCTTGACTCGCCCGCACGCCCGGCGTAAACGCCCCCAATCCCCGGAGGCTTGCCGCTTCCGGTCCCTTGGGCTGAATGCCCGGGATCGCCCCCCGTCAGCGCATTGCGCCCACGGGGGCATTTATCGTTTGAGACGTCACCCCTATCTCGGGTGACAGACATGCAACCGGCGCGAAGGAGCGCGAGCGATGTTCGAAAACCTGTCCGAGCGCCTCTCCGGCGTCCTCGACCGGCTCACCCGGCAGGGGTCGCTCTCCGAAGACGACGTCAAGACCGCCCTGCGCGAGGTGCGCGTCGCCCTGCTCGAGGCCGACGTCTCGCTACCGGTGGCACGCGACTTCATCAAGCGGGTTGAGAAAGAGGCCACCGGCCAGGCGGTCACCAAATCCGTCACCCCCGGCCAGCAGGTCGTCAAGATCGTCCACGACGCGCTCATCGACACGCTGCGCGGCGAGGGCGATCCCGGCGCCCTCAAGATCGACAACCCGCCCGCGCCGATCCTGATGGTCGGCCTTCAGGGCTCGGGCAAGACCACCACCACCGCCAAGCTCGCCAAGCGCCTGACAGAGCGCGACGGCAAGCGCGTGCTGATGGCGTCGCTCGACACCAACCGCCCCGCCGCGATGGAACAGCTCGCCATTCTGGGTAAACAGATCGGCGTCGATACCCTGCCCATCGTCAAGGGCGAAGACCCCGTCGCCATCGCCAAACGCGCCAAGACCCAAGCCTCCCTGGGTGGCTACGACGTCTACATGCTGGATACGGCAGGCCGCCTCCACATCGACGCAGAGCTCATCGCGCAGGCGGCGGCGGTGCGCGACGTGGCAAACCCGCGCGAGACGCTCCTCGTGGTCGATGGCCTCACCGGTCAGGATGCCGTCAACGTCGCCACCGAGTTCGACGACAAGATCGGCGTGACCGGCGTCGTCCTCACCCGGATGGACGGTGACGGGCGCGGCGGTGCCGCCCTCTCCATGCGCGCCATCACCGGCAAGCCCATCCGCTTCGTCGGCCTGGGCGAGAAGATGGACGCCATCGAGACGTTCGAGGCCGAGCGCATCGCCGGCCGCATCCTCGGCATGGGCGACATCGTCAGCCTCGTGGAAAAGGCGCAGGAAACGCTCGAGGCCGAACAGGCCGAGCGCATGATGCGCCGGATGCAAAAGGGTCAGTTCAACATGAACGACCTGCGCAGCCAGCTCGAACAGATGCAGAAGATGGGCGGCATGGAAGGGCTGATGGGCATGATGCCCGGCATGGGCAAGATGGCCAAGCAGGTGCAGGAATCCGGCTTCGACGACAAGATGATCACCCGCCAGATCGCCCTCATCCAGTCAATGACGAAAAAGGAACGCGCCAACCCCGCCCTGTTGCAGGCCAGCCGCAAGAAACGCATCGCGGCGGGCGCCGGGCAAGAGGTGTCGGACCTCAACAAGCTGCTGAAAATGCACCGCCAGATGGCCGACATGATGAAGAAACTCGGCAAGAAGGGCGGCAAGGGCATGCTCAAGCAGGCGCTTGGCGGCATGATGGGCAAGGGCGGCGGCATGCCCGACATGAACGACCCCAAGGCGATGGAAGAAGCCGCCCGCGCCATGGGCGGCAAACTGCCCGGCGGCATGGGCGGCATGGGCGGCGGCGGCATGGGCCTGCCCCCCGGCCTCTCGGGTTTCGGCAAGAAGAAATAGCCCCATGACTTCATCTTGCCAAAAATATCCAGATTCAACGGGGGCCCGCCCATGACCCTCACCAACGCCCCCGTGCTCGACACGCCCCGCCTGATCCTGCGCGGGCCGGAACCGCGCGACATCGAGCCGATGATCGCCTTCCTGCTCGATCAGGAGCGCGCAGCGGGCTTCGGCGCGTCCCCCAACCGCGGCGACGCATGGCGCTGGTTCGCGCTCAACGTGGGCCACTGGCACATCCACGGCCACGGCTATTTCACGATAGAGGACCGCGAGACCGGCCAGCCCGCCGGCATCACCGGCATCTGGTATCCCGAAGGCTGGCCCGAACCGGAACTGGGCTGGGTGGTGTTCGACGGGTTCGAGGGGCGCGGCATCGCCTACGAGGCCGCCGAACGCGCGCGCCGTTATGCCTACGAGGATCTCGGCCTGACCACGCTCACCTCCAACATCGTGCCGGGCAATACCCGCTCCATCGCGCTGGCCGAACGCCTCGGCGCATGGTTCGAGCGCGAATACGAAAACATCCACATGGGCCACGATTACCTCTATCGCCACCCCGGCCCCGACGCCGCCTTGGGCCGCGACGACGATGGCTCGGTCGAGGCTTACGCATGACCAACTATCCCGACATCCCGGTGATCGAGACCCGCCGCCTCGTGCTGCGCGGGCCAGAGGTGGGCGATTACCCGGATTTCAAGGCGACCTTCGCCTCCTACCGCTCGCGATTCATGGGCGGGCCTCTCAACGGCTACGAGGCGTGGATGCTCTACGCTGCCGAGATCGGCCACTGGGCGATCCGCGGCTTCGGCATGTGGATGATCCACGACAAGGCGACGGACGAAACCCTCGGCATGACCGGCGGCTGGTTCCCCGCGAAATGGCCCGAGCGCGAGATCGCCTGGATCATCTGGCCCGACAAGGCAGGCCACGGCTACGCGCTCGAGGCCACCCACGCCGTGCGCCGCCATTTCTACGAACATCAGGGCTGGGACGGCGCGGTGAGCTATATCGACCCCAAGAACCTCGACTCGATCCGCCTCGCCGAGCGTTTGGGCTGCACCAAGGACCACGACGCCGCGACCATCGACGGCTCCGACGCGGTCTATCGCCACCCCGCCCCCGGTGCCGCCGCATCGGGGCAGATCCGCGACGGCATCGAACTGGAGATCAACCATTACTGCGACCCGCTGTTCAAACCGAGGGGGATGCCCGTTGACTGATCCTTGCCCCACCGTCCGCCGCACAGGCCGAACCGTGCGGTTCGGCGCGCGAACCGTGCGGTTCGCCTTGCATGGAGGCCGTGATGCCTGACGCCACGACCACCCGCGCCGCCGAGCTTCTGGCCGAGCACCGCGAGAGCATCGACCGCCTCGACGCGATCCTCGTCTTCACGCTCGCCGAGCGGTTCAAACACACCCAAGCCGTGGGCCGGCTCAAGGCCGCGCACGACCTTCCCCCGTCCGATCCCGCGCGCGAAGCCGCACAGATCGAACGGCTCGAAGAGCTGGCAAACGCCGCTGATCTCGACCCGGAATTCGCCCGCGAATTCCTCAACTTCATCATCGCCGAGGTGATCCGTCATCACCGAAAGCAGCAATCGTAAGGTGGGATTACACCTCACCAAACCCCTGCCATTAAAGGAGAAATCAAAATGGCCATGAAAATCCGCCTTGCCCGTGGTGGCTCCAAGAAACGCCCCTTCTACCGCATCGTCGCGGCCGACAGCCGCATGCCGCGCGACGGCCGGTTCATCGAGAAGCTGGGCACCTACAACCCGCTCCTGCCCAAGGACAGCGAGGATCGCGTCAAGATGGATGTCGAGCGCATCCAGCACTGGCTCGACAAGGGCGCGCAGCCCACGGACCGCATCGCCCGCATGCTCGAAGCCGCCGGCGTCCGCGAAAAGGCCGAACGCGCCAACATGAAAAAGGCCCAGCCCGGCAAGAAGGCCCAGGAACGCGCCGCCGAGAAGGCCGAGAAAGCCGCCGCCGCCGCCGAGGCACCGGCGGAAGAGTAAGATATGTAAGGCACTGGAATGTCAGAGTTTTCCATCGACTTCCAGGCCGATCTGCTGCGGCTGATGCGTTGGCGGCGCGACGTGCGCCAATTTCGCACCGGCCCGGTGGACGAGGCGATCCTGCGCGATTGCCTCGCCACCTTCACCCTCGCGCCCTCGGTGGGGTTGAGCGAGCCGTGGCGCGTGATCCGCGTGCAATCCGACGCCGCCCGCGCCGCCGCGCTGGCGAACTTCACCGCCGCCAACGCAACCGCGCTCGACGGCTACGCGGGGGAAAAGGCACGCCTTTACAGCGGCTTGAAACTTTCGGGCATGCAGGAAGCCCCTGTGCAGCTCGCCGTTTTCTGCGACGAGGGCACGGACAAGGGCGCCGGACTCGGGGCACAGACCATGCCCGAGGCGCGCCGCTATTCGGTGGTGGGCGCGATCACGCAATTCTGGCTCGCCGCCCGTGCCCGCGGTCTCGGCCTTGGCTGGGTGTCGATCCTCGACCCCGACCGTCTTGCCCAAGACCTTGATATTCCACAAGATTGGCGCCTCGTCGCCTATCTCTGCATCGGCTGGCCCGAGACCGACAGCGACACCCCCGAGCTCGAGCTTGCCGGATGGGAAGACCGCCGTCAGGATGTCCCGGTAGAGACACGATGATACCCCGCAACGAAAGGGTCCATCCATGAGCGACAAGGTCTGCGTCGGCGCCATCGCCGGGGGGTTCGGTGTCCATGGCGAGGTGCGGCTCAAGAGCTTCACCGCCCAAGCCGACGACATCGCCGCCTATGGCGCGCTCACCACGGAGGACGGCGCGCAAAGCTTCGACGTCACGCTGACCGGACAGACGTCGGGTGCGCTCACCGCGCGGCTGTCGGGCGTCAGGACGCGGGATGAGGCCGAACACTTGCGCGGCACGCGCCTCTACGTGCCGCGCGAGCGCCTGCCGGACCTGCCGGAGGACGAATTCTATCATGCTGATCTCATTGGGCTTTCCATCCATGACAGCGGTGGTGCGCTGCTGGGCCGCGTGCGCGCGGTGCTCAACCACGGGGCCTCGGACCTGCTCGAGATCGAGGTGCCGGGCGAGAGCCGCACCGTGCTTCTGCCCTTCACCCGCGACGCGGTGCCGACCGTCGATCTCGTCGCTGGCCGGATCGTTGCCGACCCTCCCGAGGGGATATTCTGATCGCCATGACCGACACCCCCCGATCCCACGGTCGCAAGAGCATCCGCCCCTCGGCGCAACCCCGCGACCTGATCACTCCTGCCCCGACGCTTGCCGGGGTGTGGACCGCGCGCGTCATCACCCTGCTTCCGCAAGCTTTTCCCGGCATCCTCGGCGAGAGCCTGACCGGCCGCGCGCTGCGTGAGGGGCTTTGGTCGCTCGATACCATCGACCTGCGCGACTTCGGCGAAGGGCGGCACCGCAACGTCGATGACACCCCCGCAGGCGGCGGCGCGGGCATGGTGCTGCGCGCCGACGTGATGGGCCGCGCCATCGACACGGCACAGGCCGGCACGCCGCCCGACCAGCCCCTGATCTATCTCAGCCCCCGCGGAGCCCCGCTCACGCAGGCCCGCGCGCGCAGGCTCGCGGCAGGCCCCGGCGTCACGCTCATCTGCGGGCGATTCGAGGGGCTGGATCAACGGGTTATCGACCATTACGACATCGAGGAAATCAGCCTCGGCGATTTTGTCATGACCGGCGGAGAGATCGCCGCGCAGGCGGTGATTGACGCCTGCGTGCGGCTTTTGCCCGGCGTTCTCGGCAACGAGGCATCGACCGAGGAAGAGAGCTTTTCCGAGGGGCTTCTGGAACATCCCCACTACACCCGCCCCGCCGAATGGCGGGGGCACCCCATCCCCGAGGTGCTCACCTCGGGCGATCACGGCCGCGTAGCCCGCTGGCGGCGCGAGATGTCCGAGCGCCTCACCGCCGAACGCCGGCCCGACCTGTGGCAAGCACATCTTTCCCCGCGCGCGGATGAAAGCGACTGACTTGCGGCATCGGGCGCGACCGGGCTAGGTCAGGTCTGACGCGCAGGAACAGGAGCCGCCGATGACCACCGACCCACAGGCCCATACCGAAAAGATGAAGCGGATCAAGGCCGCCCGCGACAGGCTGATGAAACACAAGACGGGCGAGAAGGGGCTAATCATCGTCCATACCGGCAACGGCAAGGGCAAGAGCAGCTCGGGTTTTGGCATGATCCTGCGCTGCATCGGCCACGGGATGCCCTGTGCGGTGGTGCAGTTCATCAAGGGCTCGATGCCGAGCGGCGAGCGCGACGTGCTCAAGGAGCGATTTTCCGATATCTGCGCCTTTCACGTCATGGGCGAAGGCTTCACCTGGGAGACGCAGGACCGCGACCGCGACACCGAGATGGCGCAGGCAGCATGGGACAAGGCCAAGGACCTGATCCGCGACGAGAGAAACCGCATGGTGCTTCTGGACGAGATCAACATCGCCCTGCGCTACGACTATCTCGACATCGACGACGTGGTGCGCTTCCTCGCCGAGGAAAAGCCACCGATGACCCATGTCGTGCTGACCGGCCGCAGCGCCAAGGCGCCGCTGATCGAAATCGCCGATCTGGTCAGCGAGATGACCGAGATCAAGCACCCCTTCCGCGAGCAGAACATCAAGGCACAGGCCGGCGTGGAATTCTGAACCGAAGGGTTGATCGCCGCCGCGAACCCGCCTATACGCCTCTGGTCTGGAATCGCCTTGGCGGTTGCGGGCATGTTTCCTGTGGCTTCCTTTCGCTCGGCTTTCTTCGGCCGATCACGGCAACCACGGCGAACGCCGACAAACGAAATGACGACCTGATCTCTGGCGGGCGCATCCGCGGACCCGGAAGAAGACCAAGAGCTCTCAAGGACGCGACACATCTTTGCGGACCAAACCGCAAGCAAACCAGGAGATGCAGCGATGGATATTATCGCTCAGTTGGAGGCGGAACAGATCGCCTCGCTCGGGAAGACCATTCCCGATTTCAAGGCCGGCGACACGATCCGCGTCGGCTACAAGGTGACCGAAGGCACCCGGAGCCGCGTGCAGAATTTCGAAGGCGTCTGCATCAGCCGCAAGAACGGCAAGGGCGTCGCTGGCTCGTTCACCGTGCGCAAGATTTCCTTTGGCGAGGGGGTGGAGCGCGTGTTCCCGCTCTACTCGACCAATATCGAGACCATCGAGGTGGTGCGCCGCGGTCGCGTGCGCCGCGCCAAGCTCTACTATCTGCGCTCGCGCCGGGGCAAATCCGCCCGGATCGCGGAAGACACCCACTACAAGCCCCTCAAGGGCAAGTCGGCGTAAGGACTGGCACGATGAAAAAAGACATCCATCCCGATTACCACGTCATCGACGTCAAGCTGACCGACGGCACCGTCGTGCAGATGCGCTCCACCTACGGGTCCGAGGGCGAAACGCTGTCGCTCGACATCGACCCCTCCGTGCATCCTGCCTGGACCGGCGGCGGCACCCGCCTCACCGATGCTGGCGGTCGCGTGTCGAAGTTCAAGAACAAGTACGCGGGCCTCGGCTTCTGATAGGTCGCGCGTATCGCGAAACAGCAGCGCCGCCCCTCGGGGCGGCGTTTTCGTTTGCGCGGCTAGAGCTTTACTTTTCGCTAAGGAATGGGCAGTATACTGATTATTCGGAAGTTGTTTTCAGTCTGAGCACCGAAAACGTGACCCTGCGGAGCGGCTACTCCGCAGGGTCTTTACTTTTTCAGGGGCTCAGAGCCCCATCAAAAGCCGGATGACTGTAACCAACAGCGTTCCCGCCGCCAGAAAAACCATCCATTTTCGGAAATCGGTTTCATTCAGTCTGATCACCTCCTTCTGCTGCTATGGACTGCAGCAACAGTACAGTCTGTAAGCAGCGTGAAGGAAAGGTTAAAATTAATGTTATGGCTGTAAGGCTCACGCCACCATCGCCTCAGCCTTGTTGAGATCGACAGACACGAGCTGGCTCACCCCCTGCTCGGCCATCGTGACGCCAAAGAGGCGGTCCATCCGGCTCATCGTCACCGCGTGATGCGTGATGATAAGAAACCGCGTCTCGGTGCGGCGGCACATCTCGTCGAGCAGGTCGCAGAACCGCGTGACATTGGCGTCGTCGAGCGGCGCGTCCACCTCGTCGAGCACGCAGATCGGTGCCGGGTTGGCGAGGAACACCGCGAAGATCAGCGCCAGCGCCGTCAGCGTCTGTTCGCCCCCCGACAGCAGGCTCAGCGTCGAGAGCTTCTTGCCCGGCGGCTGGCACATGATCTCCAGTCCCGCCTCCAGTGGATCGTCGCTTTCGACCAGCACGAGATTGGCCTCGCCGCCGCCAAACAGATGCCGGAACAGCAGGGTGAAGTTGGAGTTCACCTGCTCGAACGCGGTCAAAAGCCGTTCGCGCCCCTCGCGGTTGAGGCTCGCGATGCCCCCGCGCAGGGTCTTGATCGCCTCTTCCAGATCGGCCTTTTCCCCGGTCAGCGAGGCGTGTTCGGCCTCGACCTCGCGCGCATCCTCCTCGGCGCGCAGGTTGACCGCCCCAAGCGCGTCGCGCTGCCGCTTGAGCCGCGCCACGTCGGCCTCGATCGTCTCCGAGGCGGGCATCGCCGCCGAGTCCACATCGAGCGTTTCGCGCAATGCCACGGGTGTCAGTCCAAGCGCCTCCATGATCCGCTCCGCGGCCAGTTCACAGCCCTCGCGCGCGCCATCGCGCCGGGCCTCGGCGCGGGCACGGGCCTCGCGCGCCTCTGACGCATGGCGCTCGGCGTCGCGCTCGTCGGCGGCGGCCTGCCGTGCGCGCGCTTCGGCAGTGGAAAGCGAGTCCGCCGCAGCGGCGCGGCGTGCCTCGGCACGGGTGATCTCCGCGCTCAACTCGGCGCGTTTCGCGGCCAGTGTCTCGGGCGTGGTCCGCGCCTCGGCCAGCTCCGCCTCCGAGGTCTCCTTGCGCTCAGCAAGCTCGGCCCCGCGCGTCGCGGCGGTCTCGAGCCGGTGCCGCCAGCCGCTCACCTCGCGGGCGATCTCCTGTCCGCGAGCCGTGCGCCGCTCGCCTTCGCGGCGCAGGTCGTCAGCTGCCGTGCGCCGCGTCATCATGGTGATCCGCGAGGCCTCGACCGTGGTCTTGATATCCTCCAGTTCGGCCCGAGCCGAGGACAGGTCCCCAAGCTCCGCGAGCGCCGCTTCTGCCTCCGCGAGCGCGGCGCGGACGGCCTCCGCTTCTTCCTCGTGGCGCGCGGCGGCAAGGCCTAGCGATTCGAGCCGCGAGGCGGCGAGGTTGCGGTCGGCCTCGGCCCGGCTCAGCGCGCGGCTCGCCTCGGTCACGGCAGCATCGGCAGCGCGGCGCGCCTCGCGTGCGGCGCGGTCCTCCTCGGTGCGCGCGGTCAGCGCGGCGCGCAACGCATCGTGCGCACGCGCAGCCCCGTCGGCCCGGGCCTCTGCCTGCTCAAGCTGCTGCTTGAGATCCTCGAGGCGGTTGAGCTGCTCCAGTCGCAGCGCTGCGGCAGAGGGGGCATCCTCGGCCCATGTCCGGAACCCATCCCAGCGCCACAGATCGCCATCGCGGCTGACCAGACGCTGCCCCGGCTTCAGCAAGGGCTGAAGGCGCGGGCCGTCCTCGGGCTCGACAAGGCCGATTTGCGCGATCCGGCGCGCCAGCACGGTCGGCACGGTGACGTGGTTGCCAAGCGCCGTCACCCCCTCGGGAAGCGGCTGTGCAGCAGAATAGCCGGGCAGGTCGCGCCAGCCCGAAGGCCCGTCCTCCTCCACCTCGGGCACGTGCAGATCGTCGGCGAGCGCGGCACCCAGCGCCTTCTCGTATCCGGGAGCCACCTGCAACAGGTCCATGATCTGGCCACCCTCGGCCGTGTCGCGCTCGACGAGCCGCGCCAGCGCCGACGCTTCGGCACGCAACGCGCCCAGCTCGCCTTCGGCCTCGGACCGGGCGGCGCGGGCCTCGGCCTCGCGGGACTGCGCCGCGGCGCGCGCCTCGTCTGCGTCCACGAGCGCAGCCTCCGCCGCCTGCGCGCGGGCCACCGCCTCCGCCTCGGTCGCCTTCGCGGCGGTGTAGGTAGCCACCGCCTCCTGCTCGGCCGTGCGCGCCTCACGTTGCGCGGTGCGCGCGCGTTCGGCCTCGGCCTCGCTACGCAACAGGGTCTTGCGGTTGTCGTCAATCAGGCGCTGCGCGGATTGGTGCCGCGCCGAGAGGCGGGCCATGTCCTCGGTCAGTCGGCTCAGATCCGCCTCGCGCGCCTCGAGGATGCGGGCCGCGTCTCTCGCCTCCTCAGCTGCTGCGGCAAGGCGCGCTTCGTGACCCTCCGATGCCTTGGCAAGCTCTGCCGCCTCCCATTCGAGGCGCTCGACGGTCTCCTGCGCGTCACGGTTGAGCCCCGCCTCGCGCTCCATGTCCCGATCAAGCTGGGCGATACGCGCCTCGAGCGTGGTGATCCGTTCGCGCGCGGTGTTTTCCTGCTCCGCGATCGTGTCGCGCTGCACACCGAGCCGCTGGAGGATCGCGGCAGCGACCGCCTCTTCCTCGCGCCGGGCGGGCAGGGCATCATCGGCCTCTGCGCGCAGGCGGGCCGCCTCGCGGGCCGCCCTTTCAGCACGGGCAGCCTCGGTCGTGGTCTCGCGCAGGGCCGCCTCGGCCGCTGTGTGGGCCTCGTCAGCCTCCGAATAGCGCCGCCACAGGAGCAGCCCCTCGGCGCGGCGCAGTTCCTCGCCGATCTGGCGATAGCGCGCCGCCTGCTTCGCCTGCCGCGCCAATTGCGCAATCTGCTGGGCCAGTTGCTCGATCACGTCATCGACGCGGGTGAGGTTGGTCTCGGCCCCACGCAGCTTCAGTTCCGCCTCGTGGCGGCGCTGGTAGAGGCCGGAAATCCCAGCCGCCTCCTCGAGGATACGCCGCCGCGCCTTGGGGCGCGCGTTGATCAGCTCGGCAATCTGCCCCTGCCTGACGAGCGCGGGGGAATGCGCGCCGGTCGAGGCATCGGCGAACAGCATTTGCACGTCGCGCGCACGCACGTCCTTGCCGTTGAGCTTGTAGGCCGAGCCCACGTCGCGGGTGATCCGGCGGGTGATCTCCAGGTGATCGGCATCGTTGAAACCGGCCGGCGCGCGCCTGTCGGAATTGTCGAGATGGATCACGACCTCGGCAAAGTTTCGCGCCGGGCGGCTCGCAGAGCCCGCGAAGATCACGTCCTCCATCCCGTCGCCGCGCATCGCGGTCGGGCGATTTTCTCCCATCGCCCAGCGCAGCGCCTCTAGCAGGTTGGACTTGCCACAGCCATTGGGGCCCACGACACCGGTAAGCCCATCGGCGATCACCAGGTCGGTGGGATCGACGAAGCTCTTGAAACCGGTCAGTCTGAGCTTGGAGAACTGCACGTCAGCGCGCCCCCGGGATGGATGATTCCGATGATAGGGAAGTGTGCTGGGCCACGGGCGGGGCTGTCAACATGGAAACACAGGATATGGGTAAGGTTGACCGCTTATCCACAGTATATTGCGTGCTTTCCCGCTGTCAGGCCGCTTGCAGGATGCGCAGGCTCGGCGTAAACCTGCGCCATGCACGACCCGTCCGGCCTCACCATTACCCCTGGCGACCCGCGCGACGCGGCGGTGGGAGTGCTGCTGCGGCAATCGCACGATCTCATGCGCGCGCTGTTTCCCCCCGAGGACAATTTCTTTCTCGACACAGACGCGCTTTGCACCCCCGACATTCGCTTCTTCGTGGCGAAGCGGGGCGACGAGACGCTCGGCACCGGCGCGCTTGCCCTGCGCGAGGGCTATGGCGAGGTGAAATCCATGTTCGTGGCCGAGGAGGCGCGCGGGCAAGGCGTGGCCGAGGCGCTGCTCGCTCGGATCGAGGCCGAGGCGCGGGCAAATGGCCTGCCCCTCCTGCGGCTCGAAACCGGCGACCGGCTCGGCTCGGCACTACGGCTCTATGCGCGCCACGGCTTCGTGCGGCGCGGACCATTCGGCGACTACCCGGATGCAGCCAGCTCGATCTTCATGGAAAAATCGCTCGGCTAATCCTCCGCTCGCAGGGTGCAGGCCACTTCGGTCCACCGCCTGCGCGTCGGCACCACGCGGCACTCATGCACGCCCGGCACGCCGCGCTGCGCGGAGGCAGCCGGCCCGCAGACAAGCGCCGCCTCCAGCATCGCCTGATCGCCCCAGAGCCGGGGAACCGCGCAGCCGCTGACTTCTGTGATGGCGACGGCGGCACGCGGTGCGACCGAGATCGTGCGCGGTGCCCATTCCCGGCTGAGCCGGATCGCCTGCGCGTGCCGCCCCACGATCCGCACGTCAAAGGTGCTCTGCCCGACGCTGACGCGCACCGGGGCCACGCCCCAGAACGCCGGGGAGGGATGCGAACAGGCGGCCAGCATGGCCATGAGGACAAGCGCGATCCACCGCATGACCGAGCCTTGCCCCGCGCCGGTTAAAATCAGCTTAAGCGCACCGGGCTATATCTCCTCGACCATGACCACGCCGGTCAGGCTTCGGATTGCGCCCTTGATCTGCGGGTTGACGGGGTATTCCGCGCCGCTGTCGATCTCCACCTCGCCGGGCAGCCCTGCGCCAAGGAGCCGGAACCGGATCGGACCGGGCCGCGCCCCTCGCACAGATTTGGCCGTGCCGTCCAGCACCGCCGCAACCGAGCCGATTGCCTCGACCTGATCGACAAAAACGCACAGCCCGACCGCCCCGGCATCGGCCACCATGCCGTCAACAGGCTGCACCGTTCGGCACAACAGCTTCAACTGGTCCGCCTCCATCGTCGCCTCGGCGGTGATCACCACCTGCGCGCCGGCCTCGAGAAAATCGCGGGACTTCTCCAGCACCTCTGAAAACAGCGTGACCTCGTAGCTACCGGTCGGATCGCTGAGCTGGGCAAAGGCAAAGCGGTTGCCGCGCGCCGATTTCCGCTCCTGCCGCCCGGCCACCACCCCGGCCATCTTTGCGAGGAACGGCCCCCGCTCTGCGCGCGCCATCACCTCGTCGAGCGTCTTGACCTCCTGCCGCTTGAGCACGGCCATGTAATCGTCGAGCGGATGGCCCGAGAGATAGAAACCCACGGCCTTGAATTCCTCGGTCAGCCGCTCGGCGGGCAGCCAATCCTCCACCGGTGCGAGGCGCGGCTCGGGCAAGTCCTCCCCGGCATCGCCAAAGAGCGAGACCTGGTTCGAATTCTTCTGCTCATGTATCGCCGCCGAATAGTTCATCAGCGCGTCAATGCTCTCGAACACGCGGCGGCGGTTGCGGTCCAGCGCATCGAAGGCGCCCGCCCGCGCCAGCATTTCCAGCGACCGTTTGCCAATCCGCTTTAGATCGACCCGCCGGGCGAAATCGTAAAGCGTGGCAAAGGGCCGTTCACCCCGCCCCACCACGATGAGCTTCATCGCCTCGACACCCACGTTCTTGAGCGCGCCGAGCGCGTAATGCAGCACACCCCCGCGCACCACGAAATCTGCCGCCGACCGGTTCACGCAGGGCGCGGCCCAGTCGAGCGCGAGCCCCTTCTTCACCTCCTCGAAATAGACCGCGAGCTTGTCGGTGAGATGGATGTCGCAATTCATGACACCGGCCATGAACTCCACCGGGTGATTGGCCTTGAGCCAAGCGGTCTGATAGCTGACCACCGCATAGGCCGCCGCGTGGGATTTGTTGAAGCCGTAATTGGCAAACTTGTCGAGCAGGTTCCAGACTTCGAGCGCCTTTGCATCATCGACACCGTTGGCCTTGGCGCCCTCGATGAACTTGGGCCGCTCGGCATCCATCGCCTCCTGGATCTTCTTGCCCATCGCCCGGCGCAGGAGGTCGGCACCACCGAGCGAATAGCCCGCCATTTCCTGCGCGATCTGCATCACCTGCTCCTGGTAGACGATGATGCCCTGCGTCTCGTCGAGGATGTGATCGACCGAGGGGTGCAGGTAATCGCGCGCGCTCAGCTCGTTCTTGACCTCGCAATATTTCGGGATGTTCTCCATCGGGCCAGGCCGATAGAGCGCGACGAGCGCCACGATATCCTCGATACAGGTGGGCTTCATGCGCTTGAGCGCGTCCATCATGCCCGAGCTTTCCACTTGGAACACCGCCACCGTGCGGGCACGGGAGTAAAGCTCGTAGGTCTTGGGGTCATCGAGCGGGATTTGCCCGATATCGTTCTCGGCCCCCTCGAAGGGCTGATAGATGGTGCTGCCATCGGCGGCGATGTGAAGGTCGCGCCCCTCGGCGTGGATCTGCTCGATGGCGTTCTGGATGACGGTCAGGGTTTTCAGGCCCAAAAAGTCGAACTTGACCAACCCCGCCTGCTCTACCCATTTCATGTTGAACTGCGTGGCCGGCATATCCGACCGCGGATCCTGGTAGAGTGGGACAAGCTCGTCGAGCGGGCGGTCGCCGATCACCACGCCCGCGGCATGGGTCGAGGCATTGCGCAACAGCCCCTCGACCTGCTGGCCATAGGTCAGCAACCGGTCCACCACCTCCTCGGCCTGCGCAGCCTCGCGTAGGCGCGGCTCGTCGGCGAGCGCCTTCTCGATCGAGACGGGCTTGACCCCCTCAACCGGGATCATCTTGGAGAGGCGATCGACCTGCCCGTAAGGCATCTGCAGGACGCGGCCGATGTCGCGCACCGCCGCCTTGGACAGAAGCGCGCCGAAGGTGATGATCTGCCCTACCTTGTCGCGTCCGTATTTCTGCTGCACGTAGGCGATCACCTCCTCGCGGCGGTCCATACAGAAGTCGATGTCGAAATCCGGCATCGAGACGCGCTCGGGGTTCAAGAACCGCTCGAACAGCAACTTGTAGCGCAGCGGGTCGAGATCGGTGATGGTAAGCGCATAGGCCACCAGGCTCCCCGCCCCCGAGCCGCGCCCGGGGCCCACCGGGATATCCCGTCCCTTGGCCCATTTGATGAAATCGGCAACGATCAGGAAATAGCCGGGAAAGCCCATCCCCTCGATGATGCCAAGCTCGAACTCCAACCGTTTCTCGTACTCTTCCACGGGGGCGGCGTGGGGAATGACGGCGAGCCGCTTTTCCAGCCCCTCGCGCGCCTGACGGCGCAGCTCGTCCACCTCGTCATCGGCAAAACGCGGCAGGATCGGATCGCGCTTGTAGCAGCCAAAGGCGCAGCGCCGGGCGATCTCGACAGTATTCTCCAGCGCCTCGGGCAGATCGGCAAAGAGCGCGGCCATTTCGTCCTGGCTCTTGAAGTAATGCTGCGGCGTCAGGCGGCGGCGCGGCGCGTTCTGATCGACATAGGCCCCGTCGGCCACGCACAGGAGCGCATCATGTGCCTCGTACATGTCCGCCTTGGGGAAATAGACATCGTTGGTGGCCACCAATGGCAGGTCCAACGCATAGGCCATCTCGACATGGCCCCGCTCGGTCAGCCGCTCGGCCTCGGGCGCGCCGTCCTCGCCGGGGTGGCGCTGCAACTCGACATAGAGCCGGTTGCCGAACGCCGCCTTGAGCCTCTGCAAGAGCTGTTCAGCCGCCGGGCGCTGCCCGCCCTGCAAAAGGCGACCTACCGGGCCATCCGGGCCACCGGTCAGACAAATCACACCCTCGGCATGGGCTTCGATCTCATCGAGGGTAACATGCGCCACCTGCCCATCGCCACGCAGGTAGAGACACGAATTGAGCTTCAGCAGGTTGCCGTAACCGCGCTCGTCCTGCGCCAGAAGAACCACCGGCGCGGGGAGCCTCGATCGCTCCCCCGGCACCGGCTCCTGATAGGCGAGGTCCACCTGGCAGCCCATGATCGGCTGCACCCCCGCGGCCTGCGCGGTGACGGAAAACTCCAACGCCGCGAACATGTTGTTGGTGTCGGTGACGGCCACGGCGGGCATTCCGGCCGTCTCGCACAGGCCCGGCAGCTTCTTGAGCCGCACCGCCCCTTCGAGCAGCGAATACTCGCTGTGCACGCGCAGGTGGATGAATCGGGGGGCATTGCTCATGCCCCGATCCTAGCCCGGCATGTGGACGGCGGAAAGCCGTCTCTGTTCACCTAGGCCAGACCCGGTCGAGCCCCCAGAGAAACAGCCCGAAGAGGAAATGCGGCACGAACGATCCGGGGACCATCTGCGGTCCGATGCCAAGACCGAACCAGCCCCAACCGACAATGGGAAAGAACACCAGCAGCACCCCGCCCCACAGCAGCAAAGACAACACGGCGATGGCGCCCGCGCCCTGCCACGGCGAGCAGCGCAGGAAAAGCGCGCACCAGCCGGTCACATAGACGGTGTGGAACAATAGCCCCACCGGCATCGGCAATTCCCGTCCGGCCAGCGTTTCCGCGAAAGCTAGAGCCGGAGGTTGCGGAAAGGGCGCCATGCCCGAGCGGTTGGCCATGATCGAAACCACGGCCGTGAGAACGGCCACGCAGACGCCGATCAAGATCCCCTGACCCCAGCTTCGTCCGAGTTTCCTGAACGTTTCTTCAGTCATGGTGGATTTTCCCGTGCTCAAGGGGGCCTTGCGCCCCCCATCACTGAGCTTGCGCTTCCACGGTGCGGCGGGTCAAGGGACGCGCCGGGCTGCTAAAGAAACCGTGATCGACAAGGGGGCGGTCGCCGGTCCTTCTGCTTTCCCGATCTTTGCGCCTCCCGTCTCCTGCAAGGCATTGCCGCGGGCGGCGCGACTGGGCTAGTCATGGGTGGGCAGGTGATACCGCCACCGGGGAAGGAACGCGTGACGCAGACATTGCTCTCCATTTCAGACGTGACCAAGGCCTATCCCGGCGTGATCGCCAATGACGCGGTGTCCTTCGATATCCGCGAGGGTGAGGTTCACGCGCTGCTGGGCGAGAACGGCGCGGGCAAGTCGACCCTCGTCAAGATGATCTACGGACTGGTCAAGCCCGACAGCGGCAGCATGAGCTTGCGCGGCGCGCCCTTCGCCCCCGCGAACCCGTCGGCGGCGCGTGCGGCGGGCGTGGCGATGGTGTTCCAGCATTTCTCTCTCTTCGACGCGCTCAGCGTGGCCGAGAACGTGGCGCTCGGGATGGAACACCCGCCGCCCCTGCGCACCCTTGCGACGCGCATCCGCGAGGTGTCGGAAACCTACGGCCTGCCGCTCGATCCGGGCCGCCTCACCGGAGATCTGTCGGCGGGCGAGCGTCAGCGCGTCGAGATCATCCGCTGCCTGTTGCAGGAGCCACGCCTGCTGATCATGGACGAGCCCACCTCGGTGCTCACCCCGCAAGAGGTGAAGATACTGTTCGAAACGCTGCGCCGGCTTGCCTCCGAGGGCGTGGCGATCCTCTACATCTCGCACAAGCTCGAGGAGATTCGCGCGCTGTGCGATCACGCCACGATCCTGCGGCAGGGGCGCAACGTGGGCACCTGTACCCCGCGTGAGACTTCGGCGCGTGCAATGGCCGAGATGATGGTCGGCTCGACCTTCGCCGCGCCTGCGCGCACCGCGCACGCGCCGGGCGAGGTAGCGCTCGAAGTCGAGGAGCTGTCTCTGCCCGCACCCTCGGCCTTTGGCACCGCGCTCAAGTCGATCGGGTTCACCGTCAGACGGGGCGAAATCCTCGGAATCGGCGGCGTCGCGGGCAATGGGCAGGACGAGTTGCTCGCCGCACTCTCGGGCGAGATCACGACCAATGCGCCCACAGTGCGGCTGCACGGCGCGCCCGCCGGGCATCTTGGCCCCGCCGAGCGGCGGCGTCGCGGCCTGCTCACCGCCCCCGAGGAGCGGCTCGGACACGCCGCCGCCCCGGACATGACGCTGACGGAAAACGCCCTTCTTACCGGTGCCGACCGCGAGGGGCTGCTCGCCCGCGGTTTCGTCCGTTGGCGGGCTGCACGCGCCTTCGCTGAGGCGGTCATCGTGCGGTTCGACGTGCGCACCCCCGGTCCCGAGACCGCCGCGCGGGCGCTCTCCGGCGGCAACCTTCAGAAATTCGTGATCGGGCGCGAGGTGCTGCAACGGCCCGAAGTGTTCGTCGTCAACCAACCCACCTGGGGCGTCGATGCCGCCGCCGCCGCCGCGATCAGGCAGGCGCTGCTCGATCTCGCCGCCGAGGGCACGGCGATCCTGTGCATCAGCCAGGACCTTGACGAGCTCATGGAAATCTCCGACCGCTTTGCGGCGCTCAACGAGGGACGGCTGTCGCCCGCCCGCCCCGCCGCGGGGCTGAGCGTGGAGGAAATCGGCCTGATGATGGGCGGCGCGCATGACATGGAGGTGGCGCATGTCTGAACCAGCGGATTCGGGTATTTTTGCCAAGAAGAAGCCCGTGGGCGCGCCATGCTGAGGCTGGAAAAGCGGCCGCAGCCCTCGCGGATCTGGACATGGGCGACGCCGCCCCTCGCCGTCCTCGTCACCATGATCGCGGGCGGCGCGCTTTTTGCCGCGCTGGGCAAGGACCCGGTCGAGGCGATCGCCACGATCTTCTGGAAGCCGCTCTTTGGCGAGTTCGCCTTCTACTACCGGCCACAGCTTCTCATCAAGGCGACGCCGCTCATCCTCATCGCCATCGGGCTCAGCCTCGGGTTCCGCGCAGGCGTGTGGAACATCGGGGCCGAGGGCCAGTATATCCTCGGCGCGCTCACCGGGGCGGGGGTGGGGCTCGCACTCTACCCACTCGACAGTGCGGTGGTGTTTCCACTGATGATAATCGCGGGTGCGCTCGGAGGCTGGGCCTGGGCGATGATCCCGGCGCTGCTGAAAGTGCGATTCGGCACCAACGAGATTCTCGTGTCGCTGATGCTGGTCTACGTGGCCGAGCAGCTTCTGGCAGCGATGGCGCTCGGGCCGATGCGCAATCCCGACGGGCACGGCTTTCCCGGCTCACGCAACCTGCGCGACTATCCCAGCGCCCACAACGCCGAGATCATCGAGGGGACCGGCATGCACTGGGGGGTGGCCGCCGCAGTGATCGCGGTGATCGCAGCCTATGTGCTGCTCAGCCGCCACATCCTCGGTTTCCAGATCCGGCTGGCCGGACAGGCCCCGCGCGCAGCGCGCTTTTCAGGGGTGCGGCCCGGGCGGCTGGTGGTTGTCTGCCTCGGCACGTCCGGGGCGCTTGCCGGGCTGGCGGGGATGTTCGAGGTGGCCGGGCCTGCCGGGCAGGTCAGCATTGATTTCAACGTGGGCTATGGCTTCACCGCGATCATCGTGGCCTTTCTCGGACGGCTGCACCCGGTGGGTATCGCGCTTGCGGGGCTTCTGATGGCCCTCACCTATATCGGCGGCGAGATGGCGCAGTCGACGCTGGGCCTGCCCGCCGCCGCGATCCAGCTTTTCCAGGGGATGCTGCTGTTCTTCCTGCTGGCGGTCGATCTTCTGACAAATTACCGCATCCGAATCCGCAAGAAGGAGGTCGCGTGATGGGTGCGATCGACCCGGCCCTGCTTCTGGCCGCGCTGGTGGTCGCGGCCACACCGATCCTGCTGGCCGCGCTGGGAGAGCTGGTGGTAGAGCGCGCGGGCGTTCTCAACCTCGGCGTCGAGGGGATGATGATCACCGGGGCGATCTGCGGCTTTGCCGTGGCGGTGAACACCGGCTCGCCTGCGATTGGCTTTGTCGCGGCGGCGGGGGGCGGCGCCGTTCTGGCGCTGCTCTTCGCCCTGCTCACGCAACTGGCGCTGGCCAACCAGGTGGCGTCGGGCCTCGCGCTCACGCTGTTCGGGCTTGGGCTCTCGTCGCTGCTGGGGCAGGGCTATGTCGGCATCAAGCCACCGCCGACGCCGCGGCTCGATCTCGGCCCACTGAGCGACATTCCCTTTCTTGGCCGGGTGGTGTTTTCCCACGACCTGATGGTCTACTTGGCGCTGGCACTGGTCGCGGCGATCTGGGCGATGTTGAAATACACGCGCGCGGGCCTGATCCTGCGAGCCGTGGGCGAAAACCATGACGCCGCCCATGCGCTTGGCTACCGGGTGGTGCGGGTTCGTGTGCTGGCGATCCTCTTTGGCGGGGCCTGCGCAGGGCTGGGCGGGGCCTATATAAGCCTCATCCGCGTGCCCCAATGGACCGAAGGCATGACCGCAGGCGCCGGCTGGATCGCCCTGGCGCTCGTCGTCTTCGCCTCGTGGAAGGCAGGGCGCGTGCTGCTCGGTGCCTGGCTTTTCGGCGGGGTCACGGTCTTGCAGCTCAATCTTCAGGCAGCGGGCCTTGCCATCCCGGTCGAATATCTTTCCATGTCGCCCTACTTGATCACCATCCTCGTGCTGGTCATCATGTCGGCGGACAAGTCGCGCGCCCCCGGCTCTCTGGGTCGCATCTTTCACGCCTCGCAATGACAACCGCAACAGGGAGACCCCACATGACACTCACCCGCCTGCTCACCTCTGCCGCGCTCGCGCTCGGTCTCGCGACCGGGGCCACCGCACAGGAAAAGACCAAGGTCGGCTTCATCTATGTCGGCCCCATCGGCGATGGCGGCTGGACCTACGAGCATGACAAGGGCCGCCTCGCCGTCGAAGAGCATTTCGGCGACGCGGTCGAGACCGTCTACCAGGAGAGCGTACCCGAGGGCGCCGATGCCGCGCGCGCTATCACGCAGATGGCGCTGCAAGGCGCGGACCTGATCTTCACAACCTCCTTCGGCTTCATGGAGCCGACGCTCGAAGTCGCCAAGAAGTTTCCAAACGTGAAATTCGAGCACGCCACTGGCTACAAGATCCTGCCCAATGTCTCGACCTACTCCGCCCGCTTCTACGAGGGGCGCGCGGTGCAGGGCCATATCGCGGGCGAGATGACCGAGTCGAACATCATCGGCTACATCGCCTCCTACCCGATCCCCGAGGTGATCCGGGGCATCAACTCTGCCTATCTCCACGCGAAAAAGGTCAACCCCGATGTCGAGTTCAAGATCATCTGGGCCTATACGTGGTTTGACCCGGCCAAGGAGGCCGACGCCGCGCAGGCGCTGATCGAGCAGGGGGCCGACGTGATCCTGCAACACACGGATTCCACCGCGCCGCAGGCGGCGGCGGAAAAAGCCGGTGACGTGATCACCTTCGGGCAGGCTTCGGACATGGCCGAATACGCGCCTTTCCCGCGCGTCTCCTCGATCATCGACAACTGGGCGCCCTACTACATCGCCCGCACGCAGGCCGTGATTGACGGGACGTGGGAGAGCCAGCAGGTCTGGCACGGCATCGACGAGGGCATGGTCAAGATCGGCGAAATAACCGACGCGGTCCCCGCCGACGTCAAGGCCGGTGCGCTGGCGCTCAAGGAGACGATGGCGGCGGGCGAGTATCACCCCTTCACCGGCCCGATCAACCGCCAGGACGGCAGCGCATGGCTGGCCGAGGGCGAGATCGCTGATGACGGCACGCTTCTGGGGATGGATTTCTATGTCGAGGGCATCAGTGGTCAGATCCCCAACTGAGCTCGCCACAGAAGCAGGACCAGAGCCCCGCCGGTTCCGGCGGGGCTATTCTTCGGTCAGTTGAGACGCTTTTCAAGCACCAGGAATGTCATCATCCCCATCGGGGGCAGGTCGCGGCGGGTAACGACATGCAGCCGCGGATCCTGCAACACCGTGTCGATCTCGAAATCCGAATGCCAGCCCAGCACCCGCTCTAGCGGCGCGGCAGCACGGGCCAGACCGGCCCAGACCCCGCGCTCGTGGCGGAAATGGTTGGTGATGACCACCTGCCCGCCTGGGCGCAGCACGCGGGCGATCTCGGCCATCACGCGCTCGGGCTCGGGGACCACCGACAGCACGTGCATCGCCGCTACCGTGTCAAAGCTCGCATCCGGAAATTCGAGGCTGCGCGCATCCATCTGCCGCAGCTCTGCGACATGGTCGAGGCCCAGTTTCGCCACGCGCGCGCGCGCTTTGCGCAGCATGTCCTCGCTGTAATCCATGCCAGTGACGCGCAGCGCACTGTTATAGGTCTCGAGCGACAGGCCGGTGCCGACACCTACCTCCAACACCTCGCCACCACGCGCGTTGATATAGGCCACCGCCGCACGGCGACCGGCATGCGTGATCTTGCCGAAAGTCGCGTCATAGACAGGGGCCCACCGGGCGTAGCTGTTCTTGACCGCGTCGAGATCCATCGTCATACCCCTCCGTTACTTATCAGGATCGGTCCTTGGGATACCAGAACACCGCCGCCCAGATCACGACCGCGACATAGGCGAGGCAAATCATGATCAGCGCCGCCCAAGTGAAGAGCGTGAGCGCAGCGGCCACGCAGGCAAAAGCCAGCAGGAAGAATTTCACGTTCTCGCGCGAAATCCGCGTCCGCTTGAAGGACCACACCGGCACCGGCGAGATCATCAGCAGGCCGACACCGGCCATGTAAAGCCCCACCAGCGGCGCGGGCGGCGGTGACATCCCCGGAATGGCGAAAGTAAAGAACATCGGCAGCATTGCCAGCAGCGCACCCGCAGGCGAGGGCAGCCCCTGGAAATATGCCCCCGATCCGCCCTTGGCCCCCTCTTCGCGGGAACTGACGTTGAACCGCGCCAACCGCATGACGCAGCACACGGCAAAGAACAGCACCGCGATCCAGCCCGCGTGGCGCATGTCCTGCAAGCCCCAGAAATAGATCACCAGCGGCGCGGCCACGCCGAAATTGACGAAATCCGCGAGCGAGTCGAGCTCCGCCCCCATTGCCGAGGTGCTGCGCAAGAGCCGCGCCAGCCGCCCGTCGAGTCCGTCGAGAACCCCGGCAATGAGCAAGAGCTGCACCGCACGCACGTAATCGCCCTGCACGCCCATCCGGATCGCGGTGACCCCGGCGCAGATCGCCGCCACTGTCAGCATGTTCGGCAAAAGCTGCGCCAGCGTCAGCTCCTTTCTCGGGAGACGGCTCATGTGCCGGTCTCCGCGATCACCGTCTCGCCGGCGACCATCGTCTGGCCTACGCGCACCAGCGGCACCACCCCCTCGGGCAGGTAGACATCCAGCCGCGAGCCGAACCGGATGAGCCCGAACCGCGCGCCGCGCGCGATCTCGTGCCCCTCGCCGGTGAAACACACGATCCGCCGCGCCACCAGCCCGGCGATCTGCACCACCGGCAACACGCGGCCATCCGCCATCTCGATCACGATGCCGTTGCGCTCGTTGTCGGCGCTCGCCTTGTCGAGCGAGGCATTGAGGAACTTGCCGGGGCGATAGGCCACCTTCGTCACCCGGCCCGCCACCGGCGCGCGGTTCACGTGGCAGTTGAACACCGACATGAACACGCTCACCCGCGTGAGCGGCGTATCCGGCAAGCCGAGCTCGGCGGGGGGCACGGCGGGCTCGATCAGCGACACGATGCCATCCGCGGGGCTAACGATCAGACCGGGGCGCGTGGGCGTTACGCGCTCGGGATCGCGAAAGAAATAGTAGCACCAGACCGTCAGCCCCGCACCGATCCAGCCCAAAGGCTCCCACAGCAAGAAGAGCACCAGCGCGACCCCGGCAAAGATCGCGACGAAGCGGCGCCCCTCGGGGTGCATCGGCTTTATAAAGGTCTCGTGCATCTTCATGGGCGCATGGTCCTTGGGCGCTATATCCTTTCCAATCGCCTAAGCCCCATGACCTTCAGATGCAAGGCGACACCTTTTCTTCGGTTCCACCGCATGGCACTCTCCACCGCATGAGCATCCAGATCACCTCTCCCGATGGGACCGCGGCCAGCCGCTTTGCCTTTGGCACCATGCAATTCGGCGGCACGGCGGACGCGGCGGCCTCGCGCGCCATGTTCGACGCCTGCCTCAAGGCTGGCATCACCCATTTCGACACCGCCTATCTCTATACCGATGGCGCGGCCGAGACGCTGCTCGGCAAACTCGCCGCGCCGCATCGCGACCGGCTCGTGATCGCAACCAAGGCTGGCTACTCTGGTGGGGCCGGGGCCGCCAATATCCGCGCGCAGTTCGACATCTCGCGCCAGCGGCTCGGGATGGACCACGTTGATATCCTCTACCTGCACCGCTTCGATGCCGACACAGCCCTTGAGGAAACGCTGGAGTGTTTCGCCGACCTGAAGTCGCGCGGACAGATCAGCCATGTGGGCCTGTCCAATTTCGCCGCGTGGCAGGTGATGAAAGCCGCCTGCATCGCGGCTCGGTTTGATCTTCAAATCTCGATCCTGCAACCGATGTACAGCCTCGTGAAGCGGCAGGCAGAGGTCGAAATCCTGCCGATGGCCGCCTCCGAGGGTATGGTCGTGGCGGGCTATTCTCCGCTCGCGGGCGGGTTGCTCACAGGTAAATACGCGCGCGGCGAAACGGGGCGGCTCACCGGCAACGAACGCTACGCGATCCGCTACGGACAGGACTGGATGCAGGAGGCCGCCACAGCGCTGGTGGACATCGCCGAAGAGCTTGGCACCGACCCCGCAACGCTGGCCGTTGCCTGGGCTGCGGGCCATCCCGCCGGGCCAGTCCCGCTCATCTCGGGCCGCTCGGCGGAGCAGATCGCGCCCTCGCTCGCGGCCATTGATTTCGAAATGGATGACGCACTCTATCAACGGCTCGCTGCGCTCACCCCGGCCCCGCCCCCGGCGACCGATCGCACGGAAGAGGGTGCATGAGTACGCGCCGCACCCTGCCGCCAATGGCCTCGGTCGCGCATGAAACCGAGGGTGCCAAGCTGCACGCCCCCTCGGCCGAGCGCAACGCCGGACCGATCACCGACGCGCTGCGCGAGATCGCGCCCGAGACGGGCCGCGCGCTGGAAATCGCCTCGGGCACCGGGCAGCATGTGGTGGCCTTTGCCCGCGCCATGCCCGGGCTCGACTGGCAGCCTACCGAAATCGACGCCGCTCGTCGCGCCAGCATCGATGCCTACGTGGCCGAGGCCGCCCTGCCCAACCTTTCCCCAGCCCGTCTGCTTGACGCAACCGCGCCGGGATGGGGGGCGGAGAATGGCGGGCAGGACCTGATCGTGCTGGTAAACCTGCTGCACCTCATCAGCACGCCCGAGGCGCGCACGGTAATCCGCGAGGCGGCGCAGGCGCTCGCACCCGGCGGACACCTTGCCCTCTATGGCCCTTTTCTGCGCGACGGGCAGGCCACCTCCGAGGGCGATGCCCGCTTCGACGCGAGCCTGCGCGCCCAGGGCGCCGGGATCGGTTACAAGGACGTGGCCGAGGTCAGGGAATGGGTCGAGGCCGCCGGGTTGACCCCACCCGGGACGCGCGTCCTGCCCGCCAACAACCTTCTTCTCGCCGCTCGCCGCCCCACCTGATCTGGATCAATGCCTCGCGGCCTTGCCGGTGCTTTCTGCGGGCGCAGGACCCCCGGCAAAAAGGACGCGAAAATGAGCTGGAAAGAGAAAATCGACGACACGAGAACGGAGTTGCGCGCGATGAACGCGCTCATCCCCGACACGGCGCGCGCCTTCGGCGGCCTCGGCAAGGCAGTCAAGGAGGGCGGCACACTTGATTTCAAGACCAAGGAGTTCCTTGCCCTCGGCATGTCCATCGTCATCCGCTGCGAGCCCTGCATCGGCCTGCATGTCGAGGCGCTCGTGCGCGCCGGGGCCACCCGCGAGGAGGTGGGCGACGTGCTGGCCATGGCGATCCAGATGGGCGGCGGCCCGGCGATGATGTATGCCGCGCATGCGCTCGCCTGTTTTGACGAGCTGTCCGAAAGTTCCTGAACCGCGGGCGTGCGAAACATGCTGACCGGCAAGGTCGGGGCGGTTAGGATCGGCGCAAGTCCTCCGCCCGGAGATGCCCACCGATGCTGCGTATCCTGTCTCTTTGTGTTTGGCTCGCCCCCCTGCCCGCCTTGGCTGGCGGACCGTTCGGCGATTACGATCCTGTGGATTTCGGGCCCCGAGGACCCGCTCGCTACGCGGTGCACGGTATCGACGTGGCGCGTTTCCAGGAAGAGATCGACTGGCGGCGCGTTGCGGCCTCGGGCGTGGCCTTCGCCTGGATCAAGGCGACCGAGGGCGGCGACGTCAAGGACCCCAGCTTTGACCGAAACTGGCAGTTGGCCGCGCGCCACGGCATCCCGCGAGGGGCCTATCATTTCTACTATTTCTGCACCCCGCCAGAGGTGCAGGCGCGCTGGTTCATCCGCAACGTGCCGCGCCGGGGCCGCACCCTGCCGCCCGTGCTCGACATGGAATGGAACCCGTTCTCGCCCACCTGCACAGTGCGCCCGCCGGGGGCCGAGGTGCGCAGGCAGGCGCGAATTTTCCTCGATATCATAGAGCGTTACTACGGCCAGCGCCCGATCATCTACACCACGCCGGAATTCTACGCCGTCACCGGGATCGGACAGGTGCGCGCCGAGTTCTGGCTGCGTTCGGTGGCGAAAACGCCCGACCAGGTGTATCCGGGGCAACCTTGGGTATTCTGGCAATACACCGGCACCGGAGTGGTGCCGGGCGTGGAAGGCGGCGTCGACATCAACGCGTTTCGCGGCACACGGGGCGCGTGGCGCAGGTGGTTGCGGCGGCACGAAAAATGAGGGGGCGCCCGAAGGCGCCCCCGTCATCGCTCACCCATCCTTGCGGATGGTTTCGTTCTTCGGGTCGTAGGGGCTGTCGCAGGTAACGGTCGCGTCCCAGAGCTTGTCGAACATGCGAACCTGTAGCTTCGTGCCCTCAACCGCAAGGTTCGGACGGACATAGCCCATGCCGATGGACTGACCGAAGGCCACCGAATAGCCGCCCGAGGTGAGACGGCCCACCCGCTCGCCCTCGGGTGTGTAGAGCGCCTCGCGGCCCCACGGATCGGCGTCCTCGGGCCCGTCGATCAGCAGCGTGCAGCATTTCACGCGAACGCCGGTCTCCACGAGCTTCTCCTTGCCACGAAATTCCTTGTCGAGATCGACGAAGCGGGGGAGGTCGGCCTCGAGAGGCGTCGCGTCGCGGCCCAGTTCGTTGCCGAAGGCGCGGTAGGATTTCTCCTGCCGCAGCCAGTTCTGCGCGCGCGTGCCCACCAGCTTCATCCCGTGCTTCTCGCCAGCGTTCTCCAGCAGGTCGAAGAGGTAATTCTGCATCTCGATCGGGTGATGCAGCTCCCAGCCCAGCTCGCCGGTATAGGCCACGCGGATGGCATTGACCGGGCACATGCCCAGCTCGATCCGTCGCGCCGACAGCCACGGGAACCGCTTGTTGGTAAGCGCGGTGGCCGGATCGGCGTCCTTGATGACCTCGTTCAGCACGTCGCGCGATTTCGGCCCGGCGATGGCAAAGACGCCCCATTGGGTGGTCACGTCCTGGATTTCGACATAGCCGAACTCGGCCATCTTGTCCTCGGCGGCCTTGCGCATGTAGTCGGCGTCATATTCCGTCCACCCACCGGAGGAGACGAGGTAATACTCGTGCTCCTTCATGCGCACGATGGTGTACTCGGTGCGCGTGGTGCCGTGATCGGTCAGCGCATAGGTCAGGTTGATCCGGCCTACCTTGGGCAGCTTGTTGCAGGTGAACCAGTCGAGAAACGCGGTGGCGCCGGGGCCCTTGACCACATGCTTGGTAAAGGCCGAAGCGTCGATCAGGCCCACGCCCTCGCGGATCGCCTTGGCCTCTTCCACCGCGTATTGCCACCAGCCGCCACGGCGGAAGCTGCGGGCGTCGTGGTCGAAATTCTCGGGCGCATCCAACGGCCCGAAATAGTTGGGACGCTCCCAGCCGTTCACCCAGCCGAATTGCGCGCCGCGCGCCTTTTGCCGGTCATAGGCAGGTACGGTGCGCAGCGGACGGGCGGCGGGGCGTTCTTCATCCGGGTGGTGGAGGATGTAGACATGGTCATACGCCTCCTCGTTCTTGCGCGCGGCGAATTCGGTGGTCATCCAGTTCGACGAATACCGCTTGGGATCGAGGCTCGCCATGTCGATCTCGGCCTCGCCATCGACCATGAGCTGTGCGAGATAATATCCGGTGCCGCCCGCGGCGGTGATGCCGAAGGAAAAGCCCTCGGCCAGCCACATGTTGCGCAGCCCCGGTGCGGGGCCGACCAGCGGGTTGCCATCGGGTGTGTAGCAGATCGGGCCGTTGAAATCGTCCTTCAATCCGCTTTCCTCGCAGGACGGGATGCGGTGGATCATCGCCATGTACTGCTCTTCGATCCGCTCCAGGTCGAGCGGGAAGAGATCGGCGCGGAAGCTGTCGGGCACGCCATATTCAAAGCAGGCGGGGGCGTTTTTCTCATAGACGCCGAGAATCCAGCCGCCGCGCTCTTCGCGCACGTAGGATTGCGCGTCGGCATCGCGGACCACGGGGTGCTCCTGCCCGCCATTCGCGCGATATTCGACCAGCGCCGGATCCTTGTCCATCACGATGAACTGATGCTCGACCGGGATCGCGGGGATCTTGATGCCGAGTTTCTTCGCGGTGGTCTGCGCGTGGTTACCGGACGCGGTGACGACATGCTCGGCGGTGATGGTGATCTGCTCGTCCGAGGGCACGAGGTTACCGCCCTTTTCCACCATCTTGGTGCAGGTGACTTCCCACGCCGCGCCGTTCCAGTGGAATGCATCGGCCTGCCATTTGCGTTCGATCATCACGCCGCGCTGGCGCGCGCCCTTGGCCATCGCCTGCGTCACATCTGCGGGGTTAATATAGCCGTCGGTATTGTGATAGATCGCACCCTTGAGATCCTCGGTATTGATGAGCGGCCAGCGCGCCTTGATCTCGTCCGGCGTCAGCCACTCGTAGGGCACACCACAGGTCTCGGCGGTCGCGGCATAGAGCATGTATTCGTCCATGCGCTCGTCAGTCTGCGCCATGCGCAGGTTGCCGACCACCGCAAAGCCGGCGTTGAGCCCGGTCTCGGCCTCGAGCGTCTTGTAGAAATCCACCGAATACTTGTGGATATGCGTGGTGGCGTAGGACATGTTGAAAAGCGGCAACAGGCCCGCAGCGTGCCAAGTCGAGCCGGAGGTCAGCTCGTCGCGCTCCAGCAGCATGATGTCCTGCCATCCTGCCTTGGCCAGATGATAGGCGATTGAGGTACCGATCGCTCCGCCGCCGACGACGAGGGCTTTGACTTCGGTTTTCATGGCGTGCGACTCCGTTGGGATAACGTCTTTGGGCAGATGTTTATCAATCCTGTGAAATCACGCGCAGCCCATCCGACACAACGCCGCACGAAAGCGACGCTGCCCGCCGATCACGGTGCGATAACAGAGAGGTGGATTTCCCCCGCGCAGCTTGATAGCTAGCGCGCCAACACGGACATCACGGAACCGACAGCCATGAGCGCCACCGCCCGCAAGACCGCCCCCCTGCCCGAGGACATCCGGGCGATGAAGGGCCGCGCGCCCATCGTCTCGCTGACCGCCTACACCACGCCGATGGCGCGGATGATGGATGCGGCCTGCGATTTCGTCCTCGTGGGCGACAGCCTCGGGATGGTGGTTCACGGCATGACCTCGACCCTCGGTGTCACGATGGAAATGATGATCCTGCACGGGCAGGCGGTGGCGCGGGGGCTGTCGCGCGCGATGCTGGTGATCGACATGCCCTTTGGCAGCTACGAGGAAAGCCCCGCACAGGCGTTCCGCAACGCCGCGCGCATCATGCGCGAGACGGGCGCGGCGGCGGTCAAGCTCGAGGGCGGGCAGCACATGGCCGAGACCATCGCCTTTCTGGTGGCGCGGGGTGTGCCGGTGATGGCGCATATTGGCCTCACACCGCAGTCGGTGAACACGCTGGGCGGCTACAAGGTGCAGGGCCGTGGCGAGGCGGCCGAGCGTCTGATGGCCGACGCGCGCGCCGTTGCCGAGGCCGGGGCGTTCTCGGTGGTGCTGGAAAAGCTGCCCTCGGTGCTGGCCGATCGGATCACTGCCGGGATCGACATTCCCACGATCGGTATCGGCGCGGGGGCGGGCTGTGACGGGCAGATCCTCGTGGTCGATGACATGCTGGGCCTGTTTACCGAGTTCAAGCCGAAATTCGTCAAGCGCTATGCAGAGTTGGGGGACGCGGGCACCGCCGCCATCGCCGCCTATGCCGAGGACGTGCGCGCGCGCACCTTTCCCGCGCCGGAGCACGGATTCGCCGAGGAGTCGCCGAGTTGAGCGCGCCGATCCTGCGCCGCCTCGACGACCTGCGCACCGCCACCCGCCCCTGGACGCTTGCCGGCGAGCGCATCGGCGTGGTGCCGACGATGGGCGCGCTGCATGACGGGCACCTGTCGCTGGTGGCGGCGGCCAAAGAGCGCTGCGACCGGGTGATCGTGACGATCTTCGTCAACCCGAAGCAATTCAACAACGCTGCCGATCTGGATAAATACCCCCGCACCGAGGAAGAGGACGCGCGAAAGCTGGCTCGATTCGGGGTGGATGCGCTGTGGGTGCCGGAGGCTGACCAGATGTATCCGGCGAATTTCGCCACGACCGTTTCGGTCAGCGGGTTGACCGACGTGATGGAGGGATCATTCCGCCCCGGCCATTTCGACGGGGTGGCGACGGTGGTGACCAAGCTGTTTACCCAGACCAGCGCCACCGACGCGTTCTTCGGCGAGAAGGATTTCCAGCAGCTTCTGGTGGTGCGCCGCATGGCCACCGATCTGGACCTGCCCGTGACGGTGCATGGCTGCCCGACGATCCGCGATATCGACGGGCTGGCGCTCAGCTCGCGCAACCTGCTGTTGTCGGACCGCGCGCGCACCTCCGCGCCGCGCCTGCACGAGGAGATGGAGGCGCTGGTCGAGGGGCTGCGGTCGGGACAGGCATTCCCGGCGCTTCGCGAGAGGGCGGTGGCGCGACTGGAGAAGGCCGGGTTCACCCGCGTGGATTACCTCGACCTGCGGGCGCAGGACGACCTTGCATCCCTCGACGCGCCCGACCGTCCCGCGCGGCTCTTTGCCGCCGCGTGGCTCGCCGGGGTGCGGCTGATCGACAATATCGCCGTCGCCTGAACCGGTGAGTGACACAACGTAATGCGCTTCCGAGGGGAAAAGGTAAGGATTTCCTGACGGGACAAGCGCGCGAGTCTTCCCCATGTGACGGGTGCCGGGATCGCGCAGATTCGCGCTGGTCAAGAGTGTCCTGATTGACGGTGCCCGGTATGCCACCGCTCACGTCTGTTGTGTCCCAGGGCCCCGGTGGAAACACCGGGGCCGCTTTTCTCTCAGCCGAACCGCTCCGACCACGTCGGCAGCAGGTCGCCGGGCGCCGGGCGGGCGGCGTGGATCGCGCGGGCGATGGCGCGGGCCATGGTGCAGGCGGCGGCGTGGCCCAGCAGCACCTGCGCAGCAAGGTCGGGCGCGGGGCGCGCCCCTGTGGCGGCGGCGAAGACCAGGTCACCATCCATCAGCGTGTGCGACGGCAGCAGAGCGCGGGCAAGTCCGTCATGCGCGGCAGTGGCGAGCCGGGTGCATTGCGCCTGTGTGAGCGTGGCGTCGGTGGCGACGATGCCGATGGTGGTGTTGGCGTGCTGCGCGAGCTTGGTCGGCGCAACCAGCGGGTTGGGGAAGGACGCGGCCGGGCCGAACCCGCCGAATTCCCCGTCGATCTCGAAGGGCGCGGCCCAGAAATGCGGCCCATCCCCCACCGTGGCCGAGCCAAGAGCGTTCACGGCCACCAGCGCCCCCACCGTGCTGCCATCCGGCAGGACCGTGGAAGCGGAGCCGAGCCCGCCCTTGAACGTGGCCGTGGTGGCACCGGTCCCGGCGCCCTCGCTGCCGAGGGCGAAATCCTCCGATACGTCGGCGAGCGCGGCGCGGCCAAGCGCCTTGTAAGGATTATCCGACCAGCCCTTGTCCCCGCCGTTCGCGAGATCGAACAAGATTGCGGCGGGCACGATGGGTACGCGCACATCCCCCACGGCAAAGCCGCGCCCCATGTCGCGCAGCCCCTCCGCCACGCCCGACGCGGCATCGAGACCGAAGGCCGATCCGCCCGACAGCACCAGCGCGTCCACGTCCTGCACCGCGCGGTCGGGGGCGAGCAGATCGGTCTCGCGCGTGCCCGGCGCGCCGCCCATGACATGCACCCCGGCGGTAAAGGGGGCGTCGGCGGTGAGCACCGTCACACCGGAGCGCAGCGCGTCATCCCCGGCATTGCCCACGCTCAGCCCGGCCACATCGGTGATAAGGTTGCGCGCACCTGTCCGCGTAATCATGCCGCAAATCTCCGTTCCGGCCACAAACCACCTTGCCAGAGCGCATGCGATCGGCAAGAAAAGGCATCAGGCCCGGGCGATGGCGTCGCCCCGATCAGGGCCTTTCCCAACAGTCCTGAACGCCGGGACCTTCTTTTGCAAGGAGGGTCACAATGACTGCACGTCCAGACTTCTACCGCTTCCACAACGGCGAAAAGGCCCCGCTGCCCTTTGCCGTGCCCGAATACGAGGCGCGGGTCGCGGGCCTGCGCGCGATCATGGAGGAGGCGGGGGCAAGCGCCGTCGTCCTCACATCGATGCACAATATCGCGTATTATTCGGGCTTTCTCTATTGTTCATTCGGGCGGCCCTATGCCCTTGTCATCACCGAAACCGACTGCGTCACCATCAGCGCGGGCATCGACGCGGGCCAGCCGTGGCGGCGGTCATTTTGCGACAACATCACCTATACCGACTGGCAGCGCGACAATTTCTGGCGCGCGGTGCGGTCCGTGGCGGGGACAGGCGGGGTCGTCGGCTACGAGGGCGATCACCTGACGCTGATGCAGCGCGACAGGCTGGAGGATTTCCTCGAGCCCTTGACGATGCTGGACCTCGCCCCGGCCACGATGCGGCAAAGGATGCGCAAGTCCGAAGCCGAGATCGCATTGATCCGGTCCTGCGCACAGGTGGCCGATGTGGGCGGCTACGCCATCCGCGACGCCGTGACCGTCGGCGCGCGCGAGATCGACGTGGCAATGGCGGGCCGCGATGCGATGGAATTGGAGATCGCCAAGCGCTTTCCCGAGGCCGAGTACCGCGACACATGGGTGTGGTTCCAGTCCGGCATTAACACCGATGGCGCGCACAACCCGGTGACGGCGCGCATGATCGAGCGCGGCGATATCCTGTCGCTCAACACCTTCCCTATGGTGTCGGGCTATTACGTGGCGCTGGAGCGCACGATGTTCGCGGGCGAGGTGGACGCGGCCAGCCGCAGTATCTGGGAGGCAAATGTCACCGCCCATGAATTCGGCATGTCACTGCTGAAGCCCGGGGTGAGCTGCGCCGAGGTCACGCACCAGATCAACGCGTTCTTCGAAGAGCGCGATCTGCTGCAATACCGCACCTTCGGCTATGGCCACAGCTTTGGCATTCTCAGCCACTACTATGGCCGCGAGGCGGGGCTGGAACTGCGCGAGGATATCGACACGGTTCTGGAGCCGGGCATGGTTATCTCGATGGAGCCGATGCTGACGCTCGGCGAGGGACAGCCCGGCGCGGGCGGCTACCGCGAGCACGATATTCTCGTGATCACCGAGGACGGCAACGAGAACATCACCGGCTATCCTTACGGCCCGGACTTCAACGTCGTGGGTTGAACCCGGGGTCGGGGCGGGATCGCGCCGCCCCGGCACACCGTTCAGGCGAGGTGATCCACCACCTGCAAATGCTGCGCCAGGCGGTCCACCTCGGACAGGTAGCGCGCCACCAGCTTCGGGTCGTGTGGCGCGGGGCTGACGCCCGCAGGTATTTCGCGTGCCAGCACCGATTCGACCGCCAGCGAGACGGGCACCGACACCAGCCGCGCCATCGCCGTGCCGCGCAGGTCGCCCCATGCGTCCATCACGTAGGTCTTGTGCCAAACGGGCGCGCCGTCCCGCTCGGCCCGCAGCCCGACGCAGAGCACGACGCGATCCGGCTCGCCCTCGTCATAGGCGTTCTCTTGCCAGAACTGATCGGACATTTCCCTGAGCCGCGCCTCGCCGTCATCGCCCTCGAGCGTCTCGATCTCGGCAAACACGTCCTTCCACGCCTCTGACCAGCCGTTGAGCCGCAGCGTGCCGCGCACGAAATCCCTGATCCGCCAGTCGGGATCGAAGCGGTAATCCGCGATAAAGGGGGTGGAATCGCGGTTGGGGTAGACCTCGAAGGTCTCGGGCGTGGGCAATGGGGCCTGGTAGGACGAGATCGCATCCCACGGCCGCGCGACGTTCAACTCCGCGAACTCGCGGATCGAGCGCGAGGGCGAGCGAAGCGCCTTGAGCACGCCCAAGGGCGACCAGCTGAACTTGTAGCGGAAGGCATTGGGGTGCTTGGGCACGCCGCCGCAATAGGAGGTGAAGCTGAGGTCGTTGGCCGCGTCGCACACCCCCGAGGCGCGATAATCGGCCACGAGGTGATGCGCCATCAGGTGGTCGATCCCCGGATCGAGGCCGATCTCGTTGACGAGGCTCAGCCCGCGTGCGCGTGCGGTCTCATCCAGCGCCCGCATCTCTGGCGCAATGTAGGAGGACGAGACGAAATGTCCGCCCTTGGACAGGCACAACTCCGCCAGCGGCACATGCCAGTCCCCGGGCAGCATCGAGACAACCACGTCACCGGGCTTGAGCGCCCCGGCCAGCGCATCGCGATCGAAGGCGTGGATATCGGCGGTCAGGTCGCCCACCGCCGCCTGCGCCTTGTCGGTGGAGCGGTTCCACACGGTCACGTCATGGCCCGCCTCGATCAGCCGCCGCAGGCCGGGGATGGCCGAAAGGCCGGTGCCGCACCAGTGAATCGTCATGTTTCAGACCTCCTTGATATGGGTGTCGAATGTCGCCCGCGCCCGGCCCCAGACGCCCGCGTCGATGGCGTCGAGCGTCCCGAGATAGGGGAGAAGCTGCGCGGCGAAATCCTCCGAGGATTCGCGCGGCAGGAGCGAGGGCAGGTTGTCGATGGCCATCACGTCCAGCGGCGGCGCGTCGTGGACGCGCACCGCCGGTTCGGCCCATGTAGTGGCCGTGTCATAGACCGGCACCGGGTTGTAATCGCTGTCGGGATCGCAGGCCACGTCACCGATCACCGTCAGGCGGCGGGGTTCAGCCACCGCCGATTTCGGCACGAAGACCGGCGTGCCGGGGCGCGCGAGGATGCAGTTGATGAACAGGTCATGCGCGAGGAGTTCCGGGAACGGCCCGCCATGCGCGGTCTCTGCCATGTCCCAGCGGGTCACCGTCACGTCCAGCGCCTCGCACAGGTCGCTCGCCCCGGTGCCGACGCGGCCCAGCGCGCCGATGACGATGGCCGTGGGCCGGGGCGCGCCGGTGGCGTCGAGCTGCGCGGCGAGCGCCGCCAACAACGCATCGCGGCCCGCAAAGGTATCGACGGGCGGACAGGTCTTGCCCTGCCGCTGCGCCGCCCATGCCATGAGCGACACCGCCGCGCCCGCATAGCCCGCCCAGTAGCCGAAGGCAGCGACGCGGCGTCCGTCCTCGTCCACGAGATACTCCAGGTCATAGAGCGCGCCGCCCCCGGCCCTGAACCGCTGCAACAGCCGTTTGCCGGAATGCTGCCCCTTGAAGGCATGGCCGAACATGACATGACGATGGCGTAGCGGCGTGCCATCCTCGGGCAGTTCCTTGAGCCCGAAGATGATGGCATCGGCGGGGGCGTCGGGCCACGCGCCCTCGGGCGCGATCTCGCAGCCCGCGTCGCGGTAGCCGTCAATCGGGATCGCACGATTGCGGCTTTCCTCGACCGTCACGCGCATACCCTTTGCGACCAGTTGCGCCGCTCCGTCGGGCGTGATCCCCACCCGTTCCTCATTCGGCCGCTGCTCGGCCCGAACCCAGAGATGTGTCATGGTTGTCCTCTCAGATCATGTCATCGGCGATGACCTGCGCCACCGAGGCACGGGTGCGCATCGCCTCGACAAAGGCGGTGATCTTTGGATAGGCCGCCATGTCCACCCCGTCACCGGGCAGCCAGCTACAGGCGACGTAGAGATACGGATCGGCCAGCGAGACCGCCTCGCCCAGCACGTAGGGCCCCTTGAGCATGTGGTTTTCGACATGGGCCGCGCTCGCGGTCATGGTCTCGACGGCCTTGGCCTTCATGTCGGCGAGCGAGCTTTCCTCGTCGGCCCAGCGATGGCCGCGCACGCGGTGCGCATGGTTCACATGCATGGTCGAGGCGAGATAGCACATCGCCTCGCGCATCTTCGCGGCCTCAAACGGATCGGTCGGGCGCAGCCCGGCGGCAGGCGCGAGGTCGGCGATGTGCTCAAGAATGGCGGCGGTCTCGGTCAGGATGCCGCTCTCGGTCACGAGTGCCGGCACGCGCCCCTTTGGGTTGACCGCGTGATACCGCGGTTGCGTCTGCTCGCCCGCCTTGAAATCGAGCCGCACCGGCTCGAACTCGAGCCCCGCCTCGTGGAGTGCGATGGCCACGGCGATGGCGATTGTGCCCCTTGCATAATAGAGTTTCATGTTCCTCTCCCGTCTCAGATGCCCGTTTCAGATAAAGGTGCGGGCATGGGCCCGGTCCGGTGCGTCGAGATGCGGCGTGGCGTTGAACGCCCCCACCATCAGCATGTCATGGACATGGTGCACACGGTGCAGCGAACTGTTCATCACTTGCAGCATGACCTTGGACATGCCGCCGATGTCGAGCCCGAGCGCGTGGCGCATGGCCATGCCGATCACGCCCCCGGAGGTGACAACGAGCACGCGCCCGCCGCTGCCCGACAGCTCGTCGAGCAGGTCCGTCACGCGGGCCGAGAAGCTCTCGTAACTCTCGGGCAACCCGTCGAGATTGCCTTGCGCCCAATGTTCGATGACCCGCGGCAGGTAGCGCGCGAATTGCGTGGCATCCTGCGGGGCGGGGATGCCGTGCTGCGCCTCCACGGCCTGCGCCAGCGCGAAATAGCTCAGCTCGTCGAGGCGCGCGTCCACGTCGCCGCCGCCATAGCCCATGGCGTCGGCCGTGCCCCGCTGCCGGGCGAGCGTGCCGGTGATGACCCGGTCGAAATGCGGATCGGTGGCGCGCATGTGCATGCCGAGCCAATCCGCCTGCTGCACGCCCAAGGGCGAGAGCCGGTCATATCCCGCCTCGTCGGTGGCCCTGTTGTTGGCCTGCCCGTGCCGCACCAGAACGATCTCGGTCACATTTCGCCCCCCGTCTTTCGCCGCGACGTTAGCGCCCCGCGCGACCGGGCGAAAGGTGGCATGGGCGGATTTCTCGGAGCACCGGCCCGGGCGCGTGGGCGCGCGCGCAATTCCTGTTGCGCCCTGCCCCCGGCTCGGTTAAAGCGGCACCCGGTCCCGCCGCGCCAGACCCGGCCCGCGGGCGAGAAGGTGGCCGCTGTAGCTCAGCTGGTAGAGCACGTCATTCGTAATGATGGGGTCGGGGGTTCGAGTCCCTTCAGCGGCACCACTTCCTCAACTGAAAGAGTCGTTTCGCTCCAGCTTCTTGAAGTTGAACGTAGCCGGTAGACCATGTCGCGCCCATTCATCGTCGCGAAGACCGGGATATTCTACTTTCTTGGTGAGAAGCACCTCGACGCATAGGCTGTATTGCTGCTTCATGTATGGTTGTGACCGCGCGCGGGTTGCGGCGCTGCGGGCGGGGCAGGCCGTGCGGACGGGCGAGGGCTGATTTCTTGAGCTGCGTCCGGTGGCGGGCGAGATCGACGAGTTGCTGGCCGCGCGCGAAGCCGAGACTGCCCACGCCCGCACCGCGGACTTGGCCCATGAAGGAACAAGCTTGGACAGCGTATGCAGCCCACCCCCGTTCCGGGCCGTCCTGACCCTTGGGCCGATCATGCCATCCAAGGCCGACGAATAGCCCCGTCAACACCGGGGAGATGCGGCCGATTTCGCTGCACTGTGCTTGATGCGCTTGCTCATGCTTTGGTCGGGTCCGATCCGTTGCAAGATGCGCTGATCCTATCCCGCCGCGTCCTTCTCGGGCCCGTCCATGGAGGCCAGTTCGCCCAGCGTAATCGGTTTGAGCGGCGGGCGTATGCGGTAATAGCCGGTTTCGTCGGGCGATTGCCCGTTCGCCTCGGCCAACAGGGCGGTAACGGTCAATCCGCAATAATGGCCCTGGCACGGCCCCATACCCGCACGGCCAAAGGCCTTGGTCTGGTTGGGGCCAAGGCAGCCGATCTTGGCGTAAGTTCTTATGTCGCCAGCGGTGACTTCCTCGCAGCGGCAGATCACGGTGGTGTCGGCCGGCGCGATGGCACCGGCATAAGGGGGATAGGCCACATCGAGAAAGGGCCGCGCCGCCCGCTCGACCGACAGGGCAGCGTGTAACGGGGTGGCCCTGTCATCACGGTCGGACGCGGACAAGCGCCCGGCTTCCTCGGCCAGCTTCAACGCGGCCAGCCGCCCGGCGATCTCGGCCACCCTGGCCCCGCCGATCCCGGCCCCATCCCCGGCGATGCAAACCCCGGGCACATCGCTCTGGCCCCACTCATCGAGGACCGGCACGAAGCAAGCCTGCGCCGCGTTCCATTTATGACTGACACCAAGGGAGCGCGCGGCTTGCGTGTTCGGCACTACGCCGTGATGCAGGTAGACCGTCTCGCAGGCGATGCGGTGGTGCTTGCCCCGGCTCTCGAAGGACACCGCCTCGGCTCGGCCCTCGCCCTCGACCTCAATCTCCGTGGCCCCGGTATGGCGTGGCACGCGGGCGCGGGTGATCTCGGCCAGCAGGCCCAGCCCCTTGAGCAGGTAGCGCCAGCCGCGTAGCGCCCCCCCCAAATGCTGCGCGGAACGGATGAGGTCCGCGCGCCTCTGCGTCTCGACCAGTGCCAAGGGCGGCGTGCCTGCCCGCACCATCTGCACCGCAATGAGATAAAGCAGCGGGCCCGAGCCCACCAGCACCGCGCGCCGCGCCAAGACGCCCGACTGCTTGAGCAGGATTTGCCCCGCCCCCGCCGTCATCACGCCTGGCAAGGTCCAGCCCGGCAGCGGCATGGGCCGTTCCAGCGCACCGGTGGCGAGCAACACGCGCGCCGCCTCGACCTGCGCCGCTGCCCCGTCGGAGGTGTAGGAAAGACGAAAGCCCGGCTCGATGGCCCAGACCACCGCGCCGCCGACATGCGTGATCCCCGCCTGCCGCAGCCCCGCCACCAGCGGCGCGCCTTGGGTGTAATCCTTGCCCAGAATATCCCCGCGCAGGCCCGCCGCGCGCTCTACGTCGCGATAGATCTGCCCGCCCGCGCGGGGCTGTTCATCCAGCACGCAAACCGACATCCCCAGCTCCGCCGCCGTAGCGGCAGCGGCCATACCTGCGGGCCCCGCGCCGATGATGGCCAGGTCAAAGCGTGTCATCGCAAGGCCCCTCATGCGGGCGGGCGATCTCCAGCCCCTCGGTAACCTCGATCATGCAAGCCTGCCGCACGACACCCTCCACCTCGAGCAGACAGTCGAAACAGGCCCCCATCATGCAAAAGGGTGCGCGCGGCGCGCCCGAGACTGGCGTGTGCCGCAGCACCGTCACCCCGGCGGCCAGCAGGGCGGCGGCCAGATTCGCGCCCTCGGGCAGCATCAGCGTTTCCCCGGCAAAGCGCACCGGCACGCGGTGCGCATCGGGGGACAATTCAAGAAAAGCGGGCTTCACCGAACACCTCCAGGTCGGGTGCTGCCTCGGTCCCCTCCAGCCAGTCGGGCAGGAACCGGGCATGTGCTGCGGCGAGCGTGATGCCGCTATGACAGGTCACGAGATAGGCGCCGGGCATCTCGGCACTCTCCTGATAGATCGGCAAGCCATCGGGCGAGAGCACCCGCAGCGCGCCCCATGACCGCACAAGCTGCGCGCGCGCCAGCACCGGGTAGGCCGCAATCGCCTCGGCGGCGAGGCTTGAGAGGCCCGGTTGAGTCACGCCGTCGTCGAGCCCCACCTCCTCGTTCGTGGCCCCGATCTGCACGCCGCCCTCGTCCACCTGCCGCGCGATGAGCGACGGGCGGTTGATGATCTTGGGCAGTTTCTCGGTGATCAGCACCTGCCCGCGCTGTGGCCGCACCGGGGCCTTGAAGCCCAGCTTCGGCCCAAGCTGTGCCGCGCCCAGTCCTGCCGACAGCACCAGCTTGCCCGCCTCGACGATTGCGCCGTCAGCGCACACCACGCGGAAGCCGTCGGGCTTGGTCACATCCGTCACCGTCCTGCCGGTCAGCACCCGCCCGCCCATGCGCCGCACATCGGCGGCGAGCGCGCGCAGCAGGCGCAGCGGATTGGCGTGGCCATCCTGATGATGCAGGATCGCGCCCATGACCTTGGGTCCGATATGCGGCTCTTCCTTGCGCAGGGCGTTGCGGCCCAGCACCTCGAACGGGTAATTGCCGTCCAGTTTTTCCTTCAGCGCCTCGTAGTTCTCTACCGTTGCCTGAAGGCTCTCCTCGGAGAAATGGAAATCGTAGCCGCCCTTCTGCTCCAGCCCGAGGTCCTGCCCCGTGGCCTCGCCCAACTCGGCGGCGAACTCGGCCCACGCGGCGGCTGAGGTTTGCGACCAGCGCGCATAGCGCGGCTGGTTCATGCCCTTGGATTGCACCCAGACAAGGCCGAAATTGCCCCGGCTGGCCCGGAACGACCCGTCATCACCATCCAGCACCGTCACCCGAAGCCCGCGCTTGAGCAGGCCCCAGGCGGTGGAGAGGCCGACGACCCCGCCGCCGATGATGACATAATCGCTGCTCATGGGTTCCGATCCCGGCTTGAGCGACGACAGGGCGGCACGCGCCGCCCTGTCCTATTGAGGCTCAGTTGCTCGCCGCCACCTTGTCGAGGATCGCCTGGCCCCAATCGGCGCCTACATCCTCCAGCACGGCGGGCCAGACATCGGCGCGCGCCTTGGCGGCCATTGCGGCCAGTTGTTCGTCGCTCAGCGCAACCACGGTTGCACCCAGATCATCCACCAGCCGCTGCTCGTTGCGCGCCTGATCGGCCTCGGCCACCTCCCAGCGGGTTGCCTCGAACGCCGCCGCCTGTTCCTTGAGCGCCGCCTGATCCTCGTCGGACAGCCCGGCAAGGCTCTCGTTCGAGATGATCATGTACCAGACCTCGAAATGGGTATTGGCGGGGATGTAGGTCTTGGTCACGTCTCGGAACGACGCGTAGTAGCCCTCGGCCCCGGATCCGATCACACCGTCAACGACGCCGGTCTGCACGGCGGTAAACGCCTCGGAGAACGGGATCGGCGACGGGATGTAGCCGAGCGCCTCGCCGGTCAGCTGAAAGCTCTTGATGCCCGGCACGCGCACCTTGATGCCGTTGGGTTCGACCGATCCGGCCTGCGGGTTGTCGACATTGAGCGAGATGCCCCCGAAATACACCGGGTAGGCCGCCAGCATGGTGATGTCCTGCTCGGCATAAAGCCCGGCCATCACCTCGCGCACCACGCCGCCGGGGCCATAGACCGCGCGGGCCTGCTCCCAGTTACCAGCCAGATAGGGGAAAGAGCTGATCTGCATGCGGCGATCGGCGGCGGTGGCGGCGGGCTGCGTGGCCATGTCGATGGCGCCCACGCTGATGCGCTCCTGCACCGTGGTGTAATCGCCCAGTGCGGAGGCGGCGAAGATATTGACGCTAACATCGCCGCCGGTGGCCTCCTTGACGGCCTCGGAAAACGCCCGAAGCTCGACGTCGATGGTCGCGCCCTGCGGGCGGACATGGCTCATCTTGAGATCCTGTGCCTCGGCCATGGGCGTAAGCGCCATGAGCGCGGCGGCAGCGGTGGCCAGCATGGTATGTTTCATTGGGGTAATCCTCCGTGTTGAGTTTGGGTTGAGGGGTGTAGTCAGGGGGCCACGTCGTAGCCGAAGAAACGCGGTAGAAAGAGCGACAGGTCCGGCCAGAGCGAGGTGAGGAACACCACCGGCACGTAACCGAAGAGAATGAGCTTCATCGCGGGCGGGATCACCTTGGTGACCTTCACCTTGCCGATCCGCGCGCCAAGGTAGAGGATCGAGGCATAGGGCGGCGTCACGCCCCCCATGGCGGTGTTGACCCCCATGATCGCGGCGAATTGCACCGGGCTCACCCCGATGGCGTTCATCAAGGGCAGCAGAAGCGGCGCAATCAGGATGATCGCGGTCACGTCATTGACCACCATGCCCACCAGGAATAGCAGGATGTTGATCATGATCAGCAGCAGCACCTTGTTCTCGGTGATCGAGAAGATGCCCTGCACCAGTTGCTGCGGGATGCTTTCATAGACGAACATCTGGCTGAGGATCATGGAAAACAGGATCATCATCATGATCGCGCCCACCGCCGTTGCGGCCTCGCGCCCCGCCGACAGGAAATTCGACCATTTCAGCCCCTTGTAGATCAGGAAGCCGACCGGCACCGCGTAGATAACGGCGACGGCGGCGGCCTCGGTGGGCGTCATGATCCCGCCATAGATGCCGCCGAGGATGATCACCGGCATCAGAAGCGCCGGAAAGGCGTGAAACCCGCGCCGCGCCACCTCGCCCGACAGTTCCGAAAACGACGGCTTGTCATCGAGGACGAGGTTGAACTTGCGGCTCATCACGAGGTTGATCACGGAAAACGCCACCATGATCAGCAGGCCCGGGCCGAGCGTGGCCAGGAAACAGGCGAGGATCGAAGTGTCGGTGACCCAGCCATAGACGATCATCGTGACCGAGGGCGGGATGAGCAGCCCGAGGATCGAGGAATTGGCGATCAGGGCAGTGGCGTATTCGCGGGGATAGCCGCGCTTTTCCATCTCGGGGATGAGCAGCGGGCCGATGGCCGCGATACCCGTCAGGCCCGAGCCTGAAATCGCCCCGATCACCGCACAGGAGACCGCCGCCACAACACCAAGCCCACCGCGTACATGGCCGATAAACGCGTTGACAAAGCGCAGCAGCGAGGCGGCTATCCCGCTCTCGGACATGATCGTGCCGGCAACCACAAAGAGCGGAATGGCCAGCAGCACCGGGTTGCCCATTTGCTGGAACCCCCAGAGCATCATGCCCTTCATCGTCACGTCGCCGAGGAAATACATCACCATCAACGCGGCCCCGAAACAGTAGGGCAGCGGCACCCCCAGCGTCAGCGTAATCACCAGCAGGGCAATGGCCAGAAGGGCGATCTCGATCATGACGCGCTTCCTTGTGCGAGACGGCGGACATGCGCCGCGAGATGCGAGGCGGTGTAGGCCATCATCAGTCCCAGCCCCACGAGGAGCGCGATGTCAGAATAGAAGGTCGGGATGTAGAGCGTCGGGCTCTCGCGCCAGACGCGCCAGGCGTATTGCGTGTAATCCCAGGCCCAGGACAGCAGCCACAGGCCGACGATCAGGCTGATGATCTCGCCCAGGATGGCGAGAATATTGTGCCCCCGCTCGGTCTTGATGAATATCTCCAGCACATTCGCGCGGATATGGGTGTTCTCGCGCGAGGCGTTCACGGAACCGAGGATATAAAGCCAGAGCGTGGGATAGAGCATCGTCTCCTCCAACCCCATCACCGGCACCTGCAAGACATAGCGCGTGATGACCTGAACGAACTGGCCGAGCGCCACCACGCAGATCAGTGTCGTCAGCAGGTATTTCGAGAATGTATCCATGACCTCCTCCTTGCCGGTGCCTGTCCCACACCGACGTTCTGGGAATTACACTGGACACAACTTATAAATTCAATTTGATTATATCTTTGAGTCCATCAATTTGGGTTATGAGCAAAATGCATCTCTCCCTGCGCCAGCTCACCACCTTTCGCGAGGTCATGCGGTCGGGCTCGATCAGCCAGGCGGCGCGCAGCGTAGGGCGCACGCAACCGGCGGTCTCCACCATGATCCGCACGCTCGAGGATCAATTGGGCTTTGCGCTCTTCGTGCGCATGCAGGGCAAGCTCACCCCCACCCCCGAGGCGCATTACTTTCTGGAGGAATGCGAGGAAATCCTCGGTCGGGTCGAACGCACCGAACGCACGCTCAGCCGGATCAGCACGCTGCAAGCGGGCAAGCTCAAGATCGCCTGCCACCCGGCCGCCTCCAGCGTATTCCTGCCGCGCCTGCTGACGCGGTTCCTGCTGGACAAGGACGATCTCGAGCTGTCCCTCATCATGCGTTCCTCGGACGTGATCGAAGACCTGATTGCCTCACAGCAATACGACGTTGGTTTCGCCGAAACGCCCGCGCCCCGCGCCTCCATCGCACAGGTGGAGTACGATCTCGAATGCGTCTGTGTGCTGCGCGCCGATGATCCCTTGGCGCGCGCCCCCGTCATAACCCCCGACAATCTCGACGGAAGTCCGATGGCGGTGCTCTTCGACGAACACAACACCGCCGTGCAGACCGAAGCCGCGTTTCGCGCCTCGGGCTGCCGCTTCAACAAGCGTCTTGAACTGCGCACTTTCCTGCCGGGTCTGCAGTTCGTCGCCGCTGGGGTCTGCGTGATGGTCTGCGACATGATCACGGCCTACAGTTACCTTCTCCAAACCCAGGAACCGGCGCGTCTGGCGATCCGCCGGTTCCGGCCCCGCATTTCCAACAGCGTCTCGATCCTGACCCCTGGTTACGCGACGCCATCCATGGCCAGCCGCGCATTTATCGCGGACCTGCAGGCGGCGGTTGAAAAGATGCAAAGCGATATTGAAGACTCATTGCAACAGCGATGAATGTCGGGCGCCAATTGTGCCCCGCGCGGTGTTGCTCATCTTTCATCTCACGGTTCGACGGTGAAGGCCCGGCCGCGAGCCAGGCGCCGAGCCTGTTGGGTGAGGATAAAGCAAAGGTCTTGTCGACGGATATCGGCCTCAGTGACGAGCTGATCGCGAAAGGTATCGTCAAGGCTGCGAGCTGAAATACGAGGCGGTGCAGGGAGTTGATGAATGGAACACCAACCCGGCCCGCTGCCAGTTCGTGCCGACCTCTGACAGTTTGACCATTCGATCTCGTCATCTGGTGGGCTGGGTAAGCGGCACCGACGTCGCTCGGAAAACTGGCAAGTTTTCGAGATGGCAACATTCACTGTCCCCACAAGCGAGGGACAAATGGATTCCTTACCTTTTCCCGCAGAGTTTGAGCATCGGATCGATTCTTGTTGAAATCTGACATTGATGTCAGATAATGTCGGAATCTCATCACTTGTTCTGTCCATAGGGAGGAAATCAGAATGGCAAAGCGTAGAAAGACCCGAATGAAACATCTGGCGGAGAAGGTCCAGAAGGGAGAGCGCATCGTCGGTATGGAATGCCACGACACGCCAAGTGCGATCATGGCCGAGGAACTCGGGATGGATCTTCTATGCTGTGGCAGCCCCGGTCCGATGGGGCTCATGGGGCACAAGTCGATGGCCACTGTGGATTTCGAGGAGCAGCTTTATATGCTGGAAGGTGTGCTCCGCGGCGCTTCCTCCCCGTTCATCATCTGTAATATGCCCAACACCACCGCTTGCATTTCCATCGAGGAATCCGTGCGAAACGCGGCGAAAGTGGTCAAGCTGGGTGCCGATGGCGTCCATATCGAGCCCTCGCTTGGAACGGTTCCTCACATCCGCGCCATCGTCGATGCCGGGATCCCCGTTGTGGGCCATTTCGGCGTACAAGGAGAGCGGGCCGTGATGAATTCCGGCCATAGCCCGGCGGGGCGCACGGCCGAGGAAGCGGCCGCAATCATCGACCTGGTCCGTGCATCCATAGATGCGGGCATTTTTGCGGCCTTGTTCGAGCATACCGCGGTCGAGTTGACAAAATGGTGCTACGAGAACCTGCCCGTCGCTGTCGCCAGTCTGGGGTCGGGCCCCTATGCGCATGGTATTTTCCATGTTTCGAGCGACATCATCGGGTGTTCCGTGTTTCCGATCCCGCCAAAGCGTGAAGTCTTTGGTGACGTCTGGGGCGAGATGCAGAAGGCCTATTCGGCCTATTTCGCCGCGGCAAAGGGCGGTCAGTTCCCCAAGCCGGATCTTTCGCACACCATGCTTGAAGGGGAACACGAGAAGTTCATGTCGCTTGTCGGCTGAAATACATGTGCGATCGTAGCACCCCGTCTCTGGAGCCGGCGCAATTCATGCGCTGGCTCGCAGGGTTGCCGCGACAGCGCCGGGTCATCGTTGAATGCGGTGCCGGCGAGGCCGAGATCAGTGGCTTCATGTCGAAGCATTTCAACCTCGCCATTGCCACGGACCCGAAACCACCAAAATCCGCCTACCCAGCGCCCGCCGCATCACCCGTGGGATACGTCAAGTGCAGCGCGGAAAATCTACCATTGCCATCAGATAGCGTCGACATGGTGGTGTCCATGCAAGCGCTGCATCACTTCGATTTGGCACCGCATCTTGCCGAGGCCCATCGCGTACTGGACGCGGGCGGGATCTTTGCCGCGCTCGCATGGGGAGAGATCGAATTACCGGAGGATGTCCGAGGTGCCTGCGCGGATTTTTTCTCGCTAATCGACCACTTCTGGGAACCAGAGCACGGCTGGGTGGTGTCAGGCTATGCCGGGCTCGCGTTTCGCGGAGAGAAGGTCGAACTGCCTTGTGCCGCCCTGTGCAGGACCGTTTCCGTGGAGGACTTGATTGGGGTCTTTCGCGGGTGGAGCGCTTGCAAGGCGGGGCAGCGGGAGTGTCCGGGGCCGCTTGAAACTGCGCTTGCAAGTCTGCGTATGCTAAGATGTTCTGGCATCCGGATATCCTGGCCCATTGTGGGCCAGGTATTTCGAAAGACCCGAAACCCGTCGAAGATATCAAACTCGAATAGACAGACGTGACGACATCAGAACACAACACCACGGTCTTCGAGATTTTCGTGCAGGGCAAGTTCTGCGATCTGGAGCTTGCCGCGATCATCCATACCCTCCAGACTGCGAACATGGTGCATGGCGCACAGCGCTTTGCTTGGCGGATTATTTCGGATCGGCCCGGGATCGTGCAGGGGGCCGGCGCCTGCCTCGTGCGGGCGGAGCCGGTTATTCCCGATCACTGTCTGGCCGATTTCCTCATTGTCATTTCGTCGAGAACCGCCGATCCCGCCATCTGGATGGCACGCATCCGCAGCATGCGACGGCAGGGGCGCACGGTGATCCTGCTGGCCGATGCCGCCACCACCTTCATCGCCCGCACCCAGATCGAGACCGGCGCCGTCACGACCCATTGGGCCGATGCGGTTGTCCTGCGCGAAACCCAGGATCAACCGCGCCTGACCGAGAACCTGTCGGAATTCTCCAACGGCATCATTACTGCGGCGGGCCGCGCGGCAACGGCGGAATTGGTCATCGGCCTGCTGGCCCGTGACCTGCCCGTGTCAGAGATTACCGAGATCGGCCGCCACCTGCTTTTGCCCGAGATTCGCACCAGTTCCAGTACCCAGCCCTTCGCCCCAGAGGCCTTTCACAAGTTCTATGACAAGGCCGTGTCAGATGCCCTCGCCATCATGGGAGAGAACCTTTCGGACCCGCTCTCCATCGCCGAGATCGCCAGTCAGGTAGACATCTCGCAGCGCTGCCTAGAGCGGCGTTTCCGCGCCGTGTTCGAAACCTCTCCGGGCTATTACTACAAGCAATTACGTGTCCGGCGGGCGCATCACCTGATCCAGAGTACGAAACTGCCGCTGATCGACATCGCCGCCGCGACGGGCTTTGGCGCGACCGGCACGCTCGCAACCGCCTTCAGGAAATTCTACGGCATCACGCCCACGGATTTCCGTGGCAAGCACAGAGAGCGTGTACTGGACTATTCAGCCAAGGTTTGAGGGCTCAGGCGGGTTCACCGCGCCAGATCATATCCGCCAAGGGCGAGGTTTCCGATACCGTGTTCATCGGACAGGTGGGACATCCCGATCGGGATGGCTTGTTCTTGCAGCCACGGCATTCATTGACCGCGCTCAAAACACTGTTCACTTCGCCCTGAAGTTCGATCGCAAGGCGGGCCATGAGCATCAGGGTATCGGACAGTTCACCGAGCCTGGCCGCCACCTCTTGCGAAGAGCCTGCGCCGGTGGAGTGATGGGCCCGGACCCCCGCGATCGATGCGATGACTTCGAGCGGGATATCGAGATCCCGCATGTTCTGGATCAGCTTTGCCAGAACGACGTCACGCTCGCCATAAGTCCGCGTCCCTCCGTCGCTGCGCTCCGGATTCAGGATGCCGAGATCCTCGTAATGGCGCAATGATCGCTCACTCAAGCGACTGCGCCGCGCAAGCTCCCCGATCTTCATCTGTCTGGTGGCGCTGGTCTTGGCCAAGGGAATTCTTCCTGTAATCTCTCGTTGCGGATAGCGCCCCATACATAGCAACAAAAAACGGAACGCAATAGGTCAGGCCGGCCTTTGCAAGATCACTTTCGGCGGAGCCGAAAATTGCGTCACTCTGGTTGATCAGGTTGAGGATCGTCCCGACGACGATGGCAACCCGGGCGGACCGCGTGACGATGGCTTTCGATACCCCGAGTCCCGAGAAAATTTCCATGTGCTTCTCATACCCTGCGGTCATTGCGTGGCCAGTATTGCGAATGCCCCGGTAAGTCGGGGCATTCGCGCTTTTCCGGTCGCAGATCGTGATCAGAATCGATACCCGATCCCGATACCCGCGACGACAGGATCAATGGAGGCCTTGCCGAAAACGGCGCCTCCTGCGGTCGTGACCCGTGCGTTGATATCAACGAAGAATTTCTTGATATCGGCGTTGAGATACCAGTTGTCCTTCAACTTGATATCAACACCGGCTTGCAGCACGAAGCCTGGATTGTAGGTCTCCAGATTGAACGATGTTGCCGGACCCATGCGGCTCTCGGACGTAACAACCACAAGCGCCGGACCCGCCCCGACATAGGGCTTTATGCCGCTCCGGGCGTGGAAATGATACTGGGCCATTACAGAAAGCGGCACGAGCCATGCGTCACCGATGTTCGGACCGCCGCCAGCCAAGGAAATCTTGTGATTCGTGATACAGCAAATGGTTTCAAGCGCGATGTTGTCCGTCAGGAAATACGACAGGTCGATTTCCGGAATGATCTGATCGGACACATGGGTTCTCACGGGGACGTTGTATTGCGCGCTATCTTCGGGGAGAACACCGGCAAGCCTGCCCCGGACCAGAAATCTGTTCGCCCATCCGTCGCCTGACACTCTGGCGTCCTGCGCCAGTGCGCCCCCCGCGAGCAAGGCGATTGCCGACAGGATGAACGGAAAGAAAAACAGTATTTGTCGGAGTCGATTCACCCGTCTTGGAATCGCTCCCGGTTCGCTCACGTAATTCATCGCTATCTCCTCCCAATTGGAAATTGTATTTTGGAAGAGAGATTCTATATGCGATCTCCTCTGGAAATTGCAGTTTTCCCTTCCATAAATCTAACGTTAATGTGAGATTTATGGAGAATCAAGTATCCTCTTCGCGCGCTTGTTGAGGCGCACATCCGCATGATGGACGCGGCCCTCTTGCGGCAACATTTCCACCGCGCAGCGCGGCTTGACTGGCCCTATAATCTCTTTGGCCTTCGCCCATGCTCACCGGTGTGAACGACGCGCTGCCTGTCCGAGAAAGCGAGGATCATAGGCGCAGTATTCCGAACGCAAGACCTGACAAAGGTTTACGACACCGGCGAATTGCAGGTCCGGGCGCTGGATGGCGTCAACCTCGAGCTTT
>MRWG01000328.1_pt1 | contig 67652 bp, 70 predicted proteins | sample 1013341 | NCBI WGS metagenome assembly MRWG01 (sample SAMN06117577, study PRJNA244670) | biofilm metagenome | biome: Water; feature: Cathode Biofilm; material: Biofilm; isolation source: microbial consortium enriched at the cathode of a solar microbial fuel cell | place: USA: District of Columbia ...
CCCATGCCGCACCGCAAGGCCCGCGCGCGCACGGCGGCAGGCAGGTGACGGCCCGCGCGCCAGCGACGCAGGAGGCGCTTGCCGGATACCCCAGCTTCGAGCATGTGCTCGAGCTCATCCGCGCCCATCGCGACGCGAAGCTGCTGATCGAGGTCGAAGGCTGCCTGCGCCTCGCCGCCTATCGTCCCGGGCGGATCGAATTCACCCCCACCCCGGACGCACCCGCCGATCTCGCGCAGCGGCTTGGCAGCGCGCTGCAACGCTGGACCGGCGCACGCTGGGCGGTCAGCCTCACGAATTCCGCCACCACCCCCACCCTGCGCGAGGCCCGCGAGGCCGAGGAGAACGCGCTCCGAGAGGAGGCGCGCGATCACCCGCTGGTCAAGGCGGTGTTCGCGGCCTTCCCGGGTGCGAGCATCACCGGCATCCGCACCGCCGAGGAAATCACCACCGAGGCCGGCGCAGAGGCGTTGCCCGAGGTCGAGGACGAATGGGATCCGTTCGAAGAGGATTGACCTGACTGCTTGTCCGTGGCCTTTCGCGCACCGATATGGTTCAAGACGACGTCAATTACTCCGGCCCGCCCGCACGCGGGCCCCGATCCAGAGGAGATCACATCATGTTCAAGGGTTTGGGCCAGATGGGCGACATGGCCAAGATGATGAAGGCCGCGCAGGAAATGCAGGAGAAGATGGCCGCGCTGCAGGAAGAGATGCACAACATCATGGTCGAGGGCGAAAGCGGCGCGGGCCTCGTCAAGGCGACATGCACGGCCAAGGGCGAGCTGAAATCCCTCGACATCGACCCCTCGATCTTCAACGCCGACGACAAGGAAGTGGTCGAGGATCTGATCCTCGCCGCGATCAAGGATGCGCAATCCAAGGCCAGCGAGCGCGCACAAGAGGAGATGGGCAAGATCACCGAGGGCATGGGCCTGCCCAAGGACATGAAGCTGCCGTTCTGACACGCGATCTTCATCTTTCCAGCAATACTCTCGCGCGACAGGCACCCGCCATCGAAACGGATCCGACGATTGAGCAGCACCCGAGACATAGACGCCCTCATCGACATGATGGCACGCCTGCCCGGCCTCGGGCCGCGCTCGGCCCGGCGCGCGGTGCTGCACATGATCCGCAAGCGCACACTGTTGCTCACCCCGCTCGCCGACCTCATGCAGACCGTCGCCGCCACTGCGCGTGAATGCGCACGCTGCGGCAATATCGGCACCACCGAGATTTGCGACATCTGTGCCTCGCCGAAACGCGCGCAAGGTCAGATATGCGTGGTCGAGGACGTGGCCGACCTGTGGGCGATGGAGCGCGGGCAGGCGTTTCGCGGGCGCTATCATGTGCTGGGCGGCACGCTCTCCGCGCTCGATCAGGTGGGGCCCGAGGCCCTGCGCATCCCGCAACTCGTGGCGCGCGTAGCCGAGGAGGAAGTGACCGAGGTGATCCTCGCGCTCAACGCCACCATGGATGGGCAAACCACCGCCCATTACATCGCCGATCAGCTTGACGGCACAGTGACGCTCACATCGCTCGCACAGGGTGTTCCCATCGGCGGCGAACTGGATTATCTCGACGACGGAACGATCGGCGCGGCGTTCGCGGCGCGCAAGTCGATCTAGACACCATCACCGCGGCATCCCCTGCCGCCTGCTATCCGATAGGCCGCCATGACCCCGCTGGCTCTCGCTACCAGTTATCTTCTGTTTCTCAATCTCGTGACCTTCGGACTGTTCTGGTGGGACAAGCAATGCGCCATTCACCGGCGTTGGCGCGTGCCCGAGAGCACGCTACTGACGCTGTGTCTCGTGGGCGGCGCGTTCGGGGCCAAGACCGGGCAGGGCGTGTTCCGCCACAAGACCCGCAAGGAGCCGTTCCGCACCTCGCTCAACGCCATCATCGTACTGCATATCGGCCTGGTGTCGGCGCTGGTCCTGCCGGATTTCCGCGCCTCGGTCGTGACCGTGCTGAGGGATGCCTCGAGCGCGCTATTCGGCTGAGCAGCGCCCGACCGCACCGATCCTCAGGCGCGCTCGACCAGCACCGACCCCACCGAATAGCCCGCCCCGAACGAACAGATCAGCCCCTTGTCGCCAGGGTTGAGATCGTCGGAATACTGCGAGAACGCGATGATCGAGCCAGCCGAGGACGTGTTGGCATAATCCTGCAGGATGTTGGGCTGCTCGCCCGGGTCGGGTACGCGCCCCATCACCTTGCGACCGATGAAATCGTTCATCGTCTTGTTGGCCTGGTGCAGCCATAGCCGTCGCAGATCGCCCGACGCCACCCCCACCGCGTCGAGATGCTCCGCGATATGCGTCGAAACGAGCGGCAGCACCTCCTTGAACACGCGGCGCCCCTCCTGAACGAAAAGCATGTCGCGCCGGTCCTCCATGTGGCCGGGCCGGGTGCGTCGCAGAAAGCCGTTGTTGTTTCGGATATTGTTGGAGAATTTCGTGGCGCAGCGGGTCGAGAGGATGCGGAAATGCGGCGCGCGCGCCTCCTCTGCCGCCTCGATCACCAGCGCCGTACACACGTCGCCAAAGATGAAATGACAGTCCCGGTCGCGCCATTCCAGATGCCCCGAACAGATCTCGGGGCTGACCACCAGCGCGCGCCGCGCACTGCCCGCGCGGATCATGTCCGCCGCCGCCTGGATACCGAAGGTCGCCGAGGAGCACGCCACGTTCATGTCGAAGGCAAAGCCGCCCGCGCCGAGCGCCTCCTGTATCTCGATGGCGATGGCCGGATAGGGCCGCTCGTGGTTCGACGCGGCACAGATCACCAGGTCGATTTCGCCCGCCTTGCGCCCCGCCTGCGCCAGCGCCGTCCCGCAAGCCTCCAGCGCGATCTCGGTCATGATCCCCGACTCGTCATCGCTGCGCTCCCGCAGGATCGGATGCATCACTTCCGGGTCGAGCACCCCAGCCTTGTCCATGACATGCCGACGCTCGATCCCCGAGGCATTGAGAATGAACTCAGGCGAAGACGGCGCCTTGGCCTCTACCTCCCCGACTGCGATCGCACCGGCGTGGGCCGCATTGAACGCCTCGGCATGGGCATTGTAGGCCGCCACCAGTTCCTCGTTGCTGATGACCTGCGGCGGCGTGAACACGCCCGATCCCGTGATCGCGGGCTGCACCATGAACCTCTCCCCCAGAGTTTGCCGCCAGATCAACGCAGCAGCGCGCCAAGGTCAAGCGCGACGTCGCGCAAGACCACCCGGATTCACCTTTCCCGAAATACTCAATTCACCGGGTTGGGCGGGTCTTCTCCGGCAAAAAAGGCGCGCAGGTTCTCCACTGCCAGCAGCCCCATCGCCTCGCGCACCTCCAATGCGGCGGTGCCCAGATGCGGCAGCAGCGTCACGTTCTCCATCTTGCGCAGCACCTCGGGCACCTCGGGCTCGCGCTCGTAGACATCGAGCCCCGCGCCCGAAATGCGCCGCTCGCGCAGCGCGTCGATCAGCGCCGCCTCGTCAACCACGTCGCCGCGTGCGATGTTGATTAGATGCGCCGTGGGCTTCATCGCCGCCAGCACCTCCGGCCCGATGATTTTCCGCGTCTCGGCTCCACCCGGCACGGAGGCCACGAGGAAATCGGCTTCTGAGGCCAGCGCCTCGATACTCTCCACCTGCCGCGACGGGATATCCACCGCCTTGGCAGAGCGGTTGTAATAGAGCACCTCCATGCCGAAACCGTGATGGCAGCGCCGTGCAATGGCCTGCCCGATGCGCCCCATGCCAACGATCCCAACCGTCTTGCCGGTGACATGGGTGCCCAGCATCTGCGTCGGGTTCCAGCCGGTCCAGCGGCCCGCGCGCAGCATCCGCTCGCCCTCGCCCGCTCGGCGCGCGCTCATCAGGATCAGCATCATCGCGATATCGGCGGTGGCATCGGTCACGGCGCCCGGCGTGTTAGTGACGGCAATCCCCGCGGCGCGCGCGGCGGCCACGTCGATATGATTGTAGCCCACCCCGAAATTGGCAAGAATCCGGCAGCGGCTTCCCTCCGCGTCCTCGAACACCTCCGCCGAGAACATGTCGCCCAGCGTCGGCAGGATCCCGTCATAGAGCGCCAGCGCGCCCCGCATCTGCCCGGGCTTGAGGGGCGTGTTTTCCTCGCGCATCTCCACATCGAAATGCGTCTCTGCCTCGGCCACCACCCGCGCGGGCATGGGACGTGTAATGAGAATCCGTTTCAATGCAGCCTCCCGCCTTCGGGCACGTCCTTGTCCGGCGCGATCAGCACCACCTCGCCCTCGGCATCGCTCAGCCCCAGCACCAGAACCTCCGAGACAAACTTGCCGATCTGCCGGGGCGGAAAGTTGACCACCGCCAGCACCTGCCTCCCGACGAGCGCGTCGGGCGTGTAATGCGCCGTGATCTGCGCGCTCGATTTCTTCTCGCCGATCTCCGCGCCGAAATCGACCCAGAGCTTGATCGCGGGCTTGCGCGCCTCCGGATAGGGCTCGGCACGGGTGACGCGGCCCACCCGGATATCGACCTTGAGAAAATCGTCGAAACTGATCTCAGCCATCGCGCAGCTCACGCGAGCGGTCGGCAGCGGCGGCGACCGTGCGTGCCATCAGCGGCGGCAAGCCGGTGGCCTCGTCCATCAGCACTACCAGCCCCGCTTGCGTAGTGCCATTGGGGCTTGTCACGTTCTTGCGCAGCTCTGCGGGCGTCTCGTCGGCGGCCTCGGCCAGCGCACCGGCGCCTGCGACGGTGGCCTGTGCCAGTTGCATCGCCAGCGCAGGGGCCAGCCCCTGCGCCTCGCCCGCCCGCGCCATGCACTCGATCATGTGAAACACGTAGGCCGGTCCCGAGCCCGACAGCCCGGTGACCGCGTCCATCTGATCCTCGCTCTCCAGCCGCACCACCTGTCCCACCGCCCTGAGCAGCGCCTCGGTCGCGTCCAGATGGGCGGGCGTGGCGTGGGCGTTGCCGATGATCGCGGTAATCCCGCGCCCCACCGCAGCGGGGGTGTTGGGCATGGCGCGCACGATTGGCGTGGCCGCGCCCAGCATCTCCTCGCAGGTGGCGATGGTGGTGCCGGCGGCCACCGACACGAACAGCGTCGCGCCGTTGCCATAGCCCCTGAGCGTCGGCAACGCGTCGGCCATCATCTGCGGCTTGACCGCGATCAGCACCACGCCCGGGTCGGGCGGCAATTCGGCGTTGACGTTCACGCCCGCCGCGCCCAGCCACTCCGCCGGGTGCGGATCGACAACGTGCACCGCGCCCGGCGTCAGCCCGCCATCGAGCCAGCCCTTCAGCATCGCGCCGCCCATCTTGCCGCAGCCAAGAAGCACGAGGCCCCGCTCGCCGATCTCTTCCTTCGTCATGAACCCCTCCCGCGCCGTCTCGTTGCGGGCCGAGGTTTACGCGCGACCGTAGGCCTCTGCAATGGCGACCTGCATCGCGTCCTTCGGGCTGTTGTCGCCCCAGATCGCCAGTTGAAAGGCCGGATAATAGCGCTCGGCGCTCATCACCGCCGCGCCCAGCAGCGTGTCGATCTGCTCTGCCGTCGCCCCCGGCGCGCCCGCCATGACCAATCCATAGCGCCACACCATGAGCTTCTGCTCGTCCCACCAGGTGAACGCGCCCGACCAGCACTGATCGTTGATCAGGTTGAGCATCTCGTAGAGCACCGGCAGGCGCTCTTCGGGGGGCTCCATCTCGAAGGTACAGACCATGCGCAGCGTCTCGTCATGGCCCGACCATGCGAGCGTGATGGAATAGGTGCGCCACTGCCCCTCGATCGCCATCGCGATTTGATCATCACCAATGCGGTCGAATTCCCAGTCGTGATGTTCTGCTATGTGCTCGACAAGGTCGATGGGATGAAGATCCGCGCTCAGATCATGCTCGGAAAGTGCCATGGCGCCGCCTCATATGCTGTAGCGCGGGGGTGGCCTTGCACCCCAAACGCTAGGTGCCTGCTCTACGAGCGGAGGTGCATCCACCCGCCCATACAAGATATGGTGCGGGCATATTCATGGGCTGTAAAGCAATTTGTTGGGGATATCCGCAATAAGTTGTTGAGGCAGGAGGGGTGGCCTCAAGATGCAGACCACCGCCGCCGCCCTTGCCCGACGCCCCGATAGGCCCTAAAGCGCGGGCCATGACCGACACAGCCGACGATATCCATCCACTCTTCCACGGCGCTCCCGCCAGCACCGAATTCCGCAAGCTGCGCAAGCGCATCGTGCGCGAGGTGCGCGAGGCGGTGGAGCAATACGGCATGGTCGAGAAGGGGGCTCGCTGGCTTGTCTGCCTCTCGGGCGGCAAGGACAGCTACACCCTGCTCGCCGTGCTGCACGAGCTGCAATGGCGGGGCCTGCTGCCGGTCGACCTGCTCGCCTGCAATCTCGATCAGGGGCAGCCCGGATTTCCCGCCACGGTCCTGCCCGAGTTCCTCAAAGCACGCGGCGTGCCCCACCGGATCGAGTATCAGGACACCTATTCCATCGTCATGGACAAGGTGCCGCAGGGGCGCACCTATTGCGCGCTATGCTCCCGTCTGCGCAGGGGAAATCTATACCGCATCGCCCGCGAAGAGGGCTGCTCGGCGGTGGTGCTCGGCCATCACCGCGACGACATCCTCGAGACCTTCTTCATGAACCTCTTCCATGGCGGGCGGCTCGCCACCATGCCGCCCAAGCTCGTCAACGAAGAGGGCGACCTATTCGTCTACCGCCCCCTCGCCCACGTGGCCGAGGCCGATTGCGAGCGGTTCGCGCGAGCGATGGACTACCCGATCATTCCCTGCGACCTGTGCGGGTCGCAGGACGGGCTTCAGCGTCAGCAGGTCAAGCGCCTGCTCGACGAGTGGGAGGCCAACCATCCGGGTCGGCGGCAAAAGATGTTCCGCGCGCTGATGAATGCCCGCCCCTCGCACCTGCTCGACCCGGCGTTGTTCGATTTCGCCGGGCTGACCCGCGACCCCCTAAAATCCGAGGCAAAAGAACCGGCGATGCCAATCCTCCGTTAACCGCGCGCGCCTAGGCTGCGCCCCTGTTGACGGAGATTGCCATGCACCAGGCTCGATACGCCCTGCGAAGCGCGCTGGCCGCCATGCGCGGGCCGCAAGTCGCGATCCTCGCGCTGGCGCTGGGGCTGGCATTCGTGTGGTTCGGCCCCTCCGCGCTGGCGCTCGGTCTGCCCTTCGCCCTGGTGCTGATCCCGCGCAAGACCACCACACACGGCAGCGGGCGGCGCCGTCGTGTCACGCCCGGTCAGATGGCGGAAATGGCTGCGGCCCTCGATCGCCGCCTGCGCACCGCCCGGCGCACGCGCCACCCGGTGCTGTGCGTCACGCTCGAGATTGCGGGCTTCGACGGGGTACGGGACACGTTGGGTGAACGGCTGGTGACGACGTGCCTCGACCACCTCTCCCATCGCCTTCGGCGCGAGGATGCACTGTTCGACCTGGGCTGCGGGCAGTTCGGCGTGATCCCAAGCGGCGCGCGAGGGATGGACACCGCGGCGGCCCAACGCCTCGCCGCCCGGCTTCAGGCTCATGCCGCGGCGTGCCTTTCCGGCTTCCGACGGGATGAGGGGCTCGCCGTCGCGTCCGGCTTCTGCCTGGAGCCACAGCCGGGCACACGCAGCGGGCGGGCGATGATCGCCGATAGCCTCGCCGCCATCCGTCCATGAAGGCGGCTGACCGCCGGTACAAGGGACGGGCTCGCGGGGCCGCTCACGCGTGCGGCGCCGCTACCGCCGCATATCCCGACCGATACCGCCCGGGTCACCACCCGATCCCGGAATCCGCTTGACCTTTGGGGCCTCACTCTGTTGAACGCCCCAAGGCAAATAAATGACGGACGGGTCCCGGCGATGGACGATCAGAACAAGAATCTCATTTTCGCGACGGCGCTCAGCTTTCTCGTGATCCTCGTCTGGTTCGTGATGTTCCCGCCGCCGGAACCCGCGCCCACCGATCCCAACGCCCCCGCCGCCGAGTCGCAAGCCGAGGATCCGCTCGCCCCCACGCCGAGCGCCGATCCCGCCGCCAACAATGACGCAACAGCCGCGACTGGGACCGGTGCCGCCGCGGAGGCCGCCGCCGATGTGCCGCGCGTCGCCATCGACACACCGAGCCTCGTCGGCTCGATCTCGCTAAAGGGCGGGCGCATCGACGAGTTGTCGCTCAAGGACTACCGCGAGACGATCGACCCCGAATCCCCGGTCGTCCGCCTGCTCACGCCGCTGGGCAGCGACACGCCCTATTACGCGCTGCACGGATGGGCCCCTGGCGCCGGACTGGCGCCAGATCAGGTGCCCGGGCCGAACACGCTCTGGCAGGTCGAGAGCGGCGGCACGCTCAGCCCCGGCGCGCCGCTCTCCCTGTCGTGGGACAATGGCGCGGGCCTCACCTTCCGCCGCGAGATATCCGTGGACGAGGACTACATGTTCTCGGTGCGCCAAACGGTCGAGAACCGGGGCAACAACGAGGTCAGCCTCGCCCCCTATGGTATCATCGCCCGCCACGGCCAGCCCGCCGACATGAAGAATTTCTTCATCCTGCACGAAGGCCTTATCGGCATGGCCGACGGCACGCTGTCCGAGATCGACTACGACGATGTCGAGGAATATCCCTTGAACCCCCGCGAGGGCGCGCCCGCCGAGGTCACGCAGGTCACCGAAGGCGGCTGGCTGGGATTCACCGATCATTACTGGATGACCACGCTCATCCCCGCGCCCGGCACGCCTTTCAAGGCCGTCACCAAGTACGATCCGCAGCGCGGCATCTACCAGACCGAAACCGTGCAGCAGACCCGGAGTCTCGCCCCCGGCGAGACGGTCACCGCCGACAGCCGCCTTTTCGCGGGGGCAAAGGAATGGGCCACCATCCGCCGCTACCAGGACGAGGACGGCGTCAACGGCTTTCTCGACTCGATCGACTGGGGCTGGTTCTTCTTCCTGACCAAGCCGATCTTCGCGGCGCTGCACTGGTTCAACCTGATGATCGGCAACATGGGCTGGGCGATCATCGCGCTCACCCTCGCGATCAAGGCGCTGGTGCTGCCGCTGGCCTACAAATCCTACGTCTCTATGGCCAAGATGAAGGAACTCCAGCCCGAGATGGAGAAGATCAAGGAGATCGCTGGCGACGACCGCCAGAAGCTCCAGCAGGAGATGATGGCGCTCTACAAGAAGGAAAAGGTCAACCCGGCGGCGGGCTGCCTGCCCATCCTGCTGCAGATCCCGATCTTCTTCTCGCTCTACAAGGTGATCTTCGTCACGCTTGAATTGCGCCACGCGCCGTGGATCGGCTGGATCCGCGATCTCTCCGCGCCCGATCCCTCGTCGCTCTACAATCTCTGGGGCCTGCTGCCCTGGGCCGCGCCCGAGTCCGGCTCGGTTCTCGCGCTCATCTTCATTGGTATCCTCCCGCTCTGCCTCGGCGTGTCGATGTGGCTGCAACAGAAGCTGAACCCGACCCCGACCGACCCCACGCAAAAGATGATCTTTGCCTGGATGCCCTGGGTGTTCATGTTCATGCTGGGCAGCTTCGCCTCGGGTCTGGTGATCTACTGGATCGCCAACAACATGATCACCTTCACCCAGCAATACGCGATCATGCGCAGCCACGGGCACAAGCCCGACGTGTTCGGCAATATCAAAGCGAGCTTCAGGCGCGCCAACAAGCCCGCCCCGGACACGGGCAAGAAGAAGTGACGGCGCGGGTCAGTGCCCTCTGGCGCCACCCGGTCAAGGGGCACGGGCGAGAGACGCTGCGCCGCGTGACGCTGAGCCGCGGACAGGCAATGCCGTGGGACCGGCGCTGGGCCGTCGCACACGAGCTGGCGCACCTCACCGAAGGCGAATGGGCCCCCTGCACGAATTTCTCCCGCGGCGCCAAGGCCCCTGCGCTGATGGCGATCGACGCTCGGGTGGACGAAGGCGCGGGCCGCGTGACCCTCTCCCATCCCGACCGCCCCGACCTGACCTTCGACCCCGACCGCGACGCGCAGGCGTTTTTCGATTGGGTCGCGCCGCTCATGCCTTTGAACCGTGCCCGCTCGGCGCGGCTCTTCCGGCTCGACGGGCGCGGGCTCACGGATACGGATTACCCCTCGGTGAGCCTCTTGAACCTCGGCTCCAACGCCGATCTGGCCGCGCAGATGGGCGCCGAGGTGTCACCGCTGCGGTGGCGCTGCAACATCCATGTCGATGGCATGGAGCCGTGGGCAGAATTCGATCTCGTCGGTCAGACGCTGCGTATCGGCGAGGCGGAGTTGCGCGTGCGCGAACCGATCCGGCGTTGCCTGGCGACCACGGCCAATCCCGGGACCGGCGCGCGCGATCTCGAGACGCTCGGGGCGCTCAACCGCACCCGCGGAGCGCAGGATTTCGGTATCTACACCGAGGTGACCCGCGGCGGCACGCTTGCCGTGGGTGACCGGATCGAGGTGCTGTGATGCAACGCCTGCCCTTCCCGGAGGCCGAGCAGCCCGACACCGAGCACGCCGAGGCCGGGCGCAAGCTCTTCGCCGGAGAGGTGGATTTCCTCAAGGGCGTGGTGGCCATGTCCGGCCTGCCACCCGCCGATCGCACCGAAGTCTGCTTCGCGGGTCGCTCCAACGTGGGCAAGTCCTCGCTCATCAACGCGCTCACCGGGCGCAAGGCACTGGCGCGCGCCTCCAACACACCCGGGCGCACGCAAGAGATCAACTACTTCACCCTCGGCGACAGTCACTACCTCGTCGACCTGCCCGGCTATGGCTATGCCAATGCGCCGCTCGACGTGGTGCGCAAATGGCAGGCGCTGCTAAAGACATACCTTTCGGGCCGCGCCAGCCTGCGCCGCGCCTTCGTGCTGGTCGATGCCCGCCACGGGGTCAAGCCCGTTGACGAAGAGATCATGGCCCTGCTCGACCGCGCCGCCGTGCCCTTCCAATGCGTGCTGACCAAGACCGACAAGATCGCCGCAGGCTCCCGGGAGAAGGTGCTCGCGCAGGTCCGCGAGCGCCTCGCGCCGCATCCGGCGGCCTACCCCGAGCTGATCCTCACGTCCTCGGAAAAAGGCGAGGGGTTAGCCGCCCTTCGCGCCACCATCGCGGCGCTTGGCGCGGAGGGGTGAGGGGGCTGTTTGGTCTGTAGCGGTCGTCGGACGTCAGTGTCGGGCTGAACCGTCACGGCAAGGTAAGATCAAGAAGGTTAAAAACTTTCTTGTACGGAATCTTTTCAAGATTCCGTTCGTCAACGGTGGTTCAAGGCCAAAACTCTCCCCGCTCAAACGTGCTGCGCTCCGTTGATCTCGATCTCCGTACCCGAGATATAGGCCGAGGGCGACGTGCACAGGAAATAGACCGTGTCAGCCACCTCTCGCGGCTCGCCAAGCCGGCGCATCGGGATCGTGTCGGCCAGCTCCTCGGTGCCCGCCGACAGGATATCGGTACGGATCTCACCCGGTGCAATGGCGTTCACGCGCACACCGAGAGGCCCGAAATCATGCGCCATCTCGCGCGTGAGCGCCGCCAGCGCCGCCTTTGACGTGGCATAGGCCGCACCCGCAAAGGGATGCACCCGCCCGCCCGCGATGGAGGTGACGTTAACCACTGCCCCCTTGGCTGCCGCCAACTCGTCGCGCAGGCTGCGCGCCAGCACGACCGGGGCGAAGAAATTGACGTGAAACACATGCCCCCATGTCCGCAGGTCGGTGTCGAAGGTATCGAGCCGCTCACCCTCCGGCCCCTTGGGCGAAATGCCGGCGTTGTTGACCAGCGCATCAAGACGGCCACCCAGCATTCTGCGGATCACCTCGACCTTCTCGATCACGTCGTTGGGGTTCGCGAGGTCGATCTGGATATGGTTCGCCGCGCCGCCACCCCAAGGGCATTCCTGCGGAAACGGGTGGCGCGAACAGGTGATCACCCGCCAACCCTCGTTATTGAACCGGCGCACTGTCGCATGGCCGATTCCCCGGCTCGCGCCGGTCAGTAGCAAAGTGCGCGTCATGGTCATGGCGATCTCTCCGGCGTGGACCTTTCCACCCTAGCCCGACTGCGGGCAGGATCAACGGCTCTTGGCACGCCACGGCGCAGCGGCTAACAAGTGCGGGCGCGTGACCCCGGAGACAGGAATGAAGGCCCGAGACATGAACCGCGACTGGATCGCCACCGCCCGCACCCTTTCCGAGGCGCTACCCTACCTGCAGCGCTATACCGGTGCCATCGTGGTCATCAAGCTCGGCGGCCACGCCATGGGCAGCGCGCAGGCGATGGCCGAATTCGCCCGCGACGTGGTGCTCATGCGGCAGGTGGGGGTCAACCCGGTGATCGTCCACGGCGGTGGACCGATGATCAACGAGATGCTCGCCCGGCTCGATATCCGCTCGGATTTCGTGGGCGGCAAGCGAGTCACCGATGCCGCCACGATGGAAGTGGTGGAAATGGTGCTCTCGGGCACCGTCAACAAGCGCATCGTGCAGGCCATCGGCGGCCAGGGCGGGCGCGCGGCGGGGCTTTCGGGCAAGGATGCCGGGCTCATCGCCTGCAGGCCGGCCAGTGCCGATCTCGGCCTCGTGGGCGAGCCCTCCGAGATCGACCCGACGATCCTGCACACACTCTTTGACGCGGGGGTGATCCCGGTCATCGCGCCGCTTGGCGGCGGGCCGGATGGCGAAACCTACAACATCAACGGCGACACCGCCGCCGGGGCCATCGCTGCGGCCCTGCGCGCCGACCGGCTGCTGTTGCTCACCGACACCGACGGCGTGCTCGACGCCGAGGGCCACGTCGTGACCGAGCTCACGCCCGAGCAGATCCGCGCGCTCACCCGCGAAGGCGTGATCGCTGGCGGCATGATCCCCAAGACCGAAACCGCGCTCGCCGCCATCGCCGGCGGTGTGCGCGCAGTGGTCATCCTGGACGGGCGTGCCCCCAACGCCACCCTGCTGGAGCTGTTCACCGAGCATGGCGCCGGGTCTCTCATCCGCGACGGGGCGGCGCCCTTGACGAAACGGCCCCCGGCCTAGCTCTCCGGCATGACATCCCGGCCCGCGCTCACTTCTATCGCCACCAAAGCCCGAGGCCACGCCCTCGCCCCGCTGGGCGCGCTGCACCTCGAACCGGACGAGCTGCCGGGATACACCAGCCTCGTGTTGCTCGGCCCTGCCGGGCCGGGTTTCTGGCCGCATGTCACCGCCACGCCCGAATTTGCCGATGGCGCCCCCGACCCGCTCGACCGCTGGTCACGCCGGGTGATCGGTGCGCTGGCCGGCGATCTCGGCGCGCGTGCGGTCTTTCCCTTCGACGGCCCGCCCTGGCCACCCTTCACCGGCTGGGCACGGCGCAGCGGGCGGGCCTGGCCCTCGCCGGTTGGGCTTCTGGTGCATGATACCACGGGCCTGATGCTGTCCTATCGCGGCGCGCTCGCCCTGCCGCACCGGATCGACCTTCCACACGCCGCCGCGCGCCCCTGTGACACCTGCGAGGGTCAGCCTTGCCGCACCGCCTGCCCGGTGAGCGCGCTGTCGCCCGATGGTTACGACGTACCCGCCTGCAAGGCCGATCTCGACCGGCCAGGCAACGACTGCATGGCGCGCGGCTGCGCCGTGCGCCGCGCCTGCCCGCTCAGCCGGCGCGCGGGCCGGACCGAGGCGCAATCCGCCTTCCACATGGGATACTTCCGATGAAACGCCTGATCCTCATGCGACACGCCAAGTCCGATTGGGGCGACCCGGCGCTGCCCGACCGCGACCGCCCCCTGGGCGAGCGTGGCCGCCGCTCGGCCACCGCGCTCGGCGACTGGCTGCGCACGATAGACGCGGTGCCGGATCAAATCCTTTGTTCCTCGTCCGCACGCACGCAAGAGACCTGCGCGCGCCTGAAACTGCCGCTAGCCCCCGAGCTTCACGACGCGCTCTACCTCGCCGAGGCACCGGACATGCTTAGGCTGCTGCGCGGGGCCACCGGTTCGCAGGTGCTGATGCTTGGCCACAACCCGGGCATCGCCGAATTCGCAGCCCGTCTCGTCGCCGCCCCGCCAGACCACGACCGCTTCCATGACTACCCCACCGGGGCGACGCTGGTCGCACGCTTCGACATCGACGACTGGGCCGATGTCTCCCCCGGCACCGGCACGGCGCTGCACTTCGTCATCCCGCGAGACCTGATCTGAGCGCGATGCAGACACCGCGCTTCATCGGCTCGGACATCTACCGCGGCTCGAGCTACGGGCCGCGCCACCCGCTCTCGATCCCGCGCGTGCCGACGGTGACCGACCTCTGCCGCGCCATGGGCTGGCTCCCGGACACCCAGTATGTCACCAGCCCCCGCGCGAAGGCGGAGGCCCTGACCGCGTGGCACAGCCCCACCTATATCGCGGCACTGCAACGCGCCGAAACCGAGGGGCACGTCACCGCCGAAACCCGGGCCCGCCACCACCTCGGCACGCTGTCGAACCCGGTCTTTCCAGAGATGTTCCGTCGTCCCGCGACGGCGGCGGGCGGCTCGCTCCTCGCGGCCGACCTGCTCGGCAAGGGTGGCGCAGTCTACAATCCCGGCGGCGGCACCCATCACGGCATGGCGGACCGGGCGGCGGGGTTTTGCTACCTCAACGACCCGGTTCTGGCGCTGAAGGCGTTCCTCGCCCAGGGCCTGACCCGCATCGCCTATGTCGATATCGACGCCCATCACTGCGACGGGGTCGCGGCGGCGTTTCACGGCGAGAGCCGCGTGCTCATGATTTCCACCCACGAGGCCGGGCGCTGGCCCTTCACCGGCGCGCTCGACGACCGCGCAGGCGGTCACGCCATCAACCTGCCGCTGCCCCGCGACACCAATGACAGCGGCTTCGCCATGGCGCTGCACGAGGTGATCCTGCCCAGCCTGCAGGCGATGCGGCCGCAGGCCATCGTCCTGCAATGCGGGGCCGACGCGGTGGCCGAGGATCCGCTCTCGCGCCTCGCGCTCTCCAATAACGCCCACTGGGCCACCGTCGCGGCCCTCCGCACGCTCGGCCCCCGCCTGCTGGTCCTCGGCGGCGGCGGTTACAACCCGTGGACCGTAGGCCGCCTCTGGGCGGGTGTCTGGGCCACCCTGAACGGGTATGACATCCCTGACCGCCTGCCCGAACGCGCCCGCAGCATCCTCGCCGCGCTCACGTGGTCGCGCCGCCCGGCGCTGCCGCCCGATACCCTGGTGGATACGCTGCGCGACCGTCCACGCGAAGGCGTGATCGCCGACGACCTGCGTGCCGCGATTCCCACCCTGCGCGAACGCCGCGCCGCGTGGGTCTGATGCGAAAAGGCGGCCCCTCGGACCGCCCCTTCATCTTGCCAAAAATATTCCGGGGGAGTCGCGCATCGCGCGACGGGGGCAGCGCCCCCAAGACCATCAGTGCCCCAGAATCTGACTCAGGAACAGCTTGGTGCGCTCGCTCTTGGGGTTGTTGAAGAACTCCTCGGGCTCGTTCTGCTCCACGATCTGGCCCTGGTCCATAAAGATCACCCGGTTCGCCACCTTGCGGGCAAATCCCATCTCGTGGGTCACGCAGAGCATGGTCATGCCTTCCTCTGCCAGCTCGATCATGGTGTCGAGCACCTCCGAGATCATCTCGGGATCGAGCGCCGAGGTGGGCTCGTCAAAGAGCATGATCCGCGGCTTCATGCACAGCGACCGGGCAATCGCCACCCGCTGCTGCTGCCCGCCCGAGAGCTGGCCGGGATACTTGTCCGCCTGTTCGGGGATCTTGACCTTGGTGAGGAAATGCATCGCGATTTCCTCGGCCTCGCGCTTGGGCGTCTTGCGCACCCAGATCGGGGCCAGCGTGCAGTTCTCGAGGATCGTCAGGTGCGGAAACAGGTTGAAATGCTGGAACACCATCCCGACTTCCGATCGGATCCGGTCGATGTTCTTGATATCGTTCGACAGCACCGTGCCATCGACGGTGATCGACCCCTTCTGATGCTCCTCCAGCGCGTTGATGCAGCGGATGAGCGTCGATTTCCCCGATCCCGAGGGCCCCGCGATCACGATCCGCTCGCCCTGATAGACTGTCAGGTCGATATCGCGCAGCACGTGGAACGCGCCGAACCATTTGTTCATCTTGTTGATCTCGACGGCAACCTCGTCGGAGACCTTCATTTGTGCTTCTGCGGCCATGTCGATGACCCTCCTTACCGATGATCGGTCTGAAGCTGACGCTCCAACCATTGCGAATATTGCGAGATGCCGTAGCAGGTGATGAAGAACAGCAGTGCGGCGAAGCCGAACAGCTCCCAATAGACGCCGTTCCATTCCGCCGAGGCGAGGATCGGGCCGCGGATCATGCCGACGATGTCGAACATCGAGATCACCGAGACCAGCGTGGTATCCTTGAACAGCCCCACGGCGACGTTGACGATGCCCGGGATCGAGATTTTCAGCGCCTGCGGCAGGATGATGAACTGCATCGACTGCGCGTAGTCGAGCCCGAGACTGTCAGCCGCCTCGTATTGCCCGCGCGGCAGCGCCGCGAGGCCGCCCCGAATCACCTCGGCGATATAGGCCGAGGCGAACATCGTAATCATGATGATGACCCGCAGGATGAGGTCGAAATTCGTGCCCGGCGGCAGGAAATATGCCAGCACCACGTTCGCCACAAACAAGAGCGTGATGAGCGGCACACCGCGTATGAACTCGATGAAGATCACGCAGATCCACTTGATGATCGGCATGTTGGATTGCCGCCCCAGCGCCAGCGCGATCCCGAAGGGCAGCGACAGCGACACGCAGACCACACCCAGCATCAGGTTGATCATGAAACCGCCCATGTCGCGCGACGCCACCGGCTCGAGCGCCATGAAACCGGCAGTGGTCCCGGTCAAAAACCCGGCAGCCCACCAGAACACCATCGCTCCCACGATCCCCGCAAGGACCGCAACACCGGCGCTGACGGTCAGGGTGCGCCGGTAGACGAGAACGCCGAACAGCATGCCCAGGAGCGCCATGATCGGCACCATGATCGACCCGCCCCAGATCAGCCAATAAGCGATGAACGGGTAGAGCCCGGTAAAGATCAGCAGGATGCGCGGCAGGAACTTGATGAACAGCACTGGCGCGATCGCCGCGAACAGCAGCACGAAGGCCAGCGTCGGCCGCCAATAGAGCTCGTCGGGATACTTGAACCCGAACAGAAGCTGGTTCCAGCGCTCGGTCAGCACCGCGAAACAGGCCCCCGTTCGCCCATCGAGCATCTCGCGGCAGGCCGTAAGGCTGGGGCTGTCCCAGATACCGTTGAAAAACCACGGCGCCGCCGCGATCACGATACTGATGATGACATAAGCAGTAGCCACCGTGAGCAGGCCGTTGGCCACCGAGGAAAACAGGTTCTCACGCAGCCACTTGATGACCCCCGTCTCCGTCACCGGCGGCGGTGCCTCGGGGAGCATATGCTCGCGGTGGAAGGCGACATTATCGTGCGACATGGCTCACCGCTCCTTCAGCGCAATGGACTTGTTATAGAGGTTCATCACCGACGAGATTGCGAGGCTGATCGTCAGGTAGAACAGCATCAGCAGCAGCACGCATTCGATGGCGCGGCCCGTCTGGTTGAGGGTGATCCCCCCCAGCGTGCCGGTCACGTCCATGTAGCCCACGGCGATGGCCAGCGACGAGTTCTTGGTGAGGTTGAGATATTGCGAAATCACCGGCGGGATGATGACGCGCAGCGCCTGCGGCAGGATCACGAGGTTCATGATCCGCCCCGGGCGCAGGCCCAGCGAGGCCGCCGCCTCGGTCTGGCCGCGGTTCACCGCCAGGATCCCCGCACGCACGTTCTCCGCGATGAAGGCCCCCGTGTAGATCGCAAGAGCGAACCACAGCGCGATGAGCGAGCCGCGGATTTGCATGCCGCCCTGAAAATTGAACGTTTCGAGCGCGGGATAGTCCAGAGAGATCGGCCGCCCCATGACGAAAAAGATGAGGATCGTGGGGACAAACAGAATCACCAGAGACGGCCACCCCATCGGCAGCAGCTTTCCGGTGTCGTAGAGCAGTTTGGTGGCGTAGCGACGGTAATAGATCGCGCCCGCGATCGAGGCGAGGAAGGTCAGCACCACCACCGACGAGCCCGGCTCCCAGATCGGCAGAGGCGCATAGATGCCGCGATTGGTGAATGCGAAGGACCCGAAGAGCATACTTGCATCCGGGGTGTCGCCCCGGAACGCGCTCGGCGACGGCAGAACCGCCGTCATGATGGTAAAGATGATGAGGATCCAGATCAGCACCGGCACGTTGCGGAACGCCTCGACATACCCGGCCATCAGCTTGCGCACGAGCCAGTTGGGCGAGAGCCGCAGAACACCGGCGATCACGCCGAGGATCGTCGCGGTCAGACACCCGAGGAAGGCCACGATCAGCGTGTTCAGAACGCCCACCACCGAGGCCCGCAGATGGCTTGATTGGCTGTCATACTCGATCGGACGCTGGTTGATGTCATAGCCAGACGGCTCTGCCAGGAATCCGAAGGCGATATTCTGGCCTTGCTCGGCCAGGTTCGTCACCAGGTTGGCGCCGAGATAGGCCATCAGCGCGATCAGCAGCATCAGCGCGATGAATTGAAACGTGTAGGAGCGATACCGCGTGTCGTAGATCAACTGCGACAGCCGGAACGACGCCTGTGGAGGGTCGGTCATGGTCGTCATCTGGGATTTCCCTGTTCTTCGACCCGGTTTTTTATCGGCGTTTTCGCCGTGGGCCGTTTCTTTGAGATCCGTCATGCGCGAAGGGCGCGGAATGTCCCGCGCCCTTCGTCAGTTCTTGTCTTACCGGAACGGCGGTGAGTAGAGAATGCCACCATCGGTCCACTGCGCGTTCAGTCCACGCGCAAGACCAATCGGGGTCTTCTCGCCGATGTTCTTCTCGAACACCTCGCCATAGTTGCCCACGGCGGAAAGCGCCCGCACGGCCCAGTCAGAGTCAAGTCCGATCATCTCGCCGAGATTGCCCTCGGTGCCAAGCAGACGGTTGGTCTCCGGGCTGTTGGTCGGGCCGGAGGCCAGTTCCGCGACGTTGGCGCTGGTCACGCCAAGCTCTTCGGCGGTGATAAGCGCGTTAAGCGTCCAGCGGACCACGTCTTCCCATTCATGGTCGCCATGACGCACGAGCGGGCCAAGCGGCTCCTTCGAGACGGTTTCCGGAAGGATCACGTGATCGCCCGGGTTCTCGAACGCGGCACGCGTCGCGGCCAGGCCAGAGCGGTCGGTCGTGTAGGCATCGCAAGCCCCGGCCAGGTACTGCTGCTGGCCTTCCGCGTTGGTCTCGATCGGCACCGGCTCATAGCTGATGTTGTTCTTGCGGAAGAAGTCCGCAAGGTTCAGCTCGGTGGTGGTGCCGGTCTGGATGCAGACGGTCGCGCCGTCGAGTTCCTTGGCCGAGCTCACGCCCAGCGCCTTGGGCACCATGAAGCCCTGGCCGTCATAGTAGTTGACGCCGACGAAATCGAACTTGAGGTCGGTGTCGCGCGAAAAGGTCCACGTCGTGTTGCGCGCCAGCATGTCGACCTCGCCAGAGGCGAGCGCGGTGAACCGCGTCTTGCCGGTGGTCGGCACGAATTCGACAGAGGTCGGATCGCCCAGAACGGCGGCAGCGACGGCGCGGCACACGGCCACGTCAAAGCCTTCCCAAACCCCGTTGGCGTCGGGCGCGGCAAAGCCGACGAGACCGGTGGTCACGCCGCAATTGAGCGTGCCGCGCGCCTTCACGTCGTCAAGCGTGGCCGCAGCCGCCGCACCGCCAACAAGGCCGGCCACGGTCAGAGCGCCCAGAAATACGGTTTTTTTCATGTTTACCTCTTCCTGATTGCCCGCTCTTTCAAGAGCGGTTCTTTAGACCCCGCGTTGTCACGAGGCCCGTATGACACTGGATAAGGGGTTCAAACCCCCGACAGTGACCGCGAGTTTGTGTGGATTCACCTCGCGCCGTCAAGACTTTGTTCCGCAAATCCCGGCGCCGGTGCCGCAGGGTTAACGCGGCATGCCGGTGAAATCACCGCGCCCAAAGGGGTCGCGAAAGATCGTGAAAGCGTTTGGCGTTGAAGAAGTCACATTCTTTCTTTCGCGCCACCGCTTCGGCCTCTTCGTCGCTACCCCATTGCTCTTGCTGCCAGGATTCGTCGATGCGCGACGCCCGCCAGAGCGCCTCCAGTGGAGCCTGATCGCGCAGCGCCGCAAGACCGACAACCAGCGAGCCACTCAGGCAAACGAGATCGTGAAACGCCGTCAGCGCCCATATGTCGAGCAGCCGAACCTCCGCATGCAGCCGCTCCAGCGCCGCCGCGTCCTGCGTCACGTGCATGACGCCACTGGTCGTGCGCAGCCGTGCCGAAAAGACCGATTCGGCCCAATCGAGCAGCGGATCCCACGCCTCTGCCTGCCGCGCGACCAGCTCGGCGGGGCTCTCTGCCCGGTAGCACAGCAGGTCGCTGCTGCCATACTCCGCCAGCATCGCGGCCACCGCTGCCTGCTCACGCGCCACCCGGTCGATTGCGGCGTTGGTGGCGCGGGTCAGGGGCATGGTCGCGGGCACGATCTCGCCCTCCTGCGCGTCCCACTCGGCGGCAATCTCGCGTGCCAGCGTCTGCGTCGGCACCACCAGTTCGGCCTTGGCGGGCGTGCGCACCGCCCGCCCGTCAAGCCGCACGCCAAAGCCGCCCCCGGCCTCCACGACTTCCGCCGCATTCCAGAACCGTTTGGCCGCCCATTCGCTCATCGCCACATCCCCCAGTCATCCATAAGCGCCGCCGCAAGCTGGCCGAAATCGTCCACCAGCCGTGCGGCGCCATCCAGCGCGTCGGCGCGGTGATAGCCCCATGTCACGCCGATTCCGGCGATCCCGGCGGCGCGCGCCATCTCCATGTCATAGCTCGTGTCGCCGACCATCACCGCGTCTTGCGGCGCGACACCCGTCTCGGCCAGCGCCGCTTGCAGCATCGCGGGATGCGGCTTGGAGGGGTGATGATCTGCCACCTGCCTGGTGACGAAATACCCCTCCAGCGCATGCCCCTCCACCAGCTTTGCCAACCCACGCGCCGATTTGCCGGTGGCCACGCCCAAGAGCAGCTCGGGCACCGCGCGCAGCGCGTCCAGGGTCTCGCGCGCTTGCGGGTAGAACGGTGAAGAGGTGGCCACCGCCTGCCCGGCCCGCAGTTTCATGTAGGCCGACTTGTAGCCCTCCACGATCTCGCGCCGCGCCGCGTCCGGAAGGTGCGGCGCGAGCCGCGCCACCGCCACGTCGAGCGACAGACCGACGATCCCGAGGATCGTCTCGCGCGCAGGCGCGACCTCGCCCACGGCGGCGAATCCTTCGTGCATCGCCGCGAGGATGTCGTGCTGGCTGTCCACCAGCGTGCCATCCACGTCGAAGATCACGAGGCGCAGCCGCCCGCTCATACAAGATCCTCGAACGGGTCCTCCGGCGCCTCGGAGGCCTGCCATTGAAACAGGTCCCATGTCCGCGCCATGTGCGCGGGCAGCGGCGCGGTCAGGTGCAGGATCGCCCGCGTCACCGGGTGCTCGATGGTCAGCGAGCGGGCGTGCAGGTGCAGCTTGCGGCTCACCTCGCCGCCAAGTTGCGCGCCCCAGCCATCGCCGAGATTCTCCTGCCCAGAGCCGCCATACTTGCCGTCGCCGATGATGGGATGCCCGATCTCGGCCATGTGGGCGCGCAACTGGTGGGTGCGCCCGGTAACGGGGGTGAGCGCCATCCACGACACGCGCCCGCCGGCGTTCTCGATCATCGCGTAATCGGTGGTGGCCGCCTTGGCGCCGGGCGTGCCCGCCACATCGCGCGGGTGCAGGCAGTGCATCTTCTCGCCCTCGCCGCCCGCACCATGCCCCGGTGCCTTGACGAGACCATAACGCACCGTGCCCACGCGCGGGCTCGGCGCGCCGGCCACGGCGGCCCAGTAGATCTTGCGCGTGGCGCGGTGCCGGAACGCCGCCGTCAGCCCCTTGGCGGCCTCGCGGCTCCGCGCCAGCACCAGCACACCCGAGGTGTCCTTGTCCAGCCGGTGGACGAGGCGCGGCTTGTCCTCCGCGCCAAAGCGCAGCGCCTCGGCCAGCCCGTCCACGTGCCGCGCCTGTCCGCTGCCGCCCTGCACCGGCAGGCCCGGCGGCTTGTTGAGTGCAATCACGTGATCGTCGCGGTAGATGACGCAGGCGCGGATCATCGCGGCATCGGCATCGCTGATGTGCGTCGCGTCCGGCGCGGGCCGCGTGCCGGGATCGGGGATGGGGGGGATGCGCACGCTCTGCCCCTCCTGAAGCCGGGTCGCGGACTTTACCCGTCCGCCCTCTACCCGGAGCTCGCCCTTGCGGCACATCTTTTCGATCTGGCCTTGCGTCAGGTGCGGAAACTGCCGCCGCAGCCAGCGGTCGAGCCGCTGATCGCCCTCGCCCGGGGCCACGCTGCGCGTCTGGACCCCGCTCATGCCACCACCGCCCGCATCGCCCAGGCCCCCAGCGCGACCGCCGCCAGCGACAGGACCACCGACAGCCCGACATAGGACAACGCCGCACCCATCGCACCCCTCTCATAGAGCGTCAGCGCCTCCAGCGAGAAGGTCGAGAACGTGGTGAACCCGCCCAGGATGCCGGTGACAAGGAACGGGTTGAGATGGTCGAAACCGCGATGGAACGAGAGCACGACCAGCGCACCGATGAGGAACGAGCCCAGCACGTTCACCGTCAGCACCCCCAGAGGGAAGCCGGGGGACGCGACCCGCGCCATGCCCAGGGTCACCCCGAGGCGCAGCACCGCGCCCAGCGCGCCGCCAGCGGCCACCTGGAGAATGGTCATCATCATGGCGCGGTGTCTCGCGCGGGGCCCCGGGGTTGTCAAGCGCGCTGCGCGCCGACCGCTCTTTGGCACCGACGGAATACCGACGCGATACCGACAGAATACCGACACCGGAAAATGGCCTCCCCCAAAACGACAAACCCCCGAAGCATCCGCCCGGGGGTCGTCTTTTTCGTGTCACGAGTGAATCGCGGCGGACGCGCTCAGAGCAAACCTTCGCGCTGCGCTTTCTTGCGTGCCAGTTTCCGGGCACGGCGAATCGCTTCGGCCTTCTCGCGCGCCTTTTTCTCGGACGGTTTCTCGAAATGCTGCTTGAGCTTCATTTCGCGGAAAACGCCTTCGCGCTGCAATTTCTTCTTCAGGGCACGGAGCGCCTGATCGACATTGTTGTCGCGAACACTAACCTGCATGTGGTGTCACCACCTTCCCAAGTTGAAGTTGCAATAAGTTGCAGGAAATGGCCGTATAGCAAAGCGTCCCTGGCTTGTCTAGGGTGCCCGAAAGGGGGAATCCGATGCCCGATACCGATGTGAAAACCCGCCTTCTGGAGGCCGCCAAACCGCACGTTCCCTTCGACGGGTGGAGCGAGACGACCCTGCGGCTGGCTGCCGCCGAGGCGGAGATCGACCGCGCGATGGTCGATGCCGTCTGCCCGCGCGGCGCAGTGGACCTCGCAATCGCCTATCACGAGGCGGGCGATGCCGCGATGGTCGATGCATTGCAGGCCGCCGACCTCGGCGAGATGCGGTTTCGCGACCGGGTGGCCTTTGCCGTGCGCACCCGGCTCGATCTTGTCGAGGATCGCGAACTGGTACGGCGCGGCATGACGCTTTTTGCCCTGCCCCAGCACGCCGCCGACGGCACCGGCGCCCTGTGGCGCACCGCCGATCGCATCTGGACGGCGCTGGGCGACACGTCGCGCGACATCAACTGGTATACCAAGCGCGCCACGCTCTCGGGCGTCTACGGCGCGACCCTGCTCTACTGGCTCGGAGACCAGAGCGAGGGACAGGCGCGGACATGGGAATTCCTCGACCGCCGCATCGACGACGTGATGCAGATCGAGAAGGTCAAGGCAAAGGCCCGCGAGAACCGGCTCGTCTCTGGCCTGATGGCCGGACCGCTTGGCTTCCTCGGGCGCGTCAAGGCCCCCGGGGACCGGCAACAAGCCGGGATGCCGGGCCGGTGGCGCACACCGAACTGAAGAAAGGCAAGACATGACAAAGACGATGACGGCGGTCGAAATCGCCGAACCGGGCGGCCCCGATGTGCTGCGCGCCACCACCCGCCCGGTGCCGGAGCCGGCAGCGGGCGAGGTTCTCATTCGGCTCAAATGGGCCGGCGTGAACCGGCCCGACGCTCTGCAACGCGCAGGCATGTACGCGCCGCCGTCCGGCGCGTCGGACCTGCCCGGACTCGAGGGCGCGGGCGAGATCGTAGCCTGCGGCGCGGATGTGAGCGACCTCGCCGTCGGCGACAAGGTCTGCGCGCTCTTGCCCGGCGGCGGCTATGCGCAATACGTCACCACCCCGGCGGCGCATTGCCTTCCCGTCCCCGCGGGATTGGAGTTGCGCGAGGCCGCCTGCCTTCCCGAGACCTTCTTTACCGTCTGGTCCAACGTTTTCGGGCGCGGGGCACTCAAGGGCGGCGAGCGGTTCCTCGTGCATGGCGGCTCTTCGGGCATCGGCACCACCGCCATCCAACTGGCCCACGCCTTCGGCGCGCGGGTCTTTGCCACCGCCGGATCGACCGAGAAATGCGCGGCCTGCGAACGCCTGGGCGCGGAGCGCGCGATCAATTACCGAGAGGAGGATTTCGTCGAGGTGCTGCGCGCGGAGGGCGGGGCCGACCTGATCCTCGACATGGTCGGCGGCGATTACCTGCCGCGCAACGTCAAGGCGCTGGCCGATGACGGACGGCTGGTGCAGATCGCGTTCCTGCAAGGCCCCAAGGTGGAATTGAACTTCGCGCAGGTGATGATGCGCCGCCTGACGATCACCGGCAGCACTCTGCGCCCGCAGAGCGACCTCGCCAAGGCGCGCATCGCCGAAGGGCTGCGCACACATGTCTGGCCGTTGATCGAGGCGGGTCGAGTTGCGCCGGTGATGGATTCCGAGTTCCCGCTGGAAGAGGCGGCGGCCGCCCACGAAAGGATGGAATCGAGCGCGCATATGGGCAAGATCGTCCTCAGGGTGGACTGACTTGGACTTGGTCCCGCTGGCTATCCTCGCGCTCGCCGCGCTAAGCCTCGGCCTGAGCGCGGCGGCAATCCGGCGCGACAGGCCGCTGTGCTGGCGCTTCACGTTGCCCGACCCGCTCCCCGAAACGGGCAACGGGCAGTTCTGCACCGTTCTCGACCATCGCCCCGAGACCGGGCAGGCGCATGCGCCCGCGATCGTGCCACGCGAAGATGGCGTCTCGGTGCTCTGGTTCCAAGGATCCGCCGAGGCGCAACCGGACGTGGATATCTGGGGCGTGGACTTGCGGCGGCAAGGTGACACGTGGCAGGCGTCGGAGCCCGAACCACACCTCACCCGCAAGGGCCTTGGACGTGCACTGGAGCCGCATCAGCTTGTCGTGACGCTGGGCAACACGATGTCGCATGACGGCGCCCCTGGGCACCTGCTGGCGACCGTGGTCTCGGTGGGGGGATGGGCGATGGCGGCCATCACCGATGTCACGATGTCGCGCGACGGGCCGGTGACAGCAAGCAAGCTCGACCTTTCGCCGATCCTCAACCGGTCCTTTCTCGTGAAATCGCCGATGCTGGCCTACGAAGACGGAAGCTACGCCCTGCCCGCCTATTTCGAGATGGGGCCGACCTTCGGCGCACTGGTCCGCTTCGACGATGCGGGCCGCGTGCGTGACCGGCGTTGGATGCGCAGCCGACGCGCCAAGGTGATCCAGCCGATGATCGTGCCACTTGACGCGCAGCGCGCGCTGGCTTTCCTGCGCGATTTCGACCGCAGCGACGTGCTCTGGCTGAGCCGTACCAAAGATGGTGGGCAAGACTGGAGCGCGCCAGAACCCACAGGCCATTACAACCCGAGCGCTCCGGTGGCGGCGCTTTCTCTGGGCGACGGTCGGCTCCTGATGGCCGCGAATGCCGAGGCCGCCTCCCCCGATGCGCTGATCCTGTCGGTGTCGGACGACGAGGGCACGAGTTGGCGCGAGATTCACCGGCTTACGGGCCCAGGCGCGCTGCGCTACCCGATGCTGCGCCGGGTGGGCGGCGAGATCGTGCTGGTTCATTCCACCGGCGGCAAGCACGGTGTTGCGGCACATGTATTCGACGCGGCATGGGTGGCAGCGCGATGAGAGCGGCGTTCGACCATATCGGGCTGGCGATCGTTCTGGGCTGGGCGGGGTTCGCGCTGGCCGGTCTCTGGGTCGGGCCAGCAGTTGCAAGCGCGGCCGGGGGCGTGGTGTCGGCGCTGGTCCTGGTCCTGCAACGCAGCACCCCGGTGGCCGGGGCGATGGCGCTTCTGTCGCCCTTGGGCGTGATGCTGCCCGCGCTTGCCCTGCGCGATGTGTCGGCGGCATGGGGGCTACCCGTACTGCCGTTCGGCACGGTAGAAATCTCCGTGTTCCTCGCCGCTTATGCCGCTTTTATCGCCTCGGCGATGGGTCTGTTTCCGGTCGATCTCTACCGGCTTGGCTACGCCCCCCGGCCAGTGGCGGCGATGGTACTGATCGTGTGTGCCTACGGGCTCGTGGCGGGCTCATTGTTCCTGCCTCTGGTGGCCGTCACCGGGCAGGCGCTGTGGGTTGCCAGGCTGGGCAGCAGCAACTGGTTCGACCACGTCCTTCACGCGATGCTGATGCCGGTGGCGGTGGTGGTGCTCCTGATGCAGGTCTTTTGACCGGTCGCGACGGTCGGATTACGAGTATTTTCAGCAAGAAGAAGCGTTATCGAACGGGATCAAGCAGCGCATCCCGCATCGCGCAGTCGCGGACCACGTCGCGACCGCAGGGCACCGGCTCCAGCGATTTCGTGAGACACAACCGCGCCTCCTGGATCCGGCCCGCGCGGCAGGTGATGGTGAGCATGTCGCGCTCCCAGCCCGGGTTCGCCTCCAGAAATGCCTCTTCCACGACGCGCGCGGGCAGTTTCACAGGACGATCGAGCGTGCGAAAGACCTCCGGGCGGTTGATCTGCGCATAGGCGCGCCGGGCCAGCGCAAAGTAATCCTCTGGCGACAGGCCCGAACAGGTCCCATGCTTTTTCCACTGGTGCCATGCGAGACCGGGCGCGCCCATGATATCGGCCATACCGGCGGTCATGCCACGCGAGGGCGGTCGGTGCGCGCTCTGGCAATGCGCGGGCCATCCCCGATGATATTGCGGCCAGAGCCCGTGAAGCACCCAGCCATGCTCTTGCGCACATTGTGCGGCCCCGCGTTCGCGGCCCTCGAGCGCGCACCACGTGGGCGACCAGCTCAGCGACAGCACGTAGTAATCGAACACGCCCGCGCGGTCGGCCCACGCCGGAAGTGCGGCCAGCAATAGCACCGCTGTCAGTCGCACGAGAGAGCGCATTCTTGCTCTTTCCTTTTCAGCCCGGGTTGAGTATATGGCACGGGATTTCCCCGACAATGGAAACTCGTCCCGGTCGTGCCGGGACCGCCCTCGCCGGGCGCCGAAAAAGACGTGAGTGAAGGAGACGTGGCATCATGTCCAAGCCAATCATGACCAAGGCCACCGCCGTCTGGCTGGTGGACAACACGACGATCAGCTTCAAGCAGATCGCGGATTTCTGCGGGTTGCACGAGTTGGAGGTGCAGGGCATCGCCGATGGCGACGTCGCCACCGGCGTCAAGGGATTCGACCCGATTGCCAACAACCAGCTGACCACCGAGGAAATCGCGCGGGCCGAGAAAGACCCTACGCACAAGTTGCGACTCAAGTTCAACGCCGCCGCACAGGGCGAGGAAAAGCGCCGAGGACCGCGCTACACGCCACTGTCGAAACGGCAGGATCGGCCCAACGCGATCCTGTGGCTGGTCAAGTTCCACCCCGAGCTTGCCGACAGCCAGATCGCGCGGCTTGTCGGTACCACCAAGCCCACGATCACCTCGATCCGCGAGCGCACGCATTGGAACATCGCCAACATGCAGCCCGTCGATCCGGTGGCGCTCGGACTGTGCAAGCAGAGCGAGCTTGACGCCGCCGTGCAAAAGGCCGCCGAGAAAAAGGCGGCCGAGGGTGCGGCAATGAGCGATGACGAGCGTCGCAAGCTCCTGAGCACCGAGCAGAGCCTCGGCGGCGATACCGAGCCGCGCATCCCGACGGCGATCGAGGGGCTGGAAAGCTTTACCCTCTCCGGTGACCCGGACGCGGACGACAAGCAACGCGACAAGTTCGATGCCGATAGCTTGTTCAACCTGCCCTCAGATTCCGGGGACGAGGATGACGAGGACGAGGACGAGGACGCCAACAAAGACGAGGACAACCAGCGCTGAGCGCTCAGTGCTGCCCGGCATCGACGCGCCGGGCGTGACGGGCGACGGGGAGGACGGATCATGCGTATCGCCGTGATCGGGCGGGGTCTCATCGGTGCGGCAGCCGCGCGCCACCTCGCGCGCTCTGGGCAGGATGTTGTTCTCATAGGCCCGGACGAGCCGCCCCGGATGGCGGATCATCACGGCGTCTTCGGCAGCCATTACGACGAGGGCCGCATCACCCGCAGCCTCGATCCTGACCCGTTCTGGAGCCGGGTGAGCCACGCCTCGATCGCGCGCTATACCGAGATCGAGGCGCAAGCCGGTATCTCCTTTTACACCGAGCGTGGTGTGGTCATGGCAGGCCCCAAGGGCAGCCGCGCGATGGAGTGTATCGGCGCGGTTGCGGCGCGCGACGGAATCGAATGCGACCGTCTTGACGATGTGGAGCTTGCCAGACGCTTTCCCGATTTCCACTTTTCACCCGGCACCATGGGCTGGCACGAACCGCGCCGTGCCGGTTTCATCAGCCCCCGCCGCCTGGTTACCGCGCAGACACGCGCGGCGGAACGCGCGGGTGCACAGGTGATCGCGGCGCGTGTTCTGGCACTCGACGAGGGAAGCGACGGGATAACGATCCGTCACGAGGCCGGCCAAACCGACGCGGCGCGCGTCCTTGTCGCGGCGGGAGCCTATACCGGCGCGCTCACTGGCGGGGCGGTGCCGCTGACGGTGATGGCGCGCACGGTGGCGTTCTTCGAGGTGAGCGAGGCCGAGGCCGCGCGACTGAGCGCGCTGCCACCGCTCATTTACCTCCACGCACATGGCGATGGCCCCTACCTGCTGCCGCCGATCCGCTATCCCGATGGCCGCTGGTATCTCAAGATGGGTGGCGATTCGGTAGATCGCCCGCTCGGCTCTCCCACCGATATTGGCGACTGGTTCCGCTCGGGCGGCAACCCGGAGGTAGCGCGCGACCTCAATGAGCAGATCCGCGCGCGGATGCCTGGGCTGCAAGTCACGGCCACACATCACGCCGCCTGTGTGACGAGTTTCACCCCCGAGGACCAGGCGCGCATCGCCATGTTATCCGACCGTGTCGGCGTGGCGACGGCTGGTTGCGGGCGCGGCGCCAAATGCTCGGACGAGCTTGGGCGTCTCGGGGCGGAAGCGATTCTCGGACATACTCTGCCCCGCCCGGCACAGGCGGATTGAACACGGGCGCACGGATTCTTATGCCCGACCCGAGAAATGTCTTGCGTGGTTCGCTAGCTGGCCCTATCTGCGCCGAGATAGACGCCAACGCACGCGCCTCTGGCCGGTGGTCCTGCCGCCCGTGTTTACGTAGCGACGGTAACGTCTCCTTTTGGAACTGTAAGGGCTGAATGCCCGGGTCTTGATCGGAGATGACCATGAACGCCTACGTAACGCCCTTTGCGGGCCTCGACGCCATTGCTTCGCCCTCCCACCTCATCGATTTCATCCGCTCCAACACCTTCGACCGCCCGACGCTCGTGCTGTCGCGGGACGTCGTGGCACAGAATTACCGCGCGCTGAAATCCGGGCTGGGCCGCGCCGATATCCATTACGCGGTCAAGGCCAACCCGGCTCGCGAAGTGATCGAGACGCTGATCGCCGAGGGCGGACGCTTCGACGCCGCCTCGCGCGGCGAGATCGAGCTGTGCCTTGGTCTCGGAGCGAAACCCGAGCATATTTCCTTTGGCAACACGGTGAAGCGTGCCAGCGACATCGCCTTTGCCCATGCCGCGGGGATCACCCTCTTCGCCGCCGATGCCGAGATGGAGATCGACAAGATCGCCGAGCACGCGCCGGGCGCACAGGTCTATATCCGCCTGCTGGTCGGCGCGACCGGGGCCGACTGGCCGCTCAGCCGCAAGTTCGGCTGCGCGCCGGAGCGTGCCGTCGACCTGATGGATCAGGCCGCCTCGTTGGGCCTTGAGCCGGTTGGACTGTCCTTTCATGTCGGCAGCCAGACCCGCCGGGCGGAGATGTGGCGCGACACGCTCGACCAGGTGGACGCAGTCTGGACCGAGGCGCGTGCCGCAGGGCATGCGCTGTCGCTCATCAATATCGGCGGCGGGTTCCCGGCCTATTACGGCGACGAGATCGCCTCGCCCGGGCGCTATGCTGCCGACGTCATGATGATGGTCGAGCAACGCTTTCCCGGGGCTGCCCGCGTCATGGCCGAACCGGGGCGCGGCATGGTGGCCGAAGCCGGCATGATCGCCGCCGAGGTACTACTGGTCAGCCGTAAATCCGACGCTGACCTGTGCCGCTGGGTCTATCTCGATATCGGTCGCTTTTCCGGGCTGGCCGAGACCGAGGGCGAGGCGATCCGCTACCCGTTCCTGACCGATCGCGATCACGAGGCGACCGGGCCCTGCATCCTTGCCGGGCCGTCCTGCGACAGCGCCGACGTCCTTTACGAAAAGCGTCCCGTGGCCCTGCCGGTCGGGCTGCGCGCCGGGGACCGGATCGTGATCCGTTCATGCGGAGCCTACACGTCGAGCTATTCCTCGGTGGGCTTCAACGGGTTCCCGCCGCTGGATGTGATGGTGATCTGACGACCACCATGCCCCGGAAAGTTTAAAAGTTTCCGGTCCAGAATTTTTTGACAATTCCGCCTCCGTCTCGCCCCGAAACCTGTGTTTCGGGGCGATTTGGGTTTTACCCGAACACGCGGGTCAGCGCCGCGTCGGTGGCCGTGATGATCTGGTCGATGTCATCCTTGGTTGCGATGAGCGCCGGCGAATAGCACAACGTGTTGTTGAAGCCCGGCAACGAGCGGTTGGTCGCGCCAATCACCACGCCACCCGCCATGCAGTCGGCGACCACGGCCTGCACCATCTTTTCGGCCGCCGGCTCCTTGGTCGCACGATCCGCCACCAGTTCCGCGCCGAGAAACAGCCCCTTGCCGCGCACATCGCCGATCACCGCGTGCTTGTCCTGAAGTGCGCGCAGCTGGTCGAGCATGTAAGCGCCCATAGCAGTGGTGTTCTCCAGCAGGCCCTCCTCCTCGATGATCGCCATGTTCTCGAGCGCCGCGGCAGGGCCCGCCGTGCAGCCGCCGAAGGTGGAAATATCGCGGAAATAGTTCATCGGGTCGGTGGCGTCGTCCTGAAAGAGATCAAAGACCCGCTCATTGGTCACGCAACAGGCGATGGCAGCGTAGCCGGAGGCCACCCCCTTGGCCATGGTCACGAAATCGGGCTCGACCCCGTAATGCTGATAGCCAAACCACGTGCCGGTGCGTCCAACGCCGCACACCACCTCGTCGATATGCAGGAGGATGTCGTACTTGCGGCAGATCTCCTGAACGCGGGGCCAGTAGCCCTCGGGCGGCACGATGACACCGCCGCCCGCCGTCACCGGCTCGAGGCAGAGCGCGCCCACGGTATCGGGGCCTTCGCGCAGGATCACCTCCTCGATCGCGTTGGCGGCAGCCTCGCCATAGGCTTCGCCCGCCAGATCCCATTGCGCGCGATACTCGAGGCAATGCGGCACCCGCACGAAACCGGGTGTGTAGGGGCCGTATTGCGCGTTGCGCTCGTCCTGACCGCCCGCCGACAGGCAGGCAATGGTGGTGCCATGATAGTCGCGGTCGCGGTAGAGGATCTTGTGCTTCTTGCCACCATACCGCTTGTGCGCGATCTGACGAACCATCTTGAACGCCTTCTCGTTCGCCTCAGAGCCCGAGTTGGTGTAGTAGACCCGGCTCATCCCCGGCATTTTCGAGATCAGTTTCTCGGAGAACATCGCGCCGGGGATCGACCCGGCGGAGCCCGCGAAATAGGGCAGTTGAATGAGCTGGTCCCGCACTGCATTGGCAATCCGCTCGCGCCCATAGCCCACGTTGACCGTCCAGACCCCGCCCGAGACCGCATCGATATGCTCGCGGCCCTTCTGGTCCCAGACGCGCATGCCGCGCCCCTCAACGATGATGCGCGGATCGGCCTTTGGATCGGAGCCGGTCCACGGTGCGTGCTGGATCAGGTGATGCCAGACATGGGCGCGATCGGCCTCGACCACGTGGCTGATATCGTTGTCGCGAAGTTTTCCATCCATGTCGTCACTCCTTCATCAATCGCGCACAGTCACACGCCGGATGCGGGGCTGGGCATCAGCGGTCTATCTCAAGACCCGATGTCGCCTCAATCGCAAGCGTTCGAATAGGTCCAAAAATAGGCATTCGATATGTCCAAAATATCCAGCGACAAATCAATATTCTCGCCAAAATGCTGAAAAACAGCCCAAATTTCCGCACGACACCACCGTGCGCCCCTCTATCCACCTAATCGAAAATCTCTTTTCCAACTTACTGAAATCTCCGTAGGCTCGGGAATATGGCGTTGATCGCCGAACAGCTATCGGGTTGACTTTGCGCTGCGGCGACCACGTCAGCCGCGACCGACGCCTGAACGACAAGCGGCACAGACCGCGAAGACCAACTGGCAGACAAGCGGGGACAAGCCCCGCACAACATGACCAACGGGAGATAGACAGACATGACACTCAGGGCGAAACTCCTCTCCGCCGTGACCGGCGCTACGCTGCTTGGCGGCGCAGCCGGGGCACAGGAACTCAATGTGGCGTATTTCCTCGAATGGCCGATGCCGTTCCAGTATGCCAAGGAAACCGGCATGTACGAAGAAGCACTCGGCACGAAGGTCAACTGGCGCGCCTTCGACACCGGCACCGCGATGAGCGCGGCGATGGCCTCGGGTGATATCCACCTGTCGGTGAGCCAAGGAGTGCCGCCCTTTGTGGTCGCGGTCAGCGCCGGGCAGGATCTGCAGATCGTGGACGTGGCGGTGAGCTATTCCGACAACGATAACTGCGTCGTGGCAGAGGCGCTGGAGATCGACAAGGACAGCGCCAAAGAGCTTGAAGGCAAGAAGGCCGCCGTGCCGCTCGGCACCGCCGCGCATTACGGCTTCCTCAAGCAGATGAATCATTTCGGCGTCGATATCTCGACCATGGACGTGGTCAACATGGCGCCGCCGGAGGGCGCGGCGGCGATCGCGCAGGGCGCGGTCGACCTGTTCTGCGGGTGGGGCGGCTCGCTGCGCCGCGCCAAGGAGCACGGCAACGTGCTGCTGACCGGTCAGGAGAAGGAAGACCTCGGGATTCTCGTCTTCGACGTGACCTCTGGCCCGGCCGATTTCGTCGTCGAGAATTCCGACATCGTGGCCAAGTTCCTCGCCGTGACCGCCGAAGCCAACGCCATGTGGGCCGACCCCGCCAATCGCGACGAGATGCTGCCGGTGATAGCCAAGGACAGCGGCATGGATCTCGACTCGACTGCGGCCACCATTGACACCTTTGTCTTCCCACCCGTGGACGAGCAACTCTCTGCAAAATGGCTCGGCGGCGGCGCGCAGGATTTCATGAAGGGCGTGGCCGACGTGTTCGTCGAGGCGGGCAGCATCGACGGGGCTCTCGATACCTACGAGAACAACGTCAATATTGGCCCGCTTCAGCAGGCGGCCGGCGGCTCCTGATCCGCCTTCTCCCCGCACGGGCCGGCGCATTTCGCGCCCGGCCCGCGCACCCGGATTTCACTATTAGTCGAAAAGGGGCGGAGGATGTCGACACTCTCCATCGAAAACATCTCGATGCGGTTCGACCTGCCGAATGGCGGTCACGTTCAAGCGCTTCAGGATATCACGCTCGAACTTAACACCGGCGAGCTGATGAGCGTTCTGGGACCCTCGGGCTGCGGCAAGACCACGCTACTTAACATCCTAGCCGGTTTTCTTGCCCCGACCGAGGGCCGCATCATCCTCAACGATCATCCCGTAACCGGCCCCGACGCCGAACGCGGCATGGTGTTTCAGCAAGGCGCGCTGTTCGAATGGATGAGCGTGCGCGACAACGTCAGCTTTGGCCCCCGCATGGCCGGCAAGCGCGAGAAGGAATGGCGCGGCACGGTCGATCACCTGCTCGACGTGGTGGGCCTGCAGGATTTCAAGGACAAGGCGGTGTACGAGCTGTCAGGCGGGATGCAGCAGCGCGTGGCGCTGGCGCGATGCCTGGCCAATGACCCCGACGTGATCCTGATGGACGAGCCGCTCGGCGCGCTCGACGCGCTGACCCGAGAAAAGATGCAAGGGCTGGTGCTCAAGCTCTGGAAGGAGACCGGCAAGACCATCATTCTCATCACCCACTCGGTCGAGGAGGCCCTCCTCCTGGGCGAGCGCCTGCTTGTCATGGCCCCGCGCCCGGGCCGCATCCACAAGGAATACCGCCTGCCCTTCGCCGATGACGGCGTGGGCAAGGACCTGCGCGAGGTCAAGAAGATCCCCGCGTTCGGGGAGAAACGCGAGGAGATCCTGTCGATGATCTGGGACATGGAAGAAGAGATCATGGGCCGCACAGAGGAGGTGGGCGCATGATCATCCTCATAATATATATCGCGATCTTCGCCGCGGCCTTCTTCGTGGTCCGCTTTGGCGTGCGCAAGTTCCGGCAGATGCGGGATTTCACCTCGCTCAAGACCGTCACCTTCGGTGATGAAAGCGCGGTGCGCCCCGACCGTTGGGCAAGCGTTATCTCGGTGGTGACGATCTTCCTGTTGTGGGGCGCATTCACGGGGTCAAACTGGGTGCCGATCCACGCGCCGGGCCCGTTCGTGGGCGATGCCGAATTCACCTACACACTCGAGGCCCCCGACGGAGCGCGCGATGACGCCACCGTTCTCGTTCGGGTCTTCAACGTCGGCGAAGAGGTCGAGATCCCAGAGGTGGAGCCGGGGGAGGGCTTTGCCAAGAACGACGCCTCGTCGGTGGGCGCATGGCGATCTGACCTGATCCTGATGGACAAGAACGACGAGATCACCCGCAAGGACGGGGCCAAGGTCGTGGCCATCGACGGGCAACCGATAAGCGCGGGCGAGACCGTCTCCGTTGCGGCGGGCAAGGTTGCGGTCACCTCCAAGGGATCGCTCAACTTCAGCCCCGCAGGCGGCATGCAGATGGAGCCGATCTGGCTGCCCCCGCCTGAAGACGTGGTCAAGCGGGTGGGCGAGATCGCGAATGAGGGCTATCAGAACTTCACCCTGTGGGAGCATCTCTACTGGTCGCTGTTCCGCGTCATCGTGGGCTTTGCGCTCGGGGCCGCTGTCGGCATCCCGCTGGGCTACGCGATGGGCCTCAGCGACTGGTTCCGCGGCTGGTTTGACCCGATCGTGGAATTCATGCGCCCCGTTCCGCCGCTGGCGCTCATCCCGCTGGTCATCATCTGGGCGGGCATCGGTGAATCGGGCAAGATCATCCTGCTGTTTCTCGCAGCCCTCTGGATCATGACCATCTCGGCACGCGCGGGTGTGTCGGGTGTCGCCATTTCCAAGGTGCACGCCGCCTATTCGCTGGGCGCGTCCAAGTGGCAATTGATGCGCCACGTGATCGTACCGAACTCCCTGCCCGAGATTTTCACCGGCGCGCGCGTCGCGATGGGTGTCTGCTGGGGCACGGTCGTGGCCGCCGAACTGGTGGCGGCGGAAAAAGGTGCGGGCATGATGATCATGGTCGCCTCGCGATTTCAGCTCACTGATATCGTGATCATGGGGATCATCCTCATCGGTATCATCGGCTACGGTATCGACATCCTGATGCGCAAAGCCGAGACATGGTTGGTACCGTGGAAGGGCCGCATCTGACGGTGCAGCCAGAATAAACGCAAAAACAAGGGGGTTGCATCGCGACCCCCTTGATCCGTGTTAGAGACACGTCACGCACGGTCGCTAGAACCGGACCAGAAACCACCGAAACAAGAGCCATGCCATGACCAACCCGCTGCAAGACCTCCTCGTGCTCGACCTCACCCACGTTCTGGCGGGCCCCTTCGCCTCGCTTACCCTCGGCGATCTGGGCGCGCGGATCATCAAGGTCGAACGGCCCGGCACGGGCGACGACACCCGTGCCTTTCCGCCCTTCAAGGACGGGACAAGCGCCTATTTTGCGGCGATCAACCACGGCAAGCAGTCCATCGCACTCGACCTCAAGGCCGGGGACGACCGCGCGATATTCGAGCAACTTCTGGAGCGCGCTGACATCGTGCTGGAAAACTTCCGCCCCGGCGTGATGGAAAAGTTGGGTTACGGCTGGGATGTCCTTCATGCCCGCTATCCGCGCCTGATCTATGGCGCAGTCAGCGGCTTTGGCCATACCGGCCCGGACGCGCTGCGGCCTGCCTATGACATGGTGGTGCAGGCGCGCGGCGGGGTGATGTCGATCACCGGCGAGGCAGGACGCGAGCCGGTGCGCGTCGGTGCCTCGATCGGCGATATCGTGGCGGGAATGTACCTGGTGCAGGGCGTGCTCGCCGCCGTGATAGACCGCGCGAAAACCGGCGCGGGGCGCAAGATCGATGTGGCCATGCTCGACAGCCAACTCGCGATTCTCGAACACGCGGTGGCGATCACCACCACCACGGGCACCCCGCCGGGACCATCCGGCGCGCGGCACCCCTCGATCAGCCCCTTCGAGACATTTCACGCCGCCGACGGCCTCTTTGTCATCGCCGCCGGAAACGACGCGCTCTTTGCCCGGCTTTGCGACGTGCTCGGCCTGCCGCTCGCGCAGGACCCGCGTTTCGCGACCAACTCGGCACGCTGCGAGAATGCGCGCACGCTCAAGCGGCTGATTGAGGCGATCACGCTCGACCAGCCGAAATCCCACTGGATCGAGAAGCTGGAAGCCTCCGGCGTCCCGACTGGCCCGATCCAGAACGTGGCCGAAGTGCTCCATGATCACCAGATTCTGGCGCGCAACATGGTGGTGGACGTGCTGGACACCGAGGGACAACCGGCCTTCGTGGCTGCTGGCAACCCGATCAAGATGAGCGGCCTTGAGGACACCGCGTCGCGCGCGCCCGCCCCATCGCTCGACGGGGATCGCGCGGCGATCCTCGATTGGCTGCAAAAGAACGTGAACAAAGCGTGACGCGCATTGTTCGAGCCGCAGATCACGGCCTAGACTCGGCACATGGAGAATAGCCGCCCGGCCCCTGCCACCCTGCCCGATCCCCCTCCCCTCAAGCTGGGCGTGCTGCGCACGCTCGCGCGGCTTGCCATCATCGCGCTTCTCGCGATCGGGCTGCACTTCGTCTTCGTCTGGGCGGAGAACTGGATCATGAGCAACGAGTACGGCTGGGCAATGCCGGGCCTGCTGCTGGCGGTGCTTGTCATCTATGCCGTGCTCATCGCGATCCCCTTCGTTCCGGGGGTGGAGATCGGGCTTTCGGTGCTTGCGGCAGGTGGACCCGGGATCGCGCCGCTGGTGTGGGTGGCCACGGCGAGCGGTCTGTCGCTGGCGTTCATCGTTGGGTGCACCGTGCCGATCGCCTGGCTGCGCCGCGTGCTTACGGATCTGCACATGATCCGCGCGGCACATAACGTGGCCCGGTTCGAAGCAATGCCGCAAGAAGGCCGGGTTGCGTTTATCCATGCTCTCCTGCCCCGCAAGTACTGCGGCTGGATCATCAAGTACCGCTACGTGAACCTCGCCGTTCTCATCAACATTCCCGGCAATTCGGTGATCGGCGGGGGCGGCGGGATCGCCTTCCTCTCGGGGCTTTCGGGCACGTTCCGCGCACCGCTGGCGATCCTGACCATCGCGATCGCCTCTGCCCCCGTGCCGCTCGCCATCTGGCTCTTCGGGCTGAAACTGCCCTGGGCCTGAGGCCGCCATGCCGCGCGCGTACCGATTCCTGACGCTTGCGGGCTTTCGGGCGCGCGCCTATGGCTTATGTTCCGACAAAGGCACATATGAGCAGGACCAGCCCCATGCCAAACGATCCTCTTGTCGTCTTCACCCCCTCGGGCAAGCGTGGGCGTTTCCCCGTGGGCACCCCGGTGCTCACCGCGGCGCGGCAATTGGGCGTCGATCTCGATTCGGTCTGCGGCGGGCGCGGTATCTGCTCGAAATGCCAGATCACGCCGGGCTATGGCGAGTTTTCCAAGCATGGTGTGACGGTCCGCGACAATGCGTTGTCGGAGTGGAACAAGGTCGAGGAGCGCTATGACCAGAAGCGCGGGCTAAAACCGGGTCGCCGCCTCGGCTGTCAGGCACAGGTCATGGGCGACGTGGTGATCGACGTGCCGCCCGAATCCCAGGTCCACAAGCAGGTGGTGCGCAAGGCCGCCTCGGCCCGGGTGATCGAGATGGACCCGGCGACCAAGCTCTATTTCGTCGAGGTGGACGAGCCCGACATGCACGAGCCGACCGGCGATCTGGAACGGCTCGCGCGCGCGCTGAAGCGCGAATGGGGCATCGGGGATATCCGTGCCGATCTCACGCTCCTTTCCAGGCTGCAACCGGTGCTGCGCAAGGGCAAGTTCCAGGTGACCGTGGCACTCCATCGCGGCCATGAGAACGACCCGGCGCAGCTGCTCGAAATCTGGCCGGGGCTACACGAGGACGGGCTTTATGGGCTGGCCATCGACCTCGGCTCCACCACCATCGCCGCCCACCTGACCGATCTCGTGACCGGCGAGGTAAAGGCGTCCTCGGGCATCATGAATCCGCAGATTCGCTTTGGCGAGGATCTGATGAGCCGGGTCAGTTATTCGATGATGAACCCTGGCGGCGACAAGGAGATGACGGCGACAGTGCGCGATGCGATCAACGCGCTGGCCGGGGAAATTGCCAGGGAGGCGGAGATTGACCCGGCGCTGATCGTCGAGACGGTCTTCGTCTGCAACCCGGTCATGCATCACCTCCTGCTCGGCATCGACCCGGTCGAACTCGGGCAGGCGCCTTTCGCGCTCGCCACCTCAGGCAGTCTGACCCTAGGCGCAAAAGAGCTCGATCTCGCCGCCATCAACCCGCGCGCGCAGGTCTATATCCTGCCCTGCATCGCGGGCCATGTGGGGGCCGATTGCGCCGCCGTGGCACTGTCGGAAGAGCCGGGCAAATCTGAGGATCTGGCCCTCATCGTCGATGTGGGCACCAATGCCGAGATCCTGCTGGGCGACAAGACCCGCGTTCTGGCGTGTTCCTCGCCCACCGGCCCGGCCTTCGAGGGCGCACAGATTTCTTCCGGCCAGCGGGCGGCACCGGGCGCCATCGAGGCGATCCGCATCGACCCCGAAACCAAGGAACCACGCTTTCGCGTTATCGGCTGTGACAAGTGGTCGGACGAGGACGGGTTCGCGGACGAAGTGGGCGCGGGTGGCATCACCGGCATCTGCGGCTCCGGCATCATCGAGGCGGTGGCAGAATTGCGCATCGCTGGGTTGATGGACGAGTCGGGTCTTCTGGGCTCGGCCGAGGCCACCGGCACGCCGCGCATGCAGGCGGAGGGGCGCACGCATGCCTACCTCATCCATGACGGCACCGCCGAGGGCGGGCCGCGCATCACCGTGACGCAGGGCGACATCCGTGCCATCCAGCTCGCGAAATCCGCGCTCTATGCCGGTGCGCGCCTCTTGATGGACGAGCGTGGCGTGGACAAGGTGGACCGCGTCGTCCTCGCCGGCGCCTTCGGCGCGCATATCTCGCCCCTGCACGCGATGGTGCTGGGCATGATTCCCGACGTCCCGCTCGACAAGGTGACGAGCGCGGGCAATGCCGCCGGCACCGGTGCCCGCATCGCTCTTTGCAACGTGGCGGCGCGCCGTGAGATCGAGCGCGTGGTGGGCGAGATCACCAAGGTGGAGACTGCCATCGAACCGAATTTCCAAGAGCATTTCGTCGCCGCCAACGCGATCCCGCACAAGACCGCCCCGTTCCCGGAACTGCGCAAGGTAGTGACGCTGCCCAACCCCAGCTTCAACACCCATGGCGAGAGCGGGGCCGAGGGTGGGCGGCGCAGGCGCAGGCGGGGCTGAGGCTCGCCTTCAGTCCTTCACGAACATCTTGCGCGGCCGGTTGCAGAAGGTCTCGGCCGGGCCGGTCTCCTTGATGAGGATCGACTCGGTGATCTCCAGTCCCCAGTCGGACATCCAGAGGCCGGGCATGAAATGGAAGGTCATGCCTGGCTCCAGCACGGTCTCGTCCTCGGCACGTAGGCTTATGGTGCGTTCTCCCCAATCGGGCGGATAGCTGAGCCCGATGGGATAGCCGCAGCGCGCACCGCGCTCGATTCCGGCGCGCTCCAGCGGTGCGGCGAGCGCATTGGCCACGTCGCAGGCGCGGCTGCCCGCCGTCGCGGCCTCGAGCCCCGCCTCCAGCCCCTCCACGAGCGCGCGCTCGGCGTCGAGCAGGAATTGCGGCGGCTTGCCGAGAAACAGCGTCCGGCAGAGCGGCGCGTGGTAGCGCCGATAACAACCGGAAATCTCGAAAAAGGTCGCCTCGCCAGTGGCGAACTCGCGCCCGTTCCACGTCAGGTGCGGGGCGGCGGCGTCCGAGCCCGACGGCAGGAGCGGCACGATGGCCGGATAATCGCCCCACGCGCCCTCCACACCCCGGATCGCGTCACGGAAAATCTCGGCCACGACCTCGTTCTTCGGGATGCCCGGCTCCACCCGCTCCATCAGCCCGTCAGTGATCTTTTCCGAGATCGCCGCCGCCTTGCGCATGAAGGCCAGTTCCTCCTCGGATTTCACCCCGCGCTGCCAGTTCACCAATGCGGTAACGTCGAGGAAGGTGGCCTCGGGCAGTTCCTCGCGCAGCACCTGCATCGCCTTGGCCGAGAAATAGTAATTGTCCATCTCCACGCCGATGCGCTTATCCGCGAGCCCCATGCCGGTGAGGCGCTCGGCCAGATCCTGCATCGGGTGACGCTCGGTGGATTGGACGTAGTTGTCGGGATAGCCGATCACCCGGTCGTCGGTCATCCAGACCGTGCGCACGCCGCCATTGGCATCCTGGTTGCGGCCCCACCAGATCGGATCGGCGTCGGGCAAAACGATCACCCCCTGGTGCACATAAAAAGACCAGCCATCATAACCCGTCAACCAATGCTGGTTCGACGGGTCGGTCACGAAGATCGCGTCGAGATCGCGCGCGGCCATCGCGCTCCGGGTTTTCTCGAGGCGGCGCTGGTATTCCTGCGGCGAAAAGGGGAGGTCTTTCTCGATCATGTGGTGGTCCGTCATCTGTAAACTGGGGTAACTTCGTCCGCCTTGGGGGATTTTTCCGGCGGCTGCCCCAAGAAACACGCCACCCGATGTCGTTTTCTGACCACCGCGTGACGCAGAGTTGACGCAAGCCGGAGCGGCGCGCAGATTGCGCAGACTTGCAGACAAGGAGACAGCGATGCGCCCCGTTCTGGCCGATGTGTACGCCGCCGCTCAGGTGATCGCCGGGATTGCCGATGCCACGCCGCTGGTGCCCTCACCCCACATGACCGATGTCGCCGGGCAGGAATTCCTGCTCAAGCTGGAGAACATGCAGCCCATCGGCGCATTCAAGCTGCGCGGGGCCTTGAATGCCGTGGCAGGGGTGAAGGAGGCGTCGGGCGTCACCTGCTGCTCCACGGGCAATCATGGGCGCGGCGTGGCCTATGCGGCGCGCGCGCGGGGCATCCGCGCGCTGATCTGCATGTCGGAACTGGTGCCGCAGGCCAAGGTGGACGGCATCCGCGCGCTTGGGGCCGAGGTGCGAATCGCGGGCCGCAGCCAGGACGACGCGCAGGCAGAGGCACAGCGTCTCGTGGCCGAGGAGGGGCTCACGGAAATCTCGCCCTTCGACGATCCAAGGGTAATCGCCGGGCAGGGCACCATCGGGCTCGAGATCATGGCAGCGCGACCCGATACCGAGGTGCTCTTGGTGCCCTTGTCGGGGGGCGGGCTGGCGGCAGGCGTGGCGATGGCCGCCAAGGCGATCAAGCCGTCGATCCGCGTGGTGGGGATCAGCATGGACCGCGGTGCCGCGATGTATGAGAGCATCCGCGCGGGCCATCCCGTCGAGATCGAGGAGGTGCCGAGCCTCGCCGACAGCCTCGGCGGTGGAATCGGGATGCAGAATCGGCTCAGTTTCCCGATGTGCCGTGATTTGCTGGACGAAGTGGTCCTCGTTTCGGAAGAGGAAATTTACCACGCAATGCAGGTACTCTATTACGAGGACCGGATCGTGGCCGAGGGCGCCTGCGTGGTGGGGCTGGCGGCGGTGCTGTCAGGTAAGGTGAAGGTCACCGGCCCGACCGCCACCATCGTCACGGGCCGCAACCTTGACATGGAGATGTTCACCAGGATCGTGACGGGCCAGGACGTGCAACTGGGCGATGTGACTGTGAAGGGCCAGCCCTATCGGGGGCGCGCATGACCCGTATCGCCTGCCTGTTGGGAAGCCCCCGGCCCGGAGGCAACAGCGACCTGCTGGCCGGGCGGTTTTGCGAGACGGCGGAATCCCACGGTGCCGCCAGCCGTTGCCACGCGCTGCGGGATTTGCGGTTTCAAGGGTATTCAGAGACGGATTCAGATCCCTATGGTCCGGATGACGATCTGGCCCCGGTTTTGGCCGATGTGAAGGAAGCCGATGTGGTGGTGATGGCCACGCCGATCTATTTCTGCAACATGACGGGACTGCTGAAACAGGCGTTCGACCGGTTCTTCGGTTTCTTCAAGCCGGATTATGTGACCAATCCGGAGCCTTCGATTCTCGACCGGGGCAAGACGCTGGTTCTTGTGCAGGTGCAAGGCGAAGGGCCAGAGCGGTATGATGACTTACTGGGCCATTATGGCCCGGCGCTGGACAAGCTGGGCTTTGCCCGGCGCGAATTGATCCGGTCCTGCGGGGTACGGGCGCCGGGGGATGTGCTGAACGACAAGGCTGCGCTGGAACGCGCGGACACGCTGGCCGCAGGGCTGGCCCGTGCACAGGGAGGTTAACCGATGGCACATGATATCCGAATCGTGACCGAGGCGGAATTGCGCGCGGCGGTAGGGCTCGACCGCGAAACCGTGGCCGTGATCGAGCAGGCCTTTGGTGCGCTCTCGGATGGCGGGGTGGTGATGCCGCCGGTCATGTCGATGGAACTGGCCGAGTCGCATGGCGAGGTGGACGTGAAAACCGCCTATATCCCCGGTATGAGCGGCTTCGCGATCAAGGTCAGCCCCGGCTTCTTCGACAACCCCAGGCTGGGCCTGCCGAGCCTGAATGGCCTGATGATCCTGTTTTCGGCCAAGACCGGGCTGGTCGAGGCGGTGTTCCTCGACAATGGCTACCTGACCGATCTGCGCACGGCTGCTGCCGGCGCCGTGGCCGCGCAATACCTCGCCCCCGATCTGGTGCATACTGCAGGCGTGATCGGCTCTGGCGTTCAGGCGCGGCTTCAGGCGCGGGCGGCGCATCTGGTGCGGCCCTTCGACCGGCTGCTGATCTGGGGCCGCGACGCGGACAAGGCACGCGCCTGCGCCGACGATCTGTCGGACCTCGAATGCGATGTCCGCGTGGTCGATAACCCCGCCGATCTGGTGCGGGCGAGCCAGCTCGTGATCACCACCACCCCTGCCAAGGAACCGGTGGTCAAGGCGGGCTGGCTGCATCCCGAGTTGCACATCACCGCGATGGGATCGGATCAGGCGGGCAAGAACGAGATCGACCCGCAGGCGCTGGTGCAGGCCGATCTCTACGTGGCCGATCGCGCGCCGCAGGCCCGGAGCCTCGGCGAATTGCGCGCCGCGCTGGAGGCAGGCCTCTGGGCCGAGGACAACCCGGTGGAACTCGGCGACGTCATCCGTGGCCGCGCGCGCGGCCGACGCGATGCCGACGAGATAACGATCTGCGACCTTACCGGCACCGGCGCTCAGGACACCGCCATCGCCACCCATGTAATGACGTTGCTTGCGGGCCGCGACCTGGGTGCGGTGATCCGCGCATGAGGCTCGACGCGCGCGATCTCGATATCCTGCGGGTGCTGGCCGACGAGGGCCGAATCACCAAGGCTGAACTCGCTACCCGCGTCGGCCTGTCGGCGAGCCCCTGCTGGGAACGGCTCCGGCGGCTGGAACAGGCCGGGCTGATCGAGGGCTATCACGCGCGCATCAGCCTGAAGAAGCTGGGGCCACATGTCACTGTCTTCGTCGCCGTCGAACTGGCCGACCACACGCCCGCGAGTTTCCGCGCCTTCGAGGACAGCGTGCAACATTATGCGCAAATCACAGCCTGCTGGGCCTTGGGCGGCGGGTTCGACTACCTGATGCAGATCGTGACCCGCGACATCGACGCCTATCAACGGCTCATCGACGAGATGCTGGAGGCCCGGATCGGGCTGGCGCGCTACTTCACGTATATCGTCACCAAGCCGGTGAAATCCCCGCGCCTGCCGCCGCTGGAGATGTTTTTCGGATGAATCATCTATTTCCACCAATTCTCTCAGAAGAATAATCTGAAAGCCACGGTGATATCAGCCCCACCCTCTGCGCAAAAAGCATATCTTTCTGCACGAAAGGAGGGCCAAATGTCCGATTCAGCGATCTGGACCCGTAACGGGATCACCGACACACGCCTTATCCGCAACTTCGCCTACGTGAACGGCAAATGGGAAGCCGGCGAAGGCGGCGCGACGATTACGGTCAATAACCCCGCCGATGGCGCAGCACTCGGTGACGTGGCGAGCCTCAGCGCCGATCAGGCGCGCGCGGCGGTGGATGCCGCGCAAGGCGCCTTTGACGACTGGGCGATGACGCTGCCACAGGACCGTTCCACCATCCTTCGCCGGTGGTTCGACCTGATGATCGAGCACCGCGAGGATCTGGCGCGGATCATGGTGCTGGAACAGGGCAAGCCGCTCTCGGAAGCACGCGGTGAGATCGACTACGCTGCAAGCTTCGTCGAATATTACGCAGAGGAATCGAAGCGCCCCAATATCGAGGGTGTCACCAGCCACCTGCCCGATGCAGAGGTCGAATTGTGGCTGGAGCCGGTGGGTGTTGCGGCCTTGATCACCCCGTGGAACTTCCCCGCCGCGATGCTGACGCGCAAGGCCGCGGCGGCAATGGCAGCGGGCTGCACCGTTGTGACGCATCCCTCTGGAGAGACGCCCTACTCGGCGCTCGCCCTCGCCGAACTGGCCGAGCGCGCGGGCATCCCGGCGGGGGTGTTCAACGTGGTCACGGGCCGTGCGTCAACCGTGGTGGAGCCCTGGACCGAAGATACCCGCGTGCGCGCACTCAGCTTCACCGGTTCGACCAGTATCGGGCAGCTGCTTTATCGACAATGCGCGGGGACGGTGAAGAAACTGGTCATGGAACTGGGCGGCCACGCCCCGGTGATCGTGTTCAAGAACGCCGATCTGGAAACCTCGGTCGTGGAATCGATCAAGGCGAAATTCGCCACCTCCGGGCAGGATTGCCTCGGCGCGAACCGCATCTATGTAGAGCGCGCGATTTATGACGAGTTCTGCCGACGTTTTACCGACGCTACACAGACACTCAAGATCGGGCGCGGCATGGACGATCCGGACATCGGCCCGCTGATGAACGAGAAAGCGGTGCAGAAACAGGAAGAGCACGTGGCGGACGCGCTCAAGCACGGCGCGAAACTGGCTTGCGGTGGCAAGCGTGACGAGCTTGGCCCGCTTTTCTATCAGCCCACAGTGCTGACGGATGTGCCAGACGCCGCTGCGATCATGTGCGACGAGACGTTCGGCCCGGTGGCCGCGATCACGCCGTTCGACACCGAGGAAGAGGTGGTGCGCCGTGCCAATGCGACCGAGTTTGGCCTCATCGCCTATCTGCACAGCCATGACTCACGCCGCATCTACCGGATGACCCGGGCGCTGCAGTTCGGCATGGTGGCCGTCAATCGCACCAAGGTCACCGGCGCACCAATCCCCTTCGGCGGGGTCAAGCAATCGGGCCTGGGCCGCGAGGGCGCAAGGCGCGGCATGGAGGAATTCATGGAGATTAAATACGTCTGCCGCGATTGGGCGTGACGTACGGATCTTTGGATATTTTTGGCAAGATGAAGACGGGGCGCCCCCAATGAAAGGAAAAACGATGCTGCGTAACGACCAACTCGATCAATGGGATCGCGAGAACTTCTTCCATCCCTCGACGCATCTCGCGCAATTCGCGCGCGGCGAGGCGCCGAACCGGATCATCACCGGCGGCAGCGGCTGCCATATCGAGGACCGCGAGGGTAACCGCCTGCTTGACGCCTTTGCCGGGCTCTACTGCGTGAACGTGGGCTACGGACGTCAGGACATTGCCGATGCGATCGCCGAACAGGCCAAGGAGTTGGCCTATTATCACGCCTATGTGGGCCACGGTACCGAAGCGTCGATCACGCTGGCCAAGATGATCCTCGACCGCGCGCCCGATCACATGAGCAAGGTCTATTTCGGCCTGTCGGGCAGTGACGCCAACGAGACCAACATCAAGCTGATCTGGTATTACAACAATATCCTCGGCCGTCCCGAGAAGAAGAAAATCATCTCGCGCTGGCGTGGCTATCATGGCTCGGGCCTGATGACCGGCTCGCTCACCGGGCTGCACCTCTTTCACCAGAAATTCGACCTGCCGCTGAGCCAAGTGATCCACACCGAGGCGCCCTATTACTATCGCCGCGACGATGTGAGCATGAGCGAGGAACAGTTCGTCGCCCATTGCGCGTCTGAGCTTGAGGCGCTGATCGACCGCGAGGGGGCCGATACCATCGCCGCGTTCATAGGCGAGCCGGTGCTGGGCACCGGGGGTATCGTGCCGCCGCCCGCTGGTTACTGGGAGGCGATTCAGCCGATCCTCGAGAAGCATGACATCCTGCTCATCGCCGACGAGGTCGTAACCGGCTTCGGCCGCCTGGGCACGATGTTCGGCTCGGAGCATTACGGGCTCAAGCCTGACCTCATCACCATCGCCAAGGGACTGACCTCGGCCTATGCGCCGCTCTCCGGCTCCATCGTCAGCGAGAAGATGTGGAAGGTGCTGGAGCAGGGCACCGACGAGAACGGCCCGATCGGTCACGGCTGGACCTACTCGGCGCACCCCATCGGCGCGGCGGCGGGGGTGGCGAATCTCAAACTGCTCGATGAGCTCGACCTCATCGCGAACAACCGCGAGGTGGGTGGCTATCTCAACAGGACCATGACCGAGGCGCTCGGTGATCATCCGAACGTGGGCGAGGTGCGCGGCGAGGGGATGCTGTGTGCCGTCGAGTTCGTGAAGGACAAGGGCAGCCGCACCTTCTTCGATCCCGCCGATAAGGTCGGTCCGCAGGTCGCCTCGACGCTCGCTGCCGACCATGTCATCGGACGCGCCATGCCGCAGGGGGACATCCTCGGATTCGCCCCGCCGTTCTGCCTGACGCGCGAAGAGGCCGACGAGGTGGTGGCAAAAACCCTGCGCGCGGTGCAGGCGGTGCTAGGCTGAGTCCCGTGACAAGACCTGAACTTCAGGACATTTGGAGCGGCCCCGGCGCGGGGCCGCTCCAAAGATCGCAGGACAATCGCCCGGAATCGCTCAGTACGCAGTCGGTTTGGCCTGTCACAGCCCGAATTCTCAAAAAAGCGCCGCTTCAAGCTTGCAACAGAAGGCGTTTGTCGGTTTAGACTGCATCCAACGCGGGGAACACCGCAGCAAAATAAACACAGGGAGCCGCAATTGGCCGAGATCGCGACCAACGATGCGTTCGTCGAATTTGAACGCGTGCAAAAGAGCTATGATGGCGAGCAACTCGTCGTCAAAGACCTCAACCTGAACATGCCGAAAGGCGAGTTCCTGACCATGCTGGGGCCGTCCGGGTCGGGTAAGACTACCTGCCTGATGATGCTGGCAGGGTTCGAGACCGCAACCCACGGCGAGATCCGGCTTGACGGAAAGCCGATCAACAACATTCCGCCACACAAGCGCGGAATCGGCATGGTGTTCCAGAACTACGCGCTGTTTCCGCACATGACGGTGGCCGAGAATCTGGCCTTTCCGCTGGAGGTGCGCAAGATCGGCAAGTCCGACCGCGAGCAAAAGGTCAGGCGTGCGCTGGACATGGTGCAAATGGGCGATTTCGGCGGGCGGCGTCCCGCGCAGCTTTCCGGCGGACAGCAGCAGCGAATCGCGCTGGCGCGCGCGTTGGTGTTCGAGCCAGAGCTGGTGCTGATGGACGAGCCGCTGGGCGCGCTCGACAAGCAGCTGCGCGAGCACATGCAGTTCGAGATCACCAACCTGGCGCATGAGCTGGGCATCACGGTGGTCTACGTGACCCACGACCAGACCGAGGCGCTGACCATGTCGGACCGGGTAGCCGTGTTCGACGATGGCCGTATCCAGCAGTTGGCTGCACCCGACGAGCTCTATGAGAGTCCGCAGAACAGCTTCGTGGCGCAGTTCATTGGCGAGAACAACACGCTGGGCGGCACGGTCAAGGAGATCAAGGACGGCTTCGCGCTGGTCGAGGTGGACGGTGGCGGGCTGATCGACTGCAAGGCAGTCAATGTCGAGAAACCGGGTGACCGCACGCTCATCTCGATCCGCCCCGAGCGGGTGGAGACCAACATGGACCGGCTCAATGCCGATGCCCACACGCTTGATGCCGAGGTTCTGGAGTTCATCTACATGGGCGACGTGTTCCGCACGCGCCTGCGCGTGGCCGGGCGCGATGATTTCATCATCAAGACACGGAACTCGGCGGACCAGACACGGCTAAAGCCGGGCACCAAGGTCAATATCGGCTGGCAGCCCGAGGATTGCCGCGCGCTGGACGCCGTCTAGGTCGTGACGTGTTCGCGCTCGTCAGAGGCGGGCGCGTGACCCCAGAGGTTCCGCTGTTCAACCCGTAGCACGGAGCCCGACAAGTGAAACGGGACTTACTTGGGAGTATAACATGAAACTCACAACGACGCTTCTGACCTCGACCGCGCTAACCGTCGCGGCAGGGGTTGCCGCCCACGCACAGGAAATGGCCAACGACATGACGTTTGTCTCCTGGGGTGGCGCCTATCAGGCCAGCCAGCAGAACGCCTATGCCGAGCCCTACAAGGAGATGCACCCCGAGGTGTCGATCGTCTGGGATGAAAGTTCCAACGAGGCAGTGGCCAAGCTGCGGGCCATGAACGAGGCCGGCAACATCACCTGGGATCTCGTGGACGTCGTGGCGGCCGACGCGATGCGCCTGTGCGACGAGGGCCTGGCGATGGAGATTGACCACGACGAGGTTCTCGCCGACGCGCCCGACGGCACCGAGGCCAGCGACGATTTCGGCGACCTGATCGTCAGTGACTGCTTCATCCCGCAGATCGTCTATTCCACCACCTTCGGCTATCGCACCGACATGGTGCCCGAAGGTGTCGAGGCACCGAACGATATCTGCGACGTCTGGGATACCGAGACCTATCCCGGCAAGCGCAGCCTCGAGAAGCGCCCGATCAACAACATGGAATGGGCCCTGCTCTGCGACGGCGTGGCCAAGGACGAGGTCTATGACGTGCTCGCCACCGACGAGGGGCAGCAGCGCGCGCTCGATAAGCTGGACGAGATCAAGGACGACGTGATCTGGTGGTCGGCCGGCGCAGACACGCCGCAGCTCCTGGCCGATGGCGAGGTCTTCATGGGATCGACCTATAACGGTCGCCTGTTCTCGGCGATAGTGGAGCAGAATCAGCCGATCGCGATGATGTGGGACGCGCAGGTGTTCGACCTCGACGGCTGGATCGTTCCGGCCGGCCTGCCGGAGGATCGCCTCGCTCGCGTGATGGACTTCCTGCATTTCGCCACCGACACGCAGCGTCTGGCGGACCAGGCGGCCTATATCAGCTACGGCCCGGCGCGTGAATCCTCGGCACCGATGGTTGGCAAGCATGCCGAGCTCGGCATCGACATGGCACCCCACATGCCGACCGATCCGAACAATGCCAAGAACACGTTCCTCTACAATTACGAGTTCTGGGCGGATTACCGCGACGACATCGACGCCAAGTTTCAGGCGTGGCTGGCCCAGTAAGGGCAAGTCTTTCGGAAGGGGCCTTCGCGGCCCCTTCCGTCCTTTCATTGGTTTGACCCATTGAAGAATCAAAAGAAACCGACGGGGACGACATGAGCAATGTGACAGACGCCACAACAGGCGCAGGCGAGCCGGTGCCGGGCGAAAATGGCACGCGGACCGCGAAGACAGAGAACGGCCCGGTCATGGCCGCCGACGGCCGCCCTCTGAAGCAAACGCTCAGGCGCACGCTTCGCCGGGAGAAGATGCGCGCGCTGTTGCTGATCGCGCCGCTGCTTATTTTTGTCGTCGTCACCTTTATTGTGCCGATCCTGTCGATGCTCTTTCGTTCGGTCGAGAACGATATCGTGCAGAACACCATGCCCGAGACGGTGCAGGCTCTGCAGGCCTGGAATGAGCAGGGCACCGAGCCCCCGGGCGATGAGGTTTTCGTCCCGCTGTATTTCGACCTCTTCAAGGCCTCTGAGGCCAAGGAACACACCAAGCTCGGCAGCCGACTCAACTATGAACAGCCGGGCTTGTCGTCGATGTTCCGCGGCACCGGTCGCGACCTCGACGATATGGGCGAGGAATTTCAGGACGTGTTCGAGGAAATCGACCCCGCCTTTGAGACCGCCGCCTTCTGGCACGAGCTGCTCTCGGGCGCGGGCGGCGAGGCTCTGCTGAAAGAGCGCCGCAACCTCTACGAGGAGTTGACTGGCGAGGAGATGCGGGGCGATGTCGGCTTCACCCCCTCGACAGAAATGGCCGAGATGCTGCCGTGGACCACGAAGGCCTACACCGATTTCGCGATCTGGACGGCCATCGAGGAAGAGGACGTGGTAGCCGAGGAAGAGCCCTGGGAGGCCGTCTATGCCGCCCTGGGCCAGGACTTGCGGAGCCCCGACACGGTGACTGCGATCGAGGCCTATTCCGGCCTTTGGTCCACCACTCTCAAGGCCGCGGCGGAGAATCGCGACCAGCTTCCGCAAGACAGCTTTCGCGAGATGTTCGTGGCTTCCGACAAGGATTGGGGCAGCCTGGAGGCGTGGCGCACCATCTCGCTCTACAGCCCGCCCATCACTGCCGGCTATTTCCTGAATTCGGTGGATCTGACCAAGACCGTGGACGGGATCAAGGCGCGCCCCGAGACGCAGCAAATCTACCTCACGCTGTTCCAGCGAACGCTGATCATGTCGCTGATCATCACCGGCTCCTGCATCCTGCTGGGCTATCCCGTGGCGTGGCTTCTGGCCAACCTGCCGCTGCGCACGGCCAACGTGCTCATGATCCTCGTGCTGCTGCCGTTCTGGACCTCGCTCCTGGTACGCACCTCGGCATGGAAGGTTTTGTTGCAGCAACAGGGGGTCATAAACGAGATCCTCGTCTGGCTCGGTTTCGTCGATGACGCGAACCGCCTGATCCTGATGAACAACGCCACCGGCACCGTGATTGCGATGACGCATATCCTCTTGCCATTCATGATCCTGCCGCTCTACTCGGTGATGAAGACCGTCCCGCCCAGCTACCTGCGCGCGGCAAAATCACTGGGCGCCACCAACTGGACGGCCTTCTGGCGGGTCTATTTCCCGCAATCCGTCCCGGGGATTGGTGCGGGCAGCATCCTCGTCTTCATCCTGTCCATCGGCTACTACATCACGCCCGAGATCGTGGGCGGCACCAGCGGTGTCTTCATCTCCAACCGGATCGCCTATCACATTTCCTCGTCGCTCAACTGGGGCCTGGCCGCAGCGCTGGGCAGCATCCTGCTGATCGTGGTGCTGGCGCTCTACTGGTGCTACGATCGGATCGTGGGCATCGACAACGTGAAACTCGGAGGCTGAGGCATGTCCAACCTAACCGTCGATATCCCGCGCCCGCCGCTCAACGGCTTCACCCTGCCGCTCATGGCCGTGTTCGCCGGCTGTTTCGGCTTCGTCGTGGGCAACGTCTTTGCCCAGCCGCTGATCGGGTTCCTGATCGGAGCGGTGATCGGGGCCGGGGTAGCACTGCTGGCGCATAATTTGCCGCGCAGCCGCCGCAACGTCCGGCTCGGGCTGATCGCCGTTTTTGGGCTGATCGGCCTCTTTCTGGTGGGGCCTGGCGCACTGGTAGCGGGATTGCTGATCGGGGCGGTCCTGAGCTGGGCCGCCTACTGGCTGGACAGCGGCGCCTATCGCTCCCGCGTGCCGATCTACTACACCGCCGGGCAGACGCTTTGGCACAATTCCTTCCTGTTTATCTGTGGACTGGTCTTTTTCTTTCTGATCGCACCGCTGTTCCCGGTTATGTGGCTGAGCTTCAACGCCGAGAATTTCTTCACCTTCACGCCGGAAATGCTGAACTTCCAGGCAGAGGGTTATTCGCTCAAGCATTACCGCGATTTCCTCGGCACCGAGGAATGGATGGTGCCGCTGAAAAACTCGCTGATCATCGCGCCCTTTGCCACTTTCATATCGGTTAGCCTCGGCACGCTGGCGGCCATCGGCCTCAGCCAGTCACACGTGCCCGGACGGCAGGCGATCATGGCGATCCTGATCTCGCCGATGATCGTGCCACTGATCATCTCGGCCACCGGGATGTTTTTCTTCTACGCGCCGCTGGGCAACTGGCTGGAGGCCACTCTCGGGCTGAACCGCTCCTTCGTTGGCTACCTCAAGGTGATCCTAGCCCATGCCGCGCTGGGGGTGCCCTTCGTGATCATCACCGTGACCGCCACGCTGGTGGGCTTCGACAAGTCGCTGACCCGCGCCGCGGCCAACATGGGCGCAGACCCGGTGACCACCTTCTTTCGCGTGCAGATGCCGCTCATCCTGCCAGGGGTGATCTCGGGGGGGCTTTTTGCCTTCATCACCTCGTTTGACGAGGTGGTGGTGGTGCTCTTCGTCGGCTCGGCGCAGCAACAGACGCTGCCGTGGCAGATGTTCACCGGCTTGCGCGAGCAGATCAGCCCGACGATCCTGGCGGCGGCAACGATCCTCGTTACCGTGTCCATCTGCCTGCTGACCACGGTCGAGTTGCTCCGGCGCCGGTCAGAGCGGCTGCGAGGCCTGAGCCCGGGCTAACGCGACGTCCTGCTTGGCCCGCCGATCGCGACGGGCTTAGCTTGCGCGCATGGAATTTGACTACATCATCGTCGGCGGCGGCTCCGCTGGCTGCGTGATGGCAGCGCGCCTGAGCGAAGACGCAGCCACCCGCGTCTGCCTTGTCGAGGCGGGCGGTGGCGGGCGCGACATCTTCGTCCGCGCTCCCGCGCTGGTGGCGGCGATGGTCTCGGGGCGGCCACGGATCAACAACTGGGCATTTCACACCGTACCGCAGCCGCGGCTGAACGGGCGGCGTGGGTTTCAGCCGCGCGGCCGCGCGCTGGGCGGGTCGAGCGCGATCAACGCCATGCTCTACACGCGTGGCCACCCGCGCGATTACGACGAATGGGCCGATCTCGGCTGCGACGGCTGGGATTGGCAGAGCGTGCTGCCGTGGTTTCGCCGCGCCGAAGGCAATACCGCGCGCGGCGGCGATCTGCACGGGCAAGACGGGCCACTCAATGTCCGCGACCAAAGCGCGCCACGCACCATTTCCAGCGCCTTCATCGACGCCTGCGCCCACCTTCAAATCCCCCGCAACCCGGATTTCAACGGGCCCCGACAGGAAGGCGCGGGCCTCTACCAGGTCACGCAATTCGCCGGTGGCCCGAACAACGGCGAGCGCTGCTCGGCGGCGGCGGCCTATCTCTTTCCCGCGATGACGCGCCCCAACCTCACGGTGATTTCCCGCGCGCTGGCCTATCGCATCCTCGTCGAGGATGGTCGCGCCACGGGCCTGCGCTACCGCCACCGGCGCCGGTTGCATGAAATCCGCGCGCGCCGCGAGGTGATCCTCTCGGCGGGGGCCTTCGGTTCACCGCATCTGCTCAAGCTCTCGGGCATCGGTCCGGCAGAGGAACTGGTGGCGCACGGCGTCCCTCCGGTGCGCGACCTGCCCGGGGTGGGCGAGAACCTGCAGGACCACCTCGACTACATCCTCGCCGAGACATCGAAACGCGACGACGTGGTGAGCCTCGGCCCCAAGGGGCTGTGGCAGTTGGGCAAGGCTGCTCTGCGGTGGCGGCGCACCGGCGCGGGGCATTTCGCGACACCCTATGCCGAGGCCGGGGCCTTCCTGCGCTCGGCTCCCGGCCTCGACCGGCCCGACCTCCAGCTACATTTCGTGATCGGTATCGTCGAGAACCACATGCGCCGCCTGCATTTCCAGCCCGGCTATTCCTGCCATGTCTGCGTGCTGCGGCCCCACAGCCGGGGCCGGGTGACGCTCGCCTCTCCTCGCCCCGCCGACGCTCCGCTGATCGACCCGGCCTTCCTGAGCGACCCGCGCGACCTGCCCCTGATGATGACCGGCGCGCGCCGGATGGACGCGATCCTCGCTGCCCCGCCGCTTGCGCCGTGGCGCAAGACGCGCCTGCACGACCATGACTGGAGCGATGCGGCGCTGGAGCGCGATATCCGCGCCCGCGCCGACACGATCTATCATCCGGTGGGCACCTGCGCGATGGGACGGGGCGAGATGGCGGTGGTGGATGCGCAGGGCCGCGTGCACGGCGTCGCGGGGCTGCGCGTGGTCGATGCCTCGATCATGCCGCGCCTTGTGGGGGGCAATACCAACGCCCCCACCATCATGATTGCGGAAAAGATCGCCGGAGAAATGACAGGGCGCGCGCCGGATCAGGCACGGTAGCGCGCGAGGAACATCTCGACCGCACCATTCACCACCCGCTCTATATCGGCCTCGCTCGGGGCGTCGCACATGCCGCACAGTGACCGTACAAACAGATCGCCCTTGCACAATTCGCCAAACTGATTGGCGGCAAGGTCCATGTCGTCGATCCGCAGTATCCCCGCCTCGACATAGGGCGCCAGAACCTTGCTCATCCGCTCGCGCACGAGCGCTGGACCGGAGGCGTAGAACCGGCGTCCAAGCTCGGGGAAGCGGTGGGATTCGGCCACGCAGATGCGAAACACCTGCTGCCCGAAATCCGACAGGAAAAACCGCACGATCCGGCTCGCGGCCTCGTGCAGCACCTCGTCGATCGGGGCGCCCGACCCGATCACCTCGATCGCCTCCTCGGCCTGCCGGTTGCACTCGATCCGCGCCACCTCGGAGAACAGCAGCCGCTTGTCGGGGAAATAGCTGTAGAGCGTTGCCTTGGAAACCTGCGCCTCGCGCGCGATCTCGTCCACGCTCGCACCTTCGAACCCGTCGCGCATGAAAACGCGGCGTGCGCCTTCTAGCACCTGGTCGAACTTGCGGCCTTTCTTGATCTCGGCGGCGGGTGCCGACATATGCATCCTCCCGGCAGGTCCGGGCAGTCTATTCGGGCCGGGACGACATCCGCAAGCACATCTGCGTGTGCAAGGAGAGAAGGCGGGCCGCCCGGTTCGGGCGGCCCCATGCCCGGGTTACTTGTCGATGCCACCGGTGCCCTGCGTCACCGGCTGCGGTGCGGGCTCAGGGTAGGTGAGTGTGGGGATGAGGCCGCTCGCATCGATGCTGAAGGCCACGGCGGGCGCAGCGGCGAGCGAGACGGCAAGGGTGATGGCGGTGAGGGCGGGCTTCTTGGTAAGCTCCACTATCTGAACTGATCTGTTCAGCGAGAGGTGAGCCACTTGATTCAGATGTCAAGGTGATTTCAAACCGAGCGGTTCATTTTAATCGCCTCTGACGGACCTCTTGATTCCAGCCACCAGTTCGATAGATTAGAATAATTCTAAATAATGCCACGAGACACACATGTTCCCTCATCTCACCTCCCGACGCCGCTTCGCGGACCTCTCCGAGCAGGAAATTCTCGCTCTTGCGATCTCGTCCGAAGAGGACGACGCCCGCATCTACCGAACCTATGCCGAGAGCCTGCGCGCCGACTACCCCGACACCGCCGCCATCTTCGACGGCATGGCGCGGGAAGAGGACGGACACCGGCAGCGCCTGATCGACCTGCATCGCGCCCGCTTTGGCGAGGTCATCCCGCTCATCCGGCGCGAACACGTCGCGGGCTTCTACGCGCGCCGCCCCGTCTGGCTGGTGGAAAACCTAGGGATCGAGCGCATCCGCGACGAGGCCGAGGCGATGGAGCACGACGCCGAAGCCTTCTATCTCAAGGCCGCGCAGCGCAGCAGCGACGCCGCCACGCGCAAGCTTCTCGGCGATCTGGCCGCCGCCGAGAGCGGACATCAAGCCCGCGCGGGAGAGTTGGAGGCCGAGCAACTTGGTCCGCAGGCCCGCGATGCCGAGGACCGCACCGCCAAGCGGCAATTCGTGCTGACATGGGTGCAGCCAGGGTTGGCAGGGCTGATGGATGGCTCGGTCTCCACGCTGGCGCCGATCTTCGCGACCGCGTTTGCCACGCAGGACACCTGGACCACGTTCCTCGTCGGCCTCGCAGCCAGCGTCGGCGCTGGCATCTCGATGGGTTTCACCGAGGCGGCGAGCGACGATGGAGAGCTTTCGGGGCGCGGCAGCCCGTTCAAACGCGGCCTCGCCTCGGGCTTCATGACGACAGTTGGGGGCCTGGGCCACGCCCTGCCCTATCTCATCCCGGACTTCTGGACCGCCACGATCATCGCCTTTGTCGTGGTGTTCATTGAGTTGTGGGCCATCGCGTGGATTCAGAACCGCTACATGGAAACCCCGTTTTTCCGCGCGGCGTTCCAGGTGGTCCTTGGCGGCGCGCTGGTCTTTGCGGCGGGGGTGCTGATCGGCAGCGGCTAGCGATGAAGATCAATTGGAAAGCATAGCTTTCGAAAATGATAAGAATTAATTCCTTTTCGTTAGCTGCGCTGATAAATATAACAAGTGTCACAGCCACCCCGAGCCATTCGAGGGACACGTGACCGCCACGCCATCCAAACTGACAGTTACCGTTCAGCGCGGCTCCGAAGGCGCGATCCGTCAAGAGGTGTTCGACGTCCCCGCCTACGAGAACCAGACGGTTCTGGACGTGGTGACGTGGATTCAACAGATGGCGGACCCGACGCTCAGCTACCGGTTCGCCTGCCGCGTCGGCATGTGCGGCTCTTGCGCGATGATGGTCAATGGCGTGCCGCGTTGGACCTGCCGGACCCATGTGAACAAGGTGGCCGCGGACGGGCAACTCGCCATCGCGCCGCTGCGCAACCTTCCGGTGATCAAGGATCTTGCCGCCGATATGGACCCGTTCTTCGACAAGTGGGTGGCAGCGGAGGCGCGGCATCACCCGTCGGCCGGGCGCAGCGACGATTTCGACCCGGTCACGTCCCGCGAACCCGCCCGCGCCGAGGCCGATCTCGGGATCGAATGCATCAATTGCGGAATCTGCTACGCGGCCTGCGATACGGTGGCGGGAAATCCCGATTACCTCGGCCCCGCTGCGCTGCAACGGGCCTGGACGCTTCTGAACGACAGCCGCGACGGGGATCGCGATGGCATCCTCGCGGCGGTCTCGGGCAAGGGGGGCTGTCACAACTGTCACTCCATGGGCAGTTGCGCGCAGTATTGTCCCAATGATCTCAATCCGATGCGCGCCATCTCGGGGCTGAAGCGCGAGACGGTCAGGGCGGCATGGGGAGGCAAGCGCGATGCTTGATCTGCGGCTCTACATGGCGCAGCGGCTGAGCGCGCTGGTGATGGTGCCGCTGGTGCTGGGTCATATCGCGGTGATGATCTATGCGATCCAAGGGGGCTTGAGCACGGCGGAAATCCTTGGCCGCACCCAAGGCAGCCTGCTGTGGTTCCTGTTCTACGGCAGCTTCGTGATCGCCGTCTCGGTTCATGCCGCCATTGGCTTGCGCGTCATCGCGCATGAATGGGGCGGGCTGCGGGGGCGGGTGCTGGACTGGCTGATGTGGGGCATCGGTGCGTGTCTGTTTTACGTCGGTATTCTGGCGGTATTCGCGGTGACCCTGTCATGAAAACGCCGCCCCGCTCTCACCCGCTCTGGCTCGCCTTTCTGCTGCACCGCCTCTCGGGGCTGGCGCTGGCGCTCTTTCTGCCGGTGCACCTGTGGCTCTTGTCACAAGCGGTCACGTCACCCGCCACGCTCGACGGCTTCCTCGCCTTCGCCGAGCACCCGCTGGTGAAACTGGCCGAGTTCGGCCTCGTGTTCCTGCTCGCCGTTCACATGGCCGGCGGCCTGCGTCTGCTGGCGCTGGAATTCCTGCCCTGGTCCGACCGGCACAAGACCTACGCCGCGGCCGCGGTCGGCGCAGCCCTGTTCCTTTCGGCCACGTTTTTCCTGAGGGCGATCTGATGGTGCATATCGACCGGCACGATACCGATATCCTGATCATCGGCACCGGCGGCGCGGGTCTCTTTGCGGCGCTCCACGCGCAGCAATCGGCGCCCGAAGGCACGCGCATCACCATCGCCGTCAAGGGCCTGATCGGCAAATGCGGCTGCACGCGCATGGTGCAGGGCGGCTATAACGTGGCGCTTGGCGGCGGCGACACGGTCGAGCGGCATTTCATGGATACCATTCAGGGCGGCAAATGGCTGCCCAACCAGGACATGGCGTGGAAGCTGTGCGAACAGGCGGTGGTGCGCATCCACGAGCTGGAAAACGAGATCGGCTGCTATTTCGACCGCAACCCCGACGGCACCCTGCATCAAAAGGCCTTTGCCGGGCAGACCGCCGACCGCACGGTCCACAAGGGCGACCTGACCGGCATCGAGATCATCAGCCGGTTGATGGAGCAGGTGCTGGCGCGCCCGGTCGAGAAATTGCAGGAGCACCGCGCGATCGGCCTGATCCCGACGCGGGACGGCGGCGCATTGGCGGGGGTGCTCTTCATCGACATGCGCACCGGGGGCTTTCGCCTCGTGCGGGCGAAAACCGTCCTCATGGCCACCGGTGGCGGCCCAACCATGTACAAGTACAACACCCCCTCGGGCGACAAAACGATGGACGGCCTTGCCATGGCGCTGCGCGCGGGGCTGGAACTGCGCGACATGGAAATGGTGCAGTTTCATCCCACGGGCCTGTTGGCGGGCGATCACACCCGGATGACCGGAACCGTGCTGGAGGAGGGCTTGCGCGGTGCAGGCGGGCAATTGCTCAACGGCGCGGAAAACCGCTTCATGTTCGACTATGACCCAAAGGGCGAGCGCGCGACACGCGACGTGGTCAGCCGCGCGATCTATGCCGAGATGCGCAAGAACAATACCTCGGAAAATGGCGGCGTGTTCATCTCCATGGCCCATCTCGGCCCCGACCATGTGCGCGCCAAGTTCCCCGGCATGGTTAAACGCTGTGCCGATAGCGGGTTCGATCTCGCGGGCGGCCTGGTGGAGGTGGTGCCGACCGCGCATTACTTCATGGGCGGCGTGGTTGTGGATGCCGATACCCGCACCGCGATGGAAGGGCTCTATGTCGCCGGAGAGGATGCGGGGGGCGCGCATGGCTCCAATCGCCTCGGCGGCAATGGCGTGGCCAATTCCACCGTCTATGGCGGGGTGGCGGGCGACGTGATGGGCGCGGATATCCGGGCCATGGGCGCGCTGCGCGATCCCTGCCCCGAAGTCTTGCAGGCGGAGGTGAACCGCGCGCTGCATCCGCTCAACCGCAAGCCGGGCTTGGTGCAGCCAATGCGCAACGCCCTGCAAGAGGCAATGTGGGAGGACGTGGGCGTCATGCGCAACGCCGCCGGCATGGAACGGGGCCTGACCCGTATCGCCGATATTTCCACCGAGTTGATGGACGTCGGCGTCGCGGGCGATGATCTCGCCTTCAACCTTACCTGGCATGACTGGCTGAATCTGCGCTCGCTGTGTGATATATCTGAGGCGATCACGCTGGCCGCGCTTGCCCGCGAAAACTCGCGCGGGGCGCATTACCGAGAGGATTTCCCGGAAACGGGCGATCTGGATGCGTCTTATTTCACCGTGGTCACGCAACCGGGTGATGCGCTCGACGTGCGCCGCGACCCGGTTCAATTCACCAAGGTGCGCCCGGGCGAGACGATCCTGCCCAAGGGCGCGCCGGAAACACTGGTGGCGGCACAATGATACCCATCGACCTGATCGAGAGCACCGCCGGGACACTGATGGACAAGGCAGCCATCGAGATCCCCGACGACTACCTCACCGGGCTGCGACACGCGGCCGAAACCGAGGACGGGGATCTGTCGTCCTTCGTGCTTCAGGCCATGCTGGAGAATTACAAGGCCGCCAAGGAGGACCGCCGCGCCATGTGCGGCGACACGGGGTGTCCGCGCTGGTACGTGAAGATGGGCAACGAGACGCAGATCGAGGGCGGGCCTGTCGCCTTGGAAACCGCGCTCCGCCGCGCCACGGCCCATGCCACCGATGGCGTGCCGCTGCGCCCCAACCGGGTGCACCCGCTGTGGCGCACGGACCACAACAACAACGTCGGCATCGGCGCGCCCGAGATCGAATACGGCTACGAGCCGGGGGGCGAATGGATCGACCTCATCACCGTGCACAAGGGCGGGCTGTTTGGCACCGATTACCGCATGCTCTTCCCGTCCGACGGGATCGAGGGGATCAAGCGGTTCTACCTCGACAGCCTCGTCGCCTTTGGCAAGCGCGGGCTGGCCTGTCAGCCCGCGATCATCGGCATCGGGCTTGGGGGCTCCAAGGATACCTGCATGGTGCTGGGCAAACGCGCCGCGTGCCTGCGCGTGGTGGGCAGCGAGAACCCGGACCCCAAGATCGCGGCGCTGGAACAGGAGTTCAAGGATCTGGGCAATTCCATCGGCATGGGCGCGATGGGGTTCGTCGGCAAGAACATGGTCGTCGATTGCAATATCGAGGTGGGCTATTGCCATACGGGCGGCATGCAGATGTCGGTGCACGCCTTTTGCCTGTCGTCACGCCGGGCGGTGGCGCGCATCTATCCCGATGGGCGGGTCGAGTATCGCACCGATCCCGACTGGTTCACCCCCTATCAGCGGCGCGAGACGGTCGAGTGGCGAGACCCGGCACAGGAGGCGGCGGAATGAGCAAACCCCGTGAAATCCGCCTGAGCACGACGCCGACGCCCGAGGCCATCGCCGAGCTGAGGCTGGGCGATATCGTCTATCTCGACGGCCTGCTCTACACCGCGCGCGAGGGCGTCTACATGCGCGCGCTGGAGGAGAAGGCCAATATCCCGATGGAACTGCCAAGCCAGAGTGCGGCGAATTTCCATTGCTCACCTGCCGCCGCGATCCGTTCTGACGGCAGCTTTGACATGGGGGCGGTGACGGCCACGGCGTCGTTCCGCTTTGCCAAGTGGTTGCCCGAATGGATGGAAAAGACAGGCGCGCGGTTGATCATCGGCAAGGGCGGCATGTCGTCCAAGGATTACAAGGAATATTTCGTGCCCAACGGCGCGATTTACCTCTCGACCGTGGGCTATGGCACCGGCGCCCTGCTGGGGCGCGGGATCGAGAAGGTCGAGGCGGTGCACTGGCGCGACGAATTGGGGCTGGCGCAGGCGATGTGGGTCATTCGTTGCAAGAAGATGGGGCCGTTCATCGTGGCCTCGGATATGGACGGCAACTGCCTGTTCGAGCGCGAGAACGCGAAGATCGCAAAAAACCTCGACCGGGTCTACGAGGGCACCCGCCCGGCGACGCTCAAGCGCTATGGCGAGACGGATGACCGGTCTGACGAGGTGATCGGGTAAACCACCTTTGCAAGGGCGTTTTCCGTCAGATCAGTTCGCGCGCCAAAAGCACGGTCCCGGAAATGAATGTCATCGCAATCAGCAACCGGCGGAACGCCGCATCGGGCAGGCGGCGGAAGATCGCTATGCCGGCCTGCGCGGCGATGATCGACACCGGCAGCGCGAGCGCGATGTAGAGCAGGGTCTCGCGCGTGTAGGCGCCCCTGAGCGACAGGGCCGCCGCCGTGAGCGCCAGCACCGTCACGTTGAATGGTTGCAGCACGGCGCGCGTCTCGGCCTTGGGCCATGGGCGCAGGGCGCACCACATCATCGGCAGCGCCCCCGAGAGCGACGCCGCCCCCCCGAGGATGCCGCCAGACAGTCCCACCGCCATGTCCCAGACGGGCGTTGGCCGCTCGAACCGGGGCAGCCGGGTGCGCAGGCTGAAATAGCCGCCATAGAGGATGAGAAACCCGGCGATCACCAGTTTCAGGCTGCGCGCGTCCAGCACCGACAGCGCCAGCACGCCCAGCGGGATGCCCAGTACGCCGGGGATCAGGAACCGCGCCAGCCGCCGCCGGTTGGCGCCAATGGCGTGACGCACCACCCACAGGCCCTGCAATCCGGTGAGCGCCGAGAGCACCACCACAACCGCCACCGCCTGCACCGGGGGCATGACGTTGAGAAAGAAGCCCAGCGCGAAGAGCGCGGTGCCGAAGCCCGCCAGCCCGTTGATAAGCCCGCCCGCCGCCGCGCCCGCGACCACCGCGAGCATCGTTTCGGGGCTCATGGCGCAGGCCCCGCGCCGGGGCGAAAGGTGCCGATCCCGACCGCACCAAGGAGCGCGGTGTGAATGGCCTCGATCACGCGCAGCCGGGGGTTGTCGCGGCGATGCGCAAGCGTGAGTTGCCGCACCGGCGCGCCCGCGGGCAGGGGCAGGCGGCGCAGGGGCAGCGGGCTTGCCCCGCGCACGCAGCGCGCGGGCACGATCGACACGCCGAGCCCGGCAAGCACCATGCTCGATATTGCCTCGAGCCCCTGTAATTCCATCGTGACATCGACGGCGATCCGGTTGTCGCGCAGCCAGCCGTCGATCAGCCCGCCCACCACCGCATCGCGGCTGAAGCGGATGAAGGGATGCGCGGCCAAGAGCGCGCGCACGTCGTCGCCGTCCGTGTCCTCGGGGGCCAGAAGCTCCATCGGTTCACGGGCGATGTCGGCATGGTCGATCCCCGGCGGCAGCGGTCCCTGCCGGGAAAGTATCCCGCAATCGAGCGCGCCGCGCTCGACCTCGGCTATCAGTTGCGTGGTCATGCCCGGCACGATGCGCACATGCAGGTTCGGGTAGCTCTGTTTCAACAGGCGGACCGAGAGCGGCGTCAGCCCGGTGAGCGTCATCGGCACCGCCCCGAGCGAGATTTCCCCGGCAAACCCCTCGTCACCCATGACCGACGGCAAGAGCCCGTCATAGGCGCGTAGTATCTCGCGCGCGCGAGCGACGAGCGCACGGCCCACCGGCGTCAGCTCGGGCGTGCGGCGGGAGCGGTCGAACAGCGCCACGCCCCACTCATCCTCGAGGCTGCGCATCTGCTGGCTGACGGCGGCATGGGTGATGAACACCGCGTCCGCTGCGGCGCTGAAGGTTCGATGGTCGTGGACGGCCACGAGGGTGCGCAGGCGGCGGATTGACATGTCCGGTCCTTATCGTAAGCTTTTGTGACACAAGCTGTAACGGAATATTGCTTATATAAAGGCTGGCTTAAAGTTACACCTGACTTGGGTGGCGGTGCAATCCGCGAAAAGCAGGGCCGCCACAACAGAGGAGGAGGATAAGATGCGACTGAAAACGCTGGGCGCGCTCTGCGCCATGAGCCTCGGGCTGGCGGCGACGCCGGCGCTGGCCGAGTATCCCGAACGCCCGATCAACATGGTCATTCCCTACGGCGCGGGCGGTGCCACCGACATTTCCGCGCGCACCATCGCCGAGCCTCTGGGCAATGCCGTGGGCGGCACGCTGGTGATGTCCAACATCACCGGCGCCGGCGGCGCAACCGGATCGGTCGCGGTGCAGAACGCCAAGCCCGACGGCTACACGATGCTGTTCGCGCGCGTTGGATCGCATTCGGTGAACCCGGCGATGAAGGCGACCCTGCCCTACACGCTCGACGATTTCCGCTTTGTCACGGTCTACGAAATCAACCCGGTGGCCTGCGCCGTGCGGCCCGATTCGGGGATCGAGAGCATGGAGGATCTGGTGAGCCTGACCGAGAGTGAGGGCACCAGCTACAGCTCGTCGGGCGTGGGCTCCATGCTGCATCTGGCGGCGGTCTTCGTGCTCGATGAATTCGGCATCAAGGACCCGCTGGAAAAGGCCACCCACATCCCGCAGAAGGGCGGCGGTGCCGCGGCGACGGCGGTGCTCAACGGCACGGCGACCTTCCTGTGCACCAATTCTTCGGCGCTGGCGAGCTTCGTGGCCAACGGGCAATTGAAGCCGCTGATGGTCACCACCGACGAGCCGGTGCCCGGCTTCGACGCGCCGTCGGCGAGCAGCCTCGGCAAGCCCGACCTGCGCCAGCTTGTCGGCTGGACCGGGATTGCGGGGCCGGACGGGCTGCCCGACGAGGTGGCCGCGAAATGGGGCGAGTGGATGGCCGAGGCCGCCGCGAACGAGAAGTTCGTCGAGCAGATGACGGCGCGCGGCTCGGTGATCGAGGTGATGAGCCCCGAAGAGGCCAACGATTTCATCGAGACGCAGTACAACACCTTCCGCGCGCTTGTTGACAAGCTGGGGATGCGCATCGAAGGCTGAGGCAGGACAGGCGCCCGGCCGCGAGGAGGCGGCCGGGCACACGCGACCAAAGGGAGGGGCAGGGGTGAGCCACCGGGCAATGCAGCTGCGGCTTGGGATCGGCGCGATCCTCGCGGCAATCTTTCTCGTGACCTATGCCACACCCAATTGGGTCTCGACGCCGAGCAATGTGCGCAACATCGTGCTGTCGCCGCTGTTCTGGCCGTATATTCTCGGCGGGCTCACCGGGTTGATCGGGCTTGGCCTTGCGCTTTCGGGCTGGCGCAGCGACCCTGGCGAGCCGGTCAATGACCCGATACCGGATCCCGGCGCCGGGGCGGCGCGGCTGGTGGGTTTTGCCGCCCTGATGGCCGTCACCTTCTGGGCAATGCCGTATCTGGGCATGGTCTGGACGTCGATGCTGGCCTTCCTCGCGCTGGCTTTTCTAGTCAAGACACGTCACCCGGCGGCTGCGGTGATCTGCGCGGTGGCGGTGCCGCTCATTCTCTATGCCTTCTTTGCGCATGTGGCGAGCGTGGCCATTCCGCAAGGCGAACTGGTGAGGCTGCCATGAGCCTTTATGACAGCGTGATGGCGGGGCTGGCCCTCGTTGGCAATCTCGAGGCATTCCTGTCGCTGGCCATCGGCATCGTGATCGGCGTGGTCGGCGGCGCGATCCCCGGCATCTCGGCGACGATGGCGGTGGCGCTGGCGCTGCCCTTCACCTTTCCGATGGCACCGATCAACGGCATCCTGCTGCTGCTGGGCGTCTACAAGGGCGGCATTTTCGGTGGCTCGATCCCCGCGATCCTCATCAAGACGCCGGGTACGCCCGCGTCATCCGCCACCATTCTCGACGGTCATCCTATGGCCGAGCGCGGCGAGGCGGGGCGCGCGCTGGGCATGGCGCTCTGGGCGTCCTGCACGGCGGATTTCGTGTCGAACCTCGCGCTGATCTTCTTTGCCGGGTTCCTCGCCTCCTTTGCGCTCAGCTTCGGCCCGCCGGAATTCTTTGCGCTGATCCTGTTCTCGCTTACCATCATCGCGGGGGTCTCGGGCGAGAGCCTTTTGCGCGGTGCGCTGTCGGCGCTGTTGGGGCTACTTCTGGCCACGATCGGCCTCGATCTGGTTTACGGCACCAACCGCTTCACCTTTGGCGATCCGAACCTGATGGGCGGGCTTAATTTCATCGCGGTGCTGATCGGCCTGTTCGCCATCCCCGAGGTCATCAACATGGTCTGGCACCCCACCGGGCACGTGGGCAAGGTGCAAAAGCTGGGCAGCAAATGGGTGACCTTCGCGGAATACAAGCGCTGTTTCCGCTCGATCATCCGGGGTAGTTTCATCGGCGTATTTCTCGGCTCAATCCCGGGCATCGGCGCGGCACCGGCGGCGTTCCTGAGCTATTCCGAGGCGCGGCGCAAATCGCCCAACAAGGCGAATTTCGGCAAGGGTGAGATCGAGGGGGTCGCGGCGTCCGAGGCGGGCAACAACGGCGTGGCGGGGGCGACGCTCATTCCGCTGCTGGCGCTGGGCGTGCCGGGCGACGTGATCACCGCGATCATCATCGGCGCCTTCATGGTGCACGGGCTTCAACCGGGGCCGATGATGTTCGTGCTAAACGTGGATATCATCTATGGCCTGTTCATCGGCCTGATCCTGTCATCCGGCATCCTGTTCATCGTCGGCGGGCTGGCGATCCGCGGCTTTCGGCCCGTGGCCGACATCCCCAAGCGCATCCTGATGCCGATGGTGCTGGTGCTGTGCATCTACGGGGTTTTCGCCGTCAACAACAACATCTTCGACGTGGGGGTGATGTTCGCGATGGGGTGGGTCGGGTTCGTCATGGGGCGCTATCACATCCCGCCCGCACCCTTCCTCATCGCCTTCATTCTCGGGCCGCTGCTCGAGGATAATTTCCGGCAATCCATGCTGATGTCGGGCGGCAGCCCGGATATATTGCTGCGTGGCCCGATCACGTGGTTCTTCTGGACCCTGACGGTCATCAGCATCGTCGCGATCACCCGCGGCACCCTGCGGGCAGGCCGCGCGGGGGGCTGAGCGGCGGTCACATTTACGTGGATCGCGCGACTGCCCTGTAAAAATCGTGGGCGGGTACATATATTCATCGTCGTATATATGTAACTGACACCGCACCCGGGCGGTTGCAGGCACGGACAAGAGGACAACGAGATGACAGGGGTAGAAACGGAATTCACACCGCTGCAATCGCTGGCGGGCGGTGTGCTGATCGGGCTGTCGGCGGTTTTGCTGATGTTCTTTCAGGGAAAAATCATGGGGGCCACTGGCATCCTGTCGGGGCTGATCGCGGGCACCGCACCGGGCGACAAGGGGTGGCGCGCGGCGATGGTCGCGGGAATGATCGCGGGGCCACTGCTGGTGCTGACGGTGACCGGCCAAATGCCCGTCGTGGACGTTCCGGTGAGCTGGCCGATGATCCTCGCCGGGGGCTTCATCGTCGGCATCGGCGTGACCTTCGGCTCGGGCTGCACCTCGGGGCACGGGGTGTGCGGGAATGCGCGGCTCTCGCCGCGGTCGATGGTGGCGACGGTGACCTTCATGATCACCTGCGGGATCACTGTCTATGTCATCCGTCACGTGGTGGGGGGCTGAACCATGCGGATTCTTTCGGCTTTCATCGTGGGCCTGATCTTTGGCGTGGGGATCGCCATCTCCGGCATGATCAACCCGGCCAAGGTGCTCAATTTCTTTGACATTGCCGGGACGTGGGACCCGAGCCTGATCTTCGTCATGGGCGGCGCGCTGGTGACCACATTCATCGGCTACCGCCTCGTGCTGCGACGTGATAAACCGGTGATCGAAGAGAAGTTCCAACTGCCCACAGCGAGCGCCATCGACGCGCGGCTGATCGGCGGCTCGGCGGTATTCGGCATCGGCTGGGGCATCGCGGGGTTCTGCCCCGGGGCGGCGATTCCGGCGCTCGGCTCGGGCAAGATAGAGGTGGCGGGCTTTGTCGCGGCGCTGCTCGCGGGGCTGTGGGTGGCGCGCACAATCAGGGACCGACAGACAGGAAAGGGGGCATTGGCATGACCGGCTATCCCGTGAACATGGATGTCAAACCGCAGATCGAGGCGTTCTTTGACGAGGACACCAACACGATCAGCTATATCGTCAAGGATCCCG
>MRWG01000330.1_pt1 | contig 67183 bp, 62 predicted proteins | sample 1013341 | NCBI WGS metagenome assembly MRWG01 (sample SAMN06117577, study PRJNA244670) | biofilm metagenome | biome: Water; feature: Cathode Biofilm; material: Biofilm; isolation source: microbial consortium enriched at the cathode of a solar microbial fuel cell | place: USA: District of Columbia ...
GTCTTGATGCGCTGCACACGGGCGAAGAAGAACCAGACAGAGCGTTCGGCGACATGCTGCGTGCCGATTTGGTCGGTGCGATCAAGCCGCTCGTTCTCGAGGCCTGCCGGCAGGAACAGGCCCGGCCGGACCGGCGCGGAAATTCGGCCATTGCCCGCATGTATGATTTTCTTGAAGCCTCAGACGAACCGCGCCTGACGGTTGCCGGACTTTGCAGGATGGCCGGCATTCACGAACGCACGCTGGAGCGCGCGGTACGGGCGAAATTCGACTGCACCGTCCACGCCCTGCTCCGCCGCCGCCGGTTGCACGAGGCGCGCCGCATGCTGCTCTTCGCTGATGCCTTCACAAACAACGTGACGCGGATTTCGCACGAACTCGGCTTCTATGATGGCGAGCGCTTTGCGCGTGATTATGCCGCCCTCTTCGGCGAACTGCCTTCGCAGACATTGCGGCAGAACGCGATAGAGACCGTCACGCCCCTCCTGGTCTGAACGAAAAACGCCGCGCCTCCCATGGGATGGTTCCCGGGGAAGCGCGGCGCGTCTTTTAACGTGCCCGGATTATCAGCGACGCTGGAGTAGCGGCATGTTCATGGCGTTGGCGTATTTCACGCTCTCGGCCAGGAAGCCGTCATAGCTCTCGCGCACGCGGGCAACGTCTTCGCTCTGCGCCGTCAGCTCTTCACGCACTTCTTCCCATGCGCCCTTGAGGCCTTCGGCCACATCATCCGGCACATCGCGGAAGATGACGCCATCGGCTTCCAGCGACGCCATGGCGCGCGCATTGTGATAATCGAACTGGGCAAGCGCTTCCTGGCTGGCGGCAAGGGCTGCAGCCTCACAGATTGCCTGCAGATCGGGCGAAAGCTCGGCCCAGGCATCCTTGTTGAAGACGATGGCAAGCGCTGCACTCGGTTCGTTGTAAGCCGGCAGGTAGCAGTGCTTGGTGATCTTCTGCAGGCCGAAAGCCTGATCGAGGAACGGACCGACCCACTCGGCCGCATCGAGCGCACCGGACTGAAGCGCCTGGAAGATTTCCGGCGGGGGCATCAGAACCGCGTTGACGCCAAGCTTGCGATACATCTCGCCGCCGAGGCCGGCAATGCGCATGTTGAGGCCCTTGAGGTCGTCCAGCGAATTGATCTCGGACTTGAACCAGCCGGCGCTCTGCGTGTTGGAATTGCCGGAATAGAGCGGCTTCAGATTGCGCTGGGCGTAGATGTCGTCCCAGATCTCCTGACCGCCGCCATAGCGCAGCCAGGCGTAATGCTCTGCAGCCGTCATGCCGAACGGCACGGCGGTGAACCAGTGCAGGGCCGGGTTCTTGCCGGCTGCATAGTAAGGCGGGTTATGGCCGACCGGGGCCTTGCCCTGCTGTACGGCATCCTCGACGCCGAAGGGCGGAACGAGTTCGCCTCCGCCGAAAACCTTGAAGCTCAGCCGGCCATCCGACATGGCGGCGACCTTCTCGGCGAAGTTGGTGACGTTGGTGCCAACGCCCGGCGCGTTCTTGGGGAAGCTGGTGGGCAGGTTCCACTCGATCTTGCCCTGCGCAATGGCTGGCGTGGCGAGTGCTGCGGCTGTCGCGCCAGCACCTGCGGTGAGAAATGTTCTGCGTTTCATGTCGGGGTTTCCTCCTGAACAACGACTATCTGAAGAGCATGTCCGGCAGCCATGTAACCACAGCCGGGAACGTGATGAGAAGCGCCAGAGCGATCAACTGAATGGCCACGAACGGGATTACCGAGCGGTAGATCTCCATGGTCGTGATGCTGCGCGGCGCAACGGAACGATAATAGAAGAGTGCGAAGCCGAAGGGCGGCGTCAGGAACGAGGTCTGCAGGTTCATGGCGAGCAGGACCGCAAACCAGACCGGCGAGAAGTCCGTGGCCAGAATGGGCGCACCCAGAAGCGGCACGACAATGTAGATGATCTCCACGGCTTCGAGGATGAAGCCAAGGAAGAACACGACCACCATGACGAGGGCGAGTGCGCCCCATTTGCCGCCCGGAACCTGCTCCAGAAAGCCGGCCACCAGCTCGTCGCCACCGAAACCACGGAACACCAGCGACAGCATGGAAGCGGCGATGACGATGCCGAACACCATGCCGGAGATGCGCAGCGTATCGATGACGGCGGGCACGAGAACATCGGTTCTGAAAAGCCGCCAGCCGGCAAAGAGAACGCCGAAGCCGATCAACGCGCTGGCCAGAAGGCCGAGCAGGCCGGCCGGTGCGCCAAGGGTTGCCGGCGGCAGAAGACCGGTCGCGCGCAACACGACGAGAACGCCGCCGGCGATAACCGCGGCGATGATGAGCAGACGTCCCGCCGGCCCGATCTCGCCGCGCGTGAAGGCGGCAAGAAGGATCGTGCCAATCGCCCCCAGCCCGGCTGCCTCAGTGGTGGTTGCGACACCGCCGAGAATGGAGCCCAGAACGGCAACGATCAGAAGCAGCGGCGGCAGGAAGGTGCCGAGAATGCGGTTCAGCGGAACCGGCTTGCGCTCATCCTTTGCAACGGCTTTCTGCGCGCCGCGCAGCGTGAAGAGAATGTAGAGCCCGTAAAGCCCGACAAGCAGCAGGCCTGGCACCAGCGCACCGGCGAAGAGATCACCGACGGACACGGCGTCAGGCGCGAAATTGCCCGCCTTCTGCTGCGCTTCCAGATAGGTGTTGCCGATCTGGTCGCCGAGCAGAACCAGCAGGATCGAGGGCGGGATGATCTGGCCGAGCGTGCCGCTGGCACAGATGATGCCGCTCGACACGCGTGGCGAAACGCCGGCCTGAAGCATGGCGGGAAGGCTGACAAGCCCGAGCATGACCACGGTTGCGCCGACAATGCCCGTGGAGGCTGCGATCAGCGCGCTGAAAAGCAGAACGGAAAGGGCAAGCCCGCGCGGCGATGCGCCGAGCATGTCGCGCAGGACCTCGAGCATGCGTTCGGCGAGCTGCGAACGCTCCAGCACCACGCCCATCAGAATGAAAAGCGGCACGGCCATCAGAAGCGTGTTGCTCATCACACCCCAGACACGGCTGGGGAAGAAATCCAGGAAGGACAGGTCGAACGCGCCAAAGAAGCTGGCGATGACCGCCACGACGAAGGGCACGCCGGCAATGGCCAGCATGGCGGGAATGCCGCTCAGAATACCGGCGAAGAGCCCGACCAGCATCAGGCACAGAAACAGTTCCGAAAGGGTCATAGGCTTGGCTCGCCGTCGGCTGTGTGGTCGGCGCGCGGCTCAAGCACCATGGCGATGCCCTGCAGAATCATCATGGCAGCGCCCAGGGGCAGCGCCGTCTTCACGATGAAGAGGCCGGGCAGACCGCCGGTTTCCACGGACGCCTCGCGGATTGACCAGGAATAGGCGAGATCCGCCCAGTCGGCCCAGATGATGAGGCCGAACACCGGAACGAGAAACAGAAACACCGCCACTGCATCTGCAATGCGCGCATAGGCGGGTGAAAGGTTCTCGGAAAGCACCTCGACGCGCACATGGCCGCCCCGGCGCAGGCAAACCGGCACGGAGAAGATCAGAAGCACGGCGAAGGCGTAGGAAGCGAAGTCCTGCAGTTCGATGAAACCAATGCCAAAACCATAGCGCATCACGACGATGGCAAGCACGCTTGCCGTCAGGGCCAGGCAGGCAAGCACGCAAAAAGCCGTCGCCAGCCGGTCCAGCCCGGCGCAGAACCTTAAATACAAATGCAAAACCGGCTCCCATCCGAATTCCGGTGCGAAGCTAGCGCATGCGCCATGGAAAGGAAATGTCTATTCGCCCATGGTTGGGTACGCGATCACAGGGGATCGGCGATGCCGCATGCGAGCGCGCACCAGGAGCGAGAAGGCTTTCGGGCCTTTTACAGGCGCCCACAACGAAAACACTCGCCGGAGAGGACCGGCGAGCGGATCGCATTCATGGACTTGAACGACTGTGCGCTTAGCTCTTGATCGTTGCGGCGAGGCGCGCGGAGGCCTTGTTCAGCGCTGCGAACTTTTCGTCGTCAGAGCCGTCCTTATAGGCTGCATCGAGCGTGTTCACGATTTCGGAGAACAGCTCAAGCTCCTCGTCGGCAGCCGTCATGGTGAGCGGCTGGTCGTCATAGGCCTCGACGAAGCGCTGGGCGGCATAGGCGATCAGCAGGAGGGCGGCCGCATTTTCCGGCTCGCTGGTGATCCGCTGATGAGCCTTGACCGCGCAGCCTTCATAGGCACGAACGCTTCCGCCCTGCTCGTTCAGATCCTTCAAAAACGTATCAAACATGATCCAAGTCCTTTGGCATTTACTGCGGCAGTTCTGAAATGCCGCCGTGGTTCGCCGACCATACGGTCGGCGCATTCAGGAAGCTCTCGACCTCAGCGATCGTTTCCGGCGAAAAACGGTTTTCTTCCTTGCAGACGGCGAGCACATCCCACCACGTGGCGAGATGATGCAACCGCATGCCGGCGGCTTCAAGCCGCTTCGGCGTGTCTGGGAAGATGTCGTAGTAGAAAACGGCGAATGTGTCGGTGACCCGGGCGCCGGTGCGCGCGACCGCTTCTGCAAACTTGATCTTGCTGCCGCCGTCGGTGGTCAGATCCTCGACCAGAAGAACACGCGCGCCTTCGCTCAATGCGCCCTCGATCTGCGCATCGCGGCCAAAGCCTTTCGGCTTCTTGCGCACATACTGCATGGGAAGGCCCATCCGCTCGGAGAGCCATGCGGCAAAGGGAATGCCGGCCGTCTCGCCGCCCGCAATTGCGTCGAACTGCTCGAAGCCGACATTGCGGAAGATGATCGAGGCCGCGAAATCCATGATTGCGGCGCGAACGCGCGGATAGGAAATCAGCTTGCGGCAGTCGATATAGACCGGACTTGCAAGACCAGACGTGAACGTGAACGGCTGTTCGGCGCGAAAATGCACCGCCTCGATCTCCAGAAGCATGCGGGCGACCATCTGCGAAATGGCGGACTGGTCGGGGAAGGTGTTGGAGAACATGTCGTGGTCCTGTTCGTTGATCGGGCCTTTTCGCTAACAGCTATCTCCTGCCTGAGCCAGCCCGGCAATGCAGGGATTCGTTTCCATAAGAAACCACACAGTCACTCCGCCCCCGCAAGGAAAGCAAAGAGAATATCCACGCCGGCAAGGAAATCCTCGATCTCCATCGCTTCCTGGGGATTGTGGGAACCATTGCGGTTGCGCACGAACACCATGGCGGAAGGAACGCCGGCGGCGGCGAACACGGCAGCGTCGTGCCCGCCGCCGCTCGGCATGACGAAAGGCTCCTGTCCGACCTGGCGCATGGCCTCTTCAAGGCCTGCGACGAGCCCCTTGTCGCACAGTGCCGGTTCGACACGAAGCTCTTCGCCCAGCTCGAAGCGGACCCGCCGGTCGCGCTCGATCTCGCGCATTTCGCTCGTCAGAAGCTTGCGCATCTCATCCAGCGTTTCGGGCTTCTGGCTGCGCATGTCGAGGCTGAAGGACACGCTGTCGGGAATGCGCGACATGGCGTGTTTTTCGGGATCGGTCGCCACGATGCCGCTCGTCAGCACCAGATCGTCGCCCTTGTTGAGGATCGTCGTCCAGCTCTCGTCGAGCCGCACCAGAAGATCCGCCATGGCGAGAACGGGATCGCGCCGATAGGCCTTGGGCACTGCGCCGGAATGACCGGCCTCACCGTAGCAGGTGATGGAGCGGTAGCGGATATTGCCGCGAATGCCGGAAACGGCGGCTGCGGGGATGTTCTTGCCAATCAGCAGCGGCCCCTGCTCGATGTGGAGTTCGAGATAGGCCTCGATGCGGCTGACATCCATCAGCGGCTTGCCCGCGCGAATGTCTTCGACCGGCAGGCCGATATCGGCCATATGCGCTTCCAGCGTACGGCCGTCGCCCTTGTGCCGGGCTTCGATTTCAGGCGTTGCGAGTGTGCCGGTCAGCGCCTTGGAGCCGATATAGCACGGGCCGAACCAGGCGCTTTCCTCGCCACGCATGGCAAGCACATGCACCGGCTTTGCGAAGCGGCGGCCTTCGCGCCGGGCGCGGATCAGGCAGACCAGACCCGCGACGACGCCGGCCAGCCCGTCGAAATTGCCGCCGAAGGGGACGCTGTCCACATGCGAGCCGACGACGACGAAACGCTCCGCGTCGCGGTCTTCGGGCAGCGAGAACCGGGCATTGCAGCCTGCGTCGTACCAGACCTCAAGCCCCTCGGCGCGCGCCACATTCTCAAGATATTCGAGCGTTCTGGTCTCGATCTCGGAGAAGGCCGGACGGCTGACACCTTCGACATCGGGCGACATGTGCGCGATGTCGCCGAACAGACGCTCTGCAAGCGCACGGTCGGTCGCATGCGCGATCGCATGGCCGGGGGCGAAAGAGGCGGGCTGGGCGTTCATGGCGCTGCTTCCATGAAGACAACGGCCTCGTCCTGTTCGCCGTCGATCACGGACCCGACCAGTTCGCGCACGGAGGAAAGTCCCTGCCCTGCGAGCCAGTCTTCCAGCCCGTCGATCAGCGAGATCATGGCCGTGGGATGAATGAAGGTTGCGGTGCCGACCTGCACGGCGGATGCGCCGGCGATCAGGTATTCGATCACGTCTTCAACGGTGGAGATACCGCCACAGCCGATGACCGGGATATTGGTCGCGCGGGCGCACTGATAGGCCATGCGAAGCGCAATGGGTTTCAGGCTCGGGCCGGACAGACCGCCCATGAGATTGCCAAGCTTGGGCCGCCGCGTGTTGATGTCGATGGCCATGGACAGGATGGTGTTGGCCACCACCAGCGCATCGGCGCCGCCCTCTTCCGCAGCGCGCGCCACTTCGGACGTTTCGCCCGTGTTGGGCGTGAGCTTGGCCCAGAGCGGCAGGTCCGTCGCCGCGCGCAGCTTGCGCATCACGTCATGCGTGGAGGACGGACGAATGGCAAACGCCTTGCCGTCTTCCTCGATGTTCGGGCACGAGATGTTGACCTCGATGGCCGCGACGCCGGGAACGCTGACCTCGGAACACAGGGTGGCGAATTCATCTGCCGTGTTGCCGGAAATCGAGACGACCAGCGGCGTCTCGTAATGGGCGTAGAACGGCACGACCTTTTCCAGAAACGCGCCAACACCCTTGCTCGGAATGCCGATGGAGTTGAGCATCGACCCGTTCACCTCGCAGACGCGCGGCGTCGGATTGCCGTCGCGCCAGCCACGGGTGATCGTCTTGGTCACATGCGCGCCAAGCCGGTCCAGATCGAACACCTCCGCGAGATCTTCGGAGAAGGTGCCGGATGCCGGCATGATCGGGTTCTTGAGTCTCAGCCCGCCGATATCGACCGAAAGATCTACCATGCGATCGCCTCCATCATGTCGAAGACAGGGCCTTCGCGGCACACTCTGAGATGCACCTGCCGGTCGCCGCGATTGAACGGACGCACGCAGCAATGGCACATGCCGATGCCGCAGGCCATTTGCTGCTCAAGCGCGATCTGCCCGGGAATGCCATGACGTTCGCCGATGGTCTGCAAAAGCCGGAGCATGCGGTTTGAGCCACAGGTGTAGAACGCGTCGGCGCGGCCTGCCGCGACCAGCCCCTCGATAACCTGTTCCAGATTGCCCAGATCCGACGTGCCTTCCGCGTCGGTCAGGGTGATGACGTCTGCGCCCAGTGAGGCGAAATAGTCCGTCGACATCAGATAGTCGGGATGGCGGGCACTACAAATCGCGGTGAGCTTCCGGCCAAGCCGATTGGCCTCCAGCGCAAGCGGGGCAAGCGTTGCAAGCCCCACACCGCGCGCCACCAGAACCAGGTTCTGCCAGTCGTCGGCAATGGTGAAGGGTTCGCCAAGCGGCCCCAGGACATTGAGCTTGTCGCCGAGCGCCAGCGTGGCCAGCGCGCGGGTGCCGGCGCCTGTGACCTTGTAGAGAAAATGCAGCTCTCCCTGATCGGGATAGAAGCCGTAAATGCTCATCGGGCGGCGCAGATAAGGCGTCTCGCCGCCCGCCTGCGGGCACAGGAGGTGAAAGAACTGGCCGGCACGGCAGCGCGCAAGAAGATCCTGCGGAGCGGCGAGCACCAGACGGCGATACTCGCCATTGACCGGGTCGTTGCTCTTCACGGAAAGCGGCAACTCGAATGCCTTGATCGACGGGACTGCGTCCATCGGCTCAATCCTTTCTGGAATCCCCGTCATCCGAACACCAGGTTCGGCAGGAAGGTGGAGATATCCGGCACGTATGTGATGATCGCGAGCACGATGAGGTTCGCGATGATGAAGGGCCAGAGGCCGGAGATGATCGTGAGCACCGGTTTCGACAGGGTCGAAGACGCCACGAAAATATCGAGCCCGAAGGGCGGCGTGATCATGCCAATGGAAATGTTCAGCGTGACGATCATGCCGAAATGGACAGGATCGATGCCGAGCGCCATGGCCACCGGATAGAGCGGCGGAACCAGAATCAGAAGCGCCGAGTTCGGGTCGATGAACATGCCCGCGATCAGGAAGCTGATATTGACGATCAGCAGGAACACGATCGGCCCGGCCTGGATCGCTTCCAGAAAGCCCGTGATGGCCGCCGGCACCTGCGCCAGCGTGATGAAGTAGGACAGGAGGCCGCCCATCGCCAGCAGGATGAAGATGATCGCGGTGGAGATCGCGGCGCGTTCGGTGATTGCAACCAGTTTGCGCCAGGTGAGCTCACGGAAGATCACGCCTTCAACGAAAATGGCGTAAACGACGCTGACGGCCGCCGCTTCTGTGGGCGTGAAATAGCCGCTGTAAATGCCGCCCAGAATGATGATCGGCATGCCGAGCGCCCAGCCGGCGTCTCGGATCGCAATGACGCGTTCTTTCCAGCTTGTGCGCGGACCGCGCTCAACGCCGGAGCGTCGCGCTTCGAGCGCCGCCATGATGGCGAAAGCCAGACCTAGCACCAGACCCACGGCGAGACCGCCGACAAACAGCTTGGCAACGGAGGTGCCCGTCATCCAGCCATAGATGATGAAGGTGATGGACGGTGGAATGAGCAGCGCCGTCTCGGCGCTGGAAACGATCAGGCCGAGCGAGAATTTGTCGCTGAAGCCGGCCTTGCGCATTTCCGGGTAGACCATGCGCGCCATGGCCGCGACCGTGGCCGGTGCGGAACCGGAGACCGAGCCGAACGCCATGGAGCCGCCAATGGTGGTGTAGCCCATGCCGCCGCGCAGATGACCGACCAGCACCTTGACGAGACCTGTCAGGCGGCGGGCGATCTGCCCCTCGCCCATCAGCTCTGCAGCGAGGATGAAGAAGGGAATGGCCAGAAGCGTCGTGTGATTGATACCGCCCAGGATCTTCTGAATAACCACCGGGTCAGGGAGGTTGCCGTAGAAGAATTCCTTGATCATGAGCGCCGGCACGCCCAGCACGAGAAACATCTCGAAACCGAGAACCAGCAGCATGACTGCGACGATGATGACGAGTGCGAAAAGGATCATTATTCCTCCGACGCCTGTCCGGCGAAACGATCGATGCGGCCGAAGAAGCTGAGCGCAAAGCGCAGCGCCATGAGCGCAAAACCGATTGTGGGCGCGAGATAAATCCAGAAGACCGGTATGTTCAGTGTCGGGCTCTTTTGGCCCATGCCGTAAACGAAGGCGGTCATCTGGTAGCCGAGCCAGACAAGATAGATGCAGAACACGAAGCCGACCGCGTCAATGATCTTTCTGATCGGCAGGCCAGTGGCCCGTGCGATCCGGTCGCGCCAGGTGTGAACACCGGCGTGACGCCCTTTCTCAAGGGCAAGGCCGACCGTGAGAAAGACGAGGAAAAGGCTCATCAGCCGCACGGCTTCTTCAACCCAGGCGAACTCGGAGGCGAAAGTGCCGCCAACCTGGCGCGCCAGCACATTCATGAAGTAGAGCGCGACCATGACAAGGAAGATGGAGACCGCTGCTATGCGCTCGGCTGTTCTGATGATGGCAAGTGCTTTCAAGGTCTCATTCCTTGGAAAAAGGGAACCGCTGCCGGGCTCACGGGGAGCCCGGCATATGAAAGTCAATGCTTTGGTTCGGTGAAAGGCCGGGGCATTGGACCGTCAGGCGAAAACCGTTTTCGCTCGGCCCGATGCCCCGCAACAAGGTGGATCGCCAGTCGCGCCCGAATGGGCGCGGGGCGTATCCGTGCTTACTGCGCCGTGGCGGCCTCATATTCCTTCTCATAGACGGCGATCAGGTTCTCGCCCTCTTCACCGGCGCGCTCCACATAGGCTGCGCGACCGGCCGGATACATCTTGTCGCGGAACGCGGTCTTCTCGTCGGCGCTCATCTCGCGGATGTCGATGCCCGATGCCTTGATCTCTTCAAGTGCGGTGGCAACGGCCGCAGCCTTGTGAGCGATCAGCTCCGGGATGACTTCGTTGAACGTGTCGACAATGGTCTGCTGATGCTCCGCCGGCAGGCTTGCCCACCAGGCCGGGTTGAACAGGATCACGTCTTCCATCGCGCCATGGTCGGACAGAACGAGGTGCTTCTGCACTTCGTAGAACTTCATGCGCTGGATGGTGTCGAGCGGGTTCTCCTCGCCATCGACAACACCGGTCTGAAGGGCGGTGTAAAGCTCGCCGAACGGCAGGGCGATCGCCGATGCGCCAAGCGAATTGAACTGCTCGATCAGGATGTTGGAATCCATGACGCGGAACTTTTGGCCGGCAAAGTCTTCAAGGCTTGCGAGCGGCTTGGAAGAGGTGAAGTTCTTCTTGCCGTTCGGCCACAGGCCGATGCAGGTCACGCCGCGCGAATTGAACGATTCGCAAAGCGCCTCGCCAAACGCGCCGCCGCGGATTTCCTGCGCGGTCTCGTCATTGTCGGGGAGCAGGTACGGGATGTCCATGATCGAAACGGCGGGGTTGAAGCCACCGAGGAAAGCTGCCGGCGCGACAGTCGCCTCAAGCGTGCCGAGCTGGACGCCTTCAGTCATTTCGCGCTGCTGGCCGAGCTGGCCCTGCGGGAAGATCTGGAACTCGACCGCGCCATCGGTGCGCTCGTTCACGAGCTTGGCGACCTTGTCGAGGAACACGTGGCGCGACTGCTGCGCCGATTCAAGATGACCGATCTTTGCAACGAAATCCGCCGCCCAGACGCCTGTCGCGAATGCCGCGCCAGCCACGCCCATAACGGTCGTTGCAGCCAGTTTACGAATGAGATGTTTCATTGTTCCGCCTCCATTGCTTTTTTGAAAAAGCAGCCTACGAGCCCAATCATAGCCTGTCAACGGAATTCTCAAAAATGAGACGAATGGAACTTTCGTCCAATTAATGAGCTTTCCGTGCTTATTTGAGCATGTCCGTTGACAAGCCGATACAGGGCACCCGATAACGGAAGGAGTTGAAACTTGCGAGAAAAAAGCGTGTCACAGGGCGACTTGATCAGATTCAGCGACATTGGCGCCCGCCTGCGCGCTTACCGCCTCGGCAAAGGGCTTGCTCCCGACGAACTGGCAGAGAAGCTCGGTATCTCGCGCGCCGCTCTCTACCGCGCCGAAAAAGGCGAAATTCGCAAGATCGAGATGCTGACCAGCATCGCTGACGAGCTCGGCGTATCGCTGCCCAGCCTGATGGGCGTCGGCGTGGAATATGTGTCGAGCGCCATCGCCTTCTTTGAGCGCATGCGCCAGCTCGAAGATGACTGCCAGCAGGTCATCGGCCTGTTCAGCCCTGTCTCCTATCTCCTGACGTCTGACGCCTATGACGATGCGCTGCAGGAAGTGCTGCGGGAATCCGTGCCGCCGGAGGTCGATCCGGAAGGCCGTTCCGGAGAGGTGGTGGATGCGCTTATCGACATTTTGCGGGCGCGAAAGAAGGCGTTTCGCCTGCGCCGCCCACTGATCGTCAGCCTGATCGCCTCGGCAGATCTGGAAGGGTTCCTGCTTCACGGTCTGATCGGCCGGCACGACCTGCCGCCGGACGTGGTGAACAAGCGCCGCATGCAGGCGCGCCGCGAGGCCGAGTACATTCTGACCATGCTGCGCGAGCAGCCCATCGGCATACAGATCGGCATCGTGCGCGAGCCGGTTCCGGCGACAAGTTTCCAGATATTCCGACAGCAGGACCGCTCGGTGCTGGCGATCAGCCCTTTCCGGCTGGGCGAACAGCCCAACATCCGCGTCGGGGTGGCGCTGATCACCTCCGCCCCGGAAGCCATGACGCTTCACGAGGATATCGCCGAAGGTCTTTGGGCTGATGCCCTGAAGGGCGACGAAGCCGCGAGTTATCTCGAAACCATGATCGAGAAATACGCGATCCCTGTGGACGCCTGAGGCGCGTCCAGCCTCCCCTCCGTGAATAAAGCCGACTGATTTTCATTAGCGCGCCCATGAAGAATGGGCGGGCGGCGACGCCTTGCGTGCGCCCTTCACATGCCTGTCGCCGAACTGCAAGAAATCTGTCAGCGGCGCGACACAGAGCGATGATACCCGGCTGCCAGGCGCCGATCAGGCTTCCTGTCATTTATCTCGCAAACGAGGCAGTCATGCTGAAATTCATCGTCATGAGCGATATCCACCTTTCGCCGGAAGGTGAGGCCACCAATGGCCTGGACACCACGAAGCGTCTTCAGGCCGCTATCGACAGCGCCAACACGAACCATGGCGACGCGGATTTCTGCATTTTCGCTGGCGATCTCGCCGACCGTGGCGAAGTCCCGGCATACGCCATTCTGGACCGCATGATCGACCAGCTGAAAATGCCGGTCGTCCTGACGCTCGGCAATCACGACCATCGCGACCGGTTCAAGGAAATCTTCGGCACGCTGCATGATGATGAGAACGGCCACATCCAGAAGGCCATCGACGTGAAAGGCTATCGCGTCATCGTCATCGATTCCAGCGAGCCGGAAATCGTCAGCGGCGTGCTCTGCGAACAGCGCCTTGCCTGGCTCGCCGCGCGACTGGAAGAAGCGCAGGAACGGCCGGTGATCATTGTCATGCATCACCATGCGAACGATCTTCACATGCCGGTCGACCAGATCAAGCTGCAGCAGTCCGAGGCGTTCCGCGACGTTTTGAAGACGCATCCCGATGTGCGTCAGGTGATCGCCGGCCATGTTCACCGCCCGACCACGGGCCTGTGGCACGGCATCCCGCTGACCACGATTTCGGGCAACCATTACGACGTCAACGCGCACCTGCCGGGCATGCCGGGCGAAGCGTTGCGCCTTGATGGCCCTGCACAATATGCCGTCGTGCTGGCCGATGAAAACAGCACGCTCGTGCACTTCCACGACTACATTCACCGTCATGCAGAGATGGCCGACGGCCTGTTCCGCCGGCGTCGCAAACATGCGGAAGAGACCGCAGAGCGCGAAAAAGTGGCTGGCTAAGCAAGTCTGCCCACAGCTTTCAAATAACCTTCATGATGCGGTCACCCAGCTGTCAAGGCGCGCCGATAGCCAAGGCGCGACCGGCAACGGAGCCGGCGACCGCTCCTTTCCCATGTGAGAGAAAAAGATGCAGAAGAAACTCATCGCAAGCACGCTCGCGCTTTTGGCTCTGACGACGTCAGCCATGGCCGAGAAGGTGAAATTTGAATACTGGTACGGCCTCACCGGTCAGCTTGGCGAACAGGTTCAGGCGACCTGCGACCGCTTCAACGCTTCCCAGGACAAGTATGAGATCAGCTGCGTCAGCCAGGGCGATTACGCCACGGCGCTGCAGAACACGATCGCCGCTTTCCGCGCCAAGAAGCACCCGACCATCGTGCAGGGCGTCGAGGTTTCCACGCCCGACCTGATGCTCTCCGGTCAGGTTTACCCGGCTTACAAGCTGATGGAAGACAACGGTTTCGAGATCGACTGGGATTCCTATTTCCCGGGCATCGCCAACTATTATGCGGATTCCGACGGTCGCCTCTGGTCCATGCCGTTCAATTCCTCCACGGCGATGATGTACTGGAACGTCGACGCCTACAAATCCATCGGCCGCGACGAAGCACCGAAGACCTGGGAAGAGTATGAGCAGGTTCTGCGTGAACTGAAGGAAGCCGGCAACGCCTGCCCGTCGGGCTACGCACCGTCTTCGTGGGTCGATCTCGAGCAGTTCTCCATGGTTCATGGCGAGCCGATCGCGACGAAGAACAACGGTTATGACGGTCTCGATGCCGAAGTCGTGTTCAACAAGACGCTTCATGCCAAGCACATGAAGGACATCAAGCGCTGGATCGACGAGGGCCTTCTGGTCATCAAGACGCGCGAAACCGGCCTTTCCACCCGTGACGCCTTCGCCGCCGGCGAGTGCGCGCACTTCTTCGGCTCCATCGCCAGCCACCAGGCCGTGACCGAGCAGGTCGACGAGGGCTTTGCATGGGACGTGGCCATGCTGCCGGTCTATGAAGGCACCGAGCGCAAGAACTCGGTCGTGGGCGGTGCGTCGCTCTGGACGCTTTCCGGCAAGACCGAAGACCAGTATCGCGGCGCTGCCGAGTACTTCAAGTTCCTCGCCAAGCCGGAATCGGCAGAGTTCTGGAGCACGGTCACGGGCTACATCCCGGTGACGGATGAAGGCTTCGACTATCTGGTCGAAAAAGGCTTCTACAGCGAGCGCCCCTACAAGGGCCGCGACAAGGCGATTGAATCGCTCACCTACACGCCGGTCACTCCGCTGACCCGCGGCATCCGCCTCGGCAACTTCGTCCAGATCCGCGCCGAGTGGACCTCCCAGATGCAGGCTGTCCTGAGCGGTCAGAAGACCCCGCAGGAAGCTCTGGACGACGCCGTCGACCGCTCCAACAAGACGCTGCGCAAGTTCGAGCGCACCTACAACGGCAAGACGCTTCCCTGAAGCCGAACCGTCAACGCCTGCGCCACGGCCGCCTCCCGGCCGTGGCGCATTTCGTTGCCGTGTGACCTTCAGCGACCAACGCAACCCCCGGAACGTCCATGCAAAAGCGCGCTTATTTCAAGGCCAACTGGCTGGCCTATCTCTTCATTGCCCCCCAGTTGCTGATCATCTTTGTGTTCTTCTACTGGCCGGCATCCCAGGCCATGTACTGGGCTTTCACCCTCGAGCAGCCCTTTGGCGGCGGCAACCAGTGGGTCGGGCTCGACAATTTCCGCGCCGTCTTCTCCGACGAAACCTACTGGGCCTCGATCTGGCGCAGCATCGTCTTTGCCGTGCTCTCGACCGGCCTCGCCATGTCCATGGCGCTCGTTCTGGCGCTCTTTGCCGACCGGCAGCTGCGCGGCTATCGCTTCTTCCGCGTTGGCATGATCTGGCCCTACGCCATCGCCGCCCCGGCAGCCGCACTCGCGTTCCGCTTTCTGTTCAATCCGCAGTCCGGTGTTTTCGCCTATCTGAACACGCTTTCTCCCGGCCTGTGGAACCCCGCGCTCTCCGGCGTTGACGCCATGACCGCGATCATCATCACGCAGGCCTGGAAGCAGGTCTCCTACTCCTTCATCTTCTTCCTCGCAGGCCTCCAGTCCATTCCGCGCTCGCTGATCGAGGCGGGCTCCATGGACGGTGCGCGCGTGATGCGCCGCATGCTCGACCTGCAGCTCCCGCTGCTCGCGCCGACCATTTTCTTCCTGCTGGTCATCAACATGACGGATTCCTTCACGGACTCCTTCGGCATCGTCGACATTCTCACCGAGGGCGGTCCCGCCCGCGCGACCGAGCTGATGGTCTACAAGATCTATGTCGATGGCTTCCAGGGGCTCGATTATTCGGGCGCGGCCGCGCAGTCGCTGGTTCTGATGGCGCTCGTCATCCTCATGACCTTCTTCCAGTTCCGCTTCATCGAACGCCGCGTGCACTACACGTGAGGAGCCAGACATGATCGAACGCACCCCCCTCCTCAACATTGTCACCCACGCGGTCCTGATCTTCGGCGCGCTTCTGCTCGCCGTGCCGATCTGGCTGTCCTTCGTCGCCGCCACGCTGACGGTCGCCGAGGTGAACTCGCCCAATGTGCATTACCTGCCGGGCGGCGAGTTATGGAACAACCTCACCGCCGCCTGGACCCGCGCCGATTTCGGCGTGAAGTTCATGAACTCGATGATCGTCGCCATCGCGGTGGTGATCGGCAAGGTGGCGATCTCCGCCATCAGCGCCTTCTCCATCGTGTTCTTCAACTATCGCCTGCGCATGGTGTTCTTCTGGGTGATCTTCATCACCCTGATGCTGCCGCTGGAAGTGCGCATCGTGCCCACCTATGCAGTGGCTGCAAACGCGCTCTACCCGTTCCAGGCGATCCTCGACTTCACCGGCATCAGCTGGCTCATCGCGCAGTTTTCGGGCGTCGAACTCTCGCTCGAATGGAACATGCTGAACTCCTACACCGGCCTGATCCTGCCTCTGGTGGCAACGGCCACCGGCACGTTCCTCTACCGTCAGTTCTTCCTGACCATTCCCGATGAGCTGGTGGAAGCGGCTAAAATGGATGGCTCCGGCCCGTTCCGCTTCTTCTTTGAAGTGCTTCTGCCGCTATCGCGCACCAACATCGCAGCACTCGCAACCATCATGTTCGTCTATGCGTGGAACCAGTATCTCTGGCCACTTCTGATCATTACCGACCGGGCGAACTATTCCACCGTGGTGATGGAACTGCGCCGCCTCATTCCCGGACCCGACGCCATTGCTGACTGGAATGTCGCCATGGCCGGAACGCTGATCGTGATGCTCCCGCCCCTGCTGGTCGTCATCCTGATGCAGCGCTGGTTCGTGCGCGGCCTCATCAGCACCGAAAAATAACCTCTCAGGAGAGATTGAATCATGGCCGATATCGATATTCGCAAGGTCGAGAAATTCTACGGAAAGAACCAGGTCGTGCACGGCGTCGACCTCAACATTCAGGATGGCGAGTTCATCGTCATTCTGGGCCCTTCAGGCTGCGGCAAGTCCACGCTTCTGCGCATGATTGCCGGGCTTGAAGAGATCAGCAATGGCGAGATCTCCATCGAAAACACGGTGGTGAATCAGCTCGAGCCGCGTGAGCGCGGCTGCGCGATGGTGTTCCAGAACTACGCGCTTTATCCGCACATGACCGTGGCGCAGAACATCGGCTACGCGCTGAAGGTCGGCGGCATGCGCAAGGCGGAGCGGATGCAGAAGGTGGAAGCCACGGCAAAGAGCCTCGGCCTCGACCAGCTGCTTGACCGCAAGCCGGCGCAGCTTTCGGGCGGTCAGCGCCAGCGCGTCGCCATGGGCCGCGCCATCGTGCGCGAGCCGAAAGTCTTCCTGTTCGATGAACCGCTTTCCAACCTCGACGCCAAGCTGCGCGTGCAGATGCGTCTTGAAATCCGTCGCCTCCATCGCACGCTCAAGGCAACTTCGGTCTTCGTGACGCATGATCAGGTGGAAGCCATGTCGCTTGCCGACCGTCTGGTGGTGATGAATGCAGGCCGGATCGAGCAGGTCGGCACGCCCGAAGAGGTCTATCACGCGCCGGCCAGCATCTATGTCGGCGGCTTCATCGGCTCTCCGGCCATGAACTTCCTGCCCTGCGGCGTGTCGGACTGCGGCACCTTCGCCGTGATCGACAACACCAGTTTCCGCCTGCCCGTGGACCAGGAAATCGGCCGGACCATTGCCGGCCAGTCGGTGATCGTCGGCCTGCGGCCGGAAGATCTGAAGATCGCGCCCGAAGCCAACGACCCGAACCTTCTGACCGTTGCATTCGACTTCTCCGAAGAACAGGGCAGCGGCCGGCTGATGCATGGCCGTCTCGCCGGTCGTGATTTCGTGCTGCACTCCGCCGGACGTCATCACCCCGCGCCCGGCGCGCCCTGCTCGCTCGCCATCGGCGCAGAGAGCGTTCACCTGTTCGACCCGACCACCGAGAAGCGCATCACGGTCGCGGGCGCGAAAACCGGCCAGACGGGCACCCTGCCCGCAGCCTTTCAGAAAACCAGCGACGTCACCGTTTCCGGAGCCATTCAATGAAACTCGTCAGCTACAACATCCAGTATTCCAAGGGTAAGGACGAGCAGTTCGACCTTGATCGCATTGTTTCGGAAATCGAGGGTGCGGACCTGATCGCCCTGCAGGAAGTGGAAACCTACTTCCCGCGCACCGGGCTTGTGCATCAGGCGCAGGAAATCGGCGCGCGCCTGCCGGGCTATCACTGGGTCTATGGACCGGGCATCGACATCGACGCCTCCATCGTCGGCGACGACGGCACGGTTACCCAACGTCGCCGTCAGGTCGGCAACATGGTGCTCTCGCGCTGGCCGATCCTGTCGTCCATGAACCATCTTCTGCCCAAGATGGCGCTGACGAACCAGTATCACCAGCAGCGTGCGCTGATCGAAACGGTGGTCGACACGGATATGGGGCCGCTGCGCTTCTGCTCCGTGCATTTCGATCACATTGGCCCGCAGACGCGGCTGCCGCAGGTGCATCAGGCGATGGACCTGCTCCTGAACGCCGCACATCGCGGCTCTGCCTGGGGCGGAAAGATCGCCGGCGACTGGTACGAAATCCCGCCGCCGCCCGCGCCCGAGCGCACCATCGTGATGGGTGATTTCAACTTCACTTCCGACAGCGAGGAATACGCCCTCCTGATCGGCGACCGCGTCGAGAGGCACGGACGTCTCGTGCAGGATGGCGGTTTCACCGACGCATGGGTGGCAGCCGGCAATGACGAGGATGAGGGCGTGAGCTTTATCGGCTCGGGCGAGCGCATCGACCATTGCGTGGTGAGCAGCAGCATGTCCGGCAGCGTCAAGCGTGCCTGGATCGACATGGATGCGCAGGGCTCTGACCACCAGCCGCTATGGGTCGAGATCGACCAATAAAGCATTTTGCAGTCAGGTGGCATCACCTGACGCCCGCAAAAATGCGTGAAAACACATAGATAGAGCGTTTTTGGCGGGTGCCGGCTCAGGCCGGCATCCGCGGAACGCTCGCAAGCAGCTTCTGCGTATAGGGGTGCGCGGGGTTCGCCAGAATGTCGGCGGTCTTGCCGCTTTCGACGACACGCCCCTTCTGCAGAATGACAATCTCTTCGCAAAGGGCGGCGACAACCGCCAAATCATGCGAAACGAGCAGGATCGTCATGTCTGCCGACAGCGCTTTCAGAAGATCGACAATACGGGCGCGTGTCGACAGGTCGAGTGCGCTCACCGCCTCATCGGCCAGAATGAGCTGCGGACGCGCCACGATGGCGCGCGCAATGGCGATGCGCTGACGCTGACCACCGGAAAATTCATGCGGATAGCGGTCGATGGCGTCTGCCGGCAGGCCGACATCGTGGATCGCCTTTTCAATCGCCTCCTGATGAGACCCCGGAATGCGCAGCGCCCGCAACGGTTCGGCGATGATCGACTGCACCTTCTGGCGCGGGTCGAGCGAGGAATAGGGATCCTGAAAGACAGCCTGAACCGCCTTGCGATAATCGCGCATAAAGGCGCGGTTGCCGGGGTTGAGCTCGGCGTCGCCGAACTGAATGCGCCCGCTTGTGGGACGCGCCAGCCCAAGGAGCAGTTTCAGGATGGTGGACTTGCCGGAGCCGGATTCGCCCACCAGCCCCACATTCACGCCGGGGCGAAGGCTGAACGAAACATCGTGCAGAACCTGCTGTTTGCGCGAATAGCCAAAGGCAACATTGTCGAGTGAAATCAGGCTCATCGTGACGGTCCCAGCGCCTTGTCGAACGCGGTGGCCGCATCGACCAGAGAACGCGTATAATCGTGTTTCGGCGCATCGAACACGGCATGAACCTGCCCCTGCTCGATCACCTCGCCACGGCGCAGCACGATGACGTTTTCCGTCACCCGCGCCACCACCGGCAGATCGTGGCTGATGAAGAGAAGCGCCATGCCGTCCTCGCGCACCAGACCGGACAGGAGATCGAGTATCTCCACCTGCGTGGTGACGTCGAGCGCCGTGGTTGGTTCGTCCGCGATCAGCAGTTTCGGGCGACAGGCGAGCGCCATGGCAATGGCCACGCGCTGCCGCTGACCACCCGAAATCTCGTAAGGGTATGATTTCACGATCCGGTCGATGTCGGGAAGCGACACGCGCTCAAGCAGCGAACGCACCTCGCGCGCAACGGCTGCGCGGTCGACCGTTTCGCCTGCGCGGCGATGCCGGCGGATGACCGGTTCGGCAACCTGCCGGCCCACCTTCATCAGCGGATTGAGCGCGGTGAGCGGTTCCTGAAACACGGTTGCCGCCGCCGCGCCACGCAGGGCGATCATCGCGCTTTCGGAGGCTCCCACCACCTCGTGACCATCGAGTTTGATGGAGCCCTGAACCCGGAACCCACGCGGCAGGAGGCCGATGGTGGCGAGTGCGGTGAGCGACTTGCCGGAGCCGGATTCACCGATCAGGCCAAGCCGTTCGCCGGGCGCGATGGAGAAGGAGACGTTGGAAACCAGCGTCTGACCGCCGGTGCTGAGCGTCAGGCCGCGAATGTCGAGAAGGCTCATTGCCGGCCCCTCCGGGTCGGGTCGCCCGCTTCACGCAGACCATCAGCCAGAAGGTTCATGCCGATCACCAGCGTGACCAGCGCGATGCCCGGCGCAATGGCGCCGAAGGGCGCGGTGTAGACTGTGCCCTGCGCCTCCTGAAGGAGACGGCCCCACGAGGCGTTGGGCGGCGGTGCGCCAAGGCCGAGATAGGACAGCGATGCCTCTGCGATGACGGCGAGGCCGAACTGGAGCGCAAAGTTCACTGCCAGCATCGGCCAGATGTTGGGCAGGAGATGGCGGAAGACGATGCTCGGCCACGACGCTCCTGCCGTGCGCGCCGCGGTGATGTAATCCATCGACAGGATGCGCTTGGCGAGAATGCGGGTCAGCCGCGCGACAATGGCTGAGATGGCGATGCCCAGCGCCAGCGTGGCGGAGAACAGGCTCGCGCTTTCGGTTGCCGCCACCACAAGCATGGCCAGAAGCAGTGTCGGGAAGGCGATCAGAATGTCGAAGGCGGCTGCCAGAATGTCATCCAGATAACGTGTGGCGAAGGCCGACAGAACGCCAAGCGTGACGCCGATTGTCGCTGCAATGGCCACCGCGCCGAAGCCGACGATCAGCGCGATGCGCGAGCCGATCATGATCTGCGTGAAGAGATCGCGGCCAAGCCGGTCCGTGCCCGCCCAGTGCGCCCAGGATGGCGCTTCCAGCCGTCCGCCGGTCATGCCCATGGGATCGTAGGGCGTCCACACCAACGTGAGGAGCGCTACGGTCACATGCATGCCGACGAGGAAAAGTCCGATGTTGAGGGTGAGCGACCGACGCGAAAGGCGCGGTCGGGCTGCTGTCGTTTCCGCCTGTCCGCTCATGAGCGCGCTCCCCGGCTCTCACGCAGTCTCGGATCGACCAGCCTCTGCCCGAGATCGGCAAGGAAGCCGATCAGCAGAACGAGCAGGGTCGAGATGAAGAGAACGCCCTGAATGTTCGGATAATCGCGCTGCTCGATGGCAAGCAGCAGCATGGAGCCGAGACCCGGCAGGTTGAACACCCGCTCGACCACCACCGCGCCCAGAAGGGCGGTTGCAAGCTCAATGCCGAGGATCGACATGACCGGCACCGCGCCATTGCGAATGCCGTGGCGCACCAGCGCTTCGGAAAAACCTGAGCCGAGCGCGCGCGCCGTGCGCAGATAGTCACTGCCCAGCACGTCCTGCGTGGCGGAGCGCACATAGCGAAGAAGCGAGGCTGACATCACGATTGCGATGGTAAGGATCGGCAGAAACAGGGTGCGCAGCGCCTCGACCGGCGTATCCCAGCCACGCGGCGGAAAGCCGCCGGAGGGGAACAAGCGCAGATTGACGGCAAACAGCGTGACAAGAAGAATGCCAACCCAGAAAACGGGAATGGCGATACCGAGCTGCGAGACCACCGAGATGGCCGCGCCATACCAGCGGTCGGCCTTGACCGCCGAGAGGATGCCGAGCGGCAGGGCGATGACAAGCGCCAGCAGGAACGACAGCAGGGTCAGCGGCAGCGTGACGGCAAGCCGGTCCATGATTTCGGGCAGCACCGGCGTGCGGCTGACAAAGGACGTGCCGAGATCGAAACGCGCCAGGCTGGTGATGAACTGAAGGAATTGCTGGGCAAGCGGCAGATCGGAGCCGACCTGCCGCCGCGCGGCTGCGATCTGCGCCTCGTCGGCGCCCACGGAGATCAGCGAATTCGCCGGATCACCGGGCAGAAGCCTGAGCAGTATGAAAAGAACCACACAGGCCGCCAGAAGCGAGAAGAACAAAATGGCAAGCCGCCGGGCGATATAAACGAGGATCGGAGCCTCCCTCAGAGCAATTCCAGAAAAATCAGAACCGGTTTTTCCGTTCGGAACTGCAGAAAGTCAAACGCCTTAACCGGCTCATCGTCACTTTCGCACGATGAACCGGCTTCGTAGCGGCTTGCCGGATCGGCTATCGAGCCTGCTTGGCGATGTCGTATGCGAAGAACTGCGAGTTCAGGCCATTGACCGGATACCCGCTGACCGACGCGGTCGATACCACAATCTGCGGGTAAAGATAGAGCCATCCGCTGGCTGCATCCTCGGCGATGATGCGGTTTGCTTCCGTGAGCTTTTCATCGCGCTCTGCCTCGGAACCGCTCGCCTCTGCCGATGCGATCAGTTCCACCACCTGCGGGTTGTTATAGCCCCAGTAGAAGTTCGGATTGCCGTAGAACACGATGTCGCGGTGGTTCACGTGTTCCTGCAGCGTCGCCTGGAAATCATGCGCCTGGTAGATCTTCGTGTACCACTCATTGGCGGTGATGATGTTGATGTTCACCTTGATGCCGACCTTGGCCAGCTCGTTCTGCAGAAACTGGGCGACGATCGGGTGCGGGTCGTAGTTCGGTGTATCAAGCGTGAAGGTGAAGCCATCCGCATAGCCGGCTTCGGCCAGCAGCGCCTTTGCGCTTTCCGGGTCATAGGCGTCGACATCGTTCAGGTCGACATACCACGGGTCCGTCGGCGGCACGAAGGAGCCGATCAGCGTGCCGTATTCGCCCCAGATGGAGTTCAGCAGGCGCTTGCGGTCGATGGCGCGGGCCACGGCCTTGCGCACCTTCACATTGTCGAAGGGCGCGACGCGGTCGTTATAGGCGAGCACTTCCTTGGTGGTGGACTGGCCATCCGTCACGACGAAGGACGGATTGTCCTGGAACTGCATCAGCGAATCCGGGCTCTGCACGCTGGTGATGATGTCCACCGCGCCGGTCAGAAGCGCATTGTTGAGGGCGGTCGCCTCCTTGAAATAGGAGAAGGTCACGCCGCCATTCTTCGGCTTCTCGCCCCAGTAGTTCTCGTAGGGCGACAGCGTGATGCTGGAACCGCGCCGCCAGTTGTCGAGCTTGTAGGGGCCGGTGCCGTCCTCGCCCGAGGTCAGGTCCTTGGCCGCATCGTTGACGATCCAGACATAGCTCAGATTGTAGGGCAGCGAGATGGAGCGCTCCTTGAGGGTGACGACAACGGTGTTGTCATCCTTCGCCTCGATGCTCTCGATGTTTGCCAGCGTGCGCTTGCGCGAGCTCTGCGAGCCCTCCGCCGTGACGCGCTCGATGCTGGATTTCACATCGGCTGCGGTCAGCGGATCGCCTGAATGAAACGCCACATCCGGCTGCAGCGTGAACGTGTAGGTGAGACCGTCCTCGCTCATCTCGAAACCGGAAGCCAGCTTTGCGACCACATCGCCGTCATCGGTGAGCTGGAACAGGCCCTCATAGACATTGCCGTTGAAGGCTTCGTTGATGCCCTGCCCGGCGCCCGCCGTGTTGTCGAGGTTCTGCGGCTCATAGAGCGAGCCGACGCGAATGACGGCGGACGGGTCCGCATTGTCCTGCGCCATGGCCCCGGTCGCGCCCCAAAGGGCAAAAGCCACCGTGATTGTCAGGCTGCGGAAGCCCAGACCCGTCTCTTTCAGCGATGCTGTCATCTTGCTTGTCCTTTGCACTTTCTAACCCGCGACGCCTGCTCCATCAAAGGTCGCCTCAAGGGCCGCCCTTTGAGGATGGCATCGGAGTTTCCAGGCTAATCTAACCGGCAAATACAAAGACCGCGAGACAATTGAATCCCGCGGGGAGCAAATTGTTCGCATCGGACCGGCAAAATCACCGGTCCGAAGGGAATATTTATCCGGCAAAGGGCACTTTCGTAGAACGTGCAGTGCGAGTCACGCGCCGTAGGGAACCCAGATATTCTTCACCTGAACCGCGCGGCGCAGATAGTCGCGTCCGCGTCCCTGCCCGTCATCGAGCCAGTTCGGCATGCGGCCATTGTTGACCCAGGTCGACTTCAGGTTTCCGGCCGATGCCTTCTCGACCATGGCGCTGCCTTCCGCCGAGCCGAAATACCAGAGCGCAGCCACTTCATCGTGCTCGGCAAGTGTCTTCACCAGAAGATCGCGCTCGCCGGTGATGATGTTCACCACGCCGCCCGGCACGTCGGACGTGTCGAGAACCTGATAGAAATCGCCGGCGATCAGCGGATGGCGTGCAGATGGCGCGACCACGACCCGATTGCCCATGGCGATGGCCGGCAACACCAGCGAAACCAGCGACAGAAGCGGCGCTTCGTCCGGGCAGGCAATGCCCATCACGCCGAAGGGCTCGTTCATGGCAAGGGTCACATGGCGCGACTGGGTGGAGTGGACCGCCCCGTCGAACTTGTCGGCCTGCGCGGCGTAATAGAAGATACGGCGCAGCGCCGTATCGAACTCTTCGGTCGCCTTCTTCGCGCTGATCCCCGTGCTCTCGCACAGAAGCGCTTCCATGCCTGCGCGCCGCGCCTCCAGGTTTTCACCCAGATAGTATAGCACCTGCGCGCGGTTGTGACCGGTCGCACCGCCCCAGCCGCCGGCCTTCGCCGCCGCCTCGACCGCGTTGCGGATGTCCTTGCGGTTGCCGATGCCGGCTTCACCGATCACGAGCCCGCCCTTGCCGGTCACGGCATAGCTGTGGCCGCCGTCGGGTCGCGCCTGCTTGCCGCCGATATAATTCTTCATGGTGCGGTCGATGCCCTCGACCAGCACCTTGCCTTCACCAACCGGCGAGGCCGACGGCACGAATGCCTCCTGCCCTTTGGGCGCTGCGAGGCTCTTCTCCCAATCGGCGGCGAGATATTCGTAAAGCCCCTCGCGCGCGCCCTCGCGGCCAAAACCGCTCTCGCGATAACCGCCAAACCCGGCGCCCGCATCCAGCATGTTGGTGCAGTTGATCCAGACCACGCCGGCCTTCACCCGTGCGGCGAGATCGAGCGCCACATTGATGTTTTCCGACCAGACGGAAGCGGCAAGCCCGTAACGGCTGTTGTTGGCGAGCGCCACGGCCTCGTCCGGCGTGCGGAAGGTCATGGAAGCGGCGATGGGCCCGAAGATTTCCACCTGACAGACGGTCGAGGCAGGCTCGACGTCGGTGAAGAATCCGGGCGCAATGTAATTGCCCTTTTCGGGAAGCGGCGCGGGAGCCTGCCAGAGCGCGCCCCCCTCCTCGACGCCCTTCGCCACGAGTGCGGAAATCCGCTCCACCTGAACCGGCGACACGATTGCGCCCACATCCGTAGACTTGTCGAGCGGGTCGCCAACGCGCAGCGTCTCAAGACGCGCCTTCAGCTTGGCGTGAAAGCGCTCTGCAATGCCTTCCTGAACGAGCAGGCGCGACCCCGCGCAGCACACCTCGCCCTGGTTGAACCAGATCGCGTCCACCACGCCCTCGACTGCCGCATCGAGATCGGCGTCCTCGAACACGATGAAGGGCGATTTGCCGCCCAGCTCCAGCGACAGCTTCTTGCCGGAACCGGCAATCTGCTCGCGGATGACGCGGCCCACCTGCGTGGAGCCGGTGAAGGCCACCTTGTCGACGCCCTCATGGCCGCAAATGGCGGCGCCCGTCGCGCCGTCGCCCTGAACGATGTTGACCACACCGGCAGGCAGACCGACCTCATGGCAGATTTCCGCAAAGGCAATGGCCGTCAGCGGCGTCAGGTCGGCGGGTTTCAGCACCACCGTGTTGCCGGCGGCAAGCGCCGGCGCAATCTTCCAGGCGAGCATGAGCAGCGGGAAGTTCCACGGGATCACCTGCCCGCAGACGCCCACCGGCGAGAAGCCACGGAACTCGTCTTCCACCATCTCGGCCCAGCCCGCGTGATGATAGAAATGGCGGGCGACCAGCGGAATGTCGATGTCGCGCGTCTCGCGCACCGGCTTGCCATTGTCCATGGTCTCCAGAACCGCCAGGAAGCGCGAGCGCTTCTGTACATGGCGGGCAATGGCGTAGAGATATTTGGCGCGGGCGTGGCCGGAAAGCTTGGACCACTTGCCAAATGCCGCACGTGCAGCCTTCACTGCCGCATCCACGTCATCGGTCGTGCCGCAGGCGATCCGCGCCAGCTCCCCGCCATTGGCGGGATCGGAGACGGCGATTTCGCGCGCGCCCTTCGGCGTTACGAACCGGCCATCGATGTAATGACCGAAAGAGCGGCCATGGGCTTCAAGCCATTGGACGACATCGCCATTGGCTTCCGGAGAGGGGCCGTATTCCATGGTGCGCAGGATATCCTTGATGGAAGACATGTTTCGATTCCTCATGCGACCGCGTGACGGTTGGCGCTGGAATAGCGGCCGGTCACGAAGTGCTCCAATTGCCGTTCAATGTCGCCAAGCAGCGAGCTTGCGCCGATGCGGAACAGGTCCGGCTCCAGCCAGCGATTGCCCAGCTCCTCTTTCATCAGCGTCAGCCAGGCCAGCGCATCCTTGGCGGTCTTGAGGCCGCCCGCCGGCTTGAAGCCGACAATCTGGCCCGAAAATTCGCGATAATCGCGCAGCGCGCGCACCATGGTCAGGCTCACCGGCAGGGTGGCGTTCACGCCTTCCTTGCCGGTCGACGTCTTGATGAAGTCGGACCCCGCCTGCATGGCGACCATCGAGGCGCGGTAGACATTGGTGAGCGTGCTCAGATCGCCGGTCGCCAGAATGGCCTTCATATGCGCCTCGCCACAGGCCTCGCGCATGGCGGCGATCTCGTCATAGAGCGCGCTCCAGTTCTGCGTGAGCACATATTCGCGGGTGATGACGATATCGATTTCGTGCGCGCCCTCTTCCACTGCATAGCGGATTTCCGCCAGACGCTGCGGCAGGGGCATGAGGCCGGCGGGAAAGCCCGTCGCCACGGAGGCCACCGGAATGTTGCTGCCTTCCAGCGCCTTCACCGCATGGCCAACCATGGTCGGATAAACGCAGACAGCGCCGGTGGTGATGCCGGCATCGGCGAGCCCCAGCGCTTCCAGAATGTCCTCGCGCACCGGACGCCGCGCCTTGGCGCAAAGCCGGCGCACGCGTCCCGGTGTGTCGTCGCCGGCAAGTGTCGTCAGGTCAATGCAGGTAATGGCCCGTACGAGCCATGCCGCCTGATAGGCTTTCTTGACCGAACGGCGCGCGGCAAGCGTGCCCGCCCGGCGCTCGGTCGCAGTGCGGTTGACGGACACATCCTCGAACCATTCAGGTCTCAGTTGCGTGCCGGTGTTTCGGGCGAGAGCGTCGGTCATTGCAGCGTCCGTGTGTTTCGTGCCCGCCCCGCGAAAGACGGGGCTGCCAGATGATATGTTACGATAGCAACATTATGTTTGGATCGTTTCATAATTTCAGCGAGCCTGTCAACCCGCATCGCCTTGCCTCGCACAAAGTACAAGGTTTACTTTGCAGGAAATGGGGCTCCGGCAGTAAAATTTCGCAGAAGACGAAAGCAGCAACGGAGCATTGGGGAACGCGACCGGCAGCACATGGCTCATCTTTCGCAGATCGAATTGCTTCTTCCGGAATTGCGCGCCTATGCGCGCTCGATCTGTGGTGCGGCGGAAAGCCCGGATGATCTGGTCCAGGATGCGGTGGAGCGCGCCCTGCGTCACGAAACACGGCCAGAGCGTATCGAGGAACTGCGGCCGTGGATGTTTCGCGTCATCCGCAACCTTCATTACGACGAATTGAGAAAAAGACGCGTGCGCCGTGAATATATCGCAGCGCACAAACGTCTTATGGATGAAAGCGACGGAACGAGCAGCGCAGGACGCGATGTTCTCGTTCGGCTCGCCTTTGAGAAACTGCCGCCCGAGACGCGGGAGGTTTTGTTTCTCATCGACATCATGGGCTTCAAATATGCGGAAGCGGCCGAGATCATGAATGTGCCCACGGGCACGGTGATGAGCCGCATCAGCCGGGCCCGGAAAGAGCTTTTGCGCCGCGTAAACGGCGACGATCAGGATGAAGAGCAGGTAAAGCAGACTCCATGAGCAAGGTAACGGAAGAGGACTTCATCAGGGTCAACGCATTCCACGATGGCGAGCTGGGAGAAGAGAGCGAGGCTTTCGCCCGCAGGCTGGAGGAAGAGCCGGCATTGCAGGCCGCTCTGGCTGAAATCCGCGACATGTCTGCCAGCCTGAAGGCGCTCAGGCCCGAGCCGGCGGCTCACCCCGCAGGCCAGAACGACAACAGGTTCTCCTGGCGCTGGTGGGCGAGCGCAGCGTTCGCCGGTTCTCTCGCTCTGGCTCTTTTCATCGCTCTGCCGAAACAACCGGATACATCCGGGCCGGACACCGCGCTCGCCGTGCATGAGAGCTTTGCTGCGCAGACCTATGTGTCAAAAGACAAAACCTTCCGCACGATCGCCGGCGAACGGTCCGAGGACTTCCCGGACCTCTCCGCCGCCAACCTCACACTCGTCGCGATCAGGGACCTGCCCTATGGCACTGCGGCCCATTTTGCCGGGCGTGAAGGCTGCCGGTTGACCGTCGTGGCGAGCAACAGCTCCATAGAGACCGAAACATCGCCCGGCCTGCAAAGCGCCCAATGGGACGTGCCGGATCGCTTCTACCGGATCTTTGCGACAGACATGGATGCGGGCAAGTTTTTAGCGATCACCGATTATCTGGAGCAGGCCACGCGCCGGATGGAGAGGCCTGAAACCGTGATCGCCCTGCAGGACGCGACCGCACGGGCCACGTCCTGCGGATAGGGGCAAAAATATTTCAGCCCCGCCGGAGCGGGGCTGAAATATGCGCCGTCAGTTCGGACGCGGGAAGTTCGGACGATCCTCATTGTAGTGGGCCGTCAGGTAATCGAGAATGATCGTGTGGTCGGGCTCGGCAATCTCGTCCATGCCCTGCTCATCGACCATCCATTTCAGCATTTTCTCCCAGCCCTCGCGGCTGAGCCCCTGCTGGGCGACGATCATTTCCGAATGGCAGGCGGTGCAGGTGTAGTAGGTTTCCTCGACACCGGCAGCGACTTTCAGCTTGCCGAAATCACCCTCGATGGTTTCTTCACCCTCGCCGGACACCTCGGCCTTCTTCACGTCTTCGGCGGTCTCATTCTCTTCCTCGGCCGCGCCGAACTGGAGCGGATTGTCCGAGAACGTGTTGAGATAGGCGATCAGGTCGACGCGGTCATCCTCGCTCTTGAGGCCGGCAAAGGCCATCTTGGTGCCCTTCACCTCGGTGCGGGGCTGAAGCAGATAGGCATCGAGACGCTCGACCGTCCATTCGCCGCCATAGTTTTTCATGCCCGTGGAATAGGCGTAGCCGGGCGCATCTGCGACCGGGCGACCGACGATGCCGTAAAGATTTGGGCCGACCTTGTTCCGGTCACCTTTTTCGATGGTGTGGCACGCCACGCAACGCTTGAACAGCGTCTCACCCTTTGAAACATCCGCTTCAGCAAGATCATCCTGCATATCCGCCATGGCGGGGGAAGCGACCAAAAGAGAAAGTCCGACAAGCCCCAGCCGAACAAAATTGAAGTTCATTATTCTTTTCTCCATGACAATCAGAACCGTGAAGCGGCGCTTAAGCCGCTTCACGTTATCATCCGTCTCAATGAAAACTCATGAACCGGATCAGCTTGCGCGTACGCCGACCCGGTGCATCGAGTTGTTGAGATAGCCCTTCGGGTTCCACGCGATGGCGAAAGGCTGCATGTCGCCTTCGCTGTCCGTCGCGCGCGCCCAAATCTCATAATAGCCGGCCTGTGGCAGCGTCACCTTGGTGCGCCAGTTCTGCCATGCGCCGTCATTGACCGGATCATCCAGCTCGACCGTCTGCCAGGTCGTGCCGAAATCTATCGAGATATCGAGCTTGCTGATGGAGCGGTCGCCGGACCAGGCATGGCCGCGCACATCCGTTTCCATGCCGATATCCGTGCCATTGGCCGGGAAGGTGATGAGGGATTTCACCGGCATGCGCTCGATGATGACGAAATCCTCTTCGGGCACTTCCTGACCGGGAGCCACCGGATAGGCCGGCACACGATAGGACGTGCCCGTCATCTTGGGGCCGTCATGCACCTGATCACGCAGCTCGATGCGCGTCAGCCATTTCTGTGCGGTGGAGGCCGGCCAACCCGCAACCACGAGACGCAGCGGTGCACCGTTCATGGGATGAAGCGCCTCGCCATTCATCTCGAAGGCAATCAGCACATTGTCGGTCAGAGCCTTTGCGATGGGCACGCCACGCGAAATGGGCAGCTTGTCCGGATCGCCCGAAAGGTGGCCATCGGCACCGTAATGGGCGGTGTAGACCACATTCGACTGCACGCCTGCCTTCTCCAACACGTCCTTCAGGCGCACGCCGGTCCATTCCGAACAGGCCACTGCGCCATAGGTCCACTGGTTGCCGGAAGCCGGCGGATCGAAGAAGCCGCGCCCATTGCCGCCGCACTCAAGCGTTAGCTGCATGGTCACCACTTCGAACTGATCACGCAGATCGGCAATCGAGAGTTCAAGCGGATTGTCCACGAAACCATCAATGGTCAGCGTCCATGCATCGGCATCGACGTTTTCCGGCGGAACACCATTGTTGCGGATGAAGTGACGGCTGATGGGGGTGACAGCGTCATCGAGAAGTTCGGCCGGTGTTTCGGCATTGACGGGACGGTCGTTGAGAAGCGTGAGACCATCCTTTCCGGCAAGCGCGTCGCCATCCTGCGCGAAGGCGGCGGGAACGAGCCCTGCCGGCATGTTGCGATGGAACGGGATTGAAGCGCCCACCATCGCGGCCATGGTTGCAAGCCCGGTGTTCTTCAGGAAACCGCGGCGGCCGGCGTTGACGATGCCCTCGGTGGATGCGTCCGCAGATCCGGCATCTGCGCCGGATGCCGCCTCATTGCGGGTTTGTTTCGGTTCGGCGGTGCGCGTCATTTCATTCCTCCCTGTGCGCTGGCGGTTAAGCTGGCTCGCCGCATTCAAAATGCAGCTGTCGTGGGAGAGACGTGCGGGGAGAGAAAATTATTCCATCCTTTTGATTTTATTTTGAGACCGCACAATGGCGCTCTTAACGCATTACTTAAGAAATCCGTGTCCAATTCGCCTCATACGCGACCAGTTTCAGTTCACACGCTCAACAAGTTGCAGGTCCCAGACACCATGCCTGAGAGTTTCAACGGCTTCCCAAGCGCCTTATCGAACAGAAATGTGGATGACTGCTATGTGAGTTCGGTCAAGGGATCGGAAGCTTACATAGAATTGCCCATCGCCACGACGACAGAAGAACTGCGCACCACCGTCGGCAAATTCATGGCCATCGAGACCGGCGCGCGGGAGCTTCTGGGCCAGGTCACGGAAGTGTCTCTCAAGACACAGGCAGCGAGCACGACGGGAGGGCCGAAGGCCATTGCCCGGATCGATCTGGTCGGCGAAATTTCAAGCGACGCCAGCGGCCAGCGCCGGTTTCGCAGGGGCGTCAGTGCCTATCCAGCGATTCACGACCGGGCCCGGATTATCGGCAGCGATCAGCTGCGCCTGATCTTTCGGGGTGACAAGAGTTCCTTTGCCGAGATCGGCCGGCTGCATCACGACACCAGCGTTCCCGCTTATGTGGACGTTGAAAACCTCGTCACCAAGCACTTTGCGGTGCTCGGCTCGACCGGTGTTGGCAAATCGAGCGGGCTTGCGGTCATCCTCCGGCAGGTCATCGCAAGCTGGCCGGAACTGCGGGTTCTGATCCTCGACAATCACAATGAATATGGCGGCGTCTTTGCCGATCAGGCGAACCTGGTGGGTGCGAAAAATCTGCGATTGCCCTACTGGCTGTTCAATTTTGAGGAATTTTCCGACGTGCTTTACGCTGGAAAACCCCCGATTTCGGCAGAAATCGACATTTTGTCGGAATTGATTCCGCTGGCCAAAACGCAATATCTCAACCGCCGCCAGACGGGCGAGCGCGCCAGCAGCCTGCGCAAGAGCGAGCCCCGCCAGAGCAGTTTCTCGGTCGACACGCCGGTGCCCTATCTGATGCAGGATCTGCTGGCGCTGATCGACGAGCGCATGGGCAAGCTGGAAAATCGCTCCTCGCGCATGACGCACCACCGTCTGATCGGGCGGATTGAAACGGTGAAGAACGATCCCCGCTACGCTTTCATGTTCTCCAATGCCACCGTTGGCGGCGACACGATGGCGACCATCCTGACGGAGCTTTTCCGGCTGGAGGCAAACGGCCGTCAGGCGACGATCATCCAGTTGGCGAGCCTGCCCATCGAGGTGGTGGACGCGGTGGTCTGTGTGATTTCGCGCCTCGCCTTCGATTTCGGCATGTGGAGCGACGGCGCGATGCCGCTGCTGCTCGTCTGCGAGGAAGCGCACCGCTTTGCCGCCGCCGATCCGACCGTTGGCTTTACGCCGAGCAAGAACGCCCTTTCCCGCATTGCAAAGGAAGGCCGTAAATATGGCGTCTATCTCGGTCTGGTGACGCAGCGCCCTGCCGAACTCGACCCCACCATCATCTCCCAGTGCAACACGCTTTTTGCCATGCGGATGGCCAATGAGCGCGATCAGGCGCTCCTGAAATCCGCCGTTTCCGACGCAACGGCCAATCTGCTGGAATTCGTACCGTCTCTGGGAACCGGTGAAGTTGTCGGGTTCGGCGAAGGCATGCCGCTTCCCGTCCAGTTCGTTTTCAATCGTCTTTCGCAGGAATTGTTGCCGCGAAGCGAAGCCGCTGCCGCGCTGCCGAAAGATCTGAGCCCGGCCTCCAGAACCGAATTCGTCAACGCGGTCGTAGAGCGCTGGCGCGGCTCGATCATGAGCCAGGCGCAGGGGCAGACGGCGAGTGCCGGACAGAGCGAGAGCATCGGTTCCCAAATGCCGTCCGGCAACGCAGCCTACCAGCGTGCAGAACAGGCAGAAGACAAGATTTCCAAGGCCCTGCAGCAGGCGCGCCGTGAATATCTGAGCCGCTAGCAGATGCCTCCTGCCCGCGCCCTGCCCTCCGATCTGGAGGAAATTCTGGAAAACGCCTCCTTCGGGCTGGCCGTTACGGATGCGGATGGGCTGGAAGTCTATGCCAACCGACAGGCGGGCCTGCACCGGCTTTCCGGAGACGAGGCGACGGTGCGGGAAATGCGTTTTGCCACGCAGACAGGCGACCGCAGCTTCAATGTGAGCCTGTGGCTGGATGCCGAAGCCCTGCCCGATCTCGATGAAGAGATATTCCGGCTTGCCTTCTTCGATGAACTGACGGGATTGCCGAACAAGACCCTGCTTGGCCGCATGGTCGGGGCGGAACTGCAAACGCATGCCGACCGGCAGGCAGCGCTTTTCCTGATCGATCTCGACGGGCTTGGCCGTACCAATGACTATTACGGGGCCGCCTTCACGAACCTCCTGATCGGCGCCTTCTCTGAACGCATGTCGTCCTGCGTGCGCAGTTGCGATGTTCTGGGTTATCTCGCAAACGGCATGTTCTGCATCTTCGTCACCGATCTCGAAGATCTCGACATTTCCGATTATGCAAACCAGCTGCTCGCCCGCGCCAAGGAGCCCTTTCTCATTCAGGGCATCGAGACATTTTCCTCGGCCTCCATCGGCATCAGCCTGTTTGCCGAAGATGGTGCGGATTTCGAGACCCTGCTCGTTTCCGCCGATCAGGCGCTGCGCGCGGCGAAGTCGGAATCGAAAGGCCGGATCGGCTACAAGCCGACAGCGTCTGCCCTGCGCGGCACCACCGATATGTCCATCGAACAGCGGTTGCGCACGGCGCTGCGTGACCAGAAACTCTGCTGCGTCTATCAGCCCAAGGTGAGCCTGAGGGACAACACGGTGGTTGGCGTTGAAACGCTTCTGCGCTGGCGCGATGACGATGGAAAACTGCAGGCGCTCGGCGATTTCGTGAATCTGGCCACGGATGCCGGCATCATTGATGCGGTTTCTGAGCATGTCGCACACGAGGTGATGGACTCCCTGCCGCGCATCGACGCCGTCTTCGCACCGAGCATTTCCATCAGCCTCAACATCACTGCACATCAGGCGAGCAGTCCGGTTTTTACCCGCAACCTGCTCGACCTTCTGACCTCGTATCATCGCCCCGAGCGCTTCATTCTCGAAATCACGGAAGAAGCATTCCTGAATGGTGAGCTCCTGAGCAAAAACACGCTGCCCATGCTGCGCGAAGCGGGCGTGAAGCTCTCAATCGACGATTTCGGGGTCGGCTATTCCTCGCTTTCCGCACTTGCCGCAGTCACCGCCGATGAACTGAAGATAGACCGTTCCTTCGTGCAGAACGTTCACTGCCGCCCGCGCAGCCAGAGCGTTCTCAAGACCATTGAATCGCTTGGCCATGCGCTGGACATGAAGCTGGTGATCGAAGGTGTCGAGACGCTGGAAGAAGTGGAATATCTTAAGCAGAATACGGCCATTGACGTGGCGCAGGGGTACTATTTCAGCAAACCGTTTGCGCTCGAAGAATTCGTCGATACGAGCGACCTCCTGCTTTCAGGCAGAACGCGGGAGCAGGCGCGCACCCATGCGCCCGCCCGGACGCCCGGCAACCGTTCGTCACGCTAGGTCCTGACGCTAAAACGCCCACCGTCTCATTGAAACGATGGGCGTTTTCAAGGCCTGCATTTCGCGAGGGACACCTAGCGGTCGTAGAAGGCGTCGACCAGGCCCAGTGACACTGGCGGCACATAGGTGACGAGCAGCAGCACCAGCATCAGAACAGCGATGAAGGGCAGATTGGTCTTGGTCGTGCTCCACACATCCGTCTTGGCGATGGAGCAGGAGGTGACCAGAACACTGGCGACCGGCGGGGTCTGCTGACCGAGTGCGATGTTCAGCGTCAGAAGAATGCCGAACTGCACCGGATCAATGCCAAGCTGGTGCACGAGCGGCATGAAGATCGGAACGGTCAGGATGATGGCCGCTGCACCGTGCAGGATCATGCCGAGGAACAGCAGGAAGACATTGATGATCATCAGGACGATGAGCTTGTTCGTCGTGATCGACAGAATGCCCTGCGCCAGGCGCTGCGGCAGCTCCGTTTCGGTGAGGTAGAGACCGAGAACGGCAGAGCTTGCGACCAGAAGCATGACCACGGCGGTCTGCACGACGCCCTCCACGAGCGAATGATAAAGCCGCCCGAGGTCGATCTCCCGGTAGATGAACACGCCGATGAAGAGTGCGGTGACAACCGCGAGGCCTGCACCCTCCGTTGCCGTGACCAGACCGCCGAAAATGCCACCCAGAATGATGATTGGCAGAACGAGCGCCCAGGCAGCATCCTTTGTCGCGTGCCACAAGCGCGGAAGGCTGAAGCCATCCTCGCGCGGCAGGTTGTAGCGCACGGCGAAATAATAGGAGAGCGCCATGAGAAGAAAGCCGCCAAGCACGCCCGGAACGATGCCGGCCACGAACAGCTGCACGATCGACGTGTTGGACAGGGCGCCATAGAGGATCATCGGGATCGACGGCGGAATGATGATCGCCAGCGAAGCCGATGACGAGGTGATGGCCGCCGCGAAACGCGGATTGTAGCCGCGCTTCTTCATGGCGGGGATCAGCACCGAACCCGTGGCGGCAACATCGGCCACGGCGGAGCCGGAGATCTCTGCAAAGAACATCGACACACCCACATTGACCATGGCGAGGCCGCCGCGGATGAAGCCGATGAGTGCGGAAACAAAGGCGATGAGGCGCGTGGAAATGCCGCCGGTGTTCATCAGCGCGCCGGCAAGGATGAAGAGCGGGATCGCAATCAGCGGGAAGCTGGTCGCGCCATCGAAAATGGAGAGCGCGGCGTTCAGAAAGCCCAGATGACCGTTGAGCAGCCAGAGGCCGGCAAGCGCACTGGCGAGGATCGACACGGCAATCGGCAGGCCGATTGCGATCATCGCGAACATGGAAAGAAGGATAAGGGCTTCACTCATCGTGCGTTCTCCGCCTGAACACGCGACAATTCATCCTGCGCGCGGGCAATTTCATGTTCGATTTCGACGGCTTCCGGATCAATGCCGGCCTGCGTGCTGCGCAGACGTTCCGGCAGGGTGAGAAGGCGGCCGACGATCATCAGTCCAGCGCTCAAGGGCAGAACCGACTGCACGAAGCTTCGCGGCACGAAACGCAGCGTCGTCATGCTTTCATTGCCAAAAATTTCCAGAATGGCCCAGCCGGCCCAGGCCATGGCGGCGAAGGCGGCGATGAAGATGGTCTCGCCAAGCCAGAAGAGCAGCATTCGAATGGCAGGCGGCGAGCCGAGAAGGAGGCCATTGAAACCCAGATGCGCATTGCGCAGCGTGGCCAGAACCGCTCCGGAAAAGGTGATCCAGGCGAGGAGCACCGCCGCGACCTCATCATACCAGATGAGCGAATTGCCCGAGTATCGAAACACGACACCGAGCACCACAACGCAGGAGAGCGCCAAAAGCAGGGTCAGCGTGACCGCCTGCAGAAAAAGATCGAGCCAATGGGCGAGCCGAACCATATCAAGAAACCCCAAGCCGGGCAGAATGCAAATCGAGTGGAAGTGGCGGGTGGCGCCCATGTTGAGACGCCACCCTGGGGCGTCAGGAACCGTCGGCCAGCGACAGCGCCTGATCGATCATCGCCTGACCGTTTTCGACTTCGGCGGCGAATTTGTCATAGAGTGGCTTGGAGGCCGCGACGAATGCAGCGCGGTCGGCCTTGTTGACCTTCATGCCGTTTTCCTCGAGCTGCTTCAGCAGATCGCCATCCTTGGAAGCGCCCATTTCGCGCGCCCAGATGGCGACTTCCTGTGCCGTCTCGGCGAGAACGGTCTGCACTTCCGGGTCAAGCTTCTCGAAAGCGGCGACGCCGACCGTCGGATAAGCCGGCGAATAGACGTGGCCCGAAAGCGACAGGTATTCCTGCACTTCGTCGAGCTTGCCGGCGGCAATGTTGGTCAGCGGATTTTCCTGACCGTCGATCACGCCGGTCTGCAGCGCGACAAACACCTCGGAGAAGCCCATCGGTGTCGGGTTTGACCCATATTCCTTGAACATGGCCACGCGCCAGGACGAATTCGGCGTGCGGATCTTCAGGCCCTTGAGGTCTTCCGGGGTGTTGATCGGGCGCTCATTGTTGGTGATCTGGCGGAAGCCGTTTTCCCAGATTGCCAGCGGGCGATAGCCCTGCTCCATGGCGGCCGGCACCAGCACGTCCTTGAAAAGGGTCTCGTCGATCTTCGTCAGATGCTCGCGGTCCGCCACAAGGAAGGGCAGATCGAAGATCGCGTATTCCGACGCAATGTCGGGCATGGTGGAAGACGGCAGTGTCAGGTGCATGGTCCCGAGCTTGATCTTCTGCAGCATGTCCTTGTCCTTGCCCAGCTGAGAGCTGTCAAAGACCTTGACCACGGCTTTGCCATCAAGCTTTTCGTTCACACGGCGTGCGAACTCGCTGGCCGTCTGCTGCTGCAGAGAACCGGTGGCAGCGCTGAGACCGAAGATGATTTCTTCCTGAGCCTGCGCGACGCCGGCGCCCGTTGCCGGCAGCAGGGCTGCCAGACAGAATGCAATATGCTTCAGTTTCATGACTTTCCTCCCTTGATTTTCTCTCCGCGCGGCCCTCCCTGGCCGCCCGGCACTGTTTGCCAGGTTCACCTAACCGGAAACCGCCTGCCGCTCGTGCGAGGCAGAAGCTTCCGCGCCGTTCTGCGAACCAAGCTCGTCTCCGAGCCGGCGCCCAAGCGCCAGCGCGTTGAAGGTCGCTCCCGTATCGGCGATGCCCTTGCCCGCAATGTCATATGCCGTGCCATGGGCAGGCGTGACGATCGGGAAAGGATAGCCGGCAATCAGTGTGACGCCGCGATCGAAGCCGAGCAGCTTCATCGCGATCTGTCCCTGGTCGTGATACATGGTCATCACGGCGTCGAATTCGCCCCGGATGGCCCGCACAAACACGGTGTCGGAGGGGATCGGCCCGGTTACGGCCAGCTGCTCCTGCTGCGCGCGCTCCACTGCGGGGAGCAGGATGTCCTCGTCTTCCCAGCCGAAATTGCGACCGTCGCCCGCATGGGGATTGAGCGCCGCCACACCGATGCGGGGACGCTTGATGCCAGCGCCTTCCATCACCTCGGTGGTGAGTTTCAGGCTCTCATAGATCCTGTCGACGGACAGCTTGTCGGCAACGTCGCGCAGGGGAATGTGCGACGTGACGCGCGCGTTCCACACTTCATCCAGAACGTTGAACTCGCGACCGCTGCGCTCTGCCTCGATGGTGGCGTCGATGAAGCCGATTTCATCCACATAATCTGACTTTGCCAGTCGCATCGCGTGCTTGTTGAAGGGGGTGAAGAACACCGCTTTGGCAAGGCCCGCCTTGCCGACCTTCAGAGCTGCGGCAAAATTGTCGAGCGCGGCGCGACCGCCTTCCATGCTGGCCTCGCCGATGGGCACGTTTTCGGGGTCGCAATTGCCCATGTCCACCAGGACCGTGCCTTCGGGAAGGTCGCCCTCGAGCGCCTCGCGCGGCACCACTGGAAGATCGAGCGAAAGGCCGGCCTGACGCGCACCAAGCGCCAGAACCCGCTGATCGCCGATCACGATCAAATCGCCAAGATTGGCTTTCTCATCGGCCAGGATACGTGCCGAAAGCTCCGGACTAATGCCCGCTGGATCTCCAATCGCAAAGGCGATGCGTGACTGCTGCATTGTGTATTCCTTATTTTGTATACAAAATATACAATTATAAATTCGCACGTCAACGCATCTTTTTGTATGTTTCGGAAATCCCGATGATTCAGGAGAGCCCGTTTGGAACTCAGCAGCCCCTTTCCCATGGAAGCCGTGGCGATCGAAAAGCAGACACTGCATGACCAGGTCGCCAACCGCATTCGTGATCTCATCATTGAGGGCCATCTCGCGCCCGGCACGCGCATCGACGAAACCATGCTCGTTGAGCAGCTTGGCGTCTCGCGCACGCCTTTCCGCGAAGCGCTGCGCACACTGGCGGCCGAAGGGCTGATCATCATTCGTCCGTCGAAAGGCAGCATCGTGCGCAAGCTCACCGCGCAGGATGTGTTTTCGATGCTGGAATTGCTCGCGCATCTGGAAAAGCTGGCGGGACGGCTGATCTGTGAACGCGCCAGCGATGCGCAGATCGACGGCCTTTTGAAGCTTCATGAGGAGATGCTGAAGCGCTATCGGGAGGGCGACCGCCTGCCCTACTACAAGCTGAATCAGGAATTCCACTCGCGCGTTTCGGAGCTTGCGGGCAATGAGTCGCTGCGCGATGTGCAGGCGAACATTCAGGCGCGCCTCAAGCGCATCCGCTTCCTTGGCAACAGCAAGCCGGCCTATTGGGATTCCGCCGTTGCCGAACACGAGCAGATGGCCGCCGCCCTGAGAAAGCGCGACGGCGAAGCGCTGGGCCAGGTTATGGCGCAGCACCTGATGAACACCTGGGACCGGGTGAAGGATCACATCTGACGGCGCGCTGCGTCGTCAGATGTTGGCAAACGCCCTGGCCCAGCCAAGCCCCTCATCCGTGCCCGCGCGCGGCTTGTATTCCGCGCCGAAGAAACCCTCATAGCCGCCGGCGCGCATGGCGGGCAGCAGACGTTCGAAGCAGATCTCTCCCTCATCCGGTTCCGCGCGCGATGGCACTGCCGCGATCTGCACATGGCCGATGAAATCGCCATGGGCGGCAAAGCGGCGAACGAGATCTCCCTGCATGATCTGGGTGTGATAGCAGTCGAACATTATCTTGAGGTTCGATGCTCCGACGCGTCGGATGATTGCTGCCGCCTGCTCCACGCGGGAGAGGAAATAGCCCGGCACGTCATGGTGGTTGATCGGCTCGATCAGGATCGTGATTCCATGGGGTTCGGCTGCCTTGCAGGCATGGGCGAGATTGGCCGCGAACGCGGCTTCCGCCGCCTCGTCTTCCGCTACCCGGCCTGCCATGACGTGAACGGCGCGCGCACCCACTGCGGCAGCGTAGGCCACCGCCTCGTCGATTGCCGCGCGGGCTTCCTCCTCGCGCCCCGGCAGGGCCGCGAGACCGAAATCTCCTTCGCGGTCGCCCTTGCGGGTGTTCAACCCGAGAAGCGGGAGCCCCGTTTCCTCAAGGGCGGCGCGCAGCTCTTCGGCCGGAACCGCATAGGGCCAGTGGCACTCGACGGCTCCGAAGCCGGCCGCGTGGGCCTTGCGGACCGCATCAGGCAGCGAAAGCTCCGTCCAGAGGAACCCGAGATTGGCGGAAAAACCCTGCATCACGACCACTCCACATCGAATTTCGTCACCACCTGAGCGATCTGCTCGGATGTCAGAACGCTGGGCGAGAGCCCGCGCGTGAGAAGCGCAAGCCGCGCGGTTTCCTCCAGCTCCTCAATGGCCTGACCTGCGGCGCGCAGATCCTTGCCCGCCACGACGGGGCCGTGATTGGCCAGCATGACGGCAGAGCGCTTTCCGGCCAGCCCGCGGATCGCTTCGCCGATGGCGACATCGCCGGGGATGAAGTAGGGAAGCAGCTTCACCTTGCCGAGCTGCATGATGGAATAGGCCGTGAGCGGCGGAAACAGATTGTCCGGATCGACATCCGGCAAAAGCGACCAGGCGACGGAATGCGTGGAGTGCAGATGCACGATGGCACCTGCCCTGGAGCGCGTTTCGTAAAACGCCTCGTGCAACGGCATTTCCTTTGTGGGCTTGTCGCCATCCACATGCCGGCCCGATGCATCGAAACGGCTGAGCCGCGCCGGATCGAGCGTGCCGAGGGTCGAGCCGGTGGGCGTTACCAGAAGGCCGCCATCGCTTGTGCGGGCGGAAACATTGCCGGTCGCGCCATGGGTCAGCCCGCGCGAATGAAGCGAGGCGGCAAGCGTGCACATTTCCTCGCGGAGTCTGCTCTCTTCACTCATGCGGCTTCTCCCTTCAGCACATTGAGCGCCTTTGCGAAAAATACGTCGTCACCGAAGTTGCCGGATTTCAGCGCCACGAAAACGGGGCGACCGGCGGCCTTGAGCGCGGGAACGCCCGGCGCGATCTCCGGCCCCACATCAAGTGCCAGAAGATCAAGCGCCTCAACGACGGCTCCCGATGTCTCGCCGCCGGCGACCACGAGCCGCTCGTAACCATCGGCCACGAGCTGCACGGCTGCTGCCGCGAAGAAGCCTTCAAGAGCGGATGCAACTTCCTCGCGGCCGAATGCGGCCTGCGCGGCGCGCACCACGTCCGGGTCGGCAGAGGAATAGACCAGAGGCGCAATGCCGGCGGGCTGCTCCCTGACCCATGCGACGGCTGCCTGCGGTGTCATTTCGCCGGAGAGCACGGCTTCCGGCTCGATCTTCAGGGCGGGATGAGCCGCTGCGTATTCGCCGATCTGCCGGCGCGTCTGACCGGAGCAGGAGCCGGAAAGAATGGCGGCACGGCCGGAAGATCCCTGCCAGCCTTCACCGCCCTGTCCCAGAAGGCCCGCATCGCGGAAGTTCGCCGGCAGACCCAGCCCAAGGCCGGAGCCTCCCGTGACCAGCTTCATGTCGCGGACGGCAGCGCCGATCTGGTGCAGATCGTCATCGGCAATCGTGTCGACAACGATGCGCGTCCGGCCATTGGCGGCCTCCTGGCGCAGCGCGCCGGCAATTGCGTCGGCCCCCTGGCGCACGGTCTGCGCGCCGACATGACCGACCGAACCAGTGGTCTGTGGCGCGAGCCAGCGACGGATATCGGCATCGCGCATCGGGGTTAACGGGTGGTGCTCCATGCCGCTTTCGCTGAGCAGACGGTCATTGACGAAGAGATGCCCCTGATAGACCGTCCGCCCCGTCGCCGGAAAGGCCGGGCAAACCACCGTCTGCTCCGCGCCAAGACGCTCCATCAGCGCGTCGATGACGGGGCCGATATTGCCTTCGGGCGTTGAATCGAATGTCGAGCAGTATTTGAAATAGATCTGCTGTGCGCCCTGCTCCAGGAGCCACTCGACAGCCTCAAGCGACTGGCGCACGGCGTCCGCCACGGGGATGGTGCGCGATTTGAGCGCGACCACGCCCGCCTCCACGGACGCGTCGGCGGGGCCATCGGGCACGCCGCAATACTGGATGGTTTTCATGCCGCTCTTGGCCAGCATGTTGGCGAGATCGGAGGAGCCGGTAAAGTCATCCCCAATACAGCCGAGCAACATTCGCATCTCCTCCATACGCAATTCCGCGTAAATGTGACAACGTATCCATAAAAGTCAATGGAGCTGACATTTCCAGATTGGGAATTGAGAGAAGACTTTCAAAGGAAGATTAAATATCTCAATTCAATCAGCTTTTGTGGTTGGAGAGATGTGTGTTTCCGGTGTCGGGCAGCATCACTCGTTCACTGAAGTCGATAATTTTTTGTGTATACATTAATGGGGAAGTGGGTAAGATGGCCTGAAATCGAGCATCCGGAGATGTCATGAGCAGCGATCAGAAACGCCCTTTCCTGCGCTCACGCGCCTGGTTCGACAATGCCGACAATCCAGACATGACGGCGCTCTATCTTGAGCGTTATCTGAATTTCGGCCTGTCGCAGGAAGAACTGCAATCGGGCAAGCCGATCATCGGCATCGCGCAGACCGGCTCCGATCTCTCGCCCTGCAATCGTCATCACATCGAGCTGGCGAAGCGGGTTCGCGAGGGCATTCGTGAAGCCGGCGGCATCGCCATCGAGTTTCCGGTGCACCCGATACAGGAAACCGGCAAGCGCCCCACCGCATCGCTCGACCGCAATCTCGCCTATCTGAGCCTTGTGGAAGTGCTTTATGGCTATCCGCTCGACGGCGTTGTTCTGACCATTGGCTGCGACAAGACCACGCCCGCACTTTTGATGGCGGCGGCGACGGTCAACATTCCGGCCATCGCGCTTTCGGTCGGCCCGATGCTGAACGGCTGGTTCCGGGGCGAGCGCACGGGCTCGGGCACAATCGTCTGGAAGGCGCGCGAGATGATGGCCGCAGGCGAGATCGACTATGAGGGTTTTGTGCGCCTTGTCGCCTCTTCCGCTCCATCGACCGGCTATTGCAACACGATGGGCACGGCGACCACGATGAACTCGCTGGCGGAAGCGCTGGGCATGCAGCTGCCAGGCTCCGCCGCCATTCCCGCACCGTATCGCGACCGGCAGGAAGTGGCCTGGCGCACGGGCCTGCGCATCGTCGACATGGTGCATGAAGACCTGAAGCCAAGCGATGTGATGACGCGCCAGGCGTTTCTGAACGCGATCCGGGTCAATTCCGCAATCGGGGGTTCGACCAATGCGCCGATCCATCTGACAGCCATCGCGCGCCATTTGGGCGTCGAACTCTCCATTGATGACTGGCAGACCCATGGCGAGACAGTGCCGCTCCTGGTGAATTTGCAGCCAGCGGGTGAGTATCTGGGCGAGGACTATTACCATGCGGGCGGTGTGCCGGCGGTGGTGAACCAGCTCATGTCCGCAGGGCTGATCCATGAGGATGCCAAGACGGTCAATGGCAAGACCATTGGCGAGAATTGCGGCACGGCGGCCATTGCCGATGAAAAGGTGATCCGTCCCTTCGACAACCCGCTCCGGGAAAATGCGGGCTTCCGCGTTTTGAAGGGGAACCTGTTCGGTTCCGCAATCATGAAACTGTCGGTCATCTCCGACGAGTTCCGCGAGCGCTATCTCTCCAACCCTGACGACCCGATGGCGTTTGAAGGACGCGCCATCGTGTTTGACGGGCCTGAGGACTATCACGCGCGCATTGATGACCCTGCAATGGACATCGATGAAAACAGCGTCCTGTTCATGCGTGGCGCAGGCCCGATCGGCTATCCGGGTGCGGCGGAAGTGGTGAACATGCGCGCGCCCGATTACCTGATCAAGCGCGGCGTGACCTCCCTGCCCTGTGTGGGTGATGGCCGCCAGTCGGGCACTTCGGGTTCTCCCTCCATCCTGAACGCATCGCCGGAAGCGGCCGCCAATGGCGGGCTTGCAATCCTGAAAACAGGCGACCGCGTGCGCATCGACCTGAACAAATGCACCGCGGACATGCTTTTGCCGGAGGATGAACTCGACAGGCGTCGCACGGAGCTTGAGAAAGCCGGAGGCTATGCCTACCCGGCGCATCAAACACCCTGGCAGGAAATCCAGCGCGGCATGGTTGCGCAGCTGGATGCCGGAATGGTGCTTGAGCCGGCCGTCAATTATCAGCGCCTCGCGCAGGGCGGCAAGGATGGCAAAATGCCTCCCGTGCCACGCGACAATCACTAGGGGCAGGACCGGCACATGAAGATCTGTTTGCGGAGAGCCAAAACGCCTGTATCTGGCAGCGAACATCTGCCAACCATGACAGGCGCACCGGCAGGTTTGCGGCACGGAAGGCATTGAGGGAGGGAGCTCTGAGCAAGACCGAAGGCAAGAAGGCGGCGACCGCAAAGCAGGCACCCGGGAACAGGGCCGCTGAAACGGCTGTTGCCGTTTCGCGCCCGCGCCCCAGCCTGCAGGGGATCGGCAAGATGCCGGCGCGCGACCGCGCCTATCACGAGCTGAAATTCCGCATTCTCGAAGGCCGGCTACCGCCGGGCACCACGCTTCTGGAAACGGAAGTGGCCAGCCTTCTTTCGCTCAGCCGCACGCCCGTGCGCGAAGCGCTGATCCGGCTGGAGGAAGAAGGGCTGGTCGATGTGCGGCCCCGCCACGGGATCACGGTCAAGGCGCTGACGGTCGATGAAATCGAGCAGATCTATCAGGTCTTTTCAGCGCTCGAGGTGAAGGCGGCGCAGCTGACAGCGCGGCGTGGCATCAGCGCTGAAGATCACAAGCGGCTGGACGGCATTCTCACCCAGATGGAGCGCGCCTCGCAGCGTGGCGACATTGAAAGCTGGTCGGAGCTTGATGACGAGTTCCACTCTGAACTGGTGGGGCTGTGTGGCAACCCGCGCCTGCTCTCCATGCTGAGACAGCTCTGGGATATGCAGTATCACGCCCGCCGGGCAATCACGAAGCTGCGTCCGCTGCCGCTCGTCTCCGACCGCGAGCACCGGGCAATTCTCGACGCCATCGCGGCGGGGAATGCGGAGGAAGCGACCCGGCTGCATCAGGCGCACCGCGACCGCGCCGACCAGCAATTGCTGTCGCTTCTGCGCCAGCGGGGCACGACACCGACAGAGCTTTAAACCGTCTTTGGGGTCAGTGAGGCCAGAACCGGGACTTAAGACGTCCAGAAACAATGTATACATTGTGATTTGCCGATGTCTGTGCCAAGACAGTCAGCGGAACGAAATGAGGAGGGGCATTTCATGAACCACATCGATCTTGAGGGAAAAAGAGCGATCATCACCGGCGGTGCCCAGGGCATTGGACTGGCGACGGCGGAGCGCTTTATCGAAAGCGGTGCGGAGGTGATCCTCTGGGACATCAATGCCGACATGCTGGACAAGGCCGTGGCGGAACTGGGGGAGAAGGCCGCCGGCCGCGTGGTGGAACTGACCGAGGAAGATGCGGTGACTGAAGCTGCACGGCAGGCCGGCGCAATTGATATTCTCGTCAACAATGCCGGCATCACGGGCGGCAACGGCAAGACCTGGGAGCTTGCGCCCGATGTGTGGCGGCGCACGGTGGAGGTCAATCTTGTCGCGCCCTACCTCACCTGCCGGGCGCTGATACCGGGCATGATCGAGCGTCGCTATGGCCGCATCGTCAACATTGCTTCCATTGCCGGCAAGGAAGGCAACCCCAACGCCTCGCATTATTCGGCCTCCAAGGCCGGGCTGATCGGGCTGACCAAATCGCTGGGCAAGGAACTGGCCAAGACGGGCGTTATCGTGAACTGCCTGACGCCGGCGGCCGCCCGCACCCCGATCTTCGACCAGATGAGCCAGGAGCATATCGATTACATGCTCTCGAAAATTCCATTGGAGCGCTTTCTCGAACCGGCGGAAGCGGCGGCAATGATCGCCTGGCTTGCCTCGGCAGAGTGCTCCTTCACAACCGGCGGCGTGTTCGATATTTCCGGCGGACGCGCGGTCTACTGATCCGAGATAAATACAGAGGAACGATGACATGAAGCTGTTGCGTTATGGCCCTGCAGGGCAGGAAAAGCCGGGCATGCTCGCGGCGGACGGTACGCTGCGCGATCTTTCCGGCACTGTTGCCGACATTGCCGGCGACGTCATTTCGCCGGAGGGGCTGGAGCGCCTGCGCGCCATCGACCCGCAATCCCTGCCTGTGGTTGAGGGAGAGCCGCGCCTTGGCCCATGCGTGGCCGGCCTTCAGAAGATCGTGTGCATCGGTCTCAACTATTCCGACCATGCAGCCGAAACCGGTGCCGAGCCGCCGGAAGAGCCGATCATCTTCGCCAAGGCGCTCAACGCGCTGTGCGGCCCCAATGACGATGTGGAAATGCCGCGCGGCTCCACGGCGCTCGACTGGGAGGTGGAGCTGGCCGTGATCATCGGCAAGAAGACGAAATATGTGAGCGAGGCGGATGCGATGGATCACGTCGCCGGTTTCGCGATCATGAACGACGTCTCGGAGCGGAATTTCCAGACCAAGCGCTCCGGCCAGTGGACCAAGGGCAAGAGCCATGACACGTTCGGCCCGCTCGGGCCATGGCTTGTCACGCGCGACGAAGTGGCCGACCCGCACAATCTCGACATGTGGCTGGATGTGAATGGCGAGCGCCGCCAGACGGGCAATTCGAACACGCTGATCTTCAACGTGCCCTACGTGATTGCCTACCTCTCGCAGTTCATGACGCTGATGCCCGGCGACGTGATTTCCACCGGCACGCCGCCCGGCGTGGGCATGGGCATGAAGCCACCGCAATATCTGAAGCCCGGCGACGTGATGACGCTTTCCATCGCCGGTCTCGGCGAACAGCGCCAGACAGTCGTTCAGGCCTGATTACAGGAAGTGGAGCCCGCCATGAGCATCAGGAATGTCACCCTCATCGGCACCGGCATCATGGGCGCGCCCATGGCGCGTAACATTGCTGCGGCGGGCTTCAACCTGACCGTCTGGAACCGCACGCGCGCCAAGGCGGAGCCGCTTGCGGATGTCGCAACGGTTGCGGACGACCCGCAGACGGCCGTGGCGCAGGCTGACGCCATCGTGACGATGGTCGACAACTCGCCCATCGTCACCGAGATCTATTTTGGCGGGAACGGCATTGCGGAGCGTGCGCCGAAAGGTGCGCTTTTCATCGACATGTCGTCGATCCAGCCGGCGGTCGCCCGCGATCATGCGCAGATGCTCTCCCAAAGCGGGCACAGACATCTGGATGCGCCCGTATCGGGCGGTGAGAAAGGGGCCATCGAAGCAACGCTTGCCATCATGGCGGGCGGCGATGTTGGAGACTTCGCCGATGCGGAGAAACTGCTCTCCTCCATGGGGCGGGCAACCCATGTGGGCACGCACGGGGCCGGTCAGGTTGCGAAACTCGCCAATCAGGCAATCGTGGCTGTCACCATTGGCGCGATTGCCGAAGCATCTCTTCTGGCGCAGGAAGGTGGATGTGACCCGGCTGCACTGCGCGATGCTCTGATGGGCGGCTTTGCCACCTCACGCATTCTGGAACTGCATGGAGAGCGGATGCTGGAGCGCAACTTCATACCCGGCGGCCCGCTTGAACTGCATCTCAAGGATCTCGAAAACGCGCTCGAAGTGGCCGATGCGGCCAGGCTGAAACTGCCGCTTACGGAACAGACGCGCGACGCGTTTCGCGCGCTTGTTCATGACATGAAGATGGGCCGACACGACCATGCGGCCTATCTGCTGTGGCTTGAGGCGATCAATCCCGGAAAGCGGCTCGGCAGCGGCGAGACGAGGGCCCCGCCGCTCAAGGGCTGAGCGTGATCAGGCCCGGCTGTTCTCGGGAACGGCACGCGCTTCGGGCACGGGAAAGATCAGGTCATACGCCCAGTTGAAAACGAAAGCGTAGACCAGGTAGAAAAGCGCGAAAGAGGCGTTGACGAAGAGCGCCTCCACCATGGGAACGCCGAGAAGCGCTGCCGTGAACGGCATCAGGACGACCAGAAGGCCACCCTCGAACAGAACGGCGTGAACGACGCGCATGAGCACCGTTTTGCGGACACTGCCGGTGAAACGGCGCAGCGCATGGTCGAAACCCAGATTGTAAATATAGTTCCACGCCGTGGCGACCGTGGCGCTGACGACCACGACGATGCCCATCTCGAACATGGGCTTGCCGAAAAGCCACGAGGCGATTGGCGTGACGATGAGAAGGGCGATCAGCTCGAAACTGACGGCGTGGCGAATACGGTCTGCGGCAGTGCGCATCTTGCTCCCCGTTGGTACTCGGGCCGTCCCGAAATGGTTCCCGGAATGGGGGAGGTCGTCCTCGCTTCGGCGTGCAATATAGGAAGCGTGTCGCACAACGCAAGGATGGTTTCAGATTACTCGCCCGGCAGGGCCGCCGGGCACAGGCCGGAGGCCTGAAGCAGGCCGTGACCGAACACCGGATCGCGCCCTTCAGCCCCGAGATCCAGCGCTGTTTCCGCGAGGATTGCCTTCACCGCCCGATGGTCGAGGCTTTGATCCTGACGTTTGAGCATGGCCGCTGCTGCGGTGACAAAGGGGGCTGCGAAGGAGGTCCCGGTCTTGGGGCGTGCGCCGGAAACCGAAGCGGCGGTCCAGACCTGGACGCCGGGGGCGGCAAAATCGATGTGGTCGCCCTGCCCTGCCCGGCGGTAAACGCGCTTTGCGCGGTCCACTGCCGTGACCGCGATGACCGTGTCATACGCTGCGGGATAGACCGGCTTCGCGCGCGGTCCGTTGTTGCCGGCGGATGCAACGACGACGACGCCCTTTTGCGCCGCCTCGTTGACGATCCGCTCGACCACTTCATTGGCCGCGCCCGCCAGGCTGAGATTGAGCACTGCGACCTCCTGATCGACCACCGCATCGATGGCGGCGATCAGGTGATAGGCGTCGGCCCGTTCGTCGCCCGCCTTGCGGTAAAACGGATCGGCGGCGACGAGTTTCGCGCCATTGAGGAGCCCCGGCGACCGGCTTTCGCCGGAACCGATCAGGATCGCCGCGACCGCTGTTCCGTGCTGACGGCCTGAATCTGAGCCGCCCGACACTTCCATTTGGACGAACTCGATCTCGCCGCCGTCGAAGGTGGTGTGCTCGGGGTTGATGCCGGTGTCGACAATGCCGACGCGAACAGGGCTCGCACAGGCGGGATCCTGCCCGCCGGGCTCGACCCATCCGACCAGCGCCCTGTCGGGACAGTGCGGACCTTCGCAACCGATGAGCCCGGCGCCATCTGCACCACCGCGTGAAGACGGGCGATAGTGATGATTAAGATCGAGCAGGGCATCGGGCCTGAGTGCGCGTACGGTGTCGCGGGCTGCATCGAGCGATTGTTCCGCCGGGATGCGCAGCCGGTAGAGCGTTGCCGTGAGTGACAGGAGGTCGATCTGTTCCAGGACGGCGAAGCCATCGTCGACGAGCGCCTCTATGTCTCCCTGGCTCAGTCCCAGCGCGATGACCTCACGGTCGGCGTGGATGGCGGGGGGCGGTGCGGCGCGCCGGGCAGCGGGCCTGCTGCGGCGCGGTGCGCTCTTGCGGGGATTGAGGCGCTGTTTCAGCGCATCGAAGAGTGTCTTTCCGGAAGAGCCCGAGCGCCGGGATGACCCGGATGAACCGCCGGAGGAGCTTCCGCTGAAACTCGTTCCCCCGCTGCTGCCGCCGCCTCCACCGCCGCCGTTGTCATCATCGTCATCATCATCGTCGTCGTCATCATCGTCATCGTCGGCAAATGCATAGCCGGCCGGGTCATTCACCAGCACGGGCGCGATCGCCATGGGCAATCCCAAAAGCGCGATGAACAATAGACGGACGAAGCAGCGATAGCTGTGTTTTGCGTTCATGAACCCTTCCATTCGACGCCTCATTAGCATTTTTTGGAATGCAGGCGAATAAACGGGCGAGCCCAACGTTTATTCCACATCATTCACGGAGAAGGCGCCCGGACCGGAACATGAAATCCACCTTTGCGGATGAAATCGTCGACCTTTTGCCGAACCTGCGACGTTATGCTTTCGTGCTGAGCCGCTCGCTGGACGTGGCCGACGATCTTGTGCAGCAGACCTGCGAGAAAGCCTTTGCGAGCCGGAGCAGCTATGCCCAGGGCACGAACCTTTCCGCGTGGCTGATACGCATCATGCGCAACACCTGGATTGACCGGGTGCGGCGTGACAGGACGCGCGGCGAAAGCGTGGACATTGTCGACCGGCCCGATGCCATTTTCACCGATGGTGCGCATGACACGGAAACGCATCTGATGCTCGGCAATGTGGCGAGTGCGCTGCAGGAACTGCCGGCGGACCAGCGCGAGATCATCATGATGATCTGCGTGGAGGAGCTCTCCTACAAGGAAGCCGCCGCCGCGCTTGGCATTCCCATCGGCACGGTCATGAGCCGGCTTGCCCGCGCCCGGACCACACTCGCCGGAAAACTTGATCTAAACTGACAGGGCCGCATGACCTTTTGCGACAGGACAGAACACGATGCATGAAGAAAAATTCACCGATGAAGTTCTGATGGCCTATGCCGATGGCGAGCTCGATGCGAAGACCCGCCGTGAGGTTGAAGACGCCATCGAGCGGGACACTGCGCTCGCGGAGCGCGTGGACCTGTTCATGAAGACGCGCGCGTTACTGGCGGGCACATTCGGAACGGCAAAAGTCTCCGTGCCAGACGATCTTGAAGCGCGTGTGCGACAGATGGCTGGCGCTGCGGAGGTGGAAGAATCCGCTTCCGGAGCGGAGGTGCTTCCCTTCAGGCAAAGGAGCGCCCCGCGCCAACAGGGGTTCGCGCAGCGCCATGCCCTGCCCATCGCAGCTTCTCTGGCGCTGGTTGCGGGCGGGTTGCTTGGTTACATGGCCGCCGGTCAGCCCGAACGGGCGGGCGGCATCGAGATTGCGGGCCTTGCAGACGACCGGATCGTTGAAGCGCTGAACGTATCGCCATCGGGCGAGACAAGGCAGCTTGGCGAGGATGCGCGTTTCGAGGCGATTGCCACTTATCGTGACGGCGCGGACGCGCTTTGCCGGGAATTCGAAGTCAGTGCGCGTGGCACATCTCATGTGGCTGTCGCCTGTCAGGAAAACGATGCCTGGCAGCTGCGCTTTGCGGCCTCGCAGGTGGATGTGAACGGCGATTTCGTTCCCGCGTCTTCGCTGGAAGCGCTGGACGCGTTTCTCATGGCCACCAGGGCCGGTGCGCCGCTTTCGGCCGAGGACGAGCGCGCGGCGCTTTCCACACTGCGCTGACGCGTCCCGGCGGACTTCCGTTTCGGATCACGCTAATATGATTGGGATCGCGGAGCCGCGATACCTAGATGAGGCTCCGCAGGCACCGTGTTTCGACGCGATGCCGAGACCGATCACCATTGAACGATCAGGAAGCCGGAGCTGCCGATGAATTACAGGAAGACCGAAGAAGCCTTGGCCCGCCTCAGCCCGGAGCAATATTACGTGACGCAGCAAAGCGGCACGGAACGCCCTGGCACCGGCGAGCACCTGAACAACAAGGAACCGGGCATCTACGTCGACATCGTTTCGGGCGAACCGCTTTTCGCAAGCAGCGACAAGTATGAGTCCGGCTGTGGCTGGCCGAGCTTCACCAAGCCCATCGCGCCGGCCAATGTCAGCGAGCTGCGGGACACGACCCACGGCATGATCCGCACGGAAGTGCGCTCCACGCATGGCGACAGCCATCTTGGCCATGTCTTCGAGGATGGCCCGCGAGACCGTGGCGGTCTGCGCTATTGCATTAATTCGGCGGCACTGCGCTTCATTCATCGCGATGCGATGGAAGCGGAAGGTTACGGAGACTATCTCGATCAGGTGGAGGATGTGCAATGACTGAACGCGCTGTTCTGGCTGGCGGCTGTTTCTGGGGCATGCAGGACCTCATCCGCAAGCTGCCCGGCATTGTCAGCACCCGTGTGGGATACACCGGAGGCGACGTGCCGAACGCCACATACCGCAACCATGGAACCCATGCGGAAGGGATTGAAATCACCTTTGATCCCGACAAAACGAGCTATCGCCGGCTGCTGGAGTTCTTCTTCCAGATCCATGACCCGACCACGGCAAACCGGCAGGGCAATGATGTCGGCATGTCCTATCGCTCGGCGATCTACTATGTAAGCGACGAGCAGAAGCGCGTGGCCGAAGAGACCATTGCCGATGTGAACGCCTCCGGCCTGTGGCCGGGCAAGGTGGTGACGGAACTGGAGCCGGTTGGCGATTTCTGGGAAGCAGAGCCCGAGCATCAGGATTATCTCGAGCGCTATCCCAATGGCTATACCTGCCATTTCCCGCGCCCCGACTGGGTGCTGCCACGGCGCGACGCGGCGGAATAGAACGCCGGATCAGGCGCAGATATCTGACCGAAACGACAAAGATGAACTCCCTCCGGAAAAAATCCGGGGGGAGTTTTTTCATATACGGCAAGGGTTTCAGCGGACCCGGGAGAAATAAAATCAATGCCGATGGAATAGATCCAATTCCCTCACGTTTTCCGACACCAGAGACGGCTTTCTGACAGTTTTACGACAGTTTTCTGACAGAGGCCGTGACCAACAAATGAGGAAAACAATGCTGGAAACGTTCGCATTCGGTGACACCCCAATCCGCTTTGGCATCGACGTCGTGTCGATGACGATCCTGGTCTTCGGCCTTTACTACCGGCGCTACCGCGACAAGGAACTGGTGACGGCGGCATCGCTGTTCAACATCTTTGCCTTTGGCGTTCTTTCCATTCTCTCGGCTGTCGAATTCTCGCTGGCCGCCGGCTTCGGCCTCTTCGCGATCCTGGCGCTCTTTACCCTGCGTTCGGAGCAGATCTCCAAGGTGGAAATCACCTATTTCTTCGGCTCGGTTTCCATTGCCGTGATCTGCGCCATTCCCGGAACGCCTCTGGCCATCGTGCTTGCCGTCGTCGCGCTTGTGCTTCTGGGCGCTTACATCCTCGATCACCCGGCCATCCTGCGCTCGTCCGATGGTGTGAAGATCACGCTCGACAAGATCGATCACGAAGCGCTTTCGCAGCCTGAGAAGATGCGCCGCGACCTCTCCGAGCGCCTTGGCGTGGACGTGATGTCCTACCAGATCACCGCGCTCGACTACATCAACGACATGGCCCGGATGAACGTGTTCTTCCGCAAGCCCCGGCACTGACCTGCCGGGAAGGAGACACTCCAATGGATCATTCCATCACAAATGAACTGACCGGCTTCCGCCCGATCTCGCTTGAGGGACTGAACGGCAAGGCCGCCATGCTGGAACGGCTGGACAACAAGTATATCGTCCCGGCCAACCGGCTCCGCCCCGCGCTGCACGCCTTTTCGGATCTGTTCGACGTGCTCGAAATCGACGGCATCCGCGCGTTCACCTACGCGACCCGTTATTATGATGATGACGATCTGCGCAGCTATTACGACCACCATCAGGGGCGTCGCAAACGCTGCAAGGTGCGGGTGCGCGATTACGTGGACACTGGCCTCAGCTATCTGGAAGTGAAGCTGAAGAGCAAACGGCAGATCACGGTCAAGAAACGCCTGAAGCTGCAGGAACCCGGTTCGGGCCTCGACCACTCCGGTGAAAATTTCATCGATACGTGCCACCGCGAGATCTATGACAGCCCCTTCGACCGGCCTTTGGCCCCGGTGATCGAGATGCAGTATATGCGCATCACGCTGGTGGCCAAGGAGGGCGGCGAGCGCATGACCATTGACACGCAGCTCTCGTTCAAGGCTGGCGATGTGCGCCGCCTTGTGCGGCCCGACATCTCCATCGTGGAAACGAAGTCGGCGCGCGGCAACGGCATCGCCGATGCGATTTTCCGGGGACTGCACGTCCACCCGACAAAACGCTGCTCAAAATACTGCGTGGGCATGGCCGCGACGGGCCAGGTGGAGCGGCACAACCGCTTCCTGCCCGCGCTGCGTCGCTTGCAGCTTCTCGACGGCCGGGCCCTGAGCCCCGCCTGAGCTTCAACTCTGCCATCGAAAGGAGAGGACCATGCGTACGCATGTCAGCCCCGCTTTGCCTGAATCCGGCTATATGGCGAGCCTCGCGAAAGCCAGGTCGGACCTCAGAGACCTTGCTCCGTTTCTCGGACGTCTTTTCATCGCCCTGTCCTTCGTCGCTGCGGCGATGGCCTATGCGCTGGTGCGCGCCCAGAATGGCGGCAATCCCGAATTCGCGCTGTGGATCGCCACGGCCGCCGGCTTCGGCGCGTATATGGCGCTCAATATCGGCGCAAATGATGTCGCCAACAATATCGGCCCTGTGGTCGGTGCAAGGGTGATCCCGCTTGCAGGCGCGCTCATCATGGCGGCGGTGTTCGAGTTTGGCGGCGCGTTTATTGCCGGCGGCCAGGTCATCAGCACCGTGCGCGGCGGCATCGTTATGCCGGAGGCGCTTGCCGACCGGAACGTCTATGTCTGGGTGATGATGGCCGCACTTCTGGCCGCAGCGCTCTGGCTGAACCTCGCCACCGTTTTCGGCGCGCCCGTCTCCACGACCCATTCCATCGTGGGTGGCGTGATGGGCGGCGGCATCGCGGCGGCGGGCCTTTCGGCCGTTGACTGGTCGGTGATGGCCAACATCGCCGCAAGCTGGATCATCTCCCCGCTTCTGGGCGGCCTGTTTGCTGCGCTGTTTCTCTATGCGATCAAGCGCTTCGTGACCTATGAGCCGCAGGTGCTGAAGGCCGCGCAGAGGATTGTGCCGCTTCTCGTGGCCGCCATGACCTGGTCGTTCGGCACCTATCTGATCCTCAAGGGGTTCAAGAAGGTGTGGTCTGCGAGCCTGCTTGAGGCGACCATGGCCAGCGCGCTCATCGCTCTTGTGGCATGGGCTGTCTCCCGCTTCCTGATCGCACGCCGGCTGCCCAAACTTCAGAATGACAAATCCGCGGTGAACCAGCTTCTGGCCCTGCCGCTCATCTTCTCGGCAGCGCTTTTGAGCTTCGCGCACGGCTCCAATGACGTGGCAAACGCGATCGGGCCACTGGCCGGTATCTATGATGTGTTGACCAATGACGCGATGCAGGAAAAGGCCATCATTCCGTTCTGGGTCATGGGGCTCGGCGCTGCCGGCCTCGCCATCGGCCTCCTGCTGTTCGGCCCCCGCGTCATCCAGACCGTGGGTGGGGAGCTGACCAGGCTGGACGCGATGCGCGCCTACTGCATCGCCATGGCGGCAACCATCACCGTGATCGCGGCCAGCCAGCTTGGTCTGCCGGTTTCCACCACCCATGTGACCGTGGGCGCGGTGCTTGGCGTGGGCTTTCTGCGGGAGTGGCTGAAGCGCCGCTATGCGCGGATCGTCAGCGATATCCGCACACTGCATGCCGGTCGTGATGAGGCGGAATGCGACGCTTTCATCGCCCGCATGCAGGCAAGCCCCTTCGCGCAGCGCAGGGCCATGATCGATGGGCTGCGCAGGGAACATGCAAAGAGGCTGGCTGACGCAGGCGTGTGCGGCAGCGCTGCGGCAGCCGACCGGGGAGAAGCTCTCGTGAACCGGGCGCTGATGACCAAGGTTCTGTCGGCCTGGATCATAACCGTTCCGCTGACGGCGCTCATCTCCGCCGTGATCTACTTCACCCTTCGCGGGATCATGCTGTGAGGCAGCGGGCGCTTCGGAAAATCCGGGGCGCCCCTGCCGTCTGCCAGAAGCATTTCCGCCAGAAATGAGGTCTGAACCTTGAGAACCATTCTTTTGACACCCCTCCTCGCCCTCGCCACCACGCTTGCAGTCAATGCCGAGCCGATGTCGGCGCGGGTTCTCGATCATCGGGTGTTGCCCGAAATCGATGTGAACGGCGAGACGATGGCCGAGTTATCCGGCCTCGCTTACGACCCGCAGACGCAGACCGTTTATGCGGTTTCCGACCGGGCCACGCTGTTCAGCCTCGCCTTCTCGACCGATGGCGAGACGATTACGGCCCTTGAGCCGCAGGCGGCTGCGGCGCTGACCGACGCAGATGGCAATGCGCTTGCCGAACAGGGGTTCGGGCCGGAAGCGCTGATGCTACGACCAGATGAAACGGGCGCACTGAATTTCGCAATCCTGAGCGAAAGCGGACCGCGCGCCGCACTTTTCAAGCGTGACGGGGGATGGCTGGCAGAGATCGATCTGCCATCGGCGGTGCGTGACAGCAGCCGACAGACGGGCAAGAACCGTGGCCTTGAATCCATCGCCCATCACCCGGAGCTTGGCCTTGTGACCCTGCCCGAAGAACCGTTTGAGCCCGCGCCGCGCACCGCGCACACGCTTTATGCGGAAGGTGGCGAAACGCTCTCGTGGTCGAGCGAGGATATCGGCGCGTCTCGGGTGAAGGCGATGACGGCGCTGCCCGATGGCAGGCTTTTGGTGCTGGAGCGCATCAAGGAAGACAAGGCGCTCGTTCCCTATCTGCGGCTTGTCGACCCGGCGGTCTGCGCGGCCGACACCTTATGCAAAACGCAGGCGGTTCGGCTTGATATTCCTGGTGTCGACGATGCGGATTTCGAAGGCATTGTCGCGGTCTCGCCGTCACTCTTTCTGCTGGTCAGCGATGACAGGATCAAGAAGGAGCAACGCTCGGTGTTCGCGCTGGTGGACGTGACGTTTCCGGCCATGCCCTGAATTAAAACGGCCCGAAAACCTCCTGAGGCTTTCGGGCCGTAAATCTCTGAACTGCGTCAGAAATTACTGCTTCTGGTACGCGTTGGTGAACCAGGTGGAGACGTCCGGCATCTCCTCAAGGCGCTTGCCGTCGGCATCGCGCATGACGCCCGCCTCGAACATGAACTTCGTGATGTTGCCGAACATGTCCGCATCGATGAGGCCGACCGGTTCGCCTTCGTCCTGCAGGTAGCCGCCATCCACGATGGCCTGCATGGAAGCGCGGACCAGCTCCGGGTTGGACAGCATGCCGCCGGTCTCGGCGATCAGCATTTCGGCTGCCTCTTCCGGGTTCTCGGCAGCAAAGGCATAGCCGCGCTGAGCCGCTTCAACGAAAGCGCGCGCGGTCTCCGGGTTGGCCTTCAGCCAGGTTCCGTTGCTGCCAAGATAGGTGGTGTGCTGATCCGGCACGCCGTAATCGGCATAGCGGAATGCGCGCTGCGGGCGGTCGAGGAGCACGGAGTTCACACCTTCCCAGGTGCTGACCTCAAGCGTGAAATCGACCGTGCCGTTGGCAAGCGCCTCATAGGCAGAGGTGCCGAGCGTGACGGTCTCGAATTCGCCCTTGCCGCCATCGTTCTGGATGATGGTGGAGATGAGGGCCTGCTCCCATGCGCTGCCGAAACCGGCATAGGTCATGCCATCGAGATCGGCCGGGCGCTGGATGTCTTCACGCTCGCCGTTGAAGACGAGACGGCCCGTCTCGTGCTGCATCACCGCCATGACGACCGTGAGGTCGGCGCCCGTGGCGCGCTGGCTGTAGAAGCCGATGGAGCTGAGAATGCCGAATTCGGCAACGCCCGTGGCGACCAGCGTGCCGGAGGACGTGTCGGTGTAGGGCAGGATTTCGACATCAAGACCGGCATCCTTGAACCAGCCCTTCGCCTGGGCGACGTAGAGCCCCACATGGTTGGTGTTGGGCGTCCAGTCCAGCGCGACGCTCAGGCGCTCCTGCGCCGTTGCCGGCAGCGCCATCGCGCCGAGCATCAGGGCTGCGGCTATCAGGCTTTTCATGGTCTTTCTCCTGTCTGACTGAGCAAGGTGTTCAAAAGGTCTTCTTCCAGCGCACGGGCTTCGTCCGGCAGGGGCGCGCCAAGGCGCGGGCGCGGGGCGCGGACGAGGACCTCGGAAATCACGCGGGCGGGACGGCGCGACAGCACATAGATGCGGTCTGAAAGGGCGACCGCCTCGCGCACGTCATGGGTGACGAGCAGCGTGGTCCAGCGCGCGGCGCGCCAGCGGTCCTCCAGCCAGCGCTGCATCTGCGCGCGGGTGAGCGCGTCGAGTGCGCCGAAGGGTTCATCGAGAAGCTGGATCGGGCGGGCCTGAATGACCGTGCGCAGAAGGGCTGCGCGCTGACGCATGCCGCCCGAGAGTTCCGCCGGATAGCGCTGCTCAAAGCCTTCCAGCCCGAATTCGGCGAACAGCGGCAGCGCGCGGGCACGCGCCTCCGCGCGGGGCACACCCTGCACTTCCAGTCCCAGAATGACGTTGTCGATGATGCGTCGCCAGGGCATCAGCGCGTCGCGCTGCGGCATGAAGGCGAAGGTCTGGCCATCGCGCTTCAGCGGCGCGCCATCGCGCAGGATCTCGCCGCGATCCGGTGCAAGCGCGCCGGTGAGCAGGCGAAACAGGGTGGATTTTCCCGCTCCCGAAGGGCCGAGAATGGAGACGAACTCCCCCTGCCCCACATGCAGCGACACATCATCGAGCACGGCGGTTTCGCCAAGCGTCACGCCAACATTGCGCATTTCCAGGGCGCTCATCGTGTCTGCCCCGCTTCCCGCCAGCGCAGCAGCGCGCGTTGCAGAAGCGCCGAGACGCCGAAGAGCACCAGCGTCAGCGTGGAGCTGACCACGACCGCCGCCAGCATGAGATCCGGGCGAAAGCTGTTCTTGGCGTTGAGAATGACAATGCCGAGCCCGGCGCGCGCGCCGACATATTCGGAGAAGATCGCGGCGACCACGGCATAGGTGATCGAAATCCGCAGGCCGGCGAAGAAATAGGGCATGGCCGAGGGAAAGCGCGCCGCCCGGAACACTTTCCACCGCGACGCGCCCATGGAGCGCATCAGCGTTTCGATTTCGGGATCGGTGGATTCGTAGCCATCGACCAGCGCCACCAGCATGGGAAAGAAGGTGACGAGCGCCACGAGCAGGATTTTCGGTGTGAGACCGAAACCGAACCACAGGACGGCCAGCGGCGCGATGGCCACCAGCGGCAGGGTCTGGCTGACGACAAAGATCGGGAACAGCGCCCGCCGCAGCTTCGGCAGGAAATCGAGCGCCACCGAGAGGGCAAAGGCGATGCTGACGGAGAAGGCAAAGCCGGTCAGCGTCGCGCTCAGCGTTGGCAGCGTGTTCTCCCACAGGAGGGCGCGGTTGACGCCCATCTGTTCGATGACGCGCGAGGGCGCAGGCAGAACCAGCGGCGAAATGCCCGACAGCCGCACATAGATTTCCCAAAGGAGGATCGCACCGGCAACGCTTGCCAGGGCAGGCAAGCCGCGCACCAGCCGTCCGCCCGCAGGACGGGGCCGACCCTGAGACATGGGGTCAGGCCGTGGAGGGGCTGTTGGCGGAAACGGTCAAATCGACCGTCACATGGCCTTCGGGCGGACCGAACCGGCAGAAAGCCTGTTCGAGCGTCGCGAAAACCGGGCCTGCATCGCCGGTGAGACGGCTGCAGAAATTCTTGGAACGATCGAAGACGCCGCTCGACTTCAGGAAGTCGATGCAGCCCATGATCTCCGCCATGTGATCGCCGGCGCCCATCACGTAAAGCGAGAACTGCGCGCGTGCGATTTCCGACGTGGTCTTGGCATTGGCCACTGCTGCAAGCGCCGCCTTCTGACGTTCGGCGAGCGGCTCTGACGGATTGGCGAGTGCAGAGGTGCTGCAGATCGGATCGTCCGGCTCGCCGGGGCAGCCGCGCGATAGCGTGGCGCGCAGCACCACATGATGGCGGGTGGATGCGGCGGCGACGTAGAAATCGCGCAGCGCCGGAAACAGCACTTCGGGCGGGCCGACGACGAGCGTGGAGATATCGTCGGTCTCGATCCGCAACCGGTCCCGGTAAGGATCGAACGCGGAGAGCGACGACATGATGACGTCGACGAAATTGTCGGTCATCGGATAAAGGGAAAGCTGCGCACCTGCGAACATGATTGTCCTCCTTGCTCCGCTGGCATTACCCAGATCAGCTTCTAGGGCCCGAGGATTTGCACCCTCATCTCAGCCGCGGCGATACGCGGCACCCCTGTGGATGCGCGGAACGAACCAAATCCCGAGACGGAAAGCAAGTTGATTGTGCAGGAACTGTTTTGTCGGAGAACAAATGTACAGCTTTCCCACAGGCGTGGTGCGCCGGTGGGCTGAACGCCCCCGTCAGGCAGGGCAGGTAACCGTCACATCGGCCAGACGAAGCGCTTCGGACAGGTCTTCCGGCGGCATGCTGTCGACGATGAGCGAATCGACTTCGGCAAAGGAGCAGACGCGCACCAGCCCTTTCCGGCCGAACTTGGAAGCATCGGTCACGACAACCCGGCGGCGACCACGCGCCAGAACCGCGTTGCCGAACTGCGCCTCCTCCAGATCGTAATCCATGATGCCGGTCACAGCGTTCACCGCGCCGGCGGAGATGATGGCGTGGTCGACGCTGAAACGGCTGACGAACTCGATGGCGGAAAAGCCGAGCGCGGAGCCACTGTCGCTGCGCAGCTCCCCGCCGGCCATGTAGACCTTGTTGCCATTGACGGTCGCCAGCGTGCGGGCGATGTCGGATGAGTTGGTAACGACGGTCAACTGCCGGTGGTCCAGCAGCGCGCGCGCCAGAAGGCTGGTAGTGGTGCCCGTGTCGAGCATCACCGACTCGCCATCGCGGATCGTCGAGGCGGCCAGTGCGGCGATGGTCTCCTTGGCCTGCCGGTTCTCCCGCATGCGCCGCTCGAACGGCGCTTCGCTGACCACGGACGGCAAGGCGATGGCGCCATGCATGCGCACGATGGCGCCGCGCCCGGCGAGCGCCTTCACATCGCGGCGAACGGTTTCCACCGACACCTCCAGATGCTGCGCCAGATCATTGACGCCCATTGTGCCCTGCTCTGTCAGAAGATCCAGAATCCGACCATGGCGGGGGGAATAGTTCATCTGCGTTGCCCTTACCGGTTGTGCCCGTTTATGCCCTATCATGACTGATTTGAAATTCAAGAAGATGCAAATCGGTCAAACTTCAACATTTTCTGTTGACTTCACACAGATGCCCATCAATTCTTCCTCAAAATCGACAGCCAAAGGCTGCGGGAGGAGACATGACGGCAGCACGGGAAATCACCGCCCCGGGCTCTGATCGGATTGCGGCACTACCCCTATGGCAGGGGGCAATCACGATAGAGCCGCTTGTCGGCGGCATCAGCAATGAAAGCTGGCTCGTTACCGACGATGCCGGCGGCCATGTGGTCCGTTTTGGCAAGGACTATCCCTTTCATCACGTTATCCGCGACCGCGAATTGATGACCGCGCGCGCCGCCGAGTTAGCGTCCTTAGCACCATCCGTCGAGCATGCGGCGCCCGGCGTCATGGTTTGCAGACATCTCAATGCGAAAACATACGGCGAAGCCGATGTGCGTGCCAACATCGAACGCGTCGCGAGGATTGTTCGCGATTTTCATCAGGACATGCCGCACCATGTTTCAGGGCCCGGCTTCATGTTCTGGCCGTTTCACGTCATCCGCGACTATGCGCGCACCCTGAAGGAAGGCGGGAGCCGGATGACGGAGCAGCTGCCGGCCTATCTCGCGCTGGCCGATGAGCTGGAAGCCGTACAGACGCCGCTTCCAATCGTGTTCGGTCACAACGACCTCCTGCCAGCCAACCTTCTGGATGACGGCAAGCGGCTGTGGCTGATCGATTTCGAATATGCCGGCTTCTCGACGGCGATGTTCGATCTGGCGGGGCTCTCCTCCAACGCCAGCTTTTCGGACGAAGAGTCCGAAGCGCTGCTCGGCTATTATTTCGACCGCACGCCCGATTGGGATTTGCGGCGTTCGCTGGCCTCCATGCAGTGCGCTTCGCTGTTGCGCGAGGCGATGTGGAGCATGACCTCCGAGCTTTATCTCGACGCGCCGGGCACCGACTACGTTGCCTACACGCATGAAAACCTCTCGCGGCTCGAGGCCGCGCTGGACACTTTCTACACCCAATACGGACGCGCATCACGATGACCCAGACCCTGCCTTCGCATGCCCAGATCGTCGTCATCGGAGGCGGCATCATCGGCTGCTCGACAGCCTACCACCTTGCCCGCGACCACAAGGCCGACGTCATTCTTCTGGAACAGGGCAAACTGACATCGGGCTCGACCTGGCATGCCGCCGGGCTGATCGGCCAGTTGCGCTCGTCGGCGTCGATCACGCGTGTGCTGAAATACTCGGTGGATCTGTACAAAAGGCTGCACGAGGAAACGGGTCTGGAGACCGGCTGGAAAATGACCGGCTGCCTGCGGCTCGCGACCAATGAAGACCGCTGGACCGAGTTCAGACGGCTTGCCACCACCGCGCACAGCTTCGGCATGGAGATGGAGCTTGTCGGGCCGGAGGAAGTGAAGCGGATGTGGCCGCTCATGGACACGTCCGACCTGGTCGGCGCGTCCTGGCTGCCCACGGACGGGCAGGCCAGCCCGTCCGACATCACACAGTCACTCGCCAGGGGTGCGCGCATGAACGGGGCGCGGCTCTTTGAAGGCGTTCAGGTGACCGGCTTCGAGATGGAGGGCGGCCGCATCGTTGCCGTGGAGACGGATCGTGGCAGGATCGCCTGCGAAAAAGTGGTCAATTGCGGCGGCCAATGGGCCCGTCAGATCGGTGCGATGGCCGGGGTCTCGGTGCCGCTGCAACCGGTCAAGCACCAGTACATCGTGACCGAGAAGATCGAGGGGCTCTCTTCCGACACGCCGACCGTGCGCGATCCCGACCGCCGCATCTATTTCAAGGAGGAGGTCGGCGGCCTCGTCATGGGCGGCTACGAACCGAACCCGCAAAGCTGGGCCACCGGCCTGCCGGGCGGAGATGTGCCGAACCGGTTCGAATTCCAGTTGTTCGACGACGATTTCGACCATTTCGAACAGCACATGACACAGGCCATCGAGCGTGTTCCGGCACTCGCCGAAGCAGGCGTCAGGCAGATGATCAACGGGCCTGAAAGCTTCACGCCGGACGGCAATTTCATTCTCGGACAGGCCCCGGAATGCGCCAACATGTTTGTCGGGGCCGGCTTCAACGCCTTCGGCATCGCCGCAGGCGGCGGTGCGGGCTGGGTGCTGGCGGAATGGGTGGTGCGCGGCGAGGCTCCGCTGGATCTCTGGGTCGTGGACATTCGCCGCTTCTCGGAGCTGCACCGGGACCGCAAATGGGTCGAGGAGCGCACGCTCGAAGCCTATGGCAAGCACTACACGGTCGCGTTCCCGCATGAGGAATATGAAAGCGGCAGGCCGCGCATCGTCTCCCCGCTCTATGCAAAGCTTCAGGATCACCGCGCGGTGTTCGGCTCGAAGCTCGGCTGGGAACGGCCCAACTGGTTTGCGCCGGAGGGGATGGACGCGCGGGACGACTATTCCATGGGGCGGCAGAACTGGTTTGGCCCCGTCGGTGAGGAACATGCGCATGTGCGCGAAAAGGTCGGCGTTTTCGATCAGTCATCCTTCGCCAAGTATGAGCTGACCGGCCCCGATGCGGCGGACGCGCTGGAGCGCATCTGCGCCAACCACGTCGCCAAGCCAGCCGGACGCCTGACCTACACGCAGATCCTGAATTCGCGCGGCGGCATTGAATGCGACCTGACCGTCGCCCGTCTTGCCGATGACCACTTCTACATCGTGACCGGAACCGGTTCGCGCACCCACGATTTCGCGTGGATAGAAGACCACCTGCCTGCCGGCGCAAACGCCCGTCTTGTCGACGTGACCGAGAAACATGGCACGCTCTCCCTGATGGGGCCGCGGGCGCGTGAGGTTCTCGCCGCCGTGACCGGGGCCGATGTCGGCAACGAGGCCTTCCGTTTCGGCCGGGTACAGGAGATCGACATTGCCGGGCACCGCGTGCGCGCCATGCGCGTGACCTATGTCGGTGAACTGGGCTGGGAGCTGCATGTGCCCATCGAGGGTACGGGCGACGTTTTCGGCGCGCTGATGGACAAAGGCCGCGCGCAGGAGATCCGCCCCGTGGGTTATCGCGCCATCGAGTCGCTCCGGCTGGAGAAGGGTTATCGCGCCTGGGGCTCGGATGTGACACCCAATGACAACCCGTTCGAGGCGGGGCTTGGCTGGGCCGTGAAGCTGCGCCGTGACACGCCGTTCATCGGGCGCGAGGCCTGTGAGGCGGCTTCTGGCGGCCCTTTGACCAAACGGCTTGCCTGCTTCACCACGGCTGACCCCGACGCGGTTCTGCTTGGCCGGGAAACGATCCTGCGCAATGGCGAGCCGGTCGGCTATCTGACGAGCGGCGGCTATGGCTACACGGTCGGCAAACCCGTCGGCTACGGCTATGTGCGCGCCGCCGGGGGCGTCGACGACGCATTTCTGACATCGGGAGACTACGAACTCATCGTGGCGAACGAACGCTTCGCGGCCACGGTGCACATGGCGCCGCTCTACGATCCGCCGGGGGAACGCGTAAAGGGCTGATCGAAAAACCGGCGTCAAAAAGCCGGAGGCGCATTTCGCACACTGGGAGGGAAGGCAAATGGCTTCAATCGGTACCTACGTCATTTACATAATCATGGCATGCGCCGTCGCCGGCGCAATCGCCTCCATCCGAAACCCTGAAACCGGGCTCGGGAAAGAGTTTATCGAGGGGCTGCATTCCATCGGCCCGATCTTCATTCCCGTGGCCGGCATCATGGCCGCGATCCCTTATCTTTCGGAGTTCATCCGCCTCGTCGCGGGGCCGCTTTTCGCGATGATCGGCGCGGACCCGTCCATTGCAGCCACCACGGTGATCGCCGTCGACATGGGCGGCTATCAGCTTGCCGACACGCTCGCCCAGTCGCGCGATGCGTGGATGATCGCCACCATTGTCGGCTTCATGTCGGGCGCGACCATCATCTTCTCCATTCCCGTGGGACTGGCGATGCTGGCGAAAGCCGACCACAAATACATGGCGCTTGGCATCATGTCCGGCATTCTGAGCGTGCCGATTGGCGTGTTCATCGCCTGCGCGCTGATCGCGCTTGCCGGGCTCGGCATTCGCCCGGATGTCTCGACGACGGCTGATGCGAGCTACCAGATCGCGCTGTCTCTGGTGGACATTCTGCGCAATCTTCTGCCGCTGATCGTCTTCTGCGTCGCCATCGCGCTCGGGCTGCGCTTTGCCCCCGATGCGATGATCACCGGCTTTCTGTGGTTCGGTCGCCTCATGTATGCCGGCATCACGCTCGTTCTGGTCGCTTCCATCGTCGAGTATTTCACGGGCTTCTTCACCACTGTGTTCGGCTCATGGGGCTTCGACCCGATCATTGCGGATGAGCAGGACCAGTTCCGTGCGCTGGAGATTGCCGGCTATATCGGTATCATGCTCGCCGGGGCGTTTCCGATGGTCTACCTGTTGACCAAATATCTGGCAGGCCCGATGGAGGCGCTTGGCGCGCGCATCGGCGTCTCGCCGGAAGGGGCCGCGGGGCTTCTGGCGGCAACGGCGAACATCCTCGCCATGTACCGGCTGGTCGGCAAGATGCAGCCGCGTGACAAGGTGCTGGCAATCGCCTTTGCCGTCTGTGCTGCCTTCACCTTCGGCGACCACCTTGCCTTCTCGGCGAATTTCCAGCCGAGCATGATCCTGCCGCTGATCCTGGGCAAACTGTTCGGCGGGGCTGCCGGGTTCCTGCTGGCCATCTGGCTTTCGGTTCCGAAAGCGGAGGAACTGGCTTCCCGGGAAATGCAGGCGGGAGCAGAGGCGCGTCCGGTGCCCGCCGAATAGATCGGAAAGATCACCAGCGTTCCATGGCTCCTGGGATATCTCCCAGGAGCTTTTCCTTGTTGAGAAGGCCCGCATCTTCGAGTTTTTCGAAATCCGGCAGGTCGCGCAGGGTTTCGAAACCGAAATGGGCAAGAAAACCGGGCGTCGTTACATAGGTATAGGGCGCGCCGGGCTGCGGGCTTCTGGGGCCGGAGGCGATGAAACCCGCACGCCGCAGCTTGCCGATCAGATCCCGCGAGATTTCGCGGGCAAAGAAGCTGGAAAGTTCCGAACGCGTGATGGGCTGAAAGTAGCCGATGGTCATGAGCACCAGCGCTTCGGCTTCCGACAGGCTTTCCCCCTGCTCCTCAATGCCGAATGCCGAGCGGATTGCATCCGCCACGGCGGGGCGTGTGCGGTGCTGCCAGCCGCCGGCGACGCGGACAAGCTCATAGGGCCTGTCGGCGAGCTCGGCGCTGATGTCCTCGATGATCAGATCCAGACTGCAATCCTGGCCGATGACTTGCGTCAGGATCTCGCGCGAGACCGGTTCGGGGGCCGCGAAGATAACCGCCTCCACCCGCGCCATCCATTCCCGCCAGCGCAGGGCCTGCGGAAGATGTTCCAGCTCGCGGTCGAAGAGCGGTGCGCCCGCCTTTTCACTCTTGCCGTTCTTTCCGGATTGCGCGCTCATGAGATCACAATCCGTAAATGCGGAAGCTGTCGCGGCCGGTCAGCTCGCGCACCGCGCCAAGCGAGACGAGCCGGGTGTAGAGGCGGCGGAGTCCGCGGTCGCTCATACCGGGGAAGTGGCTGGAAGAGCCAACGGCGTCATCCTCCAGAAACGCCTGCACCACCGGCTGTGCGCCCTTTGCCCGCAGTTTCGGCGCGACCTGCAGGAGCTGGCCTGCCCGGCGTTCGAGCGTGATGGCCAGATCGACTGCGTCGAGCGCAGCACGGGCATAGCGCCGGGCTATCATGGCGCGCAGCATGGTGGGATCAGCTTGCGCTGCACCCGCCTCTGCGGCAAGCAGAAACAGGGGAACGGCATGGGACCAGCCAAGCGCGCGCGCCACGACCGCATCGCAAAGGAGCGGTGCGATCACCGTTTCGAATTCCGGAAAGAGGCGACGAACCGAGAGGAAAAGCCGTTCGGCGGCAGCGATTGCATCATGCCCCTCCTCTCCCGCTTCCAGCATCATCTCACGCAGGTCGGCAATGCGGCCCTCCGCACCGTATCCGCAGGCCTCGACCATTGCGCGGAGCGTGTCCTCGCCTGAAAGTGTACCGGCCGGTCTGGAAACCAGCATCCGCCAGGCAAGCAGGATGCGGCCGGCGGGGCCGACATCATCGCCTGGCCGGGTCAGGGCCAGCGCATCGCGCAGGGCTGTTTCATCTTCCGGCCGCCGGACGCGCTGACATGA